>Ga0307374_10002646_pt1 | contig 31525 bp, 35 predicted proteins | sample OX3MG_FD_202532 | JGI IMG/M metagenome (GOLD analysis project Ga0307374, IMG submission 202532) | Soil microbial communities from Risofladan, Vaasa, Finland - OX-3 | ecosystem: Environmental > Terrestrial > Soil > Coastal area > Acid sulfate soil | place: Finland: Risofladan, Vaasa | collected... | reverse complement strand
GCCCGCCTCCGCCTCGACACCCCGCGCGAGCGGGAGTACTTCCGCCACGGCGGCATCCTCCAGTACGTGCTGCGGCGCCTGCTCAGCGAGAGTTAGCCCTTCCGGAGCTCAGGCGAGAGCGCGGACTCGCGCAGGCGAGGGTCTACGGAAAGCCGATTCGATCGGGCGGCCAATACCGAAAGACGGCGGGTCCGATCAGGTTCCCGCGTGGCACCGCTCCCCAGGTGCGTGAGTCGCACGATCCGCCGCGGTTGTCGCCCATCATGAAGTACTCGCCCTCAGGGACATGCCAGGTCTTGTCGAAGTGCTCGGCATCGGAGCGGCGGTACGCAGGATCTACGTACGGCTCCCTCAACTCCGTCCACTTCGCCGTCCCCGGTTCACGAATCCAGATGAATCCGTGACCGTCTTCGCGCACCGTTTCGCCCGGTAGGCCGATGATGCGCTTGACGAACGTGGTCCCACCGTCGCCGGCTGCACACTTGGCGGCTGTCCTGGGGGCTGTGAACACGACAATCTGGCCGCGCTGGGGCGACTCGAAGTCGTATTCGAGCCGCAGGGCCAGCACACGATCGTCGCTAGAGCCTCGGCAGCCGTACGCCGGCTTCGCGCAGTTCAACCCGTTCTCCATCGACGATGAAGGAATCCGGAACGGCTGCGCGACATTCGCTTCGAAGGTGAGTACGAACGCGATTGCCAGGCCGATCGTCAGGAACCAATCGGCCACACGCCGCCACGGCTGCGGCAGGCGACTCAGCGGGTGAATCACCCCTCTCATCGGCAAGCCGAGAATAGCGCCGTTTCGGGCTTCATTCCCCGGGCGCTGGCCCAGCCGAGCGTTCTACTCGCGAGCCAGCTTCGCGAGTTTGACGATGTAGGCAGTGACCGCGTCGTCGGCGGACTGCGGGTAGGGGTAGTCGTCGTACGCTCGAACGAACCGACAGCAGCGTCGAGTTCCGCGGCGCTCTCCGCCGGGCTGAGCGGATCAAGTTCGCTTTCCACCACGGCTAACGGTGCATTCTGACTCGGCCGACGCTCAGCCGACCTACCGGCGTCCTAGACTCGGCGCACTCGACAGTCCATTACTTGGAGGTAGGGAGATGGGGAACCAGCGCAAGCGGATGGCGGGGCGGTATGCGCGGCGGGCGAATATCGCGGAGGAAGCGGTCACGATCTCGTTCGGGTTCAGCTCGCTCGCGATCGCGATCCTCGCAGGTGTGCTCGAGGAGTTGCCGTACGTCGGGATCTTCATCGCGCTCGCGTTCTTCCACTTCCACCGCACCGTGCTCGTGACGAAGGAGCACGTGTACGTGTACCGCGACCTCCCGTTCCACCGGCCCGGCGCGCAGCTCGGGAAGTACCCGCTCGGCCCGGACACCGTCACGCGCGTGCGTGGGAAGCTGACGTTCTCCGACGGCCAGGTCGTGTGGCACAGCCCGCTCTTCGCGTGGCGGGTGAAGCAGGTGGCGGCAGCCGTGCAGACCGGCGGAGCCTAGTAGGCCACGACCCCGCGCTCTGGAGGCTCAGTCACGACGGCGATCAGAAGGCCGGCGGCGGTGTGATGCTCGTCGAGAGCGTCTTACGGCAGAGCGAGGCGAAGCAGCGACTACTCGACGCCGGGGTCGCCCCCCAGGCCGCCGCCCGCGCCGCTCGCTACGGGCGCGCCTGACGCAAAGCCTCCGCCCCGCTCGAGCCCGGCCGCGGCAGCAGCGGCGAGGAAAGCTCCTATCCCGGCGACCAACCACCAGACGTACCCGGCGAAGCCTCGCTCGAGGGTGATCGCGTAGATGCCAGAGCCGACGGCCAAGGCGACTGCAGTCGCGAGCGCGCCGTCCGCCACGACGCTGCGCCTCCGCTGCAGCGTGAGCCCGAACGCAAGTGCCGCCGTCGCCAACAGGTTCGCCTCGCCCCCCCAACTCAACGCGGCGGAGAGCCCGAAGCCGATCAGCGACGAGTCCGAGTAGTACTTCGCAATCGCGACGATCACAAAGACGATCGCCGTCATGCCGGCGAGGAGTTGCGCCGCGAGAATGACCAAGCTCGGCCGCCGCTCGAACAGGAGGGCCGAGACGAGCCCCAGAGCGACGAGAACGAATCCGGAGCGGTAGACCGCGTAGAACCCCCAACCGGAGGCACCGGCCTCCTGACCGATGAATCCCACAAGCGACGCGACGATCCCCACGAACGTGAGGAAGGTTGACTTGATCATCGGCGCGACCCTACTCCGCGCCTCGGCCGGATCCCACGCGATGCTCCGAATCCTCTATGGATCCTGCTCAGCCGCGCTCGACGCCTTCCGGGCAGCCGGCAATCCCGTCGACTCGCAGCTCGTTGCCGATCTCGAGTCGATGGTCTAGAGCAAGTCCCGCAGCGCCCGCACGAGGCCCGGCGTCGGGAGGACGGGCTTGAGCGCGATGTAGCGCGGCGTCCACGACGTCGGCTGGAACTTGCCGAGGTACGTCGTCAGCGCCCGGAAGTGGTAGCGCCCGTCGAAGAACGAGACGACCGGCCCGAGCGCGCTGAAGAGGAGACGCGCACGCCAGTCGATCTGCGACTCGAAGCCGCGGAGCGGCGCAACGTCGAGCCACGCGCATGCGGCGCCGTCCGCCGCGAGCGTCTCGAGGGCGTGGACGACTGCAGCCTCCGTCGCGCCGTTCGCCGCATCCGGGCGCCGGACCAGATCCTCGAGGAGCCAGCCGCCCGCCGCCGGCACCGACGAGCACGCGACGAGCGCGTCCATCCGTCCGTGGCGCCACGCGAGGAAGAGCCGCTTCTCGCCCAGGTGCACCAGCGGCGACGCGCGGAGGAACGAGTCGGCCGGCGCGCGTCCGAGCCCGCTCTCCCACGCTGCGAGCGCGTCGAGCACGTCTGCGTCGTCACCGGAGCCGTACTCCCTCACCTCGACGCCGTCGCGGCGCGCGCGGTTGAGGCACCAGCGCAGGTGCTTGCCCCGGTCGCCGCGCGGCAGCCGCCACGTCGCGAAGTCGAAGTACGGCTGCTCGCCGATCTTGAGGACGACGTAGCCGAGCGCCCGCGCCGCGCGCGCGACGTCCTCTCCGATCAGGACGAAGCAGATGCGCCGGCGCCGCGCACGCAGCTCACGCGTGAAATCGCCAAGGAAGGCGTCGGGATCGTCGGCGAGCGGGTCGGCCCAGACGAGCGCGACCCGGCCGTGCTCGAGATACGGCGCGGCTCCCGCCCCGTTCCCGTGCCACCGCCACGGCGCGTCGTAGCGGACGAAGCCCGAGAACGGATTGCGCCCGTGCCGCGCGAGTAGCTCCGCCGTGTCGATCTCCATCCGCCGAGCCTACGCCGGGGGTAGGCTCGCGCCATGAGCGTGGAGCTGCGCCCGCTGGACGATGAGGAGTTCGCCGACTGGCTGCCCAAGATGTGCGAGCGCTACGGCGACGACATGATCGCGAACGCCGGGATGTCGGTCGAGAAGGCACGCGAGAAGGCGACGGCGGACATGAACCGGCTCCTCCCTGACGGGAAGCCGACACCCGACCAGCTCGTCTACGGGATCGTGGCGGACGGCGAGCGCGTCGGCGAGCTGTGGCTGTGCGAGCGCGACGGCGAGATGTTCCGCAACCTCTTCATCTACGAGATTCGCATCGACTCGCAGCACCGCGGCAAGGGCTACGGCAAGGAGGCGATGCTGCTCGCGGAGGAAGAGGCACGGAGCCGCGGACTCGACCGCGTCTCGCTCAACGTCTTCGGCGGCAACGAAGTCGCGCGCAATCTCTACCGCTCCCTCGGCTACGAGGAGAACGCGGTCGCGATGAGCAAGAAGCTCACGCGGCGCTAGCCGGTCAGCCGCCGGTGAGGTGCGAGAAGTCGAGCACGTCTGTCGGCGCCGTCAGCGAGACCGGCTGGCTCCAGTCGCTGAACGTGATGGTGCCGCCACCCGAGCCCGTCTTCACGAGAGCCACCGGATACGGCGCGCCGGTCGCCGACACGTAGAGCGTGCCGTTCTTCGCCCCGTCGTCGAGCGCGACGACGCTCTGCCCCTTGTACGTCGTCGTGCCCTTGTTCTTCAAAGCCGAGTCGGCGCCCGACTGCAGCGAGTCGAAGAGCGCCTTCGGACTCGAGAAGGCGACGATCGGCTGGAACTGCGCATTGTTCACCGGGAACTTCAGCCACTTGCCCTGGAGCAGCTGCGCGATCGTGCTGCCCGCCGAGCCGGCGAACTGCGTCCAGAAAGCGGCACCGGCTTTCAGGTAGCCGTTAGTGCCGACGACCACGAGATCGACCTTCTGTCCCCCGAGCGTCAGCGACCCCGTCGCGCCCTTGCCCTTCGAGACGGATAGGTCGATGCCGATCTGCTGGCCGTTCGAGCTCACGTTGCCGCCCATGCGGAGCGAGCTCGCCGAGTCGGCTGCCTTCACCGCATCCTTGAGAACCTGCTGCGCCGACTTCGCAGCCTCACCGTTGCCGTTGCCGCTGCCGTTCGTCGTGGTGTTCGACGACGAGCCGCCGCAACCGGCGGCGACGAGGACGACGGCGAGAACGATGCCGGCGAGGAGTGCGCGCATGGCCTGATCTTGTCATAACGCTCGGAGCCGGTCTAGAGGGTTCGTCCTCATACCTAGACTCCGGCTCGTGGACGACCGGACGCCGAGCTGGGGGATCAGCCCCGTGCCCGAGCGGCTCCAGGTTCTCGGCACGCTCGACTCGCTGCTCCTCTGGGCGAACCTGTCCGTCTCGCTGCTCGTGATCGTGATCGGCGCGCTGCTCGTCCCTGCGCTCTCGCTGCCGAAGGCGATGCTCGCGATCCTCGTCGGCGCGGTTGCGGGGAACGTCCTCCTCGGCATCTCGGCGGCGATCGGCGCCGACGCGCGCGTACCGGGGATGGTCGTGCTCCGTGCACCGCTCGGGCAGCGCGGCTCATGGCTGCCGACCGCGTTCAACGTCGCCCAGAACGTCGGCTGGTCGACGTTCGAGCTGATCATCATCGCGACCGCCGCCGCAGCCGCCTCCGAGCGGATCTTCCACTGGCAGGGGAAGTGGCTCTGGACGCTCGTCTTCGGTGCGCTGAGCTGGGCTCTCGGGATCCTCGGGCCAATCGGCTTCGTTCGCCGCTACCTCCGCAAGTTCGCGTCGTGGGCTCTGCTCTTCTCCATGGCCTACCTCACGTACTGGGCGATCTCGAAGTCCCAGCTCCACGCGTTCTGGAGCGCGCCCGGCAAGGGCGGCTTCCCGAGCTTCGGCCAGGCCGTCGATCTCGTCATCGGCAGCACGGTGTCGTGGACGCCGCTCGCCGCCGACTACACGCGCTTCGCGAAGGACCGCCGCGGAGCGGGACTCGGCGCAGGCGTCGGCTACTTCGTCCCGACCGTCTGGTGCATCGGACTCGGTTGCCTCGTCGTTCTCGCGACTCGCATCCAGCAGGCTCAGGAACTCCCCGCCGCCGTCGCGGCCGCGGGCGGGATCGCGTTCGCGGCGCTCATCGCGATCACGATCGACGAGAGCGAGAAGGCGTTCGCGGACATCTACTCGACCGCCGTCTCGCTCCAGAACTACTTCCCGCGCCTCTCGCAGCGGCTTCTGATCACGATCGTCTCGGTGGTCGCGACGGCGCTCGCGCTCGTCCTCAATTTCGGCGCGGCCTACCAGAACTTCCTCTATCTCCTCGGCTCGGTGTTCATCCCGCTCTTCGGCGTACTCGTCGCCGACTGGCTGCTCTCGGGGCGCCGCTACACCGAGGAGCGGATCTTCTCTGGCCCGGGCTGGCGGCCCGCGGGTCTCGTCGCGTGGGCCGTCGGTTTCTGTCTCTATCAGTGGCTGTCGCCGGTCGGGCCCGGCTTCTGGACGAGACTCGTCGAGCGGACGCATCCCGGCTACGTCACGTTCACCGCGTCGCTGCCGAGCTTCGGCGCCGCGTTCGGCGTGATGCTTGTCCTTACGCTTGCTAGCCGTGGCGTCGCTCGCCGTCATCGGGCATCTCTCGCGTGACGTCGTAGCCGGCGGCGCGCCCCGCATCGGCGGCGGGCCCTGGCACGCGGCGCGCGCATTGGCTGTGCTCGGAGCGGATGCCGTAGTCGTCGCCGCATGCGGAGCGGCCGACGAGGGCGCGTTCCGGGCAGAGCTCGAAGGCGCCGGTGTGCCGTTCGAGCTGCACGCGCAGGGCACGACGACGGCGTTCTCGCTCGTCTACGACGAGAGCGGCGCGCGCACGATGACGGTCGACGCGATCGGCGAGCCGTTCGCGCCCGAGGTCGACGCCGACTGGGTGCACGTCGCGCCGCTCCTGCGCGGCGACGTCGCCGTCCCGCGCGCGCCCCACGTGCTCCTCGACGGACAGGGCCTCGTCCGCCGGCCGGCGCTCGGGCCGCTCGTGCTCGACGCGGACTACGACCGCGATGTGCTTCGCGGCGTCTCGATCCTCAAGCTCGCGGCGGAGGAGGCGGCCGTCGTCGGTCCGGTCGACGTGCCTGAGCTCGTCGTGACCGACGGCCTGCGCGGCGCGACGGTGAACGGCACGCACATCGCGGCGGATCCCGTCGACGCCGATCCGACCGGCGCAGGCGACATGTTCGCGGCGTCCTACCTCGCCGCGCGCGCGGCGGGCGCCGAGCCGGTCGAAGCCGGCCGCAGCGCAGCAGCCCTCGTCTCCGAGCTACTTAGTGACAAGTTGTCACAAGGTAGGACACGGCTGTGATAGCCGCGGTCGGAACGATCGCCGGCGTCTTTCTCGTCGACGTCGAGGACGAGTCGCTGCTCGGCGAAGGCACGGAAGTCCCCGCCGCGGAGCGGGTCGAGGTCGCGCTGCCTCGGGTCGTCGCGGCGGCACAGTCCGGCTCGACGGTGGTCGCGGTCGTCGAGCGCCGGCCGCCGCTCATGCTCTCGAACGACGGCGGCGCAACATGGCGGGAAGCGGGCGGCGGGCTCCCACCGGGCTTCGCTGCCGCGATCGCCGAGGACGATCCCGACCGGATGCTCTACGCCGCGCGAAACCGGCTCTACGTCTCGACGAACGGCGGCGTCTTCTGGAGTTCGCTCCCGTTCGAGCTGCCGGACATCGCCACGGTCGCCTGGATCGACTGAAGCCACACCTCGACCTCCTCGGTCGACCGAAGCCAGATCACGTGGAGGTGTGGGTGCTCAGCAACGCGTTCCGGAATCTCGCGCGCGTAGTGCCGGTGCGTCTGGACGACCCACCACGGGATCCAGTAGCGGCTGAACATATGCCGGAGCTGCTCCCGGTTCCCGTTCCACAGCTCCTCTCGCGTCGCCGTGCGAACGATCGTCCGGCGGACTCCGCGGCGGAGCGTCAGCCAGAACGGGAGGTCGAGGAAGACGACGGTGTCGGCGCGCTCGAGCACAAGCGAACCGAGCTTCGAGCGGTAGTTGCCGTCGACGACCCAACGGTCTCGTGCGCACGCGGCCCGGACCCGCTCGCGGAAGACCTCGACCGGAGCCTCCTGCCAGCCCGGGTCGTGGTTGAGGGCGTCGAGCTCGACGTGGGAGACGCCGAGAATCCCAGCCAGCCTCCTCGCGACGGTCGTCTTGCCCGTCGCCGAGCCGCCCATCACGGCGACGCGCCTCACGGCAGGCGGAACTCCCCGCGCGCGACCACCACCGCCGACCCGCCGACCTCGACGTCCGTCTCCGAGCGCGCGACCGCGAAGAGCGTCGACGGGCGGCCGATCTCCACGCCCTGGTGAATCTCGATCTCGTCGCCGAACGCGATCCGCCCGTGTCGCGCGAGATGGAGCGCGAGCGGACCCGCAGCGGAGCCGGTTGCGGGATCCTCCGGGACGCCGAACGCCGGATGGAACATGCGCGTCTTCCACGACGTCCCCTCGCCCGCGAAGCAGTTGACGCCGACGGGGCCGGCAGCCTCGGCGACGCGCGCGAAGTCCGGCCGCAGCGCCGCGACCTCGTCCTTCGAGCGAAGCGCGACGTAGACGTGCCGCAGCCCGTTGTCGTACAGTTCCACCGGGAGCGCCGACTCGACGCCGAGGGCGTCGAGCAGCTCGCGCTCGTGCTCGAAAGCCTCGATCGCAGGCGTCGGCTGCCGCATCCGGCCGAACACGATCCGGGAGCCGTCGCGCTCGAGCCGCACGGGCACGACGCCGCTGCCGGTCTCCAGCCGGATTTCCTCGAGCTGGAGCGGGCCGGCGAGCACGAAGGCGGTCCCAAGCGTCGGGTGCCCCGCGAACGGCACCTCCTTGGCGGGCGTGAAGATCCGGATCCGGGCGTCGCCCTCGCCGCCACGCGGGTAGACGAAGACCGTCTCCGAGAAATTGACCTCGCGCGCAAGCGGCTGCAGCTGCTCCTCGGGGATCGCGCGCGCATCGGTGAAGACCGCAAGCTGGTTCCCCGCGAGCGGTACGTCCGTGAAGACGTCGGCAACGACGTAGCGGAACGACGCCATGCATCTAGGCTAGTCGGCCGATGCCTGCAATCGAGGTCAGCGGCCTGCGCAAGGCCTACGGAAGCCTCGAGGCGGTGCGCGGGGTCGATTTCACGATCGAGGCGGGCGAGGTCTTCGGCCTCCTCGGCCCGAACGGCGCCGGCAAGACGACGACGGTCGAGATCCTCGAGGGCTACCGCAAGCGCGACGGCGGCGAGGTGCGCGTGCTCGGACACGATCCCGAGCGACCCGGCCCCGACTTCCGGGAGCGGATCGGCGTCGTGCTCCAGCAGTCCGACCTCTGGCCAAACCTCACCGTCCGCGAGACACACGCCGTGTTCGCCGGGTACTACGCGAAGCCGCGCGACGTCGACGAGGTCATCGCGCTCGTCGGCCTGTCCGAGAAGGCCGGCGCGCGCGTCAAGACGCTCTCGGGCGGCCAGAAGCGGCGGCTCGACCTCGGCGTCGCGCTCGTCGGCGACCCGGAGCTCGTCTTCCTCGACGAACCGACGACGGGCTTCGACCCGGCGGCGCGGCGCGCGGCGTGGGAGATGATCCTTTCCCTCCGGTCGCTGGGCAAGACCGTGCTCCTCACGACGCACTACCTCGACGAGGCCGAGCAGCTCGCCGACCGCGTCGCCGTCCTCCGCGACGGCGTCATCGTCCGGATCGGCACGCCGCGCGAGCTCACGACGGCGGATCTCGAGGTCGAGATCCGCTACCGCCGCCAGGGGGAGGACGTCGTCGTCCGAACGTCCGAGCCGACGCGCGTGCTCAACGAACTGACCGGCGACGCGCTCGCACGTGGAGAAGAGCTCGACTCGCTCGAGGTGCGCCGCCCGACGCTCGAGCAGGTCTACCTCGACCTCGTCGACGAGGAGCCTCCTGAATGAGCTCGCTCACGTTCCTGGGGCGGCGCTGGCAAAGGAGCCAAGCGCGCGCCGCGAAGGGCAGTACACAGGCGTACGACCAAGCGGCGCGCGCGCCGGTTCCTGCAGCCAGCGTCGTCAGCCTTTCGCGGAGCCCGGCTCCGCCGGGCGGGAGCGAAAGGCGGCCGGGGACGTGAGGATCTTTTTCCATCAGCTGCGGACGGAGCAGCTCGTCTTCTGGCGCAGCCGGGAGGCCGCCTTCTTCATCTTCATCTTCCCGCTGTTGCTGTTCCTCCTTCTCGGCGCCGTCTATCACGGGCACTTCCAGGGGGAGCCGATCAGGTGGGCGGTGCTCGCCGGGCTCGTCTCGTACGGCTGCGCAAACACCGCCTTCGCGGGCGTGGCGATCCAGCTCGTGATCCGGCGCGAGGGCGGGATCCTCAAGCGGCTCCGATCGACGCCTCTGGCGCCGCCGATCTACGTCGCGGCGCTGCTTGTCTCGACGCTGATCGTGTTCGCCCTCCAGACCGTCGCGCTGTTCCTCCTCGGCCGCGCGCTCTACGGGACGCCTTTCCCGCACGCGCTCGGATCGCTCGTCGCGACGATCGCGATCGGTGCGGCCGTGTTCGCCCCGCTGGGAACGGCAATGGCCTCCGTCATCCGCTCGGCGGAGGGCTCATCCGCGGTCGTCAACTTCATCCTGCTGCCGATGGCCTTCCTGAGCGGCGCGTTCGGGCCGACGAAGGGCTATCCGTCCGTCCTGCGCGCGATCGGCGACGTGCTGCCGCTCACGTACTTCGTCAAGCTCGTGGACGCCGTCTATCTCCACGCGCAGGGTTTCTGGACGCAGCCCGGTGCGATCGCCGTCCTTGCGGCCTGGGGCGTAGCCGGAATCGTGTTCACGGCGTTGAAGTTCCAGTGGGAGCCACGCGGGAGATAGAGCCGGCCGTCGCGCTCCGCGTCAGCACCCTCGAGGAGCCGGAGATCGAGGTGCGCATCAACTTCGGCGTCTTCGCCGGACGCACAGCGACGGCCGCGGAGATCGACGAGCTCGCGAGGCGCGTGAGCGATCTCGTCCCCGCGTTCGCGATCGTCTCGGAGGAGCGGCACGAGTTCGGCGGCGCGGTCGAGGCGTCCGTCCACCAGGTCGTCGTCGCCCTACAAAGCGAGCACGCCGGCCCTGAGGCCGACGTGCTCGCGGAACGGATCGTGCTGGAGGCGAACGGCTGGGCGCTCGACTGCATCGAGTCCCGCCACGCCGGGCTCGAGCCTGGGCTCTAGCTCGCCGAGTACACCACCGTCACGGATGCCTGGATCTGCTGGGTGCCGGCCTCGATCGGCGTCCCGGCGGCCTTCGCAGCGTCGAGCGCGCCGTACATGATCGGGGTCGGGGAATTGCTCTCGTTGGTGATGTGGAGGATCCCGCCGAGGGTCAGCCCGGCAGCCGTCGCGATCGCCTGCGCCTGCGTCTTCGCGTCGTCGACTGCGAGCTTCAGCGCCTGCGCGTTGTACGAGCTCGGGTCGCCGACGGAGAGGTTCGGCCCATCGATGTTGTTCGCTCCTGCGCCGACGGCGGCGCCGAGGAGAGAGCCGGCCTTGTCGATCCCAGCCGTCACGTTGACGGAGTTCGACGCCTGGTAGCCGGTGATCGTGTTCCCGTTGCTCGAGGTCTGGGGCCAGAGCGAGACGGAGGTCGTCTGGATGGCGGAGTCGGGGATGCCGGCGTTCTTGAGAGCAGCGATGATCGCGTTCGCCTGGTCGTTGTCCTTGCTGATCGCCTCTGCCGCAGTCGCTGCGTTCACCTGGACGCCGAAGTCGAAGGAGGCCTTGTCGGGTGTCGCATTCACCGTGCCGTTGCCGGTCACGGTGATCGTCGTCGTGGACGTATTGGCCGCGCCGCCCTTGGACGGCTGCGCGACCCCGGCGATGGCTGCTGCTACGAGCAGCACGCCGGAGATGAGGAGGACGTACCGGAGTCTGGTCATACCCTTTGTACGGCGCCGCGACTTCGAGTGTCACGGCGCCGTACTCGGAGCTGCTGGGATCACCTCCTGGGTCGGGGCCGGCTCACGCTGCGTGGAGGCCCGGTGGATCGAGACGCCTGCCCGGATGTCCGCGGGCGGCGAGGTAGGCGTAGGGATGCTCGTAGAGCTCGAGGGGGTTTTCCTTTTCGCGGACGTCGAGCTCGACGAGCTCACCAGTGGCGTCGTCTTCTACGACGACTGCAGCGCGGTGCCGGCGCCGGCTCCAGAGGAGTGCGATGTGGCTGATCCCCGAGTCGCGACGGGCGAGCTCCTTCGGATTGGCGTCGAAGGTGAGGCGGTAGCGGGTCATCTGGCGGTCTCCTTTCATCACCCGCAGTTCTACGACTGCGCGTGGAAGGGCCGGGCAACGATTTGGCAGGCGTTCGCCACGCCCGCGCCAGGAATCGGTTAAGAGCTCCTAACACAATGAAGCACGGGCCGCCTAGCCGCGCTGGGCGGCGCGCTGCGGCGTCCTCGGTCGCGCGAATAGCGCTGCTATTCACGCTCCCTGCGTCCTTGCATCGCACTCGCCCATCACGCCCAGTCAGCGCGTGGTCATTCCGTCAGGAGCTCTAAGGCAGCACAGGCTCGCGCAGGCTGGGAGCCGCCTGCCGGCCGGCGAGCGACCGAGGAATGAGCCCGGAGTGGATACGAGTCGTGCCGGAGAGCGGGCCGGCCGTCGGCCAGCCTGCCTCGACGTCGACCTCGTCCCCGCGCGGCCGCCGAATCGAGAACGGCGGCCCGGCCGGCGCGACGTCGTGCTCCTGCATGTAGACGCGGACGTCGTGCAGAGCCTCCGCCGTGAACGCGTCGGCTTCGAGCTCCGGAACGGTGGCCCTGATGGAGAGGATGGGCTGCTCGCCGGTCATGCGGGCACCGGGACCCGCGCCGGGCGCGCGTCGCTGTCGATGTACTCGAAGCAGCGGTTCACGGCGCCGCGCACGCTCTTGTTGGCGAGGCTGAGGTCGACGATGCCGTCGAACCCTCCGAAGGCGCGCTGGGCGAGGAGATAGAGAGCAAGAAGCGTGCCGACGTGGGAAACGCCGGCAAAGGCGGCGGTGACGACGACCGCGATCGGGCCGAGGAGAGCGAGCCCGCCCGAGCCCTGGATGTTGATCGCCTGCAGCCAGCCGTAGCGAATCTCGGCGTGCATCACCCGCTCGACCGCCGCCCGAACGCCGCTTGTCGCGTCCGCCGTATCCGGCTCCACGACCTCATGGCCGACCGCTGCCGTCAGCTCTTCGAGTGCCTCCTGCCGGCGAAGGCCCGCCGACGCGGCCGGCTCCTGCGTCCGCCTCGTCACGATCCAGATGGCGGCGAGCAGGGGGAAGGTGGCGACGAGCGTGACGGGTTCGAGCAAGCCGATCGCCACGACCCCGCTCACGAACTGGACGACGACCATCGAGCCGGTGTCGAGCAAGCCAACCGTGACCTGATCGACAGTGAGCACGTCGGAGATGAAGCGAGCAGAGATCCCGGTGAGCGCCTCGTCCTCGGTGTCGCCGCGCCGCCGCAGTCCGTCGAACATCCGCACGCGCAGGCTCTGATGAAGCTTGCCGGCGTTCCGGAAGTACATCCCGGTCGAGAGGATGTACGCCGCGGTCTGGACGACGATCGCCACGGCGATCAGCCCCGCGAGGAACGCTGCCTCTCGCTTGTCGCCGTGCTCGACGAGGGCGTCGACGAGCACGCCGAGCAGAAGAGGCGGCACGAGACCGACGAGAACGCCGCCGGCACTGAGACCGACCATGCCCGCGAGCCCCCAGCGCAGTGGACGCACGAGCTCGACCAGCGGGCGCCAGGGAACCGTCGCGGGAGTCGCCATCGAGCCGGGCACGATTTGGATCCGTCTACCGTCGAAGGGGGCGGGCCGGGTGCTGCGTGTTTGCTGTGTAACCCGGCCCGCTAAAGCGAGTTAGAAGGACTACTTGTCGTGCTTGTGCACGTCCTTCTTGATCTCCTTCTTCGTCTCCTTCTCCGGCACGGAATGTCACCTCCTTGGCTTCGCGAAGCGACTCCGGGGCCTGGAGACACAAGCGTGAGCCAAGGACGAGAGCGATCGCATCGGTAAAACGCCACAGGTCGCGCGACGAGCCTATGCCGTCGCGGCGCCCGGCAGGTACGGCGTCCAGCCGGACGGGATCCGCGGCGCGGCAAGGCGGATGAAGAGCGCCGGCGCGGGCGGACGCGGCAGGGTGCGAAGTTCCATCCCGACCTGCTCGAGCGAGCGATCGCCCTTGCGTAAGTTGCACGGCGCGCACGCGGTGACGACGTTCTCCCATACCGACTCGCCGCCCTTCGAGCGCGGGACGATGTGGTCGAGCGTGAGCCTGCCGGCCGTCGTGCCGCAGTAGGCGCATTTCCAGCCGTCCCGCGCGAAGAGAGCGCGGCGGGAGATCTTCCGCTGGATCGCGCGCGGCACGCGCACGTAGTTGACGAGCCGGATCACGTGCGGCCAGATGAAGCTCGATTCGGCGGAGCGGAGCGGCTTGTCGAGGCGCTCGACGACCTCCGCCTTGCCCTTGTGCACGAGCACGTGCGCCCGCCGCACCGTGCACACGTTGAGCGGCTCGTAGCTCGCGTTGAGGACGAGAACGTGCTGCAACCTGGACGAAAGGTAGCTAACCCTTCATTGCGCGGTCTATGGCTTCCTGCTCCTCCGGCGAGAGCGCGACCGGAGAGCGGCCGTCCTCGATCTCCTTCACGTAGATCCGCGCGTAGTCGCGGCCCTGGATCGCGCTGAGGACGACACCGGTGCGCGACGCGTCGAGCAGCGCGACAGACGCCGACTGGTGCCCGCCGGTGTTCTCGTAGGCGTCGTAGCGGACGACGGCGACACGCGAGACCACCCCGTCGACGCGCCGGTCGACCTGCCCGATGCCTCCCGCGAGCTCGTCGAGCTTGCGGTGAGTCTCGTCGAGGCGCCCCTGGAGCGTGACCGCGAAGTCGACGAGGTCGGAGCTGCCGTGGCCGAGGAGCGCCTGCTGCGCGGCGCGAATCGCGCGCAGGCGACTCCAAGCGAATGCCGCGAGCGCAAGCCCGGCGACGGCGAGGATGCCCGCCACGATCGCGATCGCCGCTGCCGCCGAGTACGACACCCCTAGAACCATCTAGCTCGGCGCGAGCTGGAAGAAAACGGGATACGTCGCCGCGTTGTTGTCGAGCCGCGCCTCTCCCTGCACCTTCGCGATGCTCACGGAGATGGCCGCGCTGTGCCCGAACGCCGACGGCGGCAGCTGGAGGTTCGTGAACGGCACTGTCGTCTGCGCCCCCGCCGCGATCTGCGCGACCGTCTTCGTCGCCGTGTAGATGCTCTTGCTCCCCGCCTTGACCGTGAGGGTGACGGGGATCTTCACCTCCGGGTAGTTGCCGGAGTCCTCGAACACGACGTCGATGACGAGGCTCGAGCCGACCGAGACGGTGGTCGCCGTCGATTTCGACAGCGGCGTCGAGACGCCGTTCTCGACCGCGTTCGTGCCGAGGAGGTTGCTGCCGTGGACGCCCGTCACCCGGCCGCCGCTCGAGGGGGTGCCGAGCCGTCGGTAGAGGGTCCCGAGCGACGAGGCGCTCATGATGCTCGGGTCCGGCACGATCTGCGACGCGGGGACGATCACGCCGGTGACGTTCTGGGCCGTGAGGGTCTGCGTCGCGGGCAGCTTGTAGAGCTGCTCCCAGAGGACGTCGCTCGCGCTGAGAAGCTGCGCGTCGCTCACGAGCGCAGCCGCCGCGGCCGTGGCGTTGTCGTGCTTCGACTTCGCGAGCGTGAGCGTATTGGCGAGCCCGGCGAGGCCGAAGGCGCGCAGCTGGAACGTCGCGAGCGCCTCGGCGTGAGCGCTCTGGAGTAGGCCCGGAGGCATGAGCCGTTGCGCCGCGACGTAGTCGGCCTGCTCCTGCTTCGACCAGTCCGTGAGGTCCGCCTGGAAGCTCTCCATCGTGAGGCCGCGTGTTCCGAGCGCGGTGGCGAACTTGGCGCCGACGCTCGCAGAGTCCTGCGCGAGCGGCTGCATCGCCGCGATGTACGCGGAGTAGTCCCCCTTGGACTGGCCGCTGCATGAGAGCACGAGGCCGAAGACGATCGCCATCCCGCCCGCGAGAAGAGCGGCGAGCCGGAGGACGCTCCTCGAGCCGGCCGGCGTCCCCGGCCGGCGTTCCCCGCCGCGTTGGGGACGGCGCGCCCGGTCGCGTGGCGGGCGGCGCGGCTCGCCGAAGAGCCCGAGCTCGTTGTCGTCGTCAAACGTGTTCAAGCGGTGCAACCTTACTCAGGTCTACGGCGGGGGCAGGAGTGTCCGGCGCGAACGCCAATCTCAGCAAGGCATGGCCGAGGCCGCCCAAGCCCTCGCCTTCCCCGAGCTCGTGCTCGGCCGCTACCGGCCCCTCAAGCCGCTCGGCAGCGGCGGCTCCGGCTCGGTCTGGCTCGCCCGCGACGAGCAGACGCAGCTCGACGTCGCGCTCAAGATCGTGGCGCGCGAAGGGAAGGCCGCGGCGCGCGCGGAGCGCGAGGCCGAGGCGGCGGCCCGCCTGCGCCATCCGGCCTGCCTCCGCACCTACGGCCTGTCGCACGACTCGCGGCACGTCTACATCGCGTACGAGTACATCCCCGGCCAGACGTTCCGCGAGGCGCTGCGCGCGCGGGAGCTGGACGACGAGGCCGCGATCGAGGCGTGCGCGCAGGTTTGCGAGGGGATCGCGCACGCGCATGCGGCCGGGATCCTCCACCGCGACGTCAAGCCGTCGAACGTCCTCCTCGCCGACGGCCCGCACGTTTCCGCGCGCGTCCTCGATTTCGGGCTCGCGTTGATGGAGGAGGCCGAGACGCTCACCGAGCAGGGAGACGTGCCGGGGACGCTCGCGTACATCTCCCCCGAGCGGCTCGCGGGCAAGCCTGCGACCGCGGCGGCGGACGTCTGGGCCGTAGGCGTGATGCTCTGGGAGGCGCTCGCGGGACGGCATCCGTTCTGGCGCGGCTCGATGCTCGAGACGGCGCGCGCGATCGAGTCGGGTGCGCGGCCGCTCGGCGACCTGCGGCCGGAACTGCCGAAGCGCCTGCTCCGGCTCGTCGACCGCGCGCTCGCGCAGGATCCGGGCAAGCGTCCGTCCGCGCGGGAGCTCGCCGCGGAGCTGCGCGGACTCGCACCTGCCGACAAGAAGGAGCCGAGCCGCGCCACGGTCGCTCTGCCGAGCGCGTCGGTGCGCGATCGCGCCGTCACCGCAGTGCTCGCGGCCGCGCTCGCCGGCTGGACGGCCGCGGCGATCCCGTTCTTCCCGCCCGGCTGGCCGCTCGCCCTCGGCGGCGCCGTCGTGGCCGCGACGCTCGCCCGCGAGCGGCTCGGAATCGCCCTCGCGCTCGCCGTGCCGATCTTCCCCATCGGCAACTTCTCGTCGGGCGCAGCGCTCCTCTACGTAGCGCTGGCGGCGGCGCTTCTCGTCGTGATGTGGCGGGAGCCGCAGACGACGCTCCTCTTCGCGCTCGGGCCGCTCCTCGCGCCGCTCGCCCTGATCGGGCTGCTGCCGCTCGCAACGTGGCGGATCGGTTCGGGCGCTCGCCGCGCGCTCGTCACCGCGCTCGGCGTGCTCACCGCCGCCGTCGTGGCGGGCGTCGGGCACGGAGCGCTGCCACTCGTGGGCGGAGCCGCACCGCGCGGCGCGGGCCTTCGCGGCGCGCCGGGAGCGCTCGGCGTGGCCGGCACGCTCGCCGACACCGCCGCCGGACACCCGGCTCTCCTCCTCGAGACGGCCCTTCTCGCCGCCGTCGCCGTCGCACTCCCCTACGTCGCCGGCAGGGGGCTCCGCTGGAGCATCGGGCTCGGCGCGGGGATGCTCGCGGCCACGATTCTCGTCCTGCCGGCGGGCGCGCCGTTCTCGCTCGCGGCCCCGCTCGCGGCGTGTTCCATCGCAGTCGGTGCGTTTTCGGCGCTTCGCGCTGCCCAGTAGGAGGGATCGGCGAAACAGTGGCTGTGTCGTGCTGACGCGCTGCGCATGGCGCCCAGCGCGCCATCCCGACGAGCACCGTTCCGCCGATCCCTCCTAGCGCGGGGTAAATTCCGGCAAGTGCTGAGGGCAATCGAGCAGAGACTGGAGCAGATCTTCGAGGGGGTCTTTGGCCGGGCCTTCCGGACGAGTGTCCAGCCGGTCGAGCTCGCGCGGAAGCTCGCGAAGGAGATGGACGAGAACCGCTCCACCTCGGTGACGCGGATCTACGTCCCGAACGAGTACACGATCTATCTCTCGAGCAGCGACCGGAAGCAGTTCGAGGGCTACGAGAACTCGCTCGTCTCGGAGCTCGAGGAGTACCTCGCCGAGCACGCGATGCGCGAGAACTACGCGCTCCTCACGCCGCCGCGCGTCCTCTTCGAGACGGACGACGACCTCGGCGTGGGCGAGTTCGGGATCGCGACGCGCATGGCGCAGCACGGCCGCAGCGGCGACGAGCTGCTCGAGGACGCGGACTCCGGCGCGACGATGATCTACAAGCCGAGGACGCAGCCGACCGAGGCGGTGTCCCTCGAGGAGCTCGCCGTCGACCGAACGGTCGGCGTCCTCACCTGGGGCGGACGGCGTCGTGTCCTCGACAAGAACCGCGCCGTGCTCGGCCGTTCGCGCGACGTCGACGTCCAGATCGAGGACCCGAACGTCTCGCGCCGTCACGCCGAGGTCGTGCAACAGGGCTCGACGTGGTGGGTCATCGACCTCGGCTCGACGAACGGAGTAGAAGTGGACGGCCGCCGCGTGCAGCGCGCGCGTCTCGACGACGGCACGAGCTTCCTAATCGGCGAGACGACGGTCACCTTCTCGACCGAGCGGGAATAGGCGAACGCGATGGTGGTGCTCGCGTCCTCATCCGTCGGCCAGGTCCTGCTCGTCCTCAAGATCGCGTTTCTCGTCCTCCTCTACCTCTTCGTGTGGCGCGTCATCCGCACCGCGGGGAAGGAGCCGAAAGCGAGCACCGGCGCCCGCACCGGCGCCGGCGCGGGCCCGCCGGCCGACAGCATGATCCTCACGCCGAGCGCCGCGGCCGCGGCGGGCCTGGGATCAGGAGCAGCTCGCCAGCGCCGGGCGGTGCATCTCGTCGTACAGCGCAGCCCGAGCCTCGAGGCGGATGCGGTGTTCCCCGTCGACTCCGCCCCGGTCACCATCGGACGCGGTGGCCAGAACGACCTCGTCCTCGACGGGGACGAGTTCGCCTCCGCCCGCCACGCGCGCATCGAGGCGCGTGGCGACGGCGTCTGGGTGCAGGACCTCGACTCGACGAACGGCACCTTCGTCAACGGCGCGCGGGTCGTCGGCGCCGAGCGGATGAGCCCGGGCGACGTCCTCCGCGTCGGCGAGACCGACCTCCGCGTCGAGGAGGCCTGAGTCGGTGCCGGTCGGCGCGTACGCAGTCGCAAGCGACACCGGGCGCCGGCGGCGTCGGAACGAGGACAACTACGTCGTCGCGCCCCCGCTCTTCGCCGTGGCCGACGGGATGGGCGGCGCGCAGGCCGGCGAGGTCGCGTCGAAGCTCGCCGCCTCCACGCTCGAGGCCGGCGGCTCGGAGGAGCTCGGTGCGCTCGAGCGCGTCGACGCGCTCATCCAGCAGGCGAACCGCCGCATCTACGACCGCGCCTCGACCGACCCCTCCGCGTCCGGCATGGGCACGACGATGACCGTCGCGCTCGTCGAGGGGATGACGGTCGTGATCGGGCACGTCGGCGACTCGCGTGGGTATCTCGTGCGCGGCGAGACGATGGAGCAGATCACCGAGGACCACTCGCTCGTGAACGAGCTCCTCAAGAGCGGCAAGCTCTCGGAGGAGGAGGCGCACGTCCACCCGCAGCGCAGCGTCATCACGCGCGCGGTCGGCACCGACCCGGAGGTCGACGTCGACGCGTTCGCAATCGAGGCGGAGGACGGCGACGTCTTCCTCCTCTGCTCCGACGGCCTCAGTGACATGGTCGACGACGTCGACATCCTCGATCTCGTCGACCGCAACCGCGGCGATCTCGAGAAAGCGGTGCGCTCGCTCGTCCAGTTCGCGAACAAGGAGGGCGGCGAGGACAACATCACCGCCGTCGCTTTCCGGATGTCGGCCGGCGACGAGCCCGTGAGCGACGCGCCCGCGATCGAGGACACAGTGACGATGCCCGCGCTGAGCGAGCCCGACGAGCGGACACCGGAGTCCGTCGACGTGCCTCCACACGCCGAGATCGCGCCCGGCCCAGCCATCTCGCAGGGTCGCGTGCGCCTCGTCCTCGCCGTTCTCATCGTGCTCGTGATCGCCGCCGCGCTGCTCATCTGGGGGCTAACGCGCTGACCCTCCGGAACCGCGAGCTCGTCGCCCTCCTCACCGTCGGAGTGCTCACCGCGATCGGCTTCGCGAGTGTCTACATCGCGCTCAAGTCGCAGGTCTCGACCGGCTCCCTCGGCTACGCCGCGTTCTTCTTCGCCCTCTACCTCGTCGCCCACGTCGTCGCGCGGATCACCGTGCCGCTCGCCGACCCGTACCTCCTGCCGATGGCAGCACTGCTCACTGCTATCGGACTCACGGAGATCTACCGCCTCGGCCCGTCGAGCGCGCTGCGGCAGGGAGTCTGGGTCGTGATCGGCGTCGGCGCGTTCGCCGCGACGCTCCTCGGGCTGCGGCGGGACTACCGCGTCCTCGAGCGCTACAAGTACATCTTCGGCGTTGTCGCGATCGCGCTGCTCTTCCTGCCGCTCGCGCCGGGAATCGGGGAGTCGATCAACGGCGCGCGCCTCTGGATCCACTTCGCCGGGCTCCAGTTCCAGCCGGGCGAGCTGGGGAAGGTCGCGCTCATCGTCTTCCTCGCCGCGTACCTCCGTGAGAAGCGCGAGGTGCTGGCGCAGGGACGGCTGAAGGACTGGGGCCCGCTGCTCGTGATCTGGGGCGGCGCGATGCTCGTCCTCTTCGCTACCAACGACCTCGGCAGCGCGCTCCTCTACTACGGCATCTTCCTCGCGCTCCTCTACGTCGCGACCGCCCGGCTCTCGTTCGTCGCGGCGGCGCTCGGCTTGTTCCTCGTCGGCGCGTACGCGGTCGGGCGCGCGACGCCGCACGTGCAGGAGCGGATCACGGACTGGCTCTCGCCCTGGTCGTCCAAGCCCGTGCCGTGCTTCTTCAGCCCGCACCCCGTCCTCCGGCAGGAGTGCGCGAGCTACCAGCTCGTCCAGTCGCTCTACGGGATCGCGCACGGCGGCTGGGTCGGCACCGGCCTCGGCCGCGGGATCATGACCACTCCGGGCGGCCAAACGATCGTCCCCGACCAGAACACCGACTTCATCTACTCGGCGATCGCGCAGGAGATCGGCCTCGTTGGCGCGGCCGCACTGTTGTTGCTCTACATGGCGTTCGTCCTGCGCGGATTCCGGATCTCGCTCGCCGCGAGCGACGGCTTCTCGAAGCTCCTCGCCGCGGGCCTCAGCTTCGGCTTCGCACTGCAGACGTTCGTCATCGTCGGCGGCATCCTCCGCGTCATCCCGCTGACGGGAATCACGCTTCCGTTCGTCTCGTACGGAGGATCGAGCGTCGTGTCGAACTTCTTCTTAGTGGCGGGACTGATGCTGATCTCCAACCGAGCCAATCGTGACCAGGCGGTCGCGGCGTGAACACGCAGCTCCGGCATCTGGCTGTCGTTTCGGCCGTCCTCATCGCCGTGCTCATCGGCGCGACGACGTACTGGCAGTCGTGGGCGGGCGGCGAGCTCGCGAACAGGCAGGGGAACGCCGTGCAGCTCGTCACCCAGCTCCAGATCGACCGCGGCACGATCTTCGCCGCGAACGGAACCCGTCTCGCCTGGAGCGTCCCGCACAAGAAGGGCGGACTGACGACGTACTCGCGGCGCTACCCGACGAACGGCGCGTTCTCGCAGGTCGTCGGCTACGCAACTACGGGACAGACGCAGACCGGCCTCGAGCAGTCGCTCAACGACTTCCTCACGGGTTCGAACACGACGCTCACGAACGCGTTCTCGCAGGAGCTCGACCGGCTCGGCGGCAGGACGGTGCACGGCGACAACGTCACGCTGACGCTCAGGCCGGCGGCGCAGATGCTTGCGGAGCGTCTCCTCGCCGGGCGCTGCGGCGCCGTCGTCGCGCTGAACCCGAAGACGGGAGCGGTGTACGCCCTGGCGTCGTCACCGACGTACGACCCGAACCTCATCCTCCAGCGGAACGGCTACGCGAAGATCGCGAAGATCCGGGGCACGTGCGGCGACGCATCGGCGCTCTACGACAACGCGACGCAGGGTCTCTATCCCCCGGGCTCGACCTTCAAGATGGTCACCGCGTCGGCCGCGCTCGACTCCGGGGCGTACACGCCGACCTCGACGTTCTACGACCCCGGCTATTGCGTCGAGTACGGCCGGCACGTCTCGAACGCGAGCAGCCCTGACGGCCGGGCCGAGGCGTACGGCAATGTCACGCTCGCGCAGGGTCTCGAGCACTCGATCAACTCCGTCTTCTGCAACGTCGGGAAGCAGATCGGCGCCGCGAAGATCCTCAAGTACGCGAAGCGCTATGGCTTCTACTCCTCTCCGCCCCTCGACACGCCGTCGGACACGATTTACCCGAGCGGTCTCTACAACAAGGGCAAGCTCTTCGACCCTAAGGATCCGGCCACGCAGGTCGACCCGGGGACGCTCGCCTTCGGACAGGAGCGGATGCTCGCCACGCCGCTCCAGATGGCGCTCGTCGCCGCGACGATCGCCAACCACGGCAACGAGCCGAGGCCGTACCTCCTCCAGCAGGTCACCGCGCCCGACGGCTCGATCGTGAGCACCGCCTCGCCGAGCACCATCGCGCACCCGATCAGCGCGAAGACCGCGGCGGAGATAAACCAGATGATGCAACTCGTGGTGCAAGGGGGGACGGCCGCGGGCGTCGGATTCCCCTCGAGTCTCGACGTCGCCGGTAAGACCGGGACGGCCGAGCTGAACCTGGGCAACCTCTACGACTCGTGGTTCGCGTGCTTCGCGCCCGCGACAAACCCGCAGGTCGCGATTGCGGTTGTCGTCGAGAAGCAGCCGAACGGCTTCGGCGCTGCGGTTGCGGCGCCGATCGCGAAGGCCATCCTCGAAAACCTCCTGCATCGCTGACGTGGTCTCTAGGCTTTAGACGGTCGTGGCTTCCGGCGATTCCCTCATAGGCACGCTCTTCGACGGGCGCTACAAGATTGTCCGCAAGCTCGGCGCGGGCGGGATGGCGGACGTCTACCTCGCCGAGGACCAGGAACTCGGGCGCCGCGTGGCGATCAAGATCCTCAACGGCCGCCACGCGAACGACGACCAGTTCATCGAGCGGTTCCGGCGCGAGGCGAAGAACGCCGCCGCGCTGAACCATCCGAACATCGTCTCGATCTACGACCGCGGCGAGGCGGAGGACACGTACTACATCGCGATGGAGTATCTCGACGGGCGGACGCTGAAGGAGCTCGTCGTCGGGCGCGGGCCGGCGCCGGTGAACGTCGCCGTCGAGTACGCGCGCCAGATCCTCTCGGCGCTCGGCTTCGCGCACCGGCACGGGATCGTCCACCGCGACATCAAGCCGCACAACGTCCTCGTCGATCGCGAGGGACGCGTCAAGGTCACCGACTTCGGAATCGCGCGCGCCGGGACGAGCCAGATGACCGAGGCGGGCTCGATCGTCGGCACGGCGCAGTACCTCTCGCCCGAGCAGGCGCGCGGCACCGAGGTCGACCAGCGCTCCGATCTGTACTCGCTCGGCATCGTCCTCTACGAGCTCCTCACCGGCGAGACGCCGTTCGACGGCGACACGCCGGTCGAGATCGCGATGAAGCACCTGTCGACGACGCCGCGGCCGCCCTCGCAGATCCGCCGGGACGTCCCGCGCGACCTCGACATGGTCGTCATGCGCGCGCTCGCGAAGGATCCGGCGGCGCGCTACCAGAGCGCCGAGGAGATGGAGGCCGATCTCGAGCGCGTGCTGCGGGGCGCGCGGGTCGCGGCGTCGACGGCCGACACCGCGACGCAGATCATGCGCATTCCCGCGGGCGCGGACACCGCCGCGACGATGATCGCGCCGCCCGCTGCAACCAGTGCGGTCGGCTACCCGGGCGTCGTCCGTGAAGAGGTCGTCGAAGAGGAAGGCCGCGAGCGGCCGATCTGGCCGTGGCTCGTCGCCGCGCTGTTCGTCATTGCCGCCGCGATCGCCGGGGTCATCGTCTGGCACCAGCTCTCCGGCAACGGCCCGCAGGAGCCGGTCGGCTTGTACTCCGACTGCGAGTCCGCGATTCACGCGAAGAGCCAGATCAAAGCCGTTCATCTCCATCCGGACGTGAAGCGCGGGGCGTCAACGAGATGCAAGGCGGGCCAGGTTTACAAACAGGATCCGACCGGGGGCACCGTCCCCAAGGGCGGCACCGTGACGATCTGGGTCTCGACGGGCAAGCCGAAGGTCACGATCCCGCCGCTCGCCGGTAAGACGTGGGCCGATGCGAGCAAGGCGCTGAAGGACCTCGGCCTGAAACCCGTGCGGCACATCGTCAAGGGCGGCCAGACGAAGGGAGTCGTCACCGGGACGGTCCCCGGAGCCGGTCAGAGCGCCACCGTCAGCTCAACCGTCAGGGTGAACATCGCAGCAGGGCCGGTGATCAAGCCCGTCCCGTACGTCGTCGGGGAGAGCCTCGCCCAGGCGATCCACGACCTCCATGCCGCAGGCTTCAACGTCAATCCGACGTACGTGGACAACAACGCACCCCAGAATCAGGTGATCAGCCAGGATCCGGCACCCGGCCAGACCAAGCCGCAAGGGACGATCGTGAACGTCAACGTCTCGAACGGACCGCCGCAGAAGACCGTCCCGGACGTCATCGGCGAGCCGTCGCAGCAGGCGATGCACGATCTCCAGGCGGCGGGCTTCAAGGTGCACCAGGTCCCGGTTTCGACGAGCGACCCGGCCCAGCAGGACATTGTCCAGTCGCAGAACCCGGACGGGAACGCGTCGGCTCCGGAGGGCTCGATCGTGACGATCTACGTCGGCCAGTACTCCGGCCCGCCGCCGACGACCACGACGACGACGCCAACCGGACCGTGACGCCCGGCCGCCGCCTGCGCGTAGCGGTGCTCGCGGGGGGACGTTCGAGCGAGCACGAGATCTCCCTCGCGTCGGCGCGCTCGGTCGCGGTCGCGCTCGATCCGGAACGGTACGACGTCGCGGAGATCGGGATCGGGCGCGACGGCCGCTGGGAGCTCGGCACCGGCGAGGCAACCGAGTCCGCCGCCGCGACGCTTCCCGTCCCCTACGCGGGCGGCCCGCTCGAGCGTCTTGGCCAGGTCGACGTCGTCCTGCCGATCCTCCACGGCCCCTTCGGCGAGGACGGAACCGTGCAGGGGCTGCTCGAGCTCGCGGGGATCCCCTACGTCGGCGCGGGCGTCGCGGCGTCGGCCGTCGCGATGGACAAGGACCTCTTCAAGAAGGTGATGCGCGACAGCGGCATCCCGGTCGCGGCGCACCACGCGATCCGGCTCGGCGACCCGGTCGAGAACCCGTTCGGCTATCCCGTCTTCGTCAAGCCGGCGCGCCTCGGCTCCTCCGTCGGCATCTCGAAGGTGCACTCCGAGGAGGAGCTCGCGCCCGCCGTCGAGCTCGCCTTCCGCCACGACGAGAAGGTGCTCGTCGAGGAGTTCGTCGACGGGACGGAAGTCGAAGTCGGCGTCCTCGGCAACCGTGTCCCGCCGCCGGTCGCGTCGCTCCCCGGCCAGATCGACACGCTCGGGCACGAGTGGTACGACTACTCCTCGAAGTACGACGACGGCGGGATGGAGCTCCTCGTGCCGCCGCCAGGGCTGACGCACGAGACGATCGAGCTGCTCCAGCGGCGCGCCGTCGAGTCGTTCGTCGCGTCCGAGTGCGAGGGGCTGGCGCGCGTCGACTTCTTCGTGCGCGCGAGCGACGACGAGGTCGTCCTCAACGAGCTCAACACGATGCCGGGCTTCACGGCGACGAGCGTGTGGGCGAAGCTGTTCGAGGCGTCGGGAATCGGCTACGCGGAGGCGCTGGACCGGCTGATCGAGCTCGCGCTCGAACGCCACGAACGCCGCTCCGGCCTCGTCTTCTAGAGCCACGTCCGGAACCCGGTTCCGGACGTGGCTGCTTGGGACATAGCGGGGCAATGCAAATCCGCACGGTTGAGCGGGAGCCGATCGTCCGTTAAGGCCATGTCCGGAACCCGGTTCCGGACATGGCCGATTCAGTCCTTGGCCGTGACGTTCGTGATCGCGGCGGTGCCTTGCGGGCCGAGCCGGGTCAGCCAGACGACCCAGTAGCTGCCGCTCTTGCCGTCGAGCGTGAACGTCCTCGTCCCGTTGTCGGTTCGAGGCGCCGAGTCGACGGCGAACGGCCCCGACGCCGAGCTTCCGACCTCGATCTTCGCGATGAAGCCGGGGGTCGAGGTCGTGACGGTGAGGCTCTTCAGGACAACGGAGCCGCCCGACGACAGGACAAGGCCGATGCCGGGCTTGAGCCCGCCGAACTCGGGGGTGTAGTACGTCTGGGTGATCCAGGCCGTCGTGGGATCGCCGTCAGTTGCTCGGGAAGCCGTGTAGCCGAAGATCTGCGCCTCCTGTCCCACCGGGTCGTAGCTCGTCACGCCGTGCAGCCGCACCGGCGTCGTGCCGGCGGCGCCGCCCTTCCCACTGCCGCCCTCGACGAGAAGAAGCGCGGCGAAGAGCGCGACCACGCCGATGAGGACGGCGACCGCGACGTACCCGAGCGGCCACTTGCTCCGGCGCGCGCGCCGCGCGGCCGGGCGCCGAACCGGACGGAGGATCACTTCAGTCGCGCCTTCGATCCCCTGCGAGGCGAGGCAGGCGCGCAGCTCCTCGGCGAACGCGCGCATCGTCGGGAAGCGGCGGGCGGGATCCTTCTGCAGCGCCTTGTCGATCGCCGCCGCGAGACGCGGCGGGACGTCGGAGCGCAACTCCCGGATGTCGGGCGCCGCCTCGTTCACGTGGCGCAGCGCGACGGCGACGAAGTTGTCGCCCTCGAACGGCACGCGCCCCGTGAGCATCTCCCACAGGACGACGCCGAGCGAATAGACGTCGGTCGCCGGCGAGACGACGCCGCCGGTCGCCTGCTCTGGCGCGAGATACTCGCCCGTCCCGACGACGGTCCCGGTCTGCGTCAGGCCGCGCCCGACCTCGAGTGAGCGCGCAATGCCGAAATCGGTGACCTTGACGGTGCCGTTCTCGGTGAGGAGGACGTTCTGCGGCTTCACGTCGCGGTGCACGAGGTCGCGCTCGTGCGCGAACGCGAGGCCGTCCGCGACGGCGACCGCGAGCTCGACCGCGCGCCGCAGCGGCAGCGCGCCCGAGCGGACGATCAGCTCCTTGAGGTTCTCGCCGTCGACGAACTCGAAGACGATGTACTGGCGGCCGTGATCCTCGCCGCGGTCGATGACGGTGACGATGTTCGGGTGCGCGAGTTGCGCGACCGAGCGCGCCTCACGCCGGAACCGCTCGACGTACTCGCCGTCGTCGGCGAAGTGCTCGTGGAGGATCTTGATCGCGACGCGCCGTTCGAGCTGCGCGTCGTGGGCGCAGAAGACCGTCGACATGCCGCCGCTCCCGACGAGCGCTTCGAGCGTGTAGCGATCGGAGATCTGGTCGCCGGCGCGCGGCGCGTGCGTCACGGCGCCAGTGGTCGACCTCGGTCCAGGCACATCTCTAGAACGCACGAGTTGGCGCTCAGGCTACGCCAGGACCGCTTCGAGCGCTTCTTCCCAGGCGCCGAGGGCTTCCTCGAGCTCCGCGTCCGTGATGACGAGCGGGCAGAGAACGCGGTTGCAGTTCGAGTGGATGCCGGCCTTGAGCAGGAGCAGACCGCGCTTGGCGGCCTCCTCGGCGACTCGTGTCGCGATCGCCGGCGCCGGCTCCTTCGTCTCGCGATCCTCGACGTACTCGACGGCGAGCATCGCGCCGAGCCCGCGCACGTCGCCGATCGCGGCGTAGCGTTCCTGCCAGGAGAGCATGCGCGTGTGGATCGTCTCGCCGATCCGCTGCGCGCGCTCGACGAGCCCCTCCTCCTCGAAGATGTCGAGGACGGCGACCGCGGCCGCGAGCGCAACCGGATTGCCGACGTACGTACCGCCGACGGCGCCGTCCCAGAGGCAGTCCATGATCTCGGCCTTGCCGACGACCGCCGAGAGCGGGAGGCCACCGGCGATCGACTTTGCGAGCGTCATGAGATCCGGCTCGACGCCGTAGTGCTCGATCGCGAACATCCGGCCCGTCCGCCCGAAGCCCGTCTGCACCTCGTCGACGACGAGGAGGATCCCCTCGCGGTCGCAGATCCGGCGCAGGCCCTCCATGAACTCGCGCGGCGCGGGGATGAAGCCGCCCTCGCCCTGCACGGGCTCGACGACGATCGCGGCGACCGTCTCGGCGGCGACCTGCGTCGCGAACATCCGCTCGAGCGCGGCGAGCGCATCGGTGGTCGTGATGCCGCGGTACTCGTTCGGGAACGGGACGCGGTAGACCTCCGGCGCGAACGGCCCGAGACCCGCCTTGTACGGATGCGTCTTCGACGTGAGCGTGAGCGAGAGGAGCGTGCGGCCGTGGAAGGCTCCCTCGAAGGCGATCACGGCGGGCCGCTTCGTGTATCCGCGCGCGAACTTGATCGAGTTCTCGACGGCCTCGGTGCCGGCGTTGAAGAACGCCGCCTTCGTCGGGCCGGAGATCGGCACGACCGCCGTCAGGCGCTCGGCGTACTCGACGTAGACCTCGTACGGGACGATCGTGAAGTCGGTGTGGAAGAAGCGCGCGGCCTGCTCCTGCACCGCCGCGACAACGCGTGGGTGCGCGTGCCCGACGTTGAGGCAGCCGACGCCGCCGGTGAAGTCGACGAACGTGTTGCCGTCGACGTCGGTGACGAGCGCGCCGTGCCCTTCGGCGGCGAAGACGGGGAGATAGAGGCCGAGCGGGTCTGCGACGACCCGTTCCTTGCGCTCGGCGAGCTCGCGGGAGCGAGGGCCGGGAACATCGGTGCGGAGCTCGATGGAGCGTGTCACGGCCATGTCCTCACATTAGCTCGCGCGCACGACGGGGAAACCCGTAACAATCGCGGGAATGGTGCTCTCGGACGCGACGATCGCCCGCTACCTCGCCGAGGGGAAGATCGAGATCGACCCGTACGACGACTCGCTCCTGCAGCCGTCGAGCGTCGACGTCCGCGTCGACCGGCTCTTCCGCGTCTTCCACAACAACCGCTATCCCTTCATCGACGTCAAGACCGAGCAGGCGGAGCTGACCGAGCTCGTGGAGGTGGACGACGAGCACCCGTTCGTGCTCCATCCAGGCGAGTTCGTGCTCGGCTCGACGCTCGAGCGGATTCGGCTGCCCGACGACCTCGTGGCGCGGCTCGAGGGGAAGTCGTCGCTCGGCCGGCTCGGCCTGCTCATCCACTCGACGGCCGGCTTCATCGACCCGGGCTGGGACGGCCACGTGACGCTCGAGCTGTCGAACGTCGCCAACCTCCCGATCACGATCTATCCCGGCATGAAGATCGGGCAGATCTCCTTCATGCAGATGACGGAGCCCGCGGCGACGCCGTACGGCGCGGCCGCGATCGGCTCGAAGTACAAGGGCCAGCGCGGGCCCACGGCGAGCAAGTACTGGAAGAACTTCGAGTCGTGACGGTTCTCCTCACCGGTGGCACCGGCTTCATCGGCCCACACGTGGCCCATGCGCTGCGCGCGCGAGACGAGCACGTGCGCGCGCTCGTGCGCAACCCGTCACGCGCGACGCGGCTCACCGCGTGGGGCGTCGAGCTCGCGACCGGCGACGTCACCGACCCGGCCTCGCTCCGCGCGGCGTGCGAGGGCGTGGACACGGTCGTCCACCTCGTCGCGATCATCAAAGGCTCGCAGGCGGACTTCGAGCGCGTGATGACGCAGGGCACGCGCGACCTCGTCGCGGCCGCGCAGGACGCCGGCGTCCGCCGCTTCGTCCTCGCGAGCGCGCTCGGCCTCGACGAGACGACGAAGGACGCGGTGCCGTATTTCGCGGCGAAGTGGGAGATGGAGCGCGCAGTGAAGGAGTCGGGACTCGACCACGTGATCTTCCGGCCGAGCTTCGTCTTCGGGCGCGACGGCGGCGTCCTGCCGACGTTCGTCCGCCTCGCCCGCTTCGCGCCGGTCACGCCGATCGTCGGGCCGGGCACGCAGAAGCTCCAGCCGATCTGGGTCGAGGACCTCGCGGAGTACTACGCGCGCGCGGTCGCCGAGCCGGTCTCCGGGACGTTCGAGCTGGGCGGGCCGGACGCGGTGACGTGGAACGAGTTCTGGGAGCGGCTGAAGCGGACGCTCGGCGTGCGGCGGCCGTCGATCCACATGCCGTTCGGCGTGATGCGCGTGCAGGCAGCGCTGACGGAACGCCTGCCGGGCGCGCCGGTGACGCGCGACCAGCTCACGATGCTCGCGCTCGGGGACAACGTCGTGCATGACGCGAGCGCGGTCGAGACGTTCCAGCTCCCGCTCGTCCCGCTCGACGAGCAGCTCCGCCGCGCCGCGTGACGCTCTCGCCGGGAAGTCGTGACACTCTCGGGCCGGTGGCAGCCACCTTGACGAAACTGTGACGTCGGGGCTGAGAGGAGTCGTCCTCTCCGACGAAGGCGTCGCGCTCGAGGAGGTCACGCTCGACCCGCCCGGCGAGCACGAGGTTCGCGTCCGCGTCGTCGCGAACGGCCTCTGCCACACCGACCTCCACGTGATCGAGACGGACGGCTGGGGGATGAAGCTCCCGGTCTTGCTCGGACACGAAGGCACCGGCGTCGTCGAGGAGCTCGGGCCCGGCGTGACGACGGTCGCGGAGGGCGATCGCGTCGTCATCGCATGGCGTTCGCCGTGCCGTGACTCGTGCCCGGCGTGCCGACGCGGCGACCGGCGGCGCTGCTCGAACAACCTGCGGGCGCGGCGCCGCTCGCACCGCGCCTCCGACGGCACGCTCCTCACGCCGGTGCTCCGCTGCGGGACGCTCTCCGACGCGGTCGTCGTGCACGAGGCGTGCGCGGTGAAGGTGCCCGAGGAGCTGCCGCTCGAGCAGGCGTGTCTTCTCGCGTGCGGCTTCTCGACCGGAGCCGGCGCGGCGCTCTGGACATCTCCGGTGCGCGAGGGAGCGTCCGTCGCGGTGATCGGCTGCGGCGGCGTCGGACTGGCCGTCGTGCAGGGCGCGAAGCTCGCCGGCGCGGCGCGGATCGTCGCGATCGACGTCGCGCGGGAGAAGCTCGCGACCGCGCGCGTGCTCGGCGCCACCGACGTCGTCGACGCCTCCGTCCTCGATGCGGTGGACACGGTGCGCGAGCTGACCGGCGGGGTCGACTTCGCCTTCTCCGCGGTCGGCGCCGCGTCGGCGATGGAGCAGGCGGTGCGGATGTGCGGCTACGCCGGCACTGCGACCCTCGTCGGCCTCCCGCTGCCGGGCGCGAAGCTCGAGCTCGACCTCGAGAAGGACGTGTTCGACCCGAAGATCACGCTCGCGGTCACGCACGGCGGCGACACGATCCCGCAGGAGGACTTCCCGTTCCTCGCGCAGGCGGCGCTCGACGGAAAGCTCGACCTCGCCCGCTTCGTGACGAGCACGATCTCGCTCGACGAAGTGCCGGAACGCCTGCCGCGCATCGGGCAGGACGGCGAGATCAGGACCGTCGCGCTGCTCTAGCTCGTCGCCGCGAGGATCGCTTCGACCGTCTCCTCGGGCGTCTGCTCCGTCGTTTCCAGCCACCGACCGATTCGCGGCGTCTCAGTGACGAAATCGGCGTAGTGACGGTCGATCGTCCAACCGTCGGTGTAGCCCTTGTCCTCGCGCCCCTCCTCGCGCGCGGCGACCGCAGCCATGGACGGCGCGAGCACGACGACGTGGCGCGGACGGCTGTGGATCATCGCCTCGACTTCCTCGAGGAACGGTCCGATCACGACGTCCTCGAGCGCAACCGTGAAACCGGCGTCGACGTAGGAGTCGGCGGCAGCCGCCGCAAGTGCGTAGCGCAGTCGCAGCTGCTCGAGCGCCTCCGGTGACGGATCGGGCGTCATCTCCACGCGGCCGCTGACGACGTTCCTCCGGAAGAAGTCGCCTTCGAGATAGACGCCGCGTTCGAAACGTGACGCGAGCAGCCGCGCGACGGTCGACTTGCCGGCCGCCATCGGCCCGGTGATCAGGTAGACGGCCGGCGGCTGCTCCACTCGCGAGCTAGTGGTTTGACCGGCAACGTTTGCCGGTTCGCGTAGAGGGTCCCGAGTGCTGCTGTCGAAGCGGTTTTCCCGACCGGTC
>Ga0307374_10002645_pt1 | contig 31531 bp, 29 predicted proteins | sample OX3MG_FD_202532 | JGI IMG/M metagenome (GOLD analysis project Ga0307374, IMG submission 202532) | Soil microbial communities from Risofladan, Vaasa, Finland - OX-3 | ecosystem: Environmental > Terrestrial > Soil > Coastal area > Acid sulfate soil | place: Finland: Risofladan, Vaasa | collected... | reverse complement strand
CCGGCGACAGCCGGCCGAAGCCAACCCCAAAGCCGGTTCCGTTCGTGGTGCCGCCGGACCCCGGCACCGGCCCGGTGGTGGCGAACCCGCCGGCGTCTCCGAGTCCAACGCCGACGCCGACGCCGACGCCGACGCCGTGCGTTCAGCCCCCGCCGTGTAAACCGTGAGACAGGCCAGGTCCTGATCGTTTCGGGCTGCGTTGAGCTCGGTGGTCGGGTCCGCCAACTCGGTTTGGCTTGATTGACGCCAGTAGACTTGATTCAGATGGCGACCAATCCACTGTCGGTCGTGACGGAGCAGCTGCCCAAGAGCCAGGTCGGCATGACGATCGAGGTGCCGGCGGAGACAGTCGACGCCACCTATGACAGGGTTCTGAACCGGCTGACCTCAAAAGCGCGGATCGAGGGCTTCCGCCCGGGACGTGCACCGCGCTCGCTGGTGGAAGCGCGCCTTGGTCCCGCGGTGGTCAGAGAAGAGGTCGTCGAGCTGATGGTGCCGGAGGTCGTGCGGCAAGTCCTCCAGGAGCACTCGATCGATCCCATCGAAAGCCCCGATGTCGAGGTCCTCGAGCTGGAGCGCGGCCGGCCGGCGCGCCTCAAAGCGACGGTGAGCGTGATGCCCGAGGTGAAGCTCGGAGAAGTGCCGAAGCTGGAGGCGCCGATCGAACCGATCGAGGTCACCGCCGAGATGGTCGAGCGCCGGCTCGAGGACGTCCGGCAGCCGCTCGCAGAGATCACGCCGGTAGAGCGCGAGGCCCGTCTCGGCGACGTCGCGGTCATCGATGTTGAGGTCGACGTGGACCGCAAGGTCATCGATTCGGAGACACGTAAGGCCATGGAAGCAGAGCTGAAAGAAGGCGTGCTGCTGCCCGAACTGCTCGCAGCGATTCCTGGAGCCAAAGTCGGTGAGACGCGATCGGTGGTCGTGAAATTTCCTGAGGACTACAGCGAGCCTGAGCTCGCCGGCAAGGACGCGACGATCAAGGTCACCGTCCAAGGGGTCAAGGAAAAAGTACTGCCTGATCTCGATGACGCGATGGCCAAACAGCTGAGCAATGGCGAGCAGGAGACGGTTGAGTCTTTCCGCAGCTCCACGCGCGCAGCGCTCGAGGAATCGGCCAAAGAGGTGGCGAAGCTCGATCGCGAGCAGACGCTCGTCAAAGGTCTGGTCGAGTCGTCGAGCGTGGATGTGCCAACGGCGCTTGTCGACCGCGAGCTGACCAGCCAGCTCGAATCGATGGAGCGCACGTTGAACCGCCAGGGCTTGAAGCTCGAGCGCTACTTCGAGTACATGGGCAAGAACATCAACCAGTGGGTCGAGGAAGAGCGCCCGGCCGCCGAGCAGCGGCTTAAGGTGGACCTCGTGCTGGGTGAGTATGCGAAGCGGCAGGACCTCGAGCCCTCCGACGAGGACGTGATGAGCTTCCTCGAGGAGCAGGCGGGCGAGGACGATGAGCTCAAGGGCCAGCTCGAGGAGCTGAAGCGGAGTGAGAGCGCCAGGCGGTACTTCGCCTCGCGGCTGCGGCGGCGCCGCGTGCTGGACCGTATAGCCGCGGAAGCCCCGCTCTCCAAGTAAGGCCCAAAGACCCCAATCCCGTCCCGACTTGACGGAAGTGGGGCGAGGCGTGTCTAGAATGACGTTGTGCACGACATGACCCGGAGACAGCGCCCTGAGAGCTACTTGGTGCCGATGGTGGTCGAGAACACGGGCCGCGGTGAGCGCGCCTTCGACATCTACTCACGGCTGCTCAAGGACCGCATCGTTTTCATCGGCACACCGATCGACGACCAGGTCGCGAACCTGGTGGTAGCGCAGCTCTTGTTCTTGCAGTCCGAAGACCCCGACAAAGACATCTCGCTGTACATCAACAGCCCGGGCGGCCAGGTAACAGCAGGCCTGGCGATCTACGACACGATGCAGTACATCCGGCCGCCGGTGTCGACGATCTGCATCGGCATGGCGTACTCGATGGCGGCAGTGCTGCTGGCGGGTGGCGCGCACGGTATGCGCTACGCGCTGCCTCACGCGAACATCCTCATCCACCAGCCATGGGGCGGCATGCAGGGACAGGCGACCGACATCCAGATCCACGCCAAGGAGATCCTGCGAACTCGCGAGCAGCTGAACCAGATCCTGGCGCGGCACACGGGCCAGAAGATCGAGAAGGTGACGCTCGACACGGAGCGGGACTACTTCCTGACCTCCGACGCGGCCAAAGAGTACGGGCTGATCGACGGCATCATCCTCACTCCGATCAAGCCGCTCGATGTCGCCCGCGAGGCCGCCACCGCGAAAGAGAAAGAAAAGGAAAAGGTGGTGGCAGCGCCTTAGCCATGATCTTCCGAAGAAGGGGGAAGAGCGGCGAGGTCAAGAGGCACAAGCCAAAGTGCTCCTTCTGCGGAAAGATGCAGGGCGAGCTCGGTGTGAGGCTCGTGGCAGGTTCGGGCGTCTTCATCTGCAGCGAGTGCATAAGCGTTGCGAACGAGATGCTGTGGGGCCATAATCCCCCGGCAGCACCGGCCTCGTCTTGATAGACACAGACCGAACCGCGATGAGGGATCAATGAACGAAAGAGAGGATCGACGCCGGTACACGCGCTGCTCGTTCTGCGGCAAGGGGCAGGACCAGGTGCGCAAGCTTGTGGCCGGCCCTGGCGTTTTCATCTGCGACCAGTGCATCGATCTGTGCCAGGAAGTCCTCGAGGACGACAATCGCTCCGCCGGCACCAAGAAGCAGAAGACAGGCTTCATCCCGAATCCGAAGACCATCTGCGCCGCGCTCGACCAGTACGTGATCGGGCAGGACCGCGCGAAGAAAGTACTTTCGGTCCAGGTCTACAACCACTACAAGCGCATCTCCGCCTCCAAGTCCGTGGGCGATGTGGAGCTCACGAAGTCGAACGTGCTGCTGGTGGGGCCGACCGGCTGCGGCAAGACCTACCTCGCGCAGACTCTGGCGAAGATCCTGGACGTGCCGTTCGCCATCGCCGACGCCACCAGCCTCACGGAGGCCGGATACGTGGGCGAGGACGTGGAGAACATCCTTCTACGCCTGATCCAGGCGGCGGATTTCGACATCAGCCGCGCCGAGCGCGGGATCATCTACATCGACGAGATCGACAAGATCGCGCGCAAGTCAGACAACCCTTCGATCACGCGCGACGTCAGCGGCGAGGGCGTGCAGCAGGCGCTGCTGAAGATTCTCGAAGGCACCGTGGCCAACGTGCCGCCGCAGGGTGGGCGCAAGCACCCACACCAGGACTTCATCCAGATCAACACGACCAACATCCTTTTCGTCTGTGGTGGCGCGTTCGACGGGTTGGAGAAGGTGGTCGAGCAGCGCCTCGGGCGCAGGGCCATCGGTTTCGGAGCGCCACACACGAAGATCGAGCGCAAGGCAGCGTCCGAGACGCTCAAGTTCATGCAGCCGCAGGACCTGCTGAAGTACGGCTTCATTCCCGAGTTCATCGGTCGCTTGCCGATCATCGTCACGCTGCACCACCTGGATCAGCAGGACATCGTGCGGATCCTTACGGAGCCGAAGAACGCGCTGGTGAAGCAGTACCAGAAGTTCTTCTCTTTGGACAATGTCGAACTGGTGTTTCAGAAGGGTTCGCTCGATGCGATCGCGGAGCTCGCGCTGCATCGAGGCACTGGTGCCCGGGCTTTGAAGTCGATCATCGAGGAGGCGCTGCTCAACTCGATGTTCGAGATTCCCTCACGGCCTGAGATCAAGCGGTGCTTGATCTCTGAGCGGTCCATCCGCGAGGCGCTGGAGCCGGAGTTCGAGCTGGGTGAAGAGGGCGAGAGCCCGGCGCGCCTGGTGGGAGAGTCGGCCTAGGTTTCACCCGGCTGGAGCCGTGCGTGGAGGTTGATCCGCGCTACTCGAACCTTACCTTGCGCGCCTTTGTCCTCTCGGCCTCGATGTGCTTCTGATCACGCCCGGCAGTCCCAGCCTGAGCGCGAATGCGCGCGTCGCGCTCAGCCTCGAAGCGCTGCGTCTCTTCGTTGGCGTACTTCACCGCATCCTGAGTGAAAGTCTTGCAGTGCTCGACAAAACCATCCACGTCAACCCCGCGAAAAACGATGGTCATATCGGAGAAATGTGAGAAGGCTTCTTTCTTGACTGACGCGCCACCAATCGTTTCGGGTCTTCCCCAGTACTCCCGAAATGCCTCCATCCATTGATCTGGTGGCGTGTCGCTGAGCTTCACCAGCACGTGTCCGTGTTCATCGACATCCAGACCTTCGGCAACAATTGAGGTACTCATGGTGCACGAACTCCTACCGATGGATTCGATCTGAGCGCTCCGCGCGAACGAATCGTCACCAAACCATCGCAGGTTCGGCCATACGGCGCGGCCAGCCAGACCTTTTCCACAGGGCGGCTCCGCAGCTATTCATCCTTGGCCCGACTCGGGCGGCGTGTCAATGGCGCAACGTCTGCAGATCTTCGTGCCATTCCCCTGGAGAAGATCAGTTACGTTGTCGGCAACCCATCCGGCTGGCGCCAAACTTGCGCGATTGCCGCGCCATTACGGCTCGGTTGGCGCCAGGCGTGCGGATTGACGGCGAGTATTCTTCGGCCGTGCAGGACCTCCGTGGCAAGACCGTATTGCTCACCGGCGCGTCTACGGGCCTAGGTCCCCACATCGCCCGTAAGCTGCACCAGGCCGGCGCCAAGTTTGTCCTCTCGGCCCGCAACGAGCAGGCGCTGACAAAGCTTGCGAAGGAGATTGGCGAATCTCGCGTTGTCGTGGCCGACCTCTCGAAGACCGGCGAACCCGAGCGCCTCGCCAATGAGGCCGGCGACGTCGACGTCCTCGTTTCCAACGCCGGGGTCCCCGTAAGCGGCCGGCTCGCGGAGCTCGCCGTCGACGAGATCGATCGCGCCATCGCCGTCAACCTGCGGGCAGGGATCATCCTCGCTCATGCGCTCGCCCCGGCGATGGTCAAGCGCAAGCAGGGCCACATGGTCTTCATGTCCTCTGTGGCGGGCAAGGTTCCCGCGGCCGGCGCCAGCATCTACAACGCGACCAAGTTCGGCATCCGCGGCTTCGGCCTGGCGATGCGCGAGGAGCTTTGGGGAACTGGTGTCGGCGTTTCGGTGATCTGCCCGACCTTCGTCAATGAATCGGGAATGTGGGCGGAGACCGGGCTCAGGGCGCACCCGATGGCAGGCGAGGTTTCACCCGCCCAGGTGGCTGAGGCGGTGTGGAGCGCGATCGTCAGGAACCGTGGCGACGTCGACGTGGTCCCGGTTCAGCTCAGAGCCAGCTTGAAGTTCGTGGCGGTCGCGCCGGGCCTGGCGGCCACCATCGCGCGCTCGATGGGCGCTGCGAAGGTCAGCGACGAGCTCGGCGAGCGGCAGAAGCACAAACGCTAGACTTTCAAGCACCATGAGCCGCGTCGAGTTCGTATCCGTACCCTCGCCGGCACGTTCGCGCTAGCGATCCTCCGCCGGCGACTCCTGACCCCACATCAGCGCGACCGAACACGCCCATGAGCAAAACACCAAACGCCATGTCGTCCGCCTTCGATCCACAGGCCATCGAGGCCGGCTGGTACGCGCGCTGGGAAAAGGAGGGCCTATTCATCGCGGATGCGAAGAGCAAGAAGCCCAAGTACGCGATCTGCCTGCCGCCGCCGAACATCACCGGCGAGCTGCACATGGGCCACGCCCTCAACCACACGCTGCAGGACATCTGCGCGCGCTACCGGCGAATGGCCGGTTACGAGGTGCTGTTCCTGCCCGGCATGGACCACGCCGCCATCGCCACGCAAAACGTGATCGAGAAGCAGCTCGCCGCCGAGGGCATGACCAAGGAGCAGCTCGGACGCGAGGCTTTCGAAGCTCGTGTCAACGAGTGGTATGCCGAGGTCGGCGACACCATCGTCAGCCAGGACCGCATCCTCGGCGCATCGCTCGACTGGTCGCGGTTGCGCTTCACGATGGACCCGCGATACGTGCGCGCCGTCATGACGGCGTTTGTCGCTTTCTACGAGAAGGGCTGGATCTATCGCGCGCCCCGCATCGTCAACTGGTGTCCGCGCGATCGGTCCGCCATCTCAGACCTCGAGGTCAAGTGGCAGGTCCACGACGACGCTCTCTTCTTCATCAAATACCCGATCGAGGGCGGAGGCGACGTGACGATCGCCACGGTGCGGCCGGAGACGATGCTTGCCGACACCGGCATCGCGGTCAACCCGACCGACGATCGCTACCAGCACCTGATCGGCAAGACGGCGATCCTTCCGCTCGTCGGCCGAAAGCTGCCGATCGTCGGCGACGAGGCGGTGGAGAAGGATTTCGGGACGGGCGCGCTCAAGGTCACCCCTGGGCACGACCCGATGGACTACGAGATCGGCCAGCGGCATGCCCTGGAGGTCGTCAACGGGATGAACCTCGATGGCAGCATGCATGTGCCCGGTCTTCCCTACGACGGGCTACCCGCGCTCGAAGGCCGCCGCCGGGTGGTCGCTGACCTGAAGGCGCAAGGCCTGATCGTGAAGGAAGAGCCATACACGCACGAGGTCGGGCACTGCGATCGGTGCGACGCGGTGATCGAGCCCCTGATCAGCGAGCAGTGGTGGCTGCGGATGGAGGTCATGCGGGACAAGGCGCTGGAGGCGTCCGCCGGGGGCAAGGTGCGTTGGCATCCCGATCGCTACGAGCGCACCTACCTCGACTGGCTCCGTGGCCTGCGCGACTGGAACATCGGACGTCAGCTGTGGCTCGGCCATCGCGTGCCCGTTTATTACTGCGACAACGGGCATCAGCTCGTGGCGGTGGAGCGTCCTCACGAATGCACGGAATGCGGCAGCACCGAGCTGACGCAGGATCCCGACGTGCTCGACACCTGGTTCTCGTCGGCGCTGTGGCCTTTCGCGACGCTCGGTTGGCCCGAAGAGGCCGCCGACCTAAAGGCCTTCTACCCGAACCATATGAACAGCACGGCCCGCGAGATCATCAACCTCTGGGTGAGCCGGATGATCATGACCGGCCTCGAGTTCATGGGCGAGGTTCCGTTCGCCGATGTTGCCATTCACTGCCAGGTGCAGGCCGCGGATGGAAGGCGCATGTCGAAATCACTCGGCACGGGCGTCGACCCGCGCGGGCTCATCACCAAGTACGGCACGGACGCCGTGCGTGCCTGGGCGGCATCGGTTGCGATGTCGAGCCAGGACGTCCGTTTCGACGAGAGCCGCGTCGAAGGTTACCGGCGCTTTTGCAACAAATTGTGGAACGCGACACGGTTGGTGCTGGCATCGGCGAAAGATGTCGCGATCGCGCCCTCTGCACCGCAAGCGCTCGAGGACCGCTGGATCCTGTCGCGCCTGTCGCACGCGAACGAGGCGGTCACGGCGGGCATCGAGGGCTTCAAGTTCCAGGACTCGATGGCCGCCGCCTACGCCTTCGCATGGAATGAGCTCTGTGACTGGTACCTCGAGGCGGTGAAGGAACGCTTGCGCGCGGGGGATCCGATCGCACAGGACATCGCGGTGTCGTGCCTCGATCGCCTGTTGCGCCTGCTCCACCCGATCATGCCTTTCGTGACCGAAGAGCTGTGGTCGCTGTTGCCTGGGCGTCGCGACTTCCTCATGCGTGCCGCGTGGCCCGAGCTGCAGTCGGCCGACCCCGAGGCGGAGGAGACTTTCGGCCAGGTGATGACGATCGTCGAAGAGGTGCGTGGGCATCGCCAGGCGGCAGGCGCGCCGCCTCGCGGCGGGAAGCTCTTCCTCGACGCATCGACCGGTCGGACAGTCGCCACGCTGGCGGCGCGGCTGGCCTGGACAGAGCTGTCATCAGACTCGTTTGACGACGGCGTCCCGCTTGGCACGTTGCCCGGACGGGTCAGTTTTCCCATCGCCGCCGGCGCCAAGAGCCGGAACGAAGCGCAGCTCAAGCGCCTCACCTCCGACCTCGAGAAAACAGAGGGGCAGCTCGCCAACCCCGAGTTTCGCGCCAACGCCCCGTTCGACGTAGTTAGAAAGCTGGAGGAACGCGCGGCAGAGATCCGTGCCGCGATCGAAAGATTGAAGGGCAGCTGAGCCATGCCGTCGCTCGCCCTCCTGGCGCCTGTGGCTCTTCCGTTGGTGGCCGGCGGATTGACTGCCGCCCTCGGGCTCGCGGGTTTGAAGCCGGGCCGAGCGATTGTCGGCGCTGGCGCCTGGGTCGCGCTGCTCGTCCTTCTTCTCCTGTGGCTCCCCATCCGTTCGACGGTGGAGTTGACCCTCGGTCCGCTCGGCTTCGGCGCCAACTTGGACCTGCGGCTCGACGGCGTCGCCTTCGCCTTTGGGCTCGTGATCCTGGTCCCCTCCGCGATCCTCCTGACGCTCCAGCCGCGGACCTGGCAGGAGGGGACACTGGCCGCCTTGGGTGTGGCCGCCGCCGTGCTCGCCGTCGAAGGCAGCGGAGTGCTGCTGACGGCTCTTGCCGGCGGCACGGCAGCGACGCTGGCCGTGATCCACCTGGACATCGAGGACATTCGCGCCCCGCGCCCTCCATGGGGTGCGCTGCTGGCTGCCTGGCTGGCGCTGAGCTGGGCGGGAGGCATCCTGCAGGTGGTTGGCGGCACCGCTGTTTACGGCGCGGTGCCGGTATCGGCACTGACGGTTCCAGTGTTTGCGCTGCTTGCCGGTGCGGCGCTCATGGCCTCCGGCCTTTTTCCGTGGCGTGGCTGGCCCGCGCAGCTTTGGTCGCGGCCCTCGCTGCGAGCAGCGGGCATGGCAGTGGCCACGCTGTATCCGCTGGGCTTCTACCTGCTCGTGCGGGCCTACGAGATGGGCGACGGCCAGTATCCACAACCCGTGATCGGAATTCTGCTGGCGTGCCTCGGAGTCCTCGTATCGCTCGGCGTCGCCGTGCGTGCCCAGGCGGCCGTCACGCGACGCGAGTATTTGGGCGAGGTGATTCCAGGACTGGGCGGCTTTGCGCTCATGGCGATCGCGATCGGAACCCCGGTTGGGCTCGTCGCCGGGCTGGTCGTGTTGGCGACGATCGGCGTGCTGGCCGCCTGCCTTCCCCTGCTTCCGGACCGAGCCGGTCCACCGACCCTACTCACCATCGCGGCGGCCGCGGGAGTGCCGCCCGGCCTTGCCTTCGGCGCTCTTGTCGTCGCTTTGGCGGCCACCTTCGAAGCCGGGGACTTCATGGGCCTCATCGGCGTCGCCGGCGCGGCGGTCTGGATTCTGTTCATGGTGGCGGCAGCGCGCGCGATTGGGCTGCCGGCCGGCCGCGGCCACCCAGCGATTGAAACCTTCCCGCGAGTCGCGATGGCCCTGGCCGCAGTCCTCCTCATCGCGGGCGCCGCCCTGCCCGTGGTGGTCACAACCTTCGCCATACCGGCGCAGACGGATGTGATGCCGCGATTCGCGGGATTGGGTGGCGGCCTGACATCGGTGTCCACGATTCAGACGGACCTGCCGGCGCTCGCGCTGTTCACGCCCCTTCTTCTGCTTGGTCTGATCGCCTACGGCATCACCGGGGTGTTCGGGACGCAGCGCGCTGCGCGTCGCGAGCCGGTGGCCGCAGCCGGTGAGCAGAAACCGGCAGCACCCAGGTCGGCGCCCCCGCGGCCGCCGGTGTTCACGATTCCCGGCCTTGACGCGCCCAAGCATTGGCTCGACGCCGTCCGTCGCGCCGCCGTGCCTGAGCAGTACCGGTCGATTGTGAACCCGCGCGCCCTGGAGAAGGCCGCGGCCGGGGGCCGGCCGCTGCTCTGGCTCGCCACCCTCGTCGCCCTCGCCTACGCAGTCAACCGGTGAGCGCAGCCGCAGCATTCATCGTCTGGCTGGGCGCCGCATTGCTCGTACTGTCCGAGGGTCGACGCGCGCTCGCTCTGGGCATGGCCCTCATCACAGTCGGTTTTGCCGTGCTGGCGCTAGCCGGCGTCGGCGCTTTGGCCGCGTCCGCGATTCTGGTTGGCGGCGGTTTTGCTGCCGGGCGGCGATTCCGTTCGGGGCCTGATGCGTGGGGGGTGATGCCGTCCGGCTCGACGGCACGCGTCGTGCTCGCTGCGGCCGTCGGGCTGCCAGCGCTTTGGATCTCGACCTCGGTGATGACAGGCCCTGGCGCGCCGCTTCGGTTCGCGGCGTTGTCGGTGCTCGGCTTGATGACCGCCCGCGTCCTCACCCCGAGCGAGCCACCGGCTGTCCTGACCGCGCTGGCTGCGCTCGCTCTGTCCGTGGCGGCCGCGGCGGGCGTCGCCGGCACCAGCCCGGGCCCAGCGGTGTACGTGTTGGCGGCGATCGCCGCGGTTGGCATCTCGCTGATCCCGGTCAGAGAGCTCGATGGAGCCTGAACTCGCCGTCGGGCTGCCGGCGGTAGGTTCGGTCTGCGCCGCCTTCCTCAGAGCGCGGCCGCGGGCCGCGCTTTTGGCGGCCGGCGTGTTCGGGCTGCTCGGCGTCGCGGCTGTCATCCTCACTTCTCCGGGAGCGACTTCGGACCAGCTTGGCATCGGCCTCTCGCTCTCGCCCGAAAGCCGGGCGCTGCTGATCGCATCCGGCGCGGCGATGGCTCTCACCGTAGTGCTGGCCCCGCTGGCGGTCGAGCGCGCCACCCTGCTGACGTGGGGGCTCGCGGGTCTGGCCGGGATGGCCGCGATCGCTGCCGCCGGCAGCCTGGAGCTCGTCATCCTCGTGGTGCTTGTGCTCGCCGTGCTGCAAGCGGCGGCCGGGAGCAGCCGTTCGTTGGCCACGCGCTTGCGAGGTCCGGTGCTCGCCGCCGCGCTGCTGAGCCTGGCCGCCGTTTGCGCACGGGCTGAGGGGCCGCAGTACCTCCAGCGCTTTGCTGCGGTCGCCCTGGTGGCTGGACTTTCAGCCGCTCTAGGCACGCTGCCGTACATGCACGATTTCGACCCCGACGAGCGGACCTCGACCTCGCCAATTCCGTGGATCGCATTCATCGGCCCCGTGCTCGCCCTTGCCGTGCTGGCACGGGCGCGCGAGCTGATCCCGTCCGAAGGCGGTGTGCTCGGCGCGATGATGATCGGCCTCGGGCTCCTCAACATGGTGTGGGGTTGCGTTGCCTCGTGGCGCACCGAGAACGGCGCGGCCGCGTGGCACTACTCGTTCATCGCCGATTGGGGATTGGTGCTTTGCGGCCTTGGGCTGGCAATCGCGGACGGGCAGAGCGCGGCCATCCTGCTGCTGTACGGAATCGTGCTCAGCCGGCTCCCCCTGTATCTGTGGTCGCGCCAGTCGCTGCGGGAGAAGCGGCCCAACGACAGGCCCATCAATCTCCTCGCCGCCGCGATGCTCGCCGGGGCCGCGCCCTTTGCGGGGTTTGCCGCTCGCGTGCTCCTGCTTCGCGGCGCGACACAGCTCTACTGGCCGCTCGCGCTGGCCATCGGGCTGGCCCTTCTGTTGTGGTTGCCCCCGTCCCTTCGGCTCGGACGCAGCCTCGGCCTACCGCGCGGGCGCCAGGCGTGGGGCGTCGGCATCGCCCTCGCGATCAACGTCGTCATCGGGCTGTATCCGCAACCGTTCCTCGCGCTGGCCGGCCTGTGACCCAGATCTTGTCGGCGCTGGCGACCCATTCGGTGGCGCTGGTCCTGTATCCGGGGCTTCTCACGATCGCGATCTTCGGGGGCGCCGCCGAGGTGGCCTGGACACGGGTAGCGAAGGGGCAGTGGGTGCTGCCTTCGACGGTCAAGGAGCTGCGCTCGCCTGTAGTCGCCACCGTCGCGCTGTTCGCGATGCTGGCCGCGGTCCAGGTCGCGGCTCCTTTCAACCCGGTGCCGTCGGAGGAGCGCAACGTGATCGTCGCCGCCATGGTGCTCGCGTTCACCGTGTGGGTGGAGCTCGCTTTGACCGTGGACCTGGTGCCGGCGCCCGGCCTGCTGCTGGTCATCCAGTTCTGCTGGCTGCTCGCCGTACTCGGACCGGCGGTTCAGCCGGAGAGCCTGCGTCCGCAGGTGCTGGGCAACGTCCTGGTCTCGGCGTTGCTTCCGGTCAAGGTCGCAAGTGGCTTTCTGTACCTGCTCTGCCTGCCCGCCCTGCTCGGGTTGTGGCCGCTGACGCCGCCTGGCGAGAGGCGCGCCCGGCCACGCTTTGACGCGGTGCGCGCGCTGTGCTGGTTTCCCTACTGCGGCCTGTTCGCCACCCTTTTCTTTACACCCTCAGCGGACGATGTCCCGGGCCTGCTGCGTTTCTTCGGCATCACCCTGGCCGTGGCGGTCCTGGGCATCGCTGCAGGAGCCGTGATGCTGCGGCGCGGGGTCGAGCCGGCGCGCGGCTTGTACCGCCGGGCGGTTGCGCCGTACGCACTCCTGCTGCTCGCGCTGGTGCTGGTCACCTCATTCCTCATGAAGTAGACCTTGGTAGAATCCCGTTCGTGCCCAAATCGGATGGTTCGCTGTCGGCTGTCGTCGTCAGCGGCGGAAAGCAGTACCGGGTAGCCCCGGGCGACCAGATTCTGGTCGATCGCCTGGCCGGCGAGCCCGGCTCGTCGATCAAGCTGGATCGGGTCCTGCTGATGCGTGACGGGTCGGACATCAAGGTCGGCAATCCCGGCATCGACGGGATCGACATCGAGGTCAAGATCCTGGCCCACCGTCGCGGGCCGCGGATCGAAACCCTGCGGTACAAGTCCAAGAAGCGCGTGCGCGTGCACCGCGGTGGGCGCGCCGACCTGACGGCGATCGAGATCCTGGCCGTCGGCGGCCTCAAAGAGGCGACCGGCTCGGAGCCAAAGACCGAAGACAAGCCAAAGACCAAGGCGGCGAAGGCCTCTGCGGAAACCACGTCGTCGAGCGAGAAAGATGAAACGGTCACCGGCAAGGCCGAGGCGCCCGCCAAGCGCGCGCCCAGGAAGCCGAAGACAGACAAGGAGACCAAGTAATGGCGCACAAGAAAGGCGGTGGGTCGTCCCGCAACGGGCGCGACTCCAAGCCGAAGATGCTTGGCGTGAAGATCTACGCGGGCCAGACCGTGAATGCCGGCACCATCCTGGTTCGCCAGCGCGGAAGCAAGATCACCCCCGGCGACGGCGTGGGTATGGGACGCGACCACACCCTGTTCGCGCTGGCTGCAGGCGAAGTCAAGTACCAGCGCGTGGGCAAGGACGGCCGGCGGGTCAACATCGTCGCCGAATAGAGGTCGTTCGCGCACCTTCGTCGACTCGGCCCGTGTAAACATTCGGGCCGGCCAGGGCGGGCGCGGCTCAGCCTCCTTTCGCCGAGAGCCATTCACTCCTCGAGGCGGCCCCGATGGGGGAGACGGCGGACGGGGCGGATCGGTGTGGATGAAAGCGACCACCAGCGTCTCTGATCTGTCTCGGTACAAGCAGAAGTTGCGATGGCAGGCCGAGCCCGGCGTGAACGGGGCGGGCGGTCGCAAGACGGGGCGTAACGGCAAGGACATAAGCCTCGAAGTCCCCGTGGGCACCGTCGCCATCGACCCGGACGGGGCCGTCATCGCCGACCTCGATCATCCCGGCGCCAAAGCGGTGATTGCGCGCGGGGGCAGCGGGGGGCGGGGCAACGTGCACTTCAAGAGCTCGACGCGGCATGCGCCGGACTACGCGGAGCCGGGCCTCAAGGGCGAGGAGCTGGCAGTCACGCTGGATCTGAAGCTGATCGCCGAGGTGGGCCTGGTGGGGCCGCCGAACGCAGGCAAGTCGTCGCTGCTGGCGTCGCTGACCGCGGCGAAGCCGAAGGTGGCGGCGTATCCGTTCACCACCCTCGACCCGCAGCTGGGGGTGGCCGACTCCAGGGGCGGCAGAATCGTCATCGCCGACATCCCAGGCCTTATCGAAGGCGCCTCACGAGGGGTCGGCCTTGGACTCAGGTTCTTGCGGCACGTGGAGCGCACGAAGATCCTCGTCTACGTCATCGACGGCACGTCGCCAGACCCGTGGAAGGATCTGGAGATGGTGCAGGAGGAGGTGGAGCAGTTTTCGCCCGACCTTGCGAAACGGCCTTACATCGTGGCCATCAACAAGGTCGACATGGACCAGGCGAGGACGCTGAGGAAGCGGTCGCGGCGTAAGGGCCCGATTCATTTCGTCTCGGCGCTTTCGGGAGAAGGCCTTGAAGAGCTGATCGACGCGATGGTGACGACCCTGGCGAGCGCGCCAGAGGTGAAGCCACAAGGCCCTGTGCGCATCAAGAAGCTTCTCGTCGCAGGTCGGTCCGAGCTGGCCGTCGAAAAAGCGGGGTGGGGGTTCGTCGTCAAAGGGGACCGGGTGGAGCGGCTGGTGGAGCGAACCGACCTCGAATCGTCAGGAGGCCTGGCGAGATTCCAGACGGAGCTCGACAAGATCGGAGTCAACGCGGCTCTGGAGGCGGCGGGCGTTCAACCGGGTGACACTGTGAGAATCGGCGAGGCGGAGTTCGAGTACCAACCGTGAGCAAGATCGGACTGCTGGGCGGCACGTTCGACCCGTTTCATTTCGGGCACCTCGCGGCAGCCGACGCGGCGGTCGATTGCGCGGATCTCGACCGCGTCCTATTCATTCCAGCGGCGCAGCCGCCGCACCGGCCACCCGCAATTGCCTCGCCCGAGCAACGACTCGAGATGTGCCATCTCGGGATCCAGGGCGAGCCGCGCTTTGAGGTCTCCGACGTGGAGCTGAAGCGAGCGGGGCCGTCGTACACGGTGGACACGCTGAGGGAGATTCAGCGTCGCCAGCCTGAGGAAGAGCTGTTCCTGATCCTGGGCTGGGATGCAGCGCGGCTGTTCTCGAGTTGGCACGAGCCGGAGAAGGTGCGCGAGCTGGCGACGATAGTCGTGGTGGCGCGCCCCGGTGGGGCGGCGCCGCGCCAGGAGGAGTTGAAAGGAGTCGGCCTCGACAAGGCAAGGGTTGTCCTCTGCCTCACGACAACGCCAGATGTTTCGGCGAGCGAGATCCGTAAAGCGGTGGCCGCGGGCCAGCCGATCACAGGCAAGGTTTCGAAGGCAGTCGAGAGGTATATCGGCGAGCACCGGCTGTACGCGGGATAATCGAGAAGTTGAAGGCCGCCCGCACGACACCCCTGCAGCTGGCGAAGCTGCTACGTGGTGCGGCAGCCGACAAGAAGGCGTGGAAGCCTGTCGTTATCGACGTGCGGGACAAAACCACGATCGCGGACTACTTCGTGGTGTGCGAAGGCGAAACGGACCGGCAGGTCAAGGCAATCGCTGACGGCATGGTGGACGCAGCGAAGGAAAAGGACCTCAAGCCGCTGGCAGTCGATGGCTACGAGGACGCGACGTGGATCCTGCTGGACTTCGACTCAGTCCTGGCGCACGTGTTCCTACCAGGCGAGCGTTCCTACTACGACCTGGAGAGCCTGTGGGCTCCGGTGGCGAAAAGGCGGAAAGAGGCGGCAGGCTAACTCAACCTCGCTCAGCCTCGCTCGGCGGAACAACCTCGAGCCGCACCACAGTTCAAGGCTGTATGAATCAATTTCCTAAAGACGTTCTGGATGCGGTGGCAAAAGAAAAGGAAGTGCGCCTGACGACATACGGTCGCAAGACCGGCAAAGGGTCAAGCGTCACGATCTGGATCGTCACTGATGGCGACAAGGTATACATACGCTCAGGCCAAGGTCTGAAGCGGCACTGGCCAAAGAACCTGCTGGCGCGACCCGAGGGCACTCTTCATCTCGACGGCAAGACCGTGCAAGTCAAGGGCAGGCACGTCACCGACCCGGGAGAAGCTCGCCACTCATCAAAACTGTACGGTCCGAAATACGGCTCGTTAGTGGAGCCGTCAACCGAGGGCGAGCCGCTGACGCCAGGCGAGCAGGCGGCCTTCGAACTACTTCCTTCTAGTTCGTAACTCGCCTCGGCCGAGAACTCACCTTCGAGCCCGTCCCCAAGCGCGCCATTTACTCACAGCGCGCCGGTGCGACGCCGGACCTAATTGATCTGGGAGTACCGATCGAAGATCTCTCGTAGGTTCGCTGGCGGTTCCACCTTGTGCTTCTTCATCACGTCGAACAGGCTCAGGATGTGGCGCACTCCCGCCAGCGTGACTCCCTTCTCCCTCGTCAGGTACTGGATCACCTGCACCTTGCTGATATCCCGCTGTGAGTAGCGCCTCCGGTTGGTTGAGGTCCGGTGTGGCTCCAGCAGCATCGCGTCCTCGTACAGCATCAGTGTGCGCGGGTGCGTTTCCAGGATCTCGGCGGCCACGCTGATCGTGTAGAGCGGCTTGTCGAGGTCGCTGAACGACTGGTGCAGACCCCGTGCGGTCATGCGACTACTCATGCATCAGCGAACGGTGGCCAGGATCTGGATGATCGCCGGGCCCAGCAGGACGATCCACAGCACCGGGAAGATGCACCCCACCATCGGGAACACCATGCGCGACGACGCCTGCGCGGCCCGCTCCTGCGCCGTCTGCCGCTGCCTCCTCCTCATCTCCGTCGCCTGCACCCTGAGCAAGCGTGCGATGGGCACGCCCATCTGGTCGGACTGCACGATCGACTCGACCAGGTGGTGCAGGTCCGCGACTCCGCACGTGTCCGCCATGTGCTCCAGAGCCGCCATCCTCGGGCGGCCCAGCCTGATCTCGCGCAGCACCTTGCCGATCTCGTCCCCCAGCGCGTTGTGAAACCGCTCCGTGATGCTCAGCAGGCCTTCGTCGAGGCTCATGCCCGACTCGACCACCAGCGTCAGCAGGTCGGTGGCCTCGGCCAGCGACCGCTGGATCTGCGTGCGCCGACCGGAGATCCTCTGGTTCAGCCAGAGCAGAGGGAGGAAGTAGCCGAGCACCGCCGCCACGACTCCGCTGGCCACCGCGGTCAGAAGCGGAGGGATGCCCGTGTGCATTAGGAGCCCCAGCGCGAGCCCCGCGATGGCGAACAGCGCGGACAGCCCATATCGAACCGCCTGGAATCCTGCCGGTGTCAGGTGGCCCGGGTCGCCCGCCCGGCTCAGCTTCTGGCGCAGCTCGCCGGCCGCGAGGGCGGGGAGGCGGCTGGCCAACGGTCGCGCCAGGTTCTCGAGCCGCTTGGTAAATGGAGTGTTGACCGGCGGCGCGGTCCAGACACCGCTCGTGTTGGCCTGCGCGGCCAGGGTGCGATCCAGGGCGATGAAGAATGCGGCCACGATAACTCCGCAGATGATTCCCGCCGTCACCGCGATGAGCAGCACCGGCTACGACTGCAGCGAGGTCATGCGGTTGATGAGGACATTGCCAACCAGGATCAGCAGCCCGGCGATGCCGAGCAGGATGTAGCCGATAAACGTCGACGTCATCGGCGCGAAGTATCCGGGCACGAAAACATAAAGGCCCAGCGCGAGCAGGATCGGCAGGCCGGTGATGATGGTCGCGGACGCTCGCGATTGCGCGGTGAGCACACTCATGTCGCGCTTGGTCTGCAAGCGATCGCGCAGCGTGTCGGAGATGGTGTCGAGCACCTCTGCCAAGTTGCCGCCGACGCGGATGTGAAGAAGGATCGCCGTCACGATGAACTCGAGGTCCGGGCTGTTGATGCGCAACAGCAACGCGCTCAACGCATCCTCGACTGACGTGCCCAGCGTCACCTCGGTCGTCACGCGCTCGAACTCCGTGGACACCGGCGGTCGCGATTTGGAGGCCACCGTCTCCAGCGCGCGGTCGATCGCGTAGCCCGTCTTCAGCGAGTTCGACAGCAGCTGCAGCATCGCCGCCAGCTGGTCGTTGAACAGATTCTGCCGGCGGCGCTGCAGATAGGCGACCACCAGCGGAGGGACCACGAAACCCACGACGCCGAGGATGAGCGGCCCCGCGGAGAAACCGAAGCGAAACAAGCCGACCAGCGCTCCCAATGCCACGGCGCCGATCCGGATCAACAGGTATTCGGCAGGGGTGATGTTGAGGCCGGCGCGGGCGAGGTCTTCAGTGAGCGTCGGCCGACCCCTGACACTGCGCCTCTGGCTCAGGTTGTCCGCCGCCGGGCGCAGAAGGCGCTCGACCAGCTCTCTTGGCGTCGCCCGAGGCTCGGTGGCGCTCTCCAGGGGCACCTTGCGTTCCTTGCTGATCCGATCCAGGCTCCAGAAGAAGACCGCGATCGCGGCCGCCATCGGCACCGCAATGATCAAGGTGAGGACGGGTGGCGGCAGGTTCATAGCTTTAGAAGAGGGAAGGGAAGGCCTGCTGCACCAATTTCAGCGTTACGCCCTTGGCGTCGGCGACGCTCTGACAGTTAGGATCCTTGGCCACCGGTCCGGTGAGGTAGTCCTGGGGGGACTCGAGCGTATATTTCAGCGAGGCGTAGCTCAAAAACCAAGTGATGTATTCGGCCTCGCATTGGGTGACCACGACTGTCAGGCTCGTCGCGGTGGCGGCGCTGGCGGTGCCGCCGCCGTTGTCGACGCCGACAAGAATGACGTGAATGTTGGTGAAGACGGTCTTGGTGGCCACCTTGGCGCCGGAGGTGACTGTCGCGATGACTGAAATGAAGTCGCCGGGCTGGATGGAGTCGGCGACGCCCTGCTGCTCGCTGGTCGGGATCGCGAGCGCGACGTAGCCGGAAGGAATCGGCAGGAACTCCGACTGCGCCCCCAGGGCTTGCCCTGGCCTCGCCACCAGGTTCGCCGACACCACCTCGCCCTTGACGATCGTGACCAGCGGGATCATGCCCTGGGCATCGCTGATCTTGGTGAACACGGTGGAAGGCAGGCCGGCGCTGGGGAGGCTCTTGATCTCGAGGGATCCGGTTGGAATCGGGACCCGGGGCACCAGGTCTTGCGTGGCCACCACCACGTTCTGGCTGGGACCACTGTTCCCTGTCGAAGCGTTGATGGCGACGAGGACGAAGGCGGCGATGACAAGGAGCGCGAGAACGATTCCGAGGATTGTGAAGGGTCTTCGAGACGTAACGGTGCGCAAGTCCGACCCATCATAGGCAAGATAGTCCGGTGTCGCGCCCCCCTAACTCGCGCCGAACTTTAGTCGTGCGCGCGCAGTCAGGCCAGTCCATGGTCGAGTTCGCGCTCTCCTCCGTGGTCCTCCTCCTGTTGGTGGGGGGGCTGGTGGACATCGGCCGTGCGCTGTACGTGTCGGAGACCCTCTCGAGCGCCGCCCGGGAGGGCGCCAGGCACGCAGTGTGGTTCGACGCCGGAACGCACTCGCACCCGTACCTGTCCGATGCCCAGATCAAAGCCACCGTGGACACCGCCCTGACCGCCAGCGGTTTGCCCGCATCGGTGCTGAAGAATCCCGGTACCACCTGCCCGGCGCCAACGGACGGCAACGCGTACCACAACCCACCCTTCGCGAACTCGGCCTACCCGGCCGCGACCAATCAGCCCTGGCTGTACATCTGCTACGACAACACAGCGGGGGTTGACTTTGCCTCGCCCCCCGCATCCGGTCAGACCCTGCAAGACGTCAACGTCATCGTCCTGTACTCCTATGGAGCGCTGACCCCCATCGTGGCCGCGCAGTTTGGGCTGTTCCGAATCGCGGTCAATCAACACATGACGGTGCAGGGCCCATGAGGCGGACGGCTCCGCGACGCGGGCAGAGCTCCCAGGCTCTGATCGAGTTCGCCCTCATCTCTCCCGTGCTCCTGCTGCTGCTTTTCGGAATCATCGACATCGGGCGGGCCGTTTTCTACTACGACACCCTCAACCACGCGGTACGGGAAGGGGCCAGGGCGGCGGTGTCGGCCGGCTCGCCGTTGCCCACGAACGCGAATGTGCTCAACGCCGTGACCCGCAACCTCGTCGGCGCCCAGGTGACCGAGCCGTGCCCGCAGGGTCCGATCACCTCCGCGACCCCGCCCAGCAACGCCGCATGGCTCTACGTCACCGAGCCCAACCCGCCCGCGTCGATCGAAAGCACGCCACCCATGAACGCTCCCGGCGGGGAGTATGCCGCGCCGGCCGCGGGTAGCTGCAGCGCCGTGAATCCGGCGGGCAACAACGCCCAGCTCCAGATCACGCTGCGCTTCAACCTCATCCTCATCACCCCGGTGATCGCGCAGGCGACGGCCGACCACATCATCTTGCGAGCGGCCGCGGTCTTTCGGACCGAATACTGATGCGCCGCCAGTCCGGGCAAGCGATCGTGCTGATCGCGATCATGCTGGCGGTCCTGGTCGGGATGGCGGCGCTCGCCATCGACGGCTCCCGCGCCTACCAGAGCAAGCGCAGCCTGCAGGCCGCCGTCGACGCGGCCTCGCTCGCGGCCGCCGACACCCTGCAGCAGACAGGCAGCTACGTGACGGCCGAGCAGGCCGCCACCACCAGCTTCAGCGTCAACCGGCGCCTGTACACGGCGCCAGCCTGCGCCCCTGGGTACGCCACGCCTGGCGCCGCTCCGATTACCGTCACCTGCACCTACTCAGACGGCACCGTGCTGACCCAGGTAGTGGCCACGCTCGGGCCGGCCGGCTCCTCGTTCACATTGACAGCCACGCGCTCCCTCCAGCTCCAGTTCGGGCGCATCCTGACCAACGGAGCGTCGCCGACGATATCTGCAGGCGCCGCGTCCAGCGTCAACAACCTCCTGTACTCGCCGACGATCGCTGCCCTCAGCCAGGCCGGTTGCGGTGGTGTGGCGGGTAACGCCATAACCGTGAACGGCAACGGCAACCTGTCGGTGATTGGCGATATGGTCTCGAGCGGGACGATTTCGATTGCTTCAGGCAACGTGCAGGTCGGCGGCGACGTGTACGCGCGCTGCCAGGCAATCGTGCCGGGGGTGTCGCACAAGTGCTACCCGAGCGGCTCAAACCCCGGTTGCACGTACCCCGACGTCGCCGGGACGACGAGGAGCGGCTACCGCTTCGTGGATCCCAACTACCCGCCGCCCACCGTCGTCGGCGGCAGCCAGTCGGCATTCGGCTCCAACGTCGTCATGTCTCCGGGCACTTATGCCGCCAACCCCAACTTCTCCGGCGGCGACTGCTGGTTTCTCAAGGCGGGCGTCTACTACTGGCAGGGCGGCTACACCAACAACGGGGACTTCGTCAGCAACGAGCTGAAGCCGCCCGACGAGCCGCTGATCAACAACAACACTGTCGTTTCGCCCAAGCAGTTCTGGAACAGCGACGGCGCTCGGTGCGCGGGCGCCTACCAGCTCGACAACATCGATGGCCCCGACGGGCTACCCCACACGACCTGGGCCTTTGTCGTCACGTCGGTGCGCACCGACACCTACAACGGCAACAACTACATTCGCGAGAGCGCCCCCTCAGCGTGTCGGACTATCCGGACCACCTCCGGCAATGACGTCATCAAGCTCGATGTCAGTAACGTCCCCGGCGCGATGTCTTACAACGTCTACGTCACGGCCTCGGGAGGCGATTGCGGCGACCCGTTCGGCCTGGTCGCCAATGTGCCGGTGGTTGGCACGGTGTCGAACGCCAACACCAACCCCTGTCCCGTATTCACCGGCGTTGGCTGCACCCTCGGCCACGAGAGCACGACCATCGACGACACCGACATCAGCGGATCTTTCGCGCCCAACGCCGCCGCTGCGCCAGGCACTTACGGCGCGTACCCCCCCAGCCCCGAAACCTCGCCCTTGAGCGGAAACCTGCCGAACGAGAACGCCAACCGTACCGCTCCGCCCGCCGGCGACCGCGCCAACGAGAACCAATGCGTCACCGTCGGCGGCGCCCTGGCCAGCTGCCCGGCCGCGATCACGCCAGGGGCCGTCTCGTATGTCATTCCGAACGGCGCTTGCCTCACCGACACCAGCGCGGGCGACACCTACGTGTTCGGTGGCTACCAGTACGACTGGCTGCTGGTCTACGAACCTGGCCTGGCCAACCCACCGGCCAATACCTGCAGCAACACGATGGGGGCCGCCACCGACACCGCCTTCATCGGGCTCGTCTACATGCCTTCGGCTTCGGTCACCATCCAGAAGGCGACGGCCTTCAAAACTGATGAGACAGGCGGCGTGATCGCGAACACAGTCACCTTCACGGGCCAGCTGCCCACGATCATCGGCAACACCGGCTACTCGCCGGTCCAGCCCGGCTCGAAGCTGATCAGTTAGGTTTCAGGCTCCGCCCCGACCAGCTCCAGCTCGGTTGGTTGCTCGTCGGGTGCCTCGGCCGGCTCCGGCGCGTCGTCCCTGTGCTGCATCGCCTGGAGACGCTGATTGATCGCCGCCACGCCCTTCGCGTCGCCCAGCTCCTCGTATCGCTGGGCCGCGCCGTTCATCGCCGCCTGGGCCTCGTCGATGCGACCCAGCCCCCAGAAGGCCTGGCCCCGCATCGTGAGCGCGTGGGCCCGTTCGCGGATCTTGTCGCCGGGCAGCAGCATGAGCGCAGTCTCGACGAGCCGCAGCACGTCCTCGAACGCGCCCACCGCCAGTGCGTTCGTCGCCGCCTGCGCCAGGTAGCCGGACGTACGCACGGGGTCGGCCGCGGTACCTGCCTGGTAGAGGTGGAAGCCGATCTCGCCCGCGCGTTCGTTCGCGCTCTTTCCATAAACCCGCTCCAGCGTGTCGGCCACCGCGAGGTGGTAGGCCTGAAGTCGGGGCAGTGGCAGGACGGCGAGAACCCGCTGGCGCACCAGGTCGTGCCCGAACCGATACCGATCCGGCGCCGCGCTGGTCAGGAAGTGTCCACGCGTCGCCTCGTCCAACGCCTCACGCAGCTCGTGCCCTGAGAGCTCGCCGAACGCCTCCAGCAGCGCGATGTCGAAGTCGCGCCCGATGACAGCGGCCGCGACCAGCATCCTCTGCGCCGGCTCGCTCAACCGTTCCAACCTGCGCCCGATGAGGCCGCGCACACTCTGCGCCAGCTCGAGGTCTTCCTCGGTAAAGCTGACCTGGACGCGCGAGCTACCTCCCAGCATCGTGTCGGAAGCCGCCATGTAAAGGAAGGAGTGCTCGACGAACAGTGGATTGCCTTCCGTCGCTGCCTGGATGCCGAGCAACTGGATCGGGGTGACCGGCGTCTCCGCCATGGCCGCGACCATCTTCTCGACCTCGCGGTCCGAGAGCCGCCCCAGTCCGATCCGCTGCGCGCGCCGCCGCCGCAGCAATCGCGAGACGATCGGCGTGAACGGCCGTCCCGAGTCGAGCTCGGACTCCCAGTAGGTGGCAGCCAGGACGATGCGGCTTCCACTCAAGCGCTCCGCCAGGTCGCGCAGGAGCAGGACCGACGCTTCATCGGCCCATTGCAGATCGTCGATCACGATGAGCATCGGCTTGGCGCCCTGGTAAACCACGAGGAAGTCGAAGATCCCTTTGAACAGCTGCTCGCGCAGCTTGTCGGCATTGACCTCCGGGCCGGCCGGCATGCCGCGGACCTTCTGGCGCAGGGCCGGCACGAGCTGTGCCAGCAGCTGGCCGTTCTCGCCCACCGCATCGTGAAGCGTCTTGGCACCGGCGTTGGCGACAGCTGCGTTAAGAACGTCGCGGAACGGGGACAGCGGACTTGCGGCCTGGTCGGGGCAGCGGCCGCTCAAGACGACCCAACCCTTCTGCACGGCGTCCACGGCGATCTCGGCGGCGAACCGCGAGGCGCCGATGCCTGGCGGCCCGGCGACGAATACCATGCCGCCTGAGCCGGTCGCGGCGCGGTCCAGCACCATCCTCATATCCAGGCGCTCCTGCTCGCGCCCCACAAAGCCGTCTCCGCTGCGCAGCGCGGTCGGCATGGTTGTCGACTCGCCAGGTGTCACCTTGTGGATGCGCCAGCGATCCGGGAATCCCTTCAGCTTGTAAGCTCCCTTGTAGTCGAACACGATCTCGGCGACCGGGCCGACCAGTGAGCGCACGACATCGGAGACCAGGATCTCGCCACCCTTGGCCTTGCCTGCGACACGAGCGGCTACGTTGACGGCAGAGCCGAAGATGTCCCCCGCCTCTTCGACTACCTCGCCGGTGTTGATGCCGATGCGAATCCGGATCTTCCGTTCCGGATTCTGCTTGCTGTACTCGGCGATCGCTTTCTGAATCTCGAGGGCGCACTCGACTGCGTGCCGGCTCGAGCCGAAGCTGACCATGAGACCGTCGCCCAGGCCTTTGATGCGGCGGCCGGCGTGCTCGGCGACCGTCTCGTCGATGATCGTTTCGTAGGCCTTCATGATCTCGTGGGACTCGGTGAACCCTCTCGTCGACAGGAGGTTGGTCGACCCCTCCATGTCGGTGAACATGATGGTGACGGTGCCTTCGGTCTGACCCACCGAAAGGCTGCCGATGATGGTTTCACGCGTTAGCGGCTGAGATGCGTTCACCGGCTGGCCGAGCCCTTCGGCGACTGACCTCAACAGGTCGGGACCCGCGCGGAACCCGGCCTCGCCCTGCGGGTACCTGACCACCTGGAGCACGCCGGCCTCGACCGCCTGCCTCAGCTCGCGGCCCGCGGATTCCTTGCTGATGTGGTTGGGGCCCGCGTAATCGCTCGCCTTCAGCTCCGCACCCTCGAACGCCTCGGTCACGGCCGGCGCGAGGCGCAGGTTCAAACCCTTGCGGGTGATGATGCTTTCGATCACAGCCCCGATCCGCCGTGTCGCGCCCTGTGGGACCGAGCCCTCGCCCTGGATGGTCGGCAGCTGTCCCGCGTGAACGAACCCACCTGCCGCGGCCGCCATCTGGCCGAGGGCGGTGGTCGCGCGCGCCATCGCCGTTGCCGCCTGCAGCGCCTGGTTGGCCTGCGCGGTATCGCCTGCGTTCATGAAGGGCACGGGCGTTGCCTCGCCTGGCTGGGGCGGCGGCGCGACTAAGAGGGTCGTCGGTGGCGGCTGCAGGGCCGCCGGGCCGGCCACCCCGCCGGTTGGCGCGGGGGCCTGAGACTGCGCCGGTGCGGGCAGTTGAGGCGGAGGCGCCGGAGCGTAGACGGGGGGTGGCGCCTGGCCTGGCTGTGGAGCTGCTGCCTGCAGATCGGCCACCGCCGACCTCGCGGCGTCGATGAGCTTTCGCATCTCCTCTTGCATCTCTGGCGTCGAGGCCATCGTGCTTGCCGGGCTGGTCGGCGTCGACTGCACCGTATGCGTCTGCTGCTGCCGCGAGTCGCGGTCTCGGTCGCCCGGCCGGTCGGAGCTGAACGGGACCACGACCACCTGGCGCACGACGTTCTCGCCGCCGCCGCGCTGCCCGCTCATGAGTGGGTTGTTGACGACTGGCATCATGCTGTCCGAGCCGGCCGGGACGAAGCGTGCCTTCACCGGGTCGAACAGCGCCTCGTCGATCTGGACGCCGTAGAACGCAGCCTTGTCTTTGGCGGTCGGGACGTATCCGGTCGCGTTGTACTCGAGGCGCAGGTCCGCGCCCATGCCGAGCACGAAGATGTCGCGAAGGATCGCTCCGTTCTGGTCGTAGCCGACCACCTCCGCGATCTGCGCGACCTTGCGCCTCCCGTCCGGCATGCGGGCCTGGTGCACTATGAGGTTGACGGCTGACGCGATCTGCGCGCGCACGGCTTCGAATGGGATTTCAATCGAGGCCATCATCACCATCGTCTCCAGGCGGGAAAGCGCGTCGCGGGCAGAGTTGGAGTGGATCGTCGACATGCTGCCGTCGTGGCCCGTGTTCATGGCCTGGAGCATGTCGAGGGCTTCCGAGCCGCGCACCTCACCGACGAGGATGCGGTCAGGCCGCATTCGCAGGCTGTTGCGGAGCAGCTGGCGGATCGTCAGCTCGCCCTTGCCCTCGACGTTGGCCGGGCGGTGCTCGAGCGCGATCACGTGCGGGTGGTCGATCTGCAGCTCGGCCGCGTCCTCGATCGTGATCACGCGCTGGTTGTGCGGGATGAAGCGCGCGATCACATTGAGGGTGGTGGTCTTGCCCGAGCCGGTGCCTCCCGACACCAGAATGTTCATCCGGCCGAGCACGGCCGCCTTTAGGAAATCAGCCATCGATGGGCTCAAGCTGCCCTCGCGGGTGAGGTCGTCGATGCCGAGGACGGCGTCCTTGAACTTCCTGATCGTGAGGGCAGCGCCGTGAATGGCGGCGGGCCTGATGATCGCGTTGACGCGGCTGCCGTCGGGCAGGCGGGCGTCGACCATCGGGTTCAGGCCGTCGATGTGACGGCCGGTCGTCGCGACCATGCGGCGGATCGTTTCCAGCAGCTGGTTTTCATCCTCGAAGCGGATGTCGGCCTTGGTCAGAACGCCGCGCCGCTCGATGAACACCTGGTCCGGACCGTTGACCATGATCTCGCTCACGGAGCGGTCGTGCAGCAGGCTGTCGAGGGGTCCGTAGCCGACGGCGGCACGCAGGATGATGTCGGCCAGCGCCGACTTTTCGACCGAGTTGAGGTTGATGCCGTCCTCGGCCAGGAAACGGTCGAGGTGGCTGCGCACCGCGCGTGAGAAGGCGAGCGTGTCGCCCGTCGTCAAGCCGACGTCGCGGATCAGAGCCAGGCGGTCCCGGAAATCGTTGGCGAGCTTTTGCAGGTCTCGACCCTGCCGGGCCGCCGTTTCGACGATGTCGGACCGCCGGCGGTGAGGCTGCGCCGAGTCGGTGGTGGCCCACAGGTCGACGAACTGCATCTCCACCAGAGCGGGGTTGGCGGCGATCGCGGGGATGACGCGCTGGCTCTCGGTCAGGCGGATCTTGATGGCCAGGCCGGCGCCGTCAGGCGGCTGGCCCGAGTCCATGTAAGCGTTGATCAACTCGCCATCACGGAACCGAAGGATCGCCTTGCGGGCCTGGCTCTTATCGCCCGGGTCGGCCTCGAGGTCGGGGTCGTCGGCGGAACCGAAGACCACGTACTTGATGTCCCGTACGGGGATCCAGCGGGCGCGGTCAAGATCCGGCGGCGTGTAGATCGGGAATCCATCCGCGCTGAGGGATCGCGCATCGGACTCGCCGCGCTCCAGGCCGCCATCCAGGCGGTGCACTTCGACCTTGCGGCGGACGACCTTGGTGGCCAGGGCGTCAGGCGCGCGCGCGCCGCTTAGCGCAAGCGCGTCACCGGCGAGAGCTGGCTGAGTCGTGGATGAAGTGGGCTCGGGGTCACTCATGGGCATCACCCGCGGGGGTGGATTTGGTCGATGCTAGCATCGGGAAGCCCGTTCTCTTACTAGTTAGCGCCAGCACTTAGCGCGTGCGGCCTCCGCGAGCCTCTGGCGGGCGCCGGCGGTCGACGACCCACCTCGATCCCGGCATTCGTTTCGCCACGCCTTTGACCTCGGCCGCCCGGGAGGCTAGGGCCGCGGCGCTCTCATAGCTACCCGGCTCGGCGAGCACGATGCCGATCGAAACCGACACCAGCCCGGTCTTCAGCGAGGCCCCACTGCGATCCTCATATTCGATCCAGCCGCGCTCCCGGTCGGTCTCGTCATAGAGGTCAGGCACGGCCTCGTCGAACCGCTTGGTGATCTCCGCCGCGACCGCCTCGGCGAGGGCCGGCTCGGTGAGGATTACGAAATCGTCGCCGCCGACGTGGCCGCCGAAGTGATGCGGCGAGTAGTGCGCCTCGAGGACCTCGAGGATGATCGTGCCGAGCGCCTTGATCACGTCGTCTCCGCGCAGGAAGCCGTAATGGTCGTTGTAGCTCTTGAACGTATCGATGTCCGGATAGAGGACCGCGAAGCGCTCATTCGCCTTGAGGCGCTGATTGATCTCGCGAAGGATGTCGGTGTTTCCGCTCATCCCCGTCAGGGGATTGAGGTCGCGCGTGTTGGTCGACCGGCTGATCACTGCTCGCAATCGCGCGACGAGCTCTTCCGCGATGAACGGTTTCGTCACGTAGTCGTCGGCGCCCGCGAGCAGGTGCTCCACCTTGTCTTTGAGGGAGCTGCGCACGGTGAGGAAGACGACAGGGATCAGTCGCGTGCGGAAATCCTTGCGGATGTCGGCCAGGATCTGGTCGCCTGTCGTCGAGCCGAGCATGAGGTCAAGCAGGATGATGTCGGGGCGCCAGTCGACGGCCGCGTCGTGCGCGATCTCACCATCGTCGATCGTCACGCACTCGAAGCCCGCGCGCTCGAGCACGCGCTTCACCAGTCGCAGCATCTGGTCGTCGTCGTCGACCACCAGCACCAGCTCACGCTCGGGGCCCTGGCCGTCGCCGCTCGCGGCGGTCCGGGCCACACCCGGCCTGCGGGTTACGGTCACGGCGCGCTCGTCGGGGACTCCGAATCGGGAACCGGCAGCGGCGGGCGTCTCAGCTTGTCGGTCAGCGCGATCGCGCGCTCGGCGGCGACGCGTATCTCCTGGATGTCGGTCTTTACCGCTTCAGGATCGCCCGTCTCCTCGGCGATCAGCTCGCAGTAGTTCACGATCACCGCGAGCAGGTTGCGAAAGTCGTGGATGAGGACCCGGTTTCCTTCCTCCGAGTGTTCGCCCCCTGCGCTTACAGTCGTTTCACCAGTCGCCAATAGTTCACCTCGCCATCGCGTTTGTATCCCAGCTCATCGAGCACCTTGCGTGCGATCGCGAGGCCGCGGCCCGCTTCGCTTGTCGGCGCCGGCATGGCGCGAGGCAATTGATTATGAAGGGGAGGTCCCTGATCGGTAAAAGACGCAGTTGCGGTCCCCGCCTCGAGCCTCAACTCGTACTCGACCGGCGCCCCCGCTGGCCCGTGCTTGCCGGTATAGATCAGGACGTTCGAGCCGATCTCGGCAAGCGCGGTTTCGAACAGGATGAGGTTGCGATCGTCGGCGCCTCGGCCAGTGCGCTCGCGCAGCAGGTCCACCGAGTGGTGGAGTGTGTCCAGGCCGTCCTCGAGTCGGGTGAGCGTGGCGTGGAATTCAAAAGGTGGGCTGGCCAGCGGGATAGCGTCAGAAGTCAGTGAGTGCTTCCTCGACAGTGGCGAAGTAGGGGAACACCCTGTCCAGGGTGGTCAATTCGAGGACCACCCGCACCTGCTGGTTGGGCGCCGCCAGCCTGAGGTCGCCCTTCGAGCTCCGCACCAGCTTCAGCGCCGCGATGACCGAGCCGAGCCCTGTGCTGTCGACGAAGCTGACGCCTTCAAGGTCGATCACGACTTTCTGCGGGCCGCTCTTGACGGCCTCGGTGACAGCGTCTTTGAGGGAAGGAGCGCCGGCCACGTCGAGGCGTCCGGAAGGGGCCAGCACTGTCACACCCGCGTCGGTTTGCCGGGCCTGGACCTCAAGACTCATCGCTGGCTAGCCTACAGCGAGAGGGGCGGAGTTAGCCCCCTTTAGCTTCGGGTGACTCCCTGAGGATACTTACACTTCGGTTGGTGTCTGCCTCCGACAACTCGCTTCGGACCCTGATCGTCGACGACGAGGAGGCATTGGCCAAGGTCATGCAGCGAACGCTGAAGAGCCGAGGCTTTGAGTCCGACGTCGCGTTCTCGGGCGCCGCGGCGCGCGCTCTGATCGACAGCAAGGAGTACGGCCTGGCCCTGCTCGACGTACGGCTGCCTGACGAATCGGGCTACGGGCTCCTGGAGGAGCTCAAGACCAAGCACCCGGACACCGCGGTCGTGATGATCTCCGCTGTCGACGACCCCGAGCTCGGCAAGGCCGCGGTCGAGCACGGCGCGTACGCCTACTTCGTCAAGCCGGTCGGCGCCTCCGAGCTGTACCTCGCGGTGGTCAACGCTTTTCGGCGGCGCAGCATGGAGCTCGATTACAGGGCTAACCTGCAGCGCCTCGAATCGCTGGTCGCCGAGCGCACGGATCAGATCGACAAGGCGGCCAAGGTGCAGGCGGCTTTGCTGCCCGTTTCGCCGCTGATCGGCGCCGGGTTCGAGGTGGCCGCGCGTTTCGCGCCGGCGCGTGAGATCAGCGGCGACTTCTATGACTGGTACCCGCTCGACCGTGGGCGCCTGGCGTTGACGCTCGGCGATGTGATGGGCAAAGGTTTGCCCGCCGCGATCCTGATGGCAACCGTTCGCGCCGCGCTCCGCTCCGCTTCTGCGCATGCGGCGTCCGTGGAACAGGGGGTTGAGCAGGCCGCCGGCGTCATGGCCGCTGCCCTCGAGGTCAACCAGGCCTACGTGACGCTGTTCCACGCGATCTTCGATGCGGCCAGTGGCGAGCTGCAGTACATCGACGCAGGTCACGGCCATGCACGGCTGGTTCGCAGCGGAGGAGCGCACGAGCTGCTCTCTCAACGCGGGGCGCCGATTGGCTTATTGCCCGACACCACGTTGCTGCCCGGGAAGGTCGTTCTTAATAGTGGCGACACGCTGGTTGTGTTCTCGGACGGGCTGCTCGACCTGCGACCCGACCTCGCCACCAAGGATGTCCCGCTGCCGCTGGCGGCGCGGCGCGCTCCGAACGCTCAGGGGATTGTCGACATCCTGGCCACGGGCTCGCGCGATCGCGACCTACCCGACGATGTCACGGTGCTGGCGCTGCGGAGGACTTAGCCGGTTCCCCGACCTGCTTGTCCCTAGGCCCCAGCCATCGTTCCAGCACGGCTGCGACCACGTGCATCTTGATCGGCTTGGAGATGTAGTCGTCCATGCCCGCCGCCAGGCACCGCTCTCGGTCCCCTGAAAGCGCGCTCGCTGTCATCGCGATTACCGGCGTGTGACGTCCTGTCGGCTCGTTCTTTCTTATCTCTCGCGTCGCGTCGAAGCCATCCATCTCGGGCATGTGGCAGTCCATCAGCACCGCGTCGTAGCGCACCTCGCTGAGGACCTGCACCGCCTCGACCCCGTTGGCGGCCACGTCAGCGCGATAGCCCAGCTTCTCGACCATGCGCACGGCGACCTTGAGATTCGCGATGTTGTCCTCGACCACGAGCAGCCGCGCCCATCGATGCGAGGCCTGGTCGGTCGGCGTGGACTCGTCGGCAACCTTGCGGTTGGCGTGCTCCGGCTTGGCCGCCAGCAATGAGTGGAGAACGTCGAACAGAAGCGAGGGCCGCACCGGCTTAACGAGCTCCACATCGATCCCCGGCACGGGGTGCTCGGAGTGGCCTGCGGAGGTGAGCAGGATCACCACCATGTCCTTCAGCGCGGGGTCGGAGCGGATCTCCGCGGCAACCGCGGCGCCGTCCATGCCCGGCATCATCATGTCGACGATCGCCACCTCGAACGGATCCTCGCCTCGCGCCGCCTCGCGCAACTCGTTCAGCGCCTGACGACCTGACTCGAACGCTTTGTCGCGCATGCCCCACGAGCCCAGGTAGCGCTCGAGGATCGTGCGGTTCGTGCGGTTGTCGTCGACGACGGCGATCGCGGTCCCGCTGAGGGTCGCAGTGGGCGGCACCACCGGCGCTTTGCGCTCGCCTTCTCGAAAGAGGGCGGTGAACCAGAAGCGGCTGCCCGCGCCTTTCTCGCTCTCGACGCCGAGCTCGCCACCCATCAGCTGGACGAGCATGCGCGAGGTGGCCAGCCCGAGCCCGGTGCCACCGTGCTTGCGAGTGGTCGAACTGTCGACCTGCGAGTAGGTGGAGAAGACACGCGCCTGCTCATCTGCGCTGAGCCCGATGCCTGTGTCCGCGACCTCGAAGTGCAGCTGCACGCCGGGACCCGCCGACTCCCTGCGGCGCACGCGCACCACCACCTCACCCGAATCGGTGAACTTGATCGCGTTGCCGACCAGGTTGATGAGCACCTGCCTCAAGCGCCCGGGGTCGCCGATCGCGTTGTGCGGGACTTCCGGCTCGACGTCGAGCACGAGCTCGATGCCTTTGTTCGCGGCGGGCTCGGCGAAGAGCTCGACCGCCTCCTCGGTCACATGCTTGGGGCTGAAGTCGATCCGCTCCATGCGCACGCGGC
>Ga0307374_10002644_pt1 | contig 31537 bp, 36 predicted proteins | sample OX3MG_FD_202532 | JGI IMG/M metagenome (GOLD analysis project Ga0307374, IMG submission 202532) | Soil microbial communities from Risofladan, Vaasa, Finland - OX-3 | ecosystem: Environmental > Terrestrial > Soil > Coastal area > Acid sulfate soil | place: Finland: Risofladan, Vaasa | collected... | reverse complement strand
CAGCGACGGCTTCGGCCTTCTCTCCTCGGTACAGCCTCGCGATGTTGGCCAAGAACTCGATCTGTTCGGGTAGCCAGTCCCGGTGGGCGCGATCGATCTGGTGGAAGATCTTGCGGGCATCGATAAAAAGCACCTTGTCCTCGCGGTCCGTCCCGCGCTTACCCCTATCGAGGAACCAGAGCGTCACCGGCAGGGTCACCGTGGAGAAGAAGTTCGGGCCTACCGCAACGACGGTGTCGACCGCCTTCTCGGCGATCAGCCTCTTGCGGATCTCCAACTCCGAGCCTCCGGCGTCGCCAGCCGAGTTCGCCATGACGAACCCAGCGCGACCCTGATCGCTCAGGGTCGAGTAGAACTCCTGGATCCAAATGTAGTTGCCGTTGTCGGCCTTGGGCAGGCCGAAAGGGAACCGCGGATCCCCCTCAAGCCTCGCCTTGTCGATCTTGTTGACGTTGAAGGGGGGATTGGCCATCACGTAGTCGAACCTGCCCACCGCCTTGAACGGGTCTTCGTAATAGGAGTTCGACTGGCTGATCTGGCCCTCGAGGCCATGAACCCCAAGGTTCATCTTGCAGAGGCGAACGGTCTCCTCGACGCGCTCCTGGCCGTGAATGGAGAGCCTCCCCGCCTTGCCGTTGCGATGCTCGTCAACGAACCGCTGGCTTTGGACGAACATGCCGCCCGAGCCACAAGCGGGGTCCAAGATCCTGCCGTTGAACGGCTCCATGATCTCGACGATGAGGCGGACGATCGAGGTGGGAGTGAAGTACTCGCCGCCCTTCGCGCCCTCAGCAACGGCGAACTTGCCGAGAAAGTACTCGTAGACCAAGCCGAAGGCGTCGCCCTCGATGTCACCAAGGATGGCGTTCACCGAGCGGAGCAGACTTACCAATGTGTAGTTGGTGAGAGACTGATAGGTTCTGGGCAGGATGCCCTTCAGGGCGGGGTTCTCCTCCTCGATGGCGGCCATGGCGTCGTTGATGGCCTTCCCCAGGTTCTCCCCCTCCTTCAACTGGAGCAGGTTCGGGAAACGGGACTGATCGGGCAGGTAGAGGACCCGCCTCGCTTGATAGTCGGCCTTGCCGATCTGCCGGCGCCCAGTGCTCTTGCCGGCAAGCTCGGCCTCCGCCTGCGTGAAGCGGCTGTCTGCGAACTTGAGGAAGATCAGCCCCAACACGGGGATGGAGTACTCGGCCGACTTGAGGTGGGAGTTGGCCCGAAGCTCGTCGGCGGTCTCCCATAGGCGCGCGGCAATGTCGCGGATGTCGGCCTTCGGTGCCGCTGGCTCGGCCATAGAGCGATTATCGGGACCGCAACCATGCCATGTCGAATGCTAGCCGGAGCCGTTTTGGGCTTCCAAGGCCGGTCGCGATCCGATTCGGAGAAACTGCCGGCGACAAGAACTGCTGTCAGAACGCGATCGAGGGCCTCGCGTGGGGGACGTCGCAGCCCGCTCGAGATCGGATTCTGAGATCAGATTTCGGTTGGTGGGCCGGGTGATTGCGGTTCCCAGGCACGAGGTCGATGAGCGAAGGGTTGCGCGCGATCGCGTGCGCGTAAAGAAAGCCAAGCCCGCTTGAAGTTGGTAGAGCGGGCTACGTTCTCGACTGGTGGACAACCACCCGGAGTGGGAGACTTCGAACCCATTGATCGTTAACCAAGATCTCAATGCTGTAAAGCCCATCGTGCGGCAGGGGTAGGCCAACTATCGGAATGATGGCGTTGCTGGCGATTTCCCAGTGGGGCGGAAGCCCTGGGGCTGGCGTCACCGGTGGAACGTCGATGTGGATGGGCGGCACTGCGACCTGATTACCCGCAGGACCGGGGAGAAGAATCGCATTACCGTCCTGGTCCTGAATCTCGATTCGGAGTCGACTGGCGGTACTCACCTCCGTGCGGTTCCGCAGCAGACGGATCACGAGAGTCGCAATGAGGGGCACCGGAAACTGGCTGGCACTGACGGTGTCAATGCCGCCACCTAGTACGTATATGAGATTATCGGGCGGCCCCGCCGCGGCGTTCGCCAGCATCGCGAAGTCGAGGCGGGCCATCAGTTATTTGGCCGACTTAGGGATCGGCTTTACGTTGGGCTCCGACGTTGCTGAAACCTTCGCTGGCGGCTCCCCTTGCGAGCCATACTCGATGTCCACTTGGTGAAGCTGGCCGCCGTCAAAGACAATGTAAGCCTGCTGCGTCATGGGTGACCTCCTGTTGGGTCCATTGTGAACCCGTAACGCCGCACTTTAACCGAACAGACGTTCACGGATCTTGCGGGGCAGGAGTTGGCGGCGGATCTGCATCCTGCTGGGGCGGGGCGATGTTAAGCGGCGGAGCTGGAGCTTGGACCGGTGGAGCTGGAGCTTGGACCAGTGGAGCTGGAGCTTGGACCAGTGGAGCTGGAGCTTGGACCAGTGGAGCTGGAGCTTGGACCGGCGGAGCTGGAGTCGACTCCATCCGGAGATAGAAGTTGTTCTGGGTCTGGATATTCGTTGTTGTCAGCGTCTGGATGGCTTCAGAGGCTAGTTTCTGCCTCAGGCGATGGTAGGCGAGAAACTGAGCTGGTGTCAGGCAGACCAGCGCAATGACCGCCCACTCCCACCAAGCTATCGTGACGCCGGTCACCGTGAGGGCGATAGCCCCAATAATGCCAGCGACGACCCCTATACCGATCGCCCAGGTTTCTTTGAGGACGGCCAGGAGGTATTCGCGCAGTGACGATCCCACAACGGAGCATTGTCATGCCGGGAGGTACCAAGCATGGCTCTCCTGCTGGCGGGGGCCTTACCTGGATAGCAACGGGATAGCAACCCGCGCCGCACCCAGGCGGACGTCTACGGCCTTCGCCGCAACATGAGGGCCCGGATTCGAACTCCGGCGGATGTCTGCGGACGCCAGGCCGTGAACTGTAAAACCGCCGCGAAAGCTGTGGGGGTTCGACTCCCTCCCGGCCCACCAAACCCGAGGCCTTCTTGCGGGGGCCTGCAAAGGGTAGGCTGAATTCGAAACCCGGTCCTTGGGGCCGGGTTTTCCTGTTTTCAGGGCCCTGGATGGCGGGCTCCAAGGAGGGTGGAAAGAGGTGGCAAAGAGGCTGGAAAAAACCTCGAAACCGTTGTGCTTTTCGAAAACCGTTGTGTCGGGCGAGGAGGCCTTTGACCCCGGCGAGCTCTGGCCCGAGGGTCCCGGCCGGGGCCAGCCCGGGCGGCAGGCGCGGGTCGTGCCCGCCCTCCCCGCGCCTGCGATCGGGGAGTTCGAGTCCCCAGAGCCACTCCCCGTCTCGGCGGCGGGGCGGCTGCGCCTCCAGCCCCTGATCGCCGAGTGGCTCCTCGAGCTGCGGGTCATGGGCCGCTCGCCTCGGACCATCGAGTGGTACCGGCAGAAGATGAAGTGGTACCTGGAGTCCGAGGGCGGACCCGAGACCCTGGACCGGCTGACCGCGTTCGAGCTGAAGCGTCTTCTGGGCTCGCTGCAGGAGCGCGGTCTCTCGGCAAACACCGTCCACGGATTCTTCCAGGTGGTGCGGTCGTTCGCTAGCTGGGCCGACCGCGAGGGCTACCCTGTCGACTCGAGCCTGCTCAAGGTGCGGCCGCCCAAGGTGCCGCAGCTGGAGATGGAGACCTACTCCGACGCCCAGCTGAACGCCATCTTCCAGGCCTCCCCGCCAGGCTGGTCGCGGCTGGCGGTCCAGATCCTATTGGGGACCGGGATGAGGATCTCGGAGCTGGCGGCGCTGGCGCTGGAGGACGTGGAGGACGACGGCGAGGTGACCTTCCTAAAGATCAAGCGGGGCAAGGGGGCCAAGTTCCGCCGGGTGCCGGTCTCCAGCCGGCTTCGCCGGGAGCTGGTCAGGTATCTCAACCGTGGGCGGCCAGAGACTTCGGCCAAGGAGCTGTTCGTCCTCGCCAACGGACGCCCCGTGAAACTGATGTGCGTAGCCAACTTGTTGCGCCGGGTGCGCTATCGGGTGGGCTTCCCAGTTCACGCCCATCGCTTCCGGCACACGTTCGCCACTCGCTACCTGCGCAACGGCGGCGAGATGGAGCGGCTGCGCCGGATCCTGGGCCACTCGAGTTACGTGATGGTGATGCGCTATCTGCATCTCGACAAGGGTGATCTGGGGCGCGATTTCGATCTCCGTACGCCGTTTTAGCGCCGCGGATCCCAGACATAGCTGCAATTCATTGTCTATACGGTCGTAGCGCCCCTGCCTGGCAGAGGTGGCTGCTGTGCGCGGCATCGCCCATCCCGCGGCCTCGCAATGTCGCCATGGAGGCGGCGGAACGCAGCCGCGGTGGATTGAGACCTTTTATGATCGGCCAAGCGCCAGAGTGGCCTTCGGCCAACCGCTCCGCCCAGGCACTTTACAACGGGCACCGTCAGGACCACTCCCCTGGAGCGCTAGCTAGGGGGAGTCATCAGATCTCCTCGCCTAGCCTGAACCGTTGGGGGTAGCTCCGGCGAGGTATTGCCACGTTGCGGAAAAGGCCACGCATTCTGGAATCGAGCCCTTACCGTTTAAATCAGTCTCAATGTCAACACCTGCTTCCGACCATAGGCAGATCAGTCCCGGCGCCGCCCGGCCAAGGCCTAGGAAGCGCGCCTACCGGGGCCCAATCGTCGACTGCGACGTGCACCACAATTGGTCCTCGCACCAGGTGCTCCATCCTTACCTTTCGGCACCGTGGCGCGAGTTCGTGTTGGGTCCAGGCCGCCAGGGCAACATACCGCTCACTGCCGCTGGATTCTTCAGCGTGCCCAATGGAAACGGGCGCGAAGACACCGTTCCGGAGAGCGGCGAGCCGGCCGGGACGGATCTTGAATTGATGCGGGCGCAGCTCCTCGATCCCTATGGCATCGAACGAGCCCTGCTCACGTACGGTGACGGTCTTTTCGGTATCTCCGGCCTCACCAACCCCTACCTGGCTACAGATGTGGCAAGGGCTGCAAACGATTGGACGGCGGAACGATGGCTGGCGCCCGAGCCTCGTCTGTTCGGATCAATTCTCGTCGCCAACCAGTTGCCCCTTGAGGCGGCTACTGAGATCAGGCGTTGGGCCGGAAATTCGCGCATGGCACAGGTGATCATGGCTGGAAGCGGCCTCGGCAAGCCGCTCGGTCATCCAGTCTACGACCCGATATATAAGGCTGCAGTTGAGTCCGGTGTCGCGGTCGCCATCCATATCGGCGGGCAGGGCGGTACACAGCCCTTCAGTACTGGGGGCGGTCCCGTCAACTTCTACTTTGAATATCACGCCCTCCTTCTCCAGCCCTTGCTTACCCACCTAGTGAGCTTGATCGCACACGGAGTGTTCGAGAAGTTTCCGGACTTGCGGGTGATGCTCCTCGAGTGCGGTGTCGCCTGGTTACCTGGGATCCTTTGGCGACTCGACGCCGACTACCGTTCCATGCGACGTGAGATCCCATGGGTGAAGCGATTGCCCAGCGAGTACTTCATGGAGCGCTGCCGCGTTTCAACGCAGCCTCTCGAACAGTCCCCACGACGCGCGCAGTTGATCCAGCTCCTCGAGGCGATGAACGGCCGCGACGTGCTCTGTTTCTCTTCCGACTACCCGCACTGGGACACTGACGACCCCGATTACATCGCATCACGCATCCCGAGCGATTGGTGGCCAAGCGTATATCACGCCAACGCCTGCAAGTTCTATGGGTGGCCCCAGGATGTGTCAGCTTCCGGGCCCCGGGAGGCGGCGCATGCCGGTTGACGTGGGCGCACTCACGGATTTCACGGAAGGCGGTTTTCGCGTTGTCCGGGTCGATGGTGACGAGGTCGGGATCCTACTTTGGGCCGGGACTGTGTATGCGCTACGCAACTCCTGCCCTCATCAGTTGGGTCCGCTCTGCGAGGGTCGGATACGTCCTCTACTCACCGCATCCGCGCCCGGAAAGCCCAGTCTGGATACTGGGACGCCCGTCGTCTCGTGTCCGTGGCACGGCTGGGAGTTTGACGCGAGAACCGGCTCCTCGCTCTGGGATGCTCGCTACAGGGTGCGCCAGGTCCAAACCCGGGTGACTCGCGGCCGCGTCCTGCTGGACCTCCCCGCCCATGCTAGGCGGCGCGCATCCGCCTAATGCTGCTGCCAGGTGGCGTGAAGCTAGGACTGGGCGCTCGTGCGCGCTCGTGTGCAGACCTGGTCACGCTTGCGGAGGCGGCCGTCGCCGAGGGCTTCGAGCATTTTTGGGCGTACGACTCGGGTCGGTGTATTGAGACCGTTGTCGCTCTGAGCTACGTCGCACTCTCCCAACCCAGTCTAGTAGTGGGCACGGCGACGACCAACACAGAGACGCGGGATCCCGCCGTACTCGCGAACGCCTTGGCAACGCTGTCGAACCTCACCTCTGGTCGGGTGATATGCGGGATCGGCCTGGGTGACAGTGCTGTGCGCTTCCTCGGTAGACGTCCGACTCGGATAGCAGTTTTCAAAGAGCGGTTGAAGGAAATCCGTGCCCTCCTTGCGGGCGAGTCGGTGACCTGTAACGGCCGTCCGTACCGGCTGCCGGACCCGCCGCTGAAGCCGCCGCTCCTCCTGATTTCGGCCGAAGGGCCCACGACGTGCGCGCTTGCCGCGACGGCCGCTGACGGCGCAATCTTGAGCCTAGGCGCCTCCCCGACGGCACTGGCGCACTTTGTTGCCCAGCTGCGTGAATCAGCGTTGGCCGTTGGACGCGACCCCAACCAACTGTATGTATGCGTCTGGCTCCAGGCTGCAATGGCGACCACGCGGAGTGCGGCGATCGAAACGCTGAGGCCGCAGGCCGGAAGAACATTGCTCGCTGCGCTCAAGCATGTGCCTGACCAGATCCTCGCCTCGACCCTGCCTCGTCTCGACAGCGCGACCGCAGCGCGCGTGCGCGACCTCTCACGCCAACAAGGTGACGAGTTTCACCTAGCGCACGAGATCGTCAATCTCCTCGGGGAAGCCGCCCTGACGGAGTTCACAGTCGTGGGCACCGCCAGCGACTGTCACGAACGCCTGTGTGCGTTGCTCGCCGTGCCGGGCGTCAGTGAACTTGCGATCAACGTTTACGGGACTGGGTTGCGAGCCGCGATCCACGATTTCGCCACGGAGGTCCTGGGGCCAATCGCGTCGCAGGCACCGTTTATAGGAGTGAGCTCAACATGATCGAATCCGAGACCCGCTCAGCCGAACTGGACAGAGTGCCGCGTGTTGACCTCGCGGTCACGCCGACGCCTCTTCAGCTCACCCCGAGCATTGCTGCCCGGATTGGTCTCAAGACTCTTTATCTCAAGCGTGACGACAACACCGGGCTAGCACTAGGTGGAAATAAGGCGCGAAAACTTGAGTACCTAGTCGCGGCTGCGGAGGCGGCTGGCGCAGACGTCCTGATCACCATGGGAGGCGCTCAGTCCAACCACTGCCGCATGACCGCTGCCGCGGCCGCCGCACGAGGATTGACTGCCCGTCTCATATTCAATGGTGACCCTGTGGACGAGATCCAGGGCAACATGCTGCTGGACCGCCTACTGGGAGCCACCTGGACGTTTCCACGGCCTGGGCAGGCCGGCGCCGACATGATGGAGGAGGTGGCCGCAGAGGTACGCGCGAGCGGTCACAGGCCATACATAATCCCTTCAGGCGGCACCAATGGACTCGGCATCCTCGGCTACGTGCGCGCCGCATTCGAGCTCGTGGAGCAATTTAAAACCCTCCAGCTCCGGCCACGCTACGTGGTCTGCGCCAGCGGCTCATGCGGAACACTTGCGGGCTTGACGTTGGGCTTCGGCCTCGCGGGAATAGAGGTCCAGACGGTCGGAGTCAGCATCTCAGGCATGATCAAGGACAAGGTGGCGCGGACGCGCGAACTGATGGCTGACGCGTGCGGCGTACTCAATGTGGCCCTTCCGGAGAAGGCACCAATAGTCTGGTACGACTATCTCGGCGGCGGCTATGGAATCCCCACTGAACTATCCACCGAGGCCCTCATAGTGGCTGCCCGAGCCGAGGGCATCATTCTCGATCCCGTATACACCGCGAAGGCCTTCGGGGGTCTCATGGGCGAGATCGCCGCTGGCCGGGTGAAGACCGATGACCTCGTGGTCTTCATGCACACCGGCGGCACTCCCGCGCTTTTCGCCGACCAAGATCTCTTCTGGGGATCCGCTCACTGAACACTCGATGGAGGACTTCACATGGCAAACGTAACGACGCAGCGACAGGAGCGCCGGGTCGGCGGCGTGGTCGACGCAGCCGGGTTCTACTTCTCGCGGGTGGCCGCGGCTGGCGGCTACGCCTTTTTCTCTTCCACCGCCGTCAATGAGCGCGGTCAGTTACCGGCCGAAGTCAACGTCGCGCCGCCTTACCATCTGTCGGCGGCGGCCCATTCACGCGTCCAGACACGATACATCTTTGAGCAGTACAAGAAGAGCCTGCTCGAGGTAGGCTCCTCGATCGACGATGTCGTTCAGATCGAGCAGTACCTAAAGCAGAAGGCCCACGCGGACGGATACGCACAGGTGGCACGGGGTCCGGGATTTATGGAGTCCAATCGACCGGGTAGTCTGATGATCCAGCTCGGCTCCTCGCTCCCCATTGGCACGGTTGTCAACACTACGGGCCTGGCCATCGTCGCCGACCCTGGCAGGGGCTTGGTCAAAGACTACGCACGATCGAAGAAGAAGCCCGGTGAATCTCATCCTGGCGATAGCGCGGATGCCCAGAATGCCAACCGCGCATTCGCCGAGATCGTCACCGCAGGACCCTACGCGTTCACCACCTTCTTCCCCTCGGACTACGTATCCGGCATCCATCCTGAGGCGCGGGTTGAAGACTGGATCTGGTGGGGCAGCGAGATCCGCAACGAGGCCGAACTGGCTGTGCGCATACTCGCGGCCCGACTTGAAGCCATCGGCGGCACCTTCGACGACATCATCAATTACACGCTCTACCTGACCGATCTCGACGATCTCTACGAGTTCGATCTCGTCTGGCAGCAGGCGGTTGGAGGCAAACCTCCCTCACGGACGGTTGTCCCCGCGGTGGGAATGGGCTCGCCAAGACGCGAGGGGGCTCACGGGCACGCAGAGGGCTCGCCCAAGATGGAAGCTCAGTTCCGGATGCTGAGGCCCGAGTCCAACGTCCGCAAGCAACTGGTAGATGCGGGCGGACCAAGGTTGGGACACGAGTCGGAAGCAGTGATTGCCGACGGACTCCTATGGGTGTCCGGCCTGCTCGCCCCCAATCACGAGGAACTGGCGAGTCCTGCCTCCACTCCAGACCAGCTGCAGAGAATTTTTGCCCGACTGGACGCTATCTGTCGCGCCGCGGGCACTTCGATTAATAATCTGCTCCGCATTCGCGCTTTCGTTACGGATGTTCAGGATGGGTACGCCGTCTACGCGGCCCTTAAAGGTGCGGTCGCATCGGAGCCACCGAGTGTCTGCATATCCGGGGTTCCCGGCCCGCTTCAAGTCCCTGGTTCCTCGGTGATCGTCGATGCGGTGGCATACGTTCCCGAATGAAACCTCAGCCAGCGCCAGGGGTGCGGGGCAGCCCGTACCGCGGATTGGTACCCGGCCGATGTCCGTGTCGGTAGCCGATGGTGCTGAAACGTATTTCGTGCTGGATGTCCACCAGCACATCCCGATCGAGGAGGATGCGTTTGAGCGGGATCGGATCCAGCGAGTCGCGTTTATGGACCGATTCGGCATCGACCAAGCGTGCGTTTCACCGCCGGTGCTGCCGCCCAGGAGCGTCTCGACGGCAGAATTAAATATGCGCGTGAACGCCTATGCTCGCGCGCTTCCCGATCGCTTTCCCTTCGCCTTGGGCACCATCGACATCCGTGGAGGGGAGGCGGAGCTCCGAGAGCTAGAGTCGTTCCAGAGTCTGGGCCTCCGTGGAGTCGTCTGGCACCACATGTTCCAGGGCGCATTCTTGGATCATCCGCAGATGACGTTGGCGCTTGAGTACTGCAGGCGGACGGGACTTGCCGCCTTCGTCCATGTGATCGCCGGATCTCTGCAGGAATCGCTGTGGCGCCTGGCCCGACTCTGCGAGGATTTCCCCGAAGTCAGCTTCGTAGCCATGGACGCGCTGTCCAGTCCGCATCAGGCCGACTGGGCGATTGAGGTGGGACGTCGTTTCCCAAACCTGTTCGCTGATACGGGGGTGTTAGCCTCGTACGGCAATGCCGTAGAGAGATTCACAGCAGCTGTAGGACCCACCAGACTACTGCTGGGAACGGACTTCGATACCAGTCCCAAGGCGTTCAGCTTCCCGTACGCTGTCTTCGAGGTCGTGCACTCCACTCTCTCGGCACAGGCGAAGCAAGACGTGCTGGCGGGCAACGCCCGGCGGCTGTTGGGAAGCTGAGGACGATGGAACTCCCGCAACAACCCGCGGCCCGGCCCGGTGTCCTCGCACTGCCGCCGTCAGCGCTCCAGGTATTGGACCGGACATTCGGCATCCTCGCACTCTTCAGCGCCGAAACGCCGACCTGGACCCTTAGCGAAGTGGCTCGCTCAATGCACCTCAAGATCACGACAACTCACCGAATCCTCCAGGTCCTGCACCAGCACGGCTACTTGGGGAGGGACGAGACGAAACGCTATCGCCTGGGCATGGCGGCCTTCGACCTTGGTGTCCGCGCCCGGCGAGTGATCCAGGGGCAGGGGGGCACCGCCGTGGCCTTGCGATGGCTGGCGTCTGCCACCGGCGAGACCTCCTTCCTGCTCGTGCCGAGCCACGACCGCCTATACAGTGTTTGCATTCAGCGAGAGGAAGGACCCCAGCCGCTGCGCCTCACGATAGAAATTGGTCGTCGCCTCCCCATCCACGCCGGGGCCGGCCAGAAGGTTCTGCTCGCGTTCATGACGTGCGAGGAGCAAGAGCGGGTATTGGGGCGTGGTCTTGAGCGCGTGGGCCACAAGACAGTTACCGACCCCGCACTGCTGCGGGTCGAGCTGCGCGCGATCGCGGCGCGGGGCTGGTCGTTGACCTTCGAGGAGAGCCACGATGGCACGTGGGGTGTTGCAACGGCTCTTCTGCATCCGACGGGCACAATAGCCGCATGCGTGGGTATCTCGGGTCCCATCCTTCGCTATTCCAAGCAGCGCGGAGAAGACTGCCTTCGAGAATCGAAGCGTGCGGCGAAGTCAATCGCGGAGGAGTTGGGCCTTAAGAGGCTCTTGTGACACATGTGTGGGTGGCCGCAGATGGGATCGGACTGGTTGCTGTCGAGTTCGGGACGGCCCTTCGCGAATACGAGATCGGCCGGAACAGCGGCTTGGGGGTCGGCCGGGCGGTAGATCCGAGCCCACCCACCACCCTGACGGCGGGAACCGAAAGCGACCGCGGTTCCCGCACCCTCGCGGTCGATCATTCCGATCTCACCGAGGGGATCGGTCGAACTCGAGACCGACCCACATATATGGCAGGAGACCCCCTTAAGACCTACACCGCCGCCCCGTCAGGGTAGGCTGCGGCTGACTCTGCCCACTCATTGAGGAATGTCGCGACGTACTTCATGTGGTCACGGACGCCCTCGACCGTGATGTATTCGTTCGGCTGATGCCATCGGTCGCCGTGGCCCATACCGACGAAAATAAGCGGCTTTGACAGCGGCGGCCGATTGAAGTGGGCGAAGGGTGCCGAGGCGGGTTTGATCGGCCACACGAGGTATTCACAGTTGTGCTTTTGGCAGGCGCGGAATGCGGCCTCGTAAATCTCCTCACGTGCCGAACTCCGTGCCACCTCATAACCGCCAAGGAAGCGAAGCTCGGCCTCGGGGAAGCCGTGGTGATCGAGGTGGGCTCTCAGCAGACGTTGGACATCGGCGTAAGTGACGCCAGGCGTAAAGCGACACTCGACCTTCGCGACCACGTCCATAGGCAGGGTCGAGTAGACTCGTGGGCCGGTGTAGCCACCGACGATCCCCACGACGTTGACTACCGTCTTCATGATGAAGTTCTCGACCAGCTCGTGTGGGTCTTGGCCCTGCTTAAAGCGGGCGATTCCCAGCTGGGCCTTTAGCTTTTTTACGTCCAGACGCTCACGGATAATGGCCAGCTGCTCCTTGTCCTCGTCCGTGTAGGCGGCAAACAGTTCGTCCATTCCGTCAATGGAGGGTAGGTCGTCGTCGTCGACCAGCGTCTGCAGAAGGCGAATCATCCTCCACATCGGAGCGTCCATCCAAGGCAGGTTCGCCGCCCAGGACTCCTTACCGGTTACTGTCCCACCCCAGGCGCCGCCCTTAATTTCGATTTCAATCTTGGCGTTGCCTTTGTAGCCGCGGTAGACCTGCATGATGCCCGCGGTATCCTGATGCATCCCTGGCATCCATACCGCCTCACCGGCTTGCAGTTCGCCACGCTTCTTTTCGATAAAGGTATGGATGTTGGGCGCCCCGATCTCCTCCTCCCCGTCGATCGCCCATATCAGATTCACGGGAATGTCGCCGGTCACCTCTCGCATCGACTTGAGTGCACGAAGCGTGGCGAGCAACGGTCCCCGATAGTCGTTGGAGGCTCTGCCTACGATGACCTTTCCGAGCCTGGCGGGCGCACCAATTTCGGTGGCGTCTACGATCGGCGCCTCCAGAGGTGGGCCTACCCATTGGGATATGTCCATGAGCGGGACCATGTCGTAGTGCGAATAGATGATCAACGTGCGAGCGTCGGTTTGTCGGGATCGCATGTGTCCGTACACGAAAGGATGACCGCCGGTCTCAACCAATTCGAGGTCCTCAGCGCCTGCTGCCTCGAGGAGCCCGCGCGTCATTTCGGCCGAATCGCGCATTCCTTCGCCCGAATGCGAGAAGCCCGGCTGTCCGAGGTAACCACGAATAGCGGCAATGGTGTCCTCGAAGTCATCGTCGATTCTTCCGTTTATTGCTTTCCATTGGGCCTGGGTGATCATGGGGAACCTCGGTGACGGATGAGCCCGGCCGGGCGCTGGAGCCAGTGCCGGTGGGCTTCAACGAGGCCCTGATTGTCGACTTCCGTGCCCACGCTGGGCGGGTTACGCACGGCCCGTTCGCAGGGCGTCCAATCCTGCTCCTCACCACCACAGACGATGATGGTGAACCACGCACCGTCCCCCTCAGCTACACGCGCGATGGCAGTGATTACGCGGTACTTGCCTCGTATGCCGGCGGCCCGATCAACCCGCGTTGGTTTCGCAATCTCAGCGCCCGACCGGAGGTCACGCTCGAGATCGGAGCCGAACGGGCGATGGCGCGCGCGCTGATTGTTACCGGTGCCGCACGCGAGCGCCTCTTCGCGCTGCATGCGACGCAAATGCCGCAGTTCATTGAATATCAAGAGCGGACCTCGCGCTCGATTCCCGTGGTGGTACTCCGTCTTCGCTGGGCTCATTCTTCAGACGGATAGGTTCATTGACTCGTCGATGTCGCCCCGACGTCGGCCACTGACATCAAGCGCGGCCAGCGCGTAAACCTTGGTCGCAATCATCAACTCCTCGATCGATACCTTCTCCGGAGGGGTGAAGGATCCGGAGCTGCCGGCAGGGCCGTACACAACCGAGGGCACGTTCCACCAGTGCTGAAGGTTTCCGGCGTCGACACCGGCATAGGTCATTGCGTAGGCGGGCTCATTTCCGCAGATGTGCTGGTGCGCACGGCACACTGCACGCACGATGTACTCGTCGCGGCTGACGTGAAAGGGGGGCATGTAGCGCGGAATGGGGTTGAGGACCGAGAAGGCTATCTCAATATCCGGCCGCCCCTGACGAAGTTGCTGGCAGAAGCGGTGAAAGTCGTCACGCACGGTCCCGGGAGTGACCCCGACAGGGCCGCGCACGTTGAGCACGATCTCGCAGCGGTCGAGGAAGAGCCCGGCACGATACTCGTAGCCGCCGTTTATATAGCCCAGATTACACCTTGGTTCGAGGACGCCGCCATATCGGATGCGATCGAATGTGATGTCAAGGCCGGGCAGTGCGTCGAGGAGATAGCGAAGGTCATCAAGCACGCTGCGACCCTTGTCGGGGAAGGCCATGTGTGTCGGCTGGCCTGTAAGTACCAGACGCACGTTGGTGATCCCGGCGCTGGCGGTGATCACCTGCAGTTCGCTGGCTTCACCATTAATGCACATGTCTGGACGCAGTCCGGTCTCCATGAAGTACCGGGTGCCGGCACCACCGTTTAACTCGGCTGGGACGGCCGCGATGATGATGTCACCCGCCGGCTTAAAGCCGGTCTCAAGAAGCGCCTTCACCGCAAAGAAATAGGCCGAGACCGCAGTCTTCATGTTCATGGTCCCGATGCCGTAAATGTGCCCATTGTCGACGCGCCCACTGAACGGGTCCTCACCAGAGCCCACATAGGCGGGCGAGACGGGCTCCGTATCCAAGTGACCGTTGAACATAAGGCTGTAGCCGTCCCCGCTGCCGGGCACAACGACGAGCACCCCCGGACGACCAGGCGCTGGAACGTCGCGATCGCGAAGCTCAAGGAACTCGGCGTCGAACCCGAGCCCTCGGGCCCGCGCGTGCAGGTGCCGCGCGACCGCCGCCTCGTCGCCGGGCAGGCTCGGAATCCGAACCAACTCACTAACCAATTCAACGAGTTCATCGCGATGGTGGTCGACAGCATTAACGACGGCGTTCCGCAACTCCTGGTCAGCGACGGCAGCGTCCATATTTTTGCTCCTCAGTCAGTGGTCGCCAAGCGCGCTGGAGCGCCCCAACGCGCTCGCAGAAGTGGCAGCATTTCTCGTGCGTACAACTCCTGGAAGCGCTTCTGGTCGCGTGACGGGGAGTGGAGGATCACATGGTCAAAGCCAAGATCCAAAAATGGCGTGAGTTGTGCCAGGTGCTCCTCAGGGCGGTCCGACACCAACCATCGGCGAGCCGCACTGTGACTGGTCTCGAGCCCGCGCCGCTCTAGCTCGCGCGGGTCACCGACCGGGGAATGAAGGTGATCCAGAGCTGCCCAAATGCTCGTCTCCTCGACTGCTCGAGCGCGATCAGGATCGAATGCTACCTTCACCTCGAGCACCTTGAGCAAAGACCTGACCCGTCTTCCAGCACGGACGGCACCGCGTTCGAACGCGGGCAGCAGCACGTCTCGGATCCGCTCCACGCCCGCGCCGGAGGTGCAAAGCAGTCCATCCGCAGAGCGACCTGCCAGTTCCGCTGCCGACTCGCCAGAGGCCGCCACAAGGAACTGCGGCCGAATCGCGGGAATGTCGTAGAGACGGGCGCCGTGCACGCGGAAGTACTCTCCCTCGAAGTCCACGAACTCACCACTCCAGAGCAACTGGATCACCTCCACCGCCTCCACCAGGCGCCCAAACCGGGTGGCGAACGGAGGCCAGTCGATTCCAAGCGCCGGCATCTCATTGATCGGTTCTCCAGAGCCAATGCCGAGTATGAGTCGCCCGGGGGTTAGGCACGCCAGCGTGGCCGCCGCTTGAGCCACAACAGCCGGGTTGAGTCGGAAAGTCGGGGCTAAAACGCTCGTTCCCAGGATCACCGACCTGGTCCGCTGCCCAGCTGCCCCCAACCATGACAACGTGAACATGGCGTGCCCGTCGTGGTGCCAAAAAGGATGAAAGTGATCGCTGACGAAGACACTGTCAAACCCAAAATGCTCGGCCGAGAGCGCGAGATCCAGTAATTCAACCGGAGCGAACTGCTCGCTGGCCGCCTTGTAGCCAAACAGCATGGGTGCCGAGCGCTCAGGGTTCTTCGCGGATAACGCCACGCCGAGCAAAGGCGGCCCATATCTGGGAGGTGTACTCCGCAAACTCGCCTGTGTGGCGCATGGCCAGACGCCTGGGACGCGCGATTGTAATTGGTAGGTCGAGATCGACACGGCCAGGTGAGGGAGACATTACGAGCACCCTATCCGAAAGGAATATGGCCTCCGCGATGCTGTGAGTCACAAAGATCACCGTCTTTTCTCCCTGGGACCAGAGCCGCTGCAGGTCGACATTCATCTGATCACGCGTCAGCGCGTCCAGCGCACCGAATGGCTCGTCCATGAGCATTACGGTCGGGTCATGGAGTAGCGCTCGGCAAATCGCGACCCGCTGCTGCATACCGCCTGAGAGCTCGGACGGGCGCTTGTTCTCGAACCCCTGGAGTCCTACTGATAGGAGTAACTCGAGTGCTCTAGCGCGAGCCTCCCCTCGCCGCATCCCACGTGCCTCGGCCTGAAGCATCACGTTCCCCAGTGCGTCGCGCCACTCGAGGAGGACGGGACTCTGGAACATGATGCCCATCTGTGTCTGGGGCTTGGTCACAGGCCGGCCGTCGACGACGACACTTCCGGTGGTTGCCGCCGCCAGCCCGGCCACGATCCGCAATAGCGTGCTCTTGCCGCAGCCGCTGGGGCCGAGCAAGGATACAAACTCCCCATGACGAATGCGGCATGTAACCTCGCCGATAGCGGAAATGGGACCGGTGCGGGTCATGTACGTCTTTGAGACCGCGTTTACCTCGACCGTCGCCAAAGAGCGGTCCGTCATCCGCGTGACCTCGGGTGCGAGTGTGGCCGCTGTCGACTCCGTCCGACGCAAGGCCACGTCACCTGAACCTCGGAATCACTCGTTCAGCGAACAATTGCATCTGTTCCAGAAGACCATCAACCGTGTGGTAGATGAACTTCAATTCGAAATGGGTGACTCCGCCTTGCACATAGAGGTCAAATCGTTCGCCCACCTCATCCGGATCGCCGACGTACGAAGAGTCCCAGATCCGCGCCTGCTCTGGATTAGAGCCGAAGCCTTGGGTGAACACCTCAAGTGTGCGCTGGCCTTGCCTGACTGCCTCTTCATGTGTCAGCGCGATGCAGCCATGGATCTCGTCTGCGATCACCCAGTCCACGGCTCCGCGACCATGAGTGCCGGCCATCTGTTGCAGTCTTTCGGTGAGCACTGGGTACTCGCCTGGAAGAACCCAGGAGGGGATCCACCCGGTGCACAGCTCCGCGGTTAAGTCGAGTGTTCGGTCCATGCGCCCGCAGCCCCATAGGGGTGGATACGGCTTCTGCACGGGCTTGGGGTTGATGTCGGTCGGTTCAAAACCAGTCCATCGACCTTCAAACGACGGTTTGTCCTGGGTCCAGATCGCCTCCATCACTCTCACGTGCTCGCGCATTCGATCCCACTTCTCGCGTCGAGGGATGCGCAGGACCTCGAACTCCTTGTTGTGGCCCTCCTTCGCCCCCCCCGGCCCCACACCAAGAATGAGTCGTCCGTCACTCAGCAGATCAATGTTGGCGATCTGCTTTGCCGTGGCAATCGGTTCGCGGTACGGCACGCACAGAACGGCCACCCCCAGCTTGACCCGATTTGTGACTCCAGCCAGCCAAGCCAGGTTGGTCAACGATTCATAAAAGAGGGGCGGATCCTCCTCATGTACGATCTCAACCGAGCCGCAGGACACGTGGAACTGCTCCTGAACCTTGGTCCATACGAAAAAGTCGTGGACCCATACGGCGTCGAACCCAAGGTCCTCCGCGCTCCGAGCGACCCGTGCCATCGCCTGGACGCTCGCCAGTGGCCCGCCAGCGGGGAGCCTAACTCCGAACTCGACGGGCTTCTTCATCCGCGCTGGTCAGGCATTCGGCGAGGAAGGCAGGAGCGAGTTGGTATAGCAGTCGGTCGGATTGGGCGCGTTGGTGAGCCCGGCATACGTGGTGAGAAGCTTTAGCAAGCTGACCCACTGCGACTCCCTCATGTAGAACAGCGACTTGCCGCTGGGGGGAGGGAACAGCTTGAATTGCTGGGCGACGGCCGTCACCTGCGACTCGGCGTTGCTCTGCTTCAAGTCGAGAGGCTGAAGCGCTACTCCAGCCGCGGCAGCCTGTGAGGGATGCTTCATCGCGTACTGGTACGCCTCTTGGGTCGCGAGCAGGAAGCGCCTGATGAGTCCGGGGTTGCTCTTGATGAGCGAGTCTTGCACGACGACTCCCTCGCCGGGGGTGTAGGTGATTCCGTAGCTCGAAAGCAGCATCGCGACCGGGTGCAGGTTGAGTGCCTGGAGTAGCGGGATGTTAGAAAAGGAGAACGACACATAGCCGTCGATCTGCTTGGTGGCTAGCGCCTGGTACACCGCCGTGGCTGGTAGGCTCAGGGTAGTAACCTGCGAATTCGTAAGGTGATTCTTGGCCAGGAATGCTGGCCAGATCTGGGCCTGGGTCGTACCCGGTGGGATCGCGATCTTCTTCCCAATCAATTGCTGCGGGTTATTGATCGGATTATCGCCGCGCGATAGAACCGCGAGCGGGTTGGTAGGCAGCGTCGCAGCCACCATCTTGATCTGAGCCCCTTGCGCGATGGCGCGGGCAGTCGCGCCCGTATCAACCTCCGCTGCGATCGCAACTTTGCCATTCGCCACCAGCTGCACGGTGGTCAGTGATCCGGTGCCAGCGACGAAATGCACGTTGATACCGTGCTTGGAGTAGAAGCCCTTCTGCTCCCCCAGCAGGTACATGGAATAGAACTGGCTGCTGACCCAGGTATAGGCCATCTGCACGGTCAGATCGTCCAACTTCTTCGGACCGTTTGACGTGCCCGTGGACGTAGCTCCTCCGCAAGCCGTGACCAACACCGCAGCTAGGGCAACCAGGGCGCTACGTGACGCGCCCCGCATATTCAGAAACTTCATCGACTCGTCCCTCCTTTAACTACGCTTGGCAGGTGAGGCCAACGCCGCGCGTGGCGTGTCACATCGAGCCTTGTGCGACCGTAGTCGCGTCAGTCCGCCACGGGATTGCCACCATCTCGGCCAGCGCCACCAGTCCGTAGGCGACTAGGCCAAGCACCGTGAGCGCGATCAGGGCGGCAAAGAGCAGGCCCATCTGAATAGTTCCCTGAGCCACGATCATGATGTGCCCGAGTCCGTTTTCGGAACCCAGGAATTCACCCACGACCGCGCCGACGAGTGCCAGGGTGATCGCGATCTTGAATCCCCCGAACATGCTGGGGAGCGCTGCCGGCAGTTTTATCTTGAAGAAGGTCCCCACGCGACCCAGCCCAATCGACCGGGATAGCGCAATCATCTCCGACTCCACCGATCGCAAACCAACAGCAGTGTTGATAACCACCGGAAAGAAGGCGATTAGGAATGCGACGAGAATTTTAGGGGTAAAGCCGAGGCCGAACCAGACCGTTAGCAGCGGCGCGATGGCCAGCTTCGGGAACGTCTGGCTGGCAACCAGAAGCGGGTAGACAGTGCGTTCAAAGGGCTTCGACTCAACCGCCAACACCCCGAGCGGTACCCCGATCGCCACGCTGAGTACGAACGCGATCGCGACCTCCCAGGCCGTCCACAACGTGTGCTCCCAGAGCAGCGGCAACATCGACCAACCCACCGTCGCGACTTCAACGGGGGAGGGAAGGATGTACACCGGCGTCTTGAATAAGAGAACCACTGCTTCCCAGAGACCGACAAGCACTGCCAGAGTCACTACCGGCCAAGCTACCGCATGAAACGAAGGCAGTCGTAGCAGCGCTTGCTGCCGGCTCGGTGCTACCTCTTCTCCCTGGAGCGACGCAGGCTCGGTCGTCACGGTTCGCGGATGCTCTTGCCCGGCCATTCCCATTCGTACTCCTCCCGGTCGCGTACGTCCTGGATGTCGTCATCGGTCATATGTGCCAGCCACTTTCCATCCTTCTTCGAGGCGGGCACCGCAACGTACATGAATAGCGTCGGCTCGTCGTCACTGATGCACTCGTGCACGACGTGCGTCCCAGTGCCGACGAAGACTGCGTCGCGAGCATGAAGCTCGACCTCCCGACGCTCGCCGGTCGCCCGGTCGGTGGCCACTACCCGGCTACGACCTTGCAGAAGCAACCAGTACTCGTCGTACCAGAAATACGAGCTGAATCCTTCTCCCTTGGATAGCTTCGTGAATCCAGCGCGATGCGAGAGGTCGGGGGCGGTGATAAAACGATACATGCCTCCGCCGCGCTTAAAGGTGTGAGGTATCAGGCGTCCCGTGTCTCCTTCCGACACCTTGATGTCCGCTTCGTTCAGTGAGTAGCTTTCGAAAAAGGCCACCTCTTTCAGGCGCCTATGCTCGCAGGCGCTGACAGGTCGGCCCGGGTAACAAAGCGCCCATAGCCGGGCTTGCCAATCACGGCCAGATGATCCATGACGACCTCCCCGCGGACGATCGTATAGATTGGCATCCCCTTCACTTTCTTGCCGGCGAGCGGGGTGAAGCCCTGTTTGGAGTACACCGGATAGGTCTCCCCCAACACCGACTCCTCATCCATGTCCACTACCACCAGGTCGCCGTCCGAACCCACCTGGATGGTCCCCTTCTGGGGATAGATTCCGAGGTGACGAGCAACGTTCTCGGATGCGAGCCTGGATAGTTGCCCCAGAGGCAATCTACCGTTGTTGACCTCCGTCAGGTACATGGATAGCCAGTGCTCGCACAATGGGTACGCGGCGACAACAGACTGCAGTGACGACTCACGCACCTTCATGTGTTCATCGAAGCTATGAGGGGCGTGATCGGATCCGATAATGTCGACAGTACCGTCGTTGAGAGCTTGCCAATTAGCCTCGATGTCCTCGGCGCCACGCATGGCGATGGGGTCTATGTGGAAAACCGCCCATGGATTAGTCTCAGCCGTGAACGGATAGCCCGCCTGCTTCAGCATCCGTGTGATACGAACCTGCGGTTCTCCCTGGATATGGAGGATCCGGAGTTTGAGGCCGACAGCTTCGGCAAGCAGCGCGAGCGTGGTGATCGCGGTCGTCTCCACCACGTCGTGCTCGCCGTAAGTTACGTCATTCCAATCCATCAAGCCAACCTTTCCCTCACGCGTCCACTTATCTACGCGATAGTCCCAGAGCATCATGTTGTGGGGGTGCACCGCGCACGGCAGCCCGGTCTTGGCGATGGCACGGAAGGTCTCCAGGATGGTCGCGTGGTTTGATATTGAAATGGGTCCGTCGTATGGGTAGTGGGCCGACTTCATAAAAAACTTGAACCCGAGGGCGCCCGCCTCGGCGATTCTCGGGATCTCCTCGAGGACCGTCGGCATGCCCCAGTGGTTGTAGTCAACGATTGACTTCGATTCGGCCAGGGCCCGCTGGCTCAGGTAATTCTCAAGCGTACTCGGAGGCGGTTCCAGGTTCGGCATGTCCATGAACATCGTGATCCCGCCTGCCGCTGCCGCCCGCGATCCTGACTCGAAATCCTCTTTGTAAGTGTAGCCCGGTTCACGGAAGTGCACATGGCTGTCAATGACGCCTGGGATCACGTACTTACCGCTGGCGTCAACCGACTGCACGGAAGCCGGAGCGGAATCAGTGATGGCCACAATCCTTCCGTCGTCAATGACGACATCGGCTCGGACCAATTCTCCACCGATCAGTACTTTCCCTCCCGTCACCGTCAACTGAGGCATATGAATTCTCCCGCTATCGCCACCGATGGTCCGACAGCCCTCGACGCTAACAGCGAACGGTCGACTTGTAGACTGTTTTCCATAATCCGGGAAATATCGCCGGCAGGAGGGAACCTCGTGGCCAAGCCCCCGAGCGCTGCGCGTGGAAATCACATCTCCCGAACCAGGTCCCCGCTAACGGGGAACCGCGGTTCTAGGGGGAGGGTGACGAGCCGGCTGGACGGCTGGGCGCCGCGCGCGAGACCAAGTGCACCAGCGACAATAGTTGGAGGATCGGAACTATGGCGACGACCGCTGAAACCTATGCCCGGTTCGTTCGATGAATGGGCGTTTGCTACGATGCAACCTCCTTGCCGCCATCCGAGCGGAGCCTAATTTGTGGCGATGATTCCGCAATATTCGACACCCGTCCGGCCCTCCCCGGCGCGCCACAAGGCTGGGCAGACCAGCGAGAGCGGTTCAGGTCTTGGAGCGTGCCTTCTCGATACTCCGGCTCTTCACTGAGTACTCGCCGACGTGGACGCTGAGCGCTGTCGCACGGCAGGTGGACCTAAGCACTTCGACGTGCCATCGGATAATCCAGGCGCTGCGGGCCGAAGGTTACTTGGGACGTGACGAGGCCAGCAAGCAGTATCACTTGGGGGTGGCTGCCCTCGAGCTAGGAAACCGAGCCCGAAAGTCGAGTGCTCTGACGTCCGCAGCCGCGCAGGCGCTGCGTTGGCTGGCGTTCGCCACCGGAGAGACGGCGTTCCTATTGGAACCTAGCGAGGACGGGCGATACAGTGTGTGCGTCGATCGAGTGGAGGGGAATCAACCACTGCGCCTGACGGTTGACGTCGGTCGCACGGTCCCGATCCACGCGGGAGCCGGCCAGAAGGTGTTGCTTGCCTTCATGCCCGACTCCGCCGTCGAGACCATCCTGGCCGGTCCGCTACATAAAGTGGCGAGGATGACGATCACCGATCCCAAGGAGTTGCGTGCAGACTTGGCGCTCATCAGGTCGCGCGGATGGTCGGTTTCGTTCGAAGAGTCCCACGCAGGCACCTGGGCGATGGCAATCCCAATTCTTGACTCCACCGGTCACACCGCGGCCGGATTGGCACTTGCGGGACCGGTCCTGAGGCACAGCGCAGAGCTGCCGGACATTTGGCGCCGCGAGTGCTTCCGTGCTGCGGCGTCCGTCACGGACGCGTTGGGCCTGCATCTCCCAGGATTTCTGCCCTAATTGCCCTGGGGGTTTCGTCATCGCGTCGGCTGGTAGCAGTGGTCAACAGGCGTCGCCGGCCACGCAGTTGGTTGGCGACCTACCTGGCCGCCGGTCCAAGTAGCCTCCTTGTCGCGATATGGCTCAGGCCAGATTTGCAGCCCTTCACGAAGACAGCCCGAGCCAGCGAGCAAAGAACGGGCTAAAGATTCGCCACCCTTCGGGTGACAGTTCGATCAGCTCGTCGTCCTCCAGGGGCTTCAGCGCCTTGCTCACGCTAGCGGCGACACCGATGTCAGCCCGACGAAGAAAGGCCGCTGAAAAAGGCTGGCGTTCCACCTGCTGGGCCAGGGCCTTCAGGATCCGCTGCTGGATACCGGGGCGGCGATCGAGGATCTCAGCAAAGGTGCCGCCCTGGTGCTCCATCAGCCGCTCGAGCCCGGCTTCGACGGCCGGGAAGATCCGGATCAATCGACTCCACCTTCTGGAACTCGTCGATCGCCAGGGCGGTCGGGCGATTGCCGGCGCCCTCACTGAGAACATGGAGCACCTCGGAGATTTCAGACCTCCAGTCGGTATGGCCAGCGACAGCGAGAAGTTGGCCGTGCCCTGAGGGGAGATCCCCGCCTCGAGGCGGACCGAAGCTCGGACCCTAGCCAGCTTGCGCTGGAACTCACGAGTCAAGCCACGAACACCTCCCAAGGCGTCTCGGAACACGGCTGTAGCCAGGACTTCGGCGAACTCCTTGCGGGAAGCGCTGCAGCGTGCGAGATCAGCCCTCGCCACCCTGCCCTTCTCCTTCTGGAGCTGCTCAACGGCTCGCAATGCAAGCGAACTCTTGCCATAGCGGCGAGGGCTGAGCAGGATGACGTTGATGCCGTTTCGCATGAAGCCCGTCAGGGCCTGCAGCTCACGCTCCCGGTCGGTGAAGTCGGCGCCGCGCACCGCGGAGCCATAGTGGAACGGATTCGGCATAGTCACATTATTCCGCCGGCATAATGCCAACGGCATAACCAGGTTCTACTTGGCCTCTCGCCGCCTCGCGACTCTGGGGCGCCCGGGCCCGATCTGTCGGCTGGGGCCAGGCAATTTCCCCGAGCCCTGGATCGCCTCAACGATCTCCCGGCCGGTCTGAGGCGAACTGAGCGCCAAGATCGACTCCGACTCCGCGCCGTGGCGCAGGGCGATGAGGTTGCCGCTCCCAGCGGTGTGCTCGTTGCGGGCCATGGGCGTCTCCTTCAGGGTGGTGATTTGGGCTGGGCGGGGTGGTGAGTTGGGCTACAGATTGGCTGTAGACGCCGATTTTCGTATTCAGAAATCGGGGTGAGCGGTCTTACAAACCGCCGCAACGAGCCGGGGGAAGCGGGCGATGGGAACCGTCAGCAGGCGTTGGGGTGGAACCAGCACCCCAGTCGCCGATCGGCGTGGAGTGGGCGCCCAGCTAGCGGCCCCCAGCGCCCGTCCCCGGGCTAGGGAGGTGTTGTGCGTCGAGACGCGGGATCAAGTGCGTCGAGACGCAGGATCAATTTCCGACTAGCCTTCGACTGGCGTCTTTTGACAGGCCCATGGGCCGATTCGGATGAGCACCACGACCATGACGACAAAAAGGGCTACCGACGCAACCGAGAGCGCCTCGCCCATCACGCCGAGAGCGAGCGGGATATTGGGAGGCTTTGGGGTTGCGGATTGGGGGAGCTTCGGAAAGTGAACGAGGAGCGCGGTGAGGAGTGTTATTGGGTAAGAGGCGAGGAGCCATCCTCCCACCACCAGAGTCAACCAGTACACCCAGACCCAGCGACGCCATGCTCCGACCACCATTAGCATGCCCAGCCCCCAACTAATCACAGTGAAAAGTAAGACGACGACCGAGATCGCTTCCCTAGCGTCCTTCAGGTAGGTTTGCGACTCACTTGGGGTCAGTCCACTCGGGACAAGAACAAGCTGGGGCATCAAGGAATAGAACAGAGGAAGAGTCAATGCAAGCGCGCCCAACCAGAGGAAGGCCAATGCCACTACCGCTATCTGCAAGGGGCCCGTCCATTTGGTAGGCACCCTCTTCATCTTCTCCGAATTCTTTCACAGGCAGGGGGTTCTTGCAGGAGTCCCCTGTAAGACTTAACGTTTGCCCTCCGACAACGCTCAGGAGTTCTGATAGCGGCGCTGTCGTCCCCGTCCCTCCCGGTACAGCCATGCCTGTAGCCAAAAGGGCGGAACCGTGGAGGATGGTGAGGGCAAAGACGGGAAGCTAGGGTGACTCCCGAATACGTTGCGGGGTGCAACGGGAAGCTAGGGACGAGCTGTGGGGGTTCGACTCCCCCTCTCGGCACCAAATGTTGTGTCTCAGGACATCGTGGACACCTGTCTCACGACATCCTGGACAAATTTAGGGCTTCCCAAGGGAGACGCGTGTGGGGTCGAGGGTGAGCTGGCGAATCAGGGAGCCGTCCTGGGCCAGGACCCTGACCTCTGCATTGGCGACCAGCAGCCGCACCCGTTGGCGGGCATAGGCGCGGCCGACGGCGATGTGGCGGAGCCGGCTCAGGTAGCGGAGGGTGACCCGGCCAGAGCTGTCTATGCGGTCCTTGCGAACGCGGAAGTGGATGGCTGGAATCGGGGTTTGGGGGCCTGCCTTGAGGCGGGCGTGGAAGGCGACGAGGGGGGTCCGGCCGTCGAGGGCGCGATGGGGGCGTTGCTGGTTGTAATAGGTACGGAAGGTATCGAGCTGGAGTTGCAGCATGGCCACCGAGGTGGGGGCGGGCTGTTTGGCGAGGAACCTCTTGAGGGTCTGGTGGAAGCGCTCGACCTTGCCGCAGGTCTGGGGGTGGTAGGGCGTCGAGTGCTTGGCCTGAACGCCCAGCAGGTCGAGTTGGGATTCGAGCACGACCTTGCCCCGGCGGGAGTTGGCGGTGAAGACGGCGCCGTTGGGTTCCTAATCCATGTCAAGCCCTCAAGACGGGGGTAGCGTTGGCAATGGGACGGGCTGACGATGGAGCACGAAGTGACTCCTGACTTCGCCGGCCTGTCCCCAATTTGAGGTTGCGAGCGGCTGTCAGGGTCCGGCGCTGCTGACGGATGTCATCGGGGATGAGGAAGCGGGCGGCGACGATTTGCCGACCCTCTTCAACCGAGATAGGGTCTCCATTCAAGTTCCGAACCGTATACGGCTTCCCTTCCCGCCAACAGGCAACAATGCGTGTCAAGAGGGTCGCCGCAATGTTGCAGAGGGCGGAGTTGTGGTGCTTCGAGCAGGCTCTCCAGGACCTGGGTCGCGGAGAGCTTGTCCTTGAGGCCGCGGTCGAGCTCGGCACTCAGGTGCTCAGCCGCAGCGGTCATGCCCAGGTAGGCCAGATGTTCGCGGAGGCGTTGGTAGGAGGTGGCCTCGGCGATGGTCATCTGGCCACCTCGTACTCGGCCAGGTCGCGGACCTGAACCTGCTCGCCGAGACGGCGTAGTTCGAGGTCGACGGGGGTGGTTGGCAGCGCCAGGATGACCGGGTCGAGAAGACCGGTCAGGATCCGTTCCGGAATCGGGCGCAGCCGCGTCTGCTCGTCTGCCCAGGCCTCGCCCACGATGCGACCGGTGGTTCGGTGCCGGCGAGCTAGCACGATCTGGTCAACCCAGCGCCGAGCCAAGGCGTCGTAGTCGGCCAGGGTCGGGTGCCGGGGCAGCACCTGGCCCGAGAGCCAGGCTAGAAAGCTCTCCTTGAGCTCCCGAATCATTCGCTCTACCTTGCCTTTGGTCTTGGCCCGGTAAGGTCTGCAGGCCTTGGGGACCACCCCCAGCAGCCGGGCCAGATCGACCCATTCGGGAGCCAGGATGGCGGCTCCGTCGGAGGTCTGCCCGATGCAGAAGGCGACGTCGCGGTCGGTCAGCACCTCTCGCGTCACCCCGCCCAGATCGTGGAGACACCAAGCCAGCCGCTCGAGGCTGGTCGTCCGAGTCCGGTCGGTGGCGAAGCGAATCGCCGGCGCCCGGCTGCAGCCCAAGATCGCGAACATGGCTGAGAGCTCGACCATCTGGTCGCCGAGCGGGAACAGTCCGAGCTCGGCCCAATCGGCTTGGGTCTGGACACCGGCTTCGGTCTCGAATCGAATCTCGGGATCGCGTACAACCGCCGGCCGCAGCAGCCGCAGCAGCCGCAGCTGGCGCTCGAAGGTCGGGTAGCTGCCCTGGTAGCTGTACTCCGAGCGGAGCTCGGCATGAAGGTCAGTGCCTCGGATGCCGGGACACACAACCAGCCGCCGCTCGACGTGGACCAGCTGAGCCTCGCTCAGACCGGCGGGCCGCTCTCGCGGTCCGTAGCGGCGCGGCTCCTCACTCGCCACCTCTCGACGTACGGTCCGCCAGTTCAGCCCGAACTCCCGAGCCAAGGCGCTAATCGACCAACCGTGGGAACGCAGGACTTTCAACGACATCGACATTTCCTCAGACTGCATGCGGGGTCTCCTGCTGGACGTGGACTTAGAACATCCACAGGTTGGCAGGGGACCTCATTGCTGACGGCGATCTACAGGGCTCCGGTCCTGCCTCGGAACCTCTGCACTTTTCGTGATCAGCTCATTGCACTATTCGCGATCGCCAACACCGAAGGGCATCTGACAGCGTCTGTCGCCGGAGGACGTCGAGATAGGCGATGAAATGGTCGGTGGAGTCAACGACAACCGCCTCGTGGAAACCCTCGGGGCGCTCACTCATGACGCCGGCTCATCCTAAACGCGCGGACGCCGCGTGCGACAGCATCCAAGCCAGAGCCGACGGGATCTGCCGCTCGCGGCGCCGCCCAAGTCTCCTCCCGGGAGCGGTTCCCTACGTCCGACATCCAGATACCCAACCGCACGACCGAATTTACACCACGTCACGCGACCTGACCGGAGGGCCAAGATGGCGACGCGTCGGGATTAGGACAGTTCTAAAGGCGGTCCCGACCCGCTAGACGCGGCAGAGGATCTCACCGTGCGGAATCGCAAACCACCCGTCTGGGTGCCGCGCCCATTCCCGCCAGGCCGCCGCTATCGCCTCGAGGTCGGCGGGGGACGCGTAGCCACCCTCGACCGCCTGCTCCGCGATTCGCGAGTTGAGGATCCGCTCCGCCCACATCCCTCCCCACCATTGCCTTTCGACGGGGGTGGAATGGCACCAGATCGACGCGCTGGGGATCACATTCTTGGCTCCGGCTGCATGTGCCCAGGAGAGCAGGCGGCGCCCGGCATCAGGCTCCGAGCCGTTGGCGTGAGCAACGTCCCGGTAGACCTTCAGCCACAGATCCAGTCGCGGGTCTGGAGGCCACCACATGGCGGCCGCATAGTCTGTGTCCCGAGCCGCCACAATGCCGCCAGGTCGGGCGACGCGAAGCATCTCCCGCAGCGCTGCCACCGGGTCCTTTAGGTGCAGGAGAACCTGGTGGGCATGGACCACGTCGAAGGATCCGCTCTCCGCCTGGAGCGACAGGGCGTCTGCCTGCTCGAAGCTCACGTTTGAGATCCCCTCTCGAGTTGCAGTCTCGCGAGCCTGCTTGAGGGGCGATTGGGCGCTGTCAATCCCAAGCACCATCCCCGGAGCGACCATTCTGGCAAGGTCTATCGTGATCGTGCCGGGACCGCAACCCACGTCCAACACCGTGAGTCCCCGAGTGAGCTCCGGAGCGAGATAGGCGGCGGAGTTGGCCACGGTCCTCCACTCCTGAGAGCGAATGACGCTCTCCGCATGCCCTTGCCCATACGACTGGTCCGGTGTCAGCATCCCTTCAAGGCTATCGGGGCCCCCCGGTCCCTGCCTCCTGACCCAAAGTAGACGTCGAGCCGACCAGTGGGTGTCATCAGACCCATGTCTGTATCGGGCGCTAATACTGTTGATGACCAGTTGACACCCAGGCATCGGGGAGTACCATGGGTGTCATGAAGAGCCCCTCTGTATCCTATACAGCTACTTCTACGGCCAAGCCGACACGCACGATCCCGCCTTCGCTCAGCCCGATCCTCACCGAGCTGGAGCTCGAGGCCGCCCAGGTCGTCAGCCTCGCCGAGCTCGCCGAGCTGGTGCAACGAGCGGGGATCGGCACCGAGCCGAGGGTGGTGGCCGACCGGCTGCGCAAGCTGGGCTGGCTGCTGGCCACCGAGACGGCCGGGGCGTGGGAGTTCGCGCCCGCCGCCCACGCCGGGCCGATCGGCCATTGCGATCAGTTCCTCGAGCTGCGAGCCGCCCTCGCCGCCCGCCCCTCGCTCGACGCTGCGGTCTGCCTCACCTCGGCGCTGGCAGCCCACCGGCTCGCCGACCGCACCCCGGACCGCCTCGAGGTCGCCGTCAGGACGGGGGGGGCGATCCCCCAAGGGCTGCGACGCGCCGCGCGTGTCGTCGTATTCGACGCCAACCTCGCACCCGAGCGGTCCCGAGGCGTGCCGGTCCACCGGCCCGCTACCGTCCTCGTGCACCTCGCCGCCCGGCCGGCCGCCGTACGGGGCTGGGGGGCGATCGCCGACGCCCTGCCCGAGCTGGTCGACGTCGTCACCCCCGCCGACATCGACGCCGAGCTCGCCGGCCGGCCCCGGGCGGTCCGGGTGCGTCTCGCCTACCTCACCCAGGGCGTCGCCCCCGCCCTCGCCGCGCGCCTCGTCCCGCCCGGCGAGGGCGGCCGCTCGGCGCCCAAGGTCTGGTTCGGTCCCCGAGCCGGCCTCAAGCGGCACAGCTCCCGGTTCTCGGTCGCCGACACGCTGCTGCCCTTCGACCCGGCCGGCCTCCACCCAGCGTCGTGAGCGGTCCCCACGAAATCCGCTTGACCCAGGGCCACGTCCTGCGTCACGCCCCGGCCCAGTCGCCCCAGGGGCGTGACGCCGCGGTCATCGACATCGCCCAGGACCTACTGCTCCGGCACCTGTCCGAACGTGGCCTCCTCACCCTCGTGGCGTTCAAGGGTGGCACCGCGCTCCGCAAGGTCTACGCGGGCGCGGCCGGACGGTTCTCGACCGACCTCGACTTCGCCGTCGCCGCGCTCGACGACGACCCCGGCGCCGTCATCGGGCTGCTCGTCGACGAGATCGACGGTACCCGCGTCGGACCGTTCACCTACGGCGTCGAACACCGCCGCAACCGCCACACCATCGTCTATAACAGCGACCTCGGGCTCGACCCGGCCAGCCCGCTCCGCTCGAAGATCGACGTCGGACCGCCACCCTGGCTCGCACCCACCGAGCGGCCGTGGGTGGACGTTGCGATCCACGCCCGCTACGGCGGGCCGCTCCCCCGGCTACCCGTGGTCGACCCGGCCGAGAACGTCGCCGAGAAGATCGCCCGGCTCAACCGGCGCAGCCCCGCCCGCGACGCCTACGACCTGGTGTGGATAGCACGCACCCCCGGCCTCGACCTCGACCGCGCCCTGATCCGCCGGCTCGCCGTGCTCAAGGCATGGATCGACCTCCACGGACTCGCGACCGACCATGCCGCCTGGTCCGCCCCCCTCCCCGGCGCCCGACCCTTCGATCCCGACCGGTGGCTGGCGCCCCGAGGGGCACGCGACTTCGACGATGAAGCAATCGGTCTACTCACCGTGCCACCTCCCGACCTCGACGACCTCGGAACCGATCTCTCCCGGCTCTACCGGTGGCTCGCCGACCTCGACGACGACGAACGGGCCGTGGCCCGAGGACGACCCCAGGACCGCAAACTCGTCCTCCGCCTGCTCGCCGACCTCCCAGGCGGACGCGTGACCGGGGCCCGGTAGCGCGCCGGCCCAGGCATTGACGATGACTTCGCACTATGCGGAGATGGCTGGGTGAATGAGGATCATCAGCCAGCGCCGATTGCGAGAGTTGCCGCGGCGGATAAGGACCTTGTAGACCCCGGTCGGCGAGATCTTCAGCGAGCCCCACATCGGCAAGGCCAGCTGAGCCGCGATTCGCCGCGGACCCAGGCCTGGGTGGCCGAGCGCGAAACCGACGATCCGATCCTCGAGCCAGGGCTGGGTCTGATTGGGCATCCGCGGGAGCCGACGCTCTCGCGGCCGCAGCATCTCGAGACCGTGGCGCTCGACGCTCGCCTTCCAACGGTAATAGGTCGAGCGGTGGACCTGGAACTGCCGGCAGGCCTCGGTTCACACCGACCTCGCCCACCCGGGCAAACAGGGCTACACGCGTCGTGAAAAGACGGTCATCATTAACCATGGCGGCTCCCTCCGTGTGGACGTCAGACATCCACAGGATGGGCCGCCATTTGCGTCCCGGGAAGACCCCCCGGGTTAGCGTCCACGGACGTGGTGTACGAGGTGGGGACTGAGGCCCCCAGGTAGAAGACGACCATCGATCATCCTTAGCGGACTTCCACACCCACAAGGAGAGACCGATGGCCAACCCCAGTATGGATCGTGACGTCGTGGCTTGGCTGCGCCAGGAGCTGCAAGAGGCCCACCCCGACCTGCTCCGCGAGATGCTCGGGAGCATGGTCGGCGAGTTGATGGGCGCCGAGGCCCAGGCCCTGTGCGGGGCGGATTTCGGCGAGCGCTCGAGTGAGCGGACCAACTCCCGCAACGGCTACCGGGAGCGGGAGTGGGACACCCGCGCCGGGACCCTGCCGCTGGCCATTCCCAAGCTCCGCCAGGGCAGCTACTTCCCGAACTGGCTGTTGGAACCCCGGCGCCGGGCGGAGCGGGCGCTGGTGAACGTGATCGCGCAGGCCTACGTGGCCGGCGTCTCGACGCGCCGGGTGGAGGGGCTGATTCAGACCCTGGGCATCGCCGGTATCTCGAAGTCGCAGGTCTCGGTGATGGCCAAGAGCCTGGATGGCATGGTCGACGAGTTCCGCAACCGACCGCTCGACGGCGGTCCCTACACCTACATCTGGGTCGATGCTCTGACCCAACGCTGCCGCGACGGTGGCCGGGTGGTCAACGTCTGCACCGCGATTGCGACCGCGGTCAACGCCGACGGGCAGCGCGAGATCTTGGGCGTCGACGTATTCACCGCCGAGGACGGCGC
>Ga0307374_10002642_pt1 | contig 31576 bp, 36 predicted proteins | sample OX3MG_FD_202532 | JGI IMG/M metagenome (GOLD analysis project Ga0307374, IMG submission 202532) | Soil microbial communities from Risofladan, Vaasa, Finland - OX-3 | ecosystem: Environmental > Terrestrial > Soil > Coastal area > Acid sulfate soil | place: Finland: Risofladan, Vaasa | collected... | reverse complement strand
GTGACCAAGAGGCGGGGTCGGACGGGTGGGATGGGATAGGCCGAAACGGCGCTCGATCGCTTCGGTCACCGCCTGGCCCCGCCAACGATCCTGCCAGGCCCGTACCGTGCTGCCATCGAACCGCACACGGCTCGCCGCGATGTGAATGTGATTCTCCGGGTGTTTGACCACGATATACGCCGTATCGGTGTAGCCCATTCCGGCCAGATAGTCCGCCGCCGCCGCCTGCCACTGCCCGTCGCTGAGCGTCTCGTCCGCAGGCAGCCGGAGCGAGGCATGGAATACCGGTAGTTGCACCGCTGGATTGAGGCGACCGAAGACGCCGAACTCCCGCGTCAACTCCCGCGCGTTCCTCCCGCTCATGTTGCCGCCCAGCAGGGTGGCCTCCTGCTCCCGTCCCTCCATACCCTCACGCAGCAGATAGAGGAGCAGGCCACGAAAACCCATACCAAGCGTGTGTCGAGGGATCACCGGTGCCCCCGATCACTCGCCACCAGACTCCGCCGTACGGCTTGGATCTTCAGGCCCTGCGCGTGGAGTTCCTCCAGACAGGCACTCACCACGTCCTCCAGTCTGCTCCGGCCCACCAGACCGGTCAGTCCACTGCGCGGTTGCGCGGCCAGTTCCTCCAACCGCTCCGCCAGGGCCTGCATGCGGGCGAGGTGCTCTGCCAGACGCAGCCAGGCCATACGATTGAGTTCGGGCACCACCGCCTGCGGCGGCTCTTGGGCAAACAAGGCGGCCCGCACGTAGGCGCCCATTTCTCGTGTCCCGGTCAGCGTCTTGCGGCGTTCAAGCTCGGCAAGCTCCACCGCGTTGACCCGCACGAACACCCGATGGGTGCGCAGTTCATCCTCCCGACCTGGCCGACTGCCCTTTGCCGGTACCGTTGCTCGTGCCGGATCAGTCATCGCTCGACGACCTTGCCACGGCCGAGATGGGCCGCACGCCGGACCGGTACGGAGCGGCGTGACGTACCGCGGACCAGGGGAGTGACCGGTAACCTGATCCGGCCGACGACCCGATCAGCCAAGCGCACGGTGAGCGCACGGTGAGCGCACGGTGAGCGCACAAGAGGTGCGCTCGCTCTATCTTGCTCCGCAAACAGCGATGGCCGACTCCAACGCGGTTTGTCGGCCCGGATACGGTGGCCTGACCATGCAGTGGAGCGCCTCGCGGCCCGGTGTCGAGCGATGCGCGGTCGACCGGCGCAGCGGTGTGATGCCGGTATGCCGACTGGGCAGCGGACCGCAGGGCTACCGGCCGATGAACCTGCTTGGCCGGGAGGACAAACCCACCACATGAGCGGGGGCGTGTGGTTGGCCGGACGTTGTCTATCATAGGTGACACACCCTCATCAGTGCGGCGCGCACCCATCCTGCCGGCTCCGGCAAGAAGGTATCGTGCGGCCCGGTTACCACGGCAGCGGTGCCTGCCTGCCCCTGGGTGACGGGGTGATCGCCCAGAATTCGGCGATCGCCGCCCTGGTGGCGGACACGCGATCGGGCCGTAGGTCGCGCTCGCTCAGCACCAACACACTCCATCCGGCGTCGGCCAACTGCTCCAGTTTCGCCTCGTCCTTGAGCGCTCGCACCCCGTCCTGGTTGAACCAGCCGAAGTGCGCACCGCCGTAGACCTCGATCGCCCGCTGCAAGTCCGGCCGAGCGAAATCCACCGGTCCCGGCGGCCCGCCGGGTACGCGGTATTCGCGTTCGTACCGGGTCGGTCCCGACGATGCCGAACGCGGGTCGCCCTGACCCAGGGCCGCCAGCACATCCATCACCTGCCGCTCGGGCGCCGAGGCGCGCTCGGGGGCCGCCCGCCGTCTGGCCGCCACCAACTCCAGGGCCGCGTCCTGGCCCAGCCGCTGCGCGGTGGTGTCGAAGCCGCGTTGCAGCGCTTCGGTCGGCACACGGCTCTGCATGATGCGATGCCAGTGGGCATCGTGTCGCCGTTCGGCCGGTGAGAGTGCGTCCAGCCGGGCCCGCTCCGCTGCGTCGGCGGGCGCGTTTTCCTGGCCGAGTATCGGCGCGCGATCCGCATAGGGTTGATAGCGCTCGGGCACCACGGTGGCGAGCGTCGCGTTGACGGTCCGCCACTGCTCCGGTCCTCGGGACAGGCCGGAGGCCTCCAGGGCGATACGAGAGCGGGCAAGATCGCCCCGTGCCCGGGCCAGCACGGCGTCGGCCAGGTGCGACTCGGCCGGACCCAGTCCACTGCGGTGGTCGTCCAGAATCCGTGCCACTCGCTCCTCCCACTGTCCGGCGCGCAACAGGTTGCCGGCGCTGCGAAAGCGCCCCGCCTCCACCGCCGCGGTGGCCGCCTGACGGAGTGCAACCTGGGCGGTCGGCGCGGCGCGGTCGATCGCGCCGGCGAGGGCGCTGTCCAGGCTGGGCGGCCGCGGCGCTTCCCGCTCCGGATGCTGCCCACGTGCGTCGCCATCGAGGGAACGACTCATGGCTGTACTCCAGTGCTGCGCACCTGCTTGGCAGTCGATCACTCATCGAACCCGCCGTTTCTTGAAGAACAGCCGTACGCTGGTGGTGGCGCCGCCGTTGAGCGAGAGCGCCATCGGCACCGCGGCGACCAACTCCCATCCCTGCGCACCCAACTCGTTACATTTCCAGGCAAGGTCCTGCCGACCTCCCGGGTCGTGCTCGAGAATGAAATACTGCCACACCTCCACCAAGCCCTGAACCATCCCGGTACCGTTCACAATCCGTCCTCCTCTCCTTGACCCGCCATCCGGTGGTGGTCTTCGCTTCGTGTACCCTCGTTTTGCCCTGGACCGGCCGCATATGCATCCGGGCAAAGGAGGAGCTCGGACGCCGGCACTGCTCTTTCCGGTCGGCACCTAAAATAGAGCAAGTGCGTCTCGGATGCGGGCAGTTGCTTGCCAATCGCCGATCCCTCGCGCCGCTTCACGCCGACCCGGAAGGCAGGTCCTGCCGGCAAGGCCCGAATCGCCTGCACGCTCTCCCGTAGTTCACGCAGCTTGCCGATCCGGCTCAGTGTGATTACCAACCAACCGGTCAGTAGGGCTACCGCGATTACCTGCTGAATCGGGCCGGTGACGTGGTGACCAACCAGGATAGCGTCGAGTATCCAGTTGGTGAGCCCGCCCCAGAACACCATGACCGCGATCGGGTGGGCATTGATCATCCGCATACCCTCGCTTAACACGAGGTAGGGACGGGATCCCTCGATGTGGCGACGGAAGGGTCGCCTATTGAGCAGTGCTTCGGGTGCCCTGACCGACCGGTCGGCAAGAGGGCCGGTCGGCGTGTCAAGACAGTCCGGTGTCGCGATTGCTGGGCCGGAAGCTGGTCGTGTCGCCCTATACCGGTCCCGGTTTGAAGCGAGTCTGCGATCAGGAGGGCCTGGATACGGATGTCGCACGATGACCGCCGGCGACTCGTCGCTTGGTCCGGCCCGTCGGGCCGGTTCAACCCTGCGTTCGACCATATCCAGGGTTGTGGGAGAGAGCCGCACACCACGCGTACCGGCCCGCTCCGCTGCGGCAAGTCGGCGCGGCGCATCGGCGGTCATACGATGTCGCCTGGTCATGGCCGACCTCCCAGGCGGATGGCCCGTGTGACCGCCCCCGTGGCGGCGCTCATCGCCACGCTTGAGGCCACGCCGGCCGCGCCGTCCACGATGGCCGTGGCTCCGACCAGGCGCGACCCCATTGCACCCAGCATCGTGTCCATGATGCGCGGTACGCGGAGGAGGACCAGAATGCCGGCCAGAGGGAGCGCGATGTGATAGAGCAGGTCACTCCCCATACTCCCGGTCAGAGAAGAAGATGCCGGCCCACCCACCACCAGCAACTCGCCGATCACGCAAAGCACCAGGGCGTAGCCGAAGCCCCAAAAACTGTAGGTGACGAAGTTGACGAACCACCAACGGCCGAACTGGCGGAACTCCTGGGAGATGAGGGCCACCGCACAGAGCGGCGCCACCACGATCAAGCCGCCCAGGACGAACAGCCCGCCCAACCGTTGCAGGATGATCACCGTGCAGAGCACGAGCAGGACCGTGGACGCGCCCATCACGAAGAAGAGGCCGACGCTCAGGGCAAAGCCGGGTGACGCAACCAGATCCTTGAGGGCGAAATCCACGAACCCGGCCAGGCCCTGCGCCAAGCCGTTGGCGCCGTTGTTGGTGGCGCTGGTCACCTCGCCGACCAAGCCGTTCACGATATCCACCCAGGTGTTGAGCAGTCCGGTACTGGGGTTGAGTAGCTGGAGGGCCAGTAAGCCCACGGCGCCGCGGCGGAGCCCATGGGTCCCTGGGCCAAGTGTCGTAGCGCCCCAGGAGAGAGCCAGACCTCGCATCATTTCAATCACGAACAGGCTGCCGGCAATGACCAGGGCAAAGGTCCAGAATGCCGTGTACAAACCGGTCAGACCCGATCCAGGCCCGAGGAACTCCGGCGTGGTGGTGACGACCGTAATCAGGTCAGTGGCCATCTGGGCGATGAAGCCGCCGATGGCGTTGGCGATTCCGTCGATCAGGTTGCCCAGCCAGCCGAAGATGTGTGTTCCGACGTACGACCAGAGCGTATGCCAGATATCGAGCGCCTTGTCGGCCACGGCCAGGACCAACTGGGCAATCCAGCCGCCCATTTTGCCGCTGACCCAATCCTCCAGTCCGCTCAGGAAGGTGCTGAAGGCGTTTGATACCTGGGTGAAGAGCAGTCCCGGTAAGGCGGCGATTGCGCCTGCCAGGCCGCTGATCGCACTCAAGATGCCGGAGAGCGGGTCGGAGAGGCAGACCGGCCCAATGCAGGGTGCCGCAGGACGAGTGTTGGCGATCAGATGCGGCAACGCAGGCGCCACCTGTGTTGTCGTCATCTCCCTCGTGCCGGCAGCATGAACTGCCTGGTTGGGCAGTATCAGCAGACCCAGGATAACCAGGAGGACGGCCGGCGTGGTGATCAGCCGGTATCCGAGTAGTCGCGGCGTGTACATGTTCTCCCTCATTTCCCGTTACCTGACTACCAATGGGTCCGCATCCACCGAGAAGGACTCGTCGCGTCGCGCACCGGCAGGGGCTCGGGCCGGTACCGGACCATTCATCGCCTCTGCTGCTTCATCCAGCGGCAGCTTGAGTTGCACACCTGGGCCCGGAAACCGCGGAAGATGGGCAACGGGTGATTCCGGGGCAAGATCGAGGGTCTCGTCCTCCTCCAGGTGCTCGGGCACCTCCAATCCGGCGGCGCAGGCTTTGATCGCCGCCCAGACATTGCCGTCCAGGGCCTCAATCATCCGCTCGCGATAGGTGACCTCATCGGCGTTGGAGCCGAATAGGGCATGCTCCAGGGGATGGGCGATGATCTCCACCACGCCGCGTTTGGTGGTGCCCGACTGCTTGCTCTTGCGGAGGAGCAACATCTCGGTACTCACCCCCTCCACCGTGCCCAGACCGGCCAGCCGGCGCACTTCCTCCGGGGAGAGGGCGAGCACGGCCCCCAGGCGGTCCACGGCGCTGCGTCCATCGTTGTTCTTTTGATCGTCCTGACGGAAGAGGAGTTGCACACTCGCGTTGTTGAACAGGGAGGCGGCCGTGGGGTCGTCCAGGAGATCGGAGAGTTGCTGGGTGATGAACAGCAGGAACAGACCCCAATGGCGGCCCCGACGGGCCAGATGACTCAGCCACCGTTTGGCATGGTCACCCCCGGTGATCAGGTTCAGATAGCCTTCGTCGATAATCAGCAATTCCTGCTCGGCCGGATCGTGGGCGCCCGCCGCGCGATAGACCCGTCGTTGCACGCTCTCGGTAATCAGGAACATCACGAATGCCTGGAGACCTTCATCCATCCCTTCCAGGTCGAAGACCAGAAAGCGATTAGCGGTATCGATTGAGGTATGGCGATCCACGAGGGCAGCGTGTCGTCCGGCATCTTCCCCCTCGCCGACGTACGGGGCCAGTTTGACGGCCATCTGGTGGAGCCGCAGATATTCGGCCTCATCCTGCGCGTCGCGGGCTAGACGCGCTTCCTCCTCCAGCCAGGCGATCATCTCGCGCTCCAGGGGGATGGACAGCGATCCGGTTTCCTCGGTGATCTGTCGATGCCTGGCGTAGAGGGAGCGGATGCCCCGTTCCAGGGCGGCGCGCTCCAGCGCTCCCAGGTTCTCGCCCGGTTCGTCGGCCAGGAGAATTGCATGGGCATCGGCCACGAAGGCCAACTTCATCCGGGTGAGCGTGCCGTCGTAGTCCCAGAGGTTAATGGTCGGCGGCTCCGGCGCGCCCAAGCTGACCTCGCACCCACCGACCAGACGAGTCAGGCTGCGATAGTGCCCGGGCGAGTGGTCGAGAATGGTCACCCGTCCCCCGCGCAAACGCATCTGCAAACCCAGTTTCTGAGCCAGATAGGTCTTGCCCGAACCCGAGGCACCGACATCGTTCATTAGGGCGTTGGGCAGCGAGCGGTCAAACGGGTTGAGCAAGACCAATTCATGCCCCACGGCGGTGAAGCCCAGGGCTAACCCGTCCGTCATCCCGGGATTGTGGGTGAGAAAGGGGAACGCATTGCCGATTGTGGCGCTCATCGCTCGACAAGTTCGATGCGCCGTATCCAGGCAGAACGGCAGGGTACTCTGCCAGATCGGGAGTTGGTGGGGTAGGGCCTGGCCGGGCTCGCAGGCGATGTCACTGGCCAACGCCGTATAGGCGCGGGCTGCGTGTTCGTCAAGTTCCTCCTTGCTTTGGGCGAAAACGGTGACATAGAGCGACCAGCGTACGATTGCCTGACGTGGGTCCTGGGTCTCCCGGGCTATGTGTGCGGTTTCCGCCTGAGCGCTCTCCGCGTCCACGTCCAGCAGGCCGCTGACCATTGCTTGCTCGCTGTTGATTGCATGGAATGAGCGGCGTCGGCGCTTGAGGCGGTTCCGCTCGCCCTGCCGATCCAACCCTTCCAGGTGGATGGCAATCCGACAGGGACAGTCGAGTCCAACCAGGCGATCCAACCAACCCGGATCGGTCAGATCCGGGGGAGCCAGCAGGAAGAACGACCGGGCGAATATCCCGTCGATGGCCAGATAGTCGAGGTGCTCCCGAGCAGAGACGGCGGTCAGCCGACGGAGGAGCGTGCGAGCGCCTATCTGCTCGTCGGATTCAGTGGTCCGGCGACGTTGAGGCCACAGGCGCGAGAGCAGACGTCTCCAGCCGGAGCGATCCTGGTCAGGGCGTGGCATGATGTGCTCCGTTCGCGGTTTCCGGCAAGAATCGGCCGTCGCTACTGATCCTCAGGCTTTCGCCACCGCCGTCGCATTCGGCGTAGTCCACCTCGTACACATAGGCGCCCGCGTGAGGGAACGAGACGGTGACCCCGGTCGTCGCCTGGAGGTGACCCTGGTTGAAGGCGCCGACCACGGGCAGACGGAGTAGCGCCGTCCTACCGCTGTCCGGGGGATTGCTCATTGTGCCGCCCACCCGGCGGGCGCCACCGCCGATCCCCAGGTCAAAGGCGTCGTCGATCAGGATCGTGAACGGCACGGTGCCCGGATGCGAGACGTAAAAGGTGCCAGTAAAGACAGCGTCAAAGTGATCCAGCGGACCCATGCCTGCTACCTGTCCATGCTTTACCGCCGAAACGGACCGGCCGCCTGCCGAGGCTGGATACCCGGTAAAGGGACGACCACCGAAGTTGAGGGTGGGAAAAGACAGACTGAAGGCGGTAAGACTGGCCGGCAGCGTATTGAAGGAGCAGACATTGTCGGACGGGTAGAAACGGCCCGTGACCGGGGATGTCGAGATCGGCGCGGTTTCGCCAATCTTGAAGGTGTTCACCGCTACCTGACGGCCGCCCAGCATAGCGGTGAGATACACGGTAGCGGGACCGGGGCCGCCGCGGTAGTGGAACGTGGCCAACCCAGTCGTGCCGGTCCGCACCGTCTGGAGTGCGTGTCCACCAACGGTCAATACGATGGTTGCGTCGGAAATCGGCGCGCCGGATGGATCAGTGAGCGTCACCACGAGTGCGGTCGTCTTGCCCAGCGTGGACGTCGTGAGGGTCAGCACGTCGGGATTCCCCGCCACGCTTCGGGGAAGGGTGTGCTGTGGGTGAGCCCAAGGCCGCGAAAGGACCAGGCCCACGCTCAGCACGACCAGCCCGACCACGAATGGCACGACCAGGATCAGCTGCCGCCGCCTCTGCCGAGCCCCTGTCGCACGCAGCGACTGGTCGGCGGCTACCGGCGCTTCGGGTTGTTGAAGAGCAGTCAGGGGCGGACAGGGCGACCCACCGGGATGCAGGCCGTCCCAGAGCAGGTGCAGGACCTCCTCTCCCGGCATACGCCGACAACCCATCCGACGGCGCCGAAAGGTTTGCTCGATGGTGCGCGCCAGATCATCGAGGTTACGACGTGCCGCGACCAGTTGCAGTTCGGGAGAGCGCGGCGCACGACCCAGCTGTTTGAGCCGATTCGGACCGGGCGCTAGGACGATGGTGAACCGATGATCCGGCACATGGGCGCGGACCAACTGCTGCTCCCACCAGGCGCTTGAGACGGATACGAACTCTTTCAAGGCCGGGCTGTCCGGCCGAAGATCACGCTGGATCTTCTCCAGAATGGTGGCCGGCTGTAGGGGGCGGTTCTCGATCAGCACCTGGAGGTGCTGGCCGGGCGGCAAGAGTCCGACTACTCTGCTCCAGCAATCCGCGAAGAGATCCCGTTCCTCCGGTGCGCAACAGTCAAAATTGACTGCATCGACCGCGAGATACAGCCGCGGATCGCCATCGGGCAGGGTGACCAGTCCGTCCGGCTCGAAGTGTATACCGCCCAGGCCATGGAGAGGCGCACTGCGGGACCTGGGCAGCAGGGCGATACTGTCGGCGGCCACTCGCGACCACAGCCACCTCCTCTGCCGCCTGGTTCGGCGGGGCGCCGGTAGGGCGTAGCGATGTCGGCGTCGCAGGTAGCCGACAATCTGCGCTCCGAAGGGTTCGCCATTGCCGCCGGCCAGCAGCATCCCTACACAGGCAAAACCGGCCGCAACGGCGATCACCAGGAAGATGTAGAGTTCGGTGACGACGCCATTGGGATTGGGAAACCGGACCGACAGCCGGTAGGTCGCGAAGCCCGCTCCCGCCCCCAGGAGGAGCGAGAGCAATTGACCCACCGTCAGACCGGCGAACGGACGGATCGGATCGTCGAGATGTCGTGCGCTGTGTTGGCCGTGCATCGGGTGCCGTCCTCCTCGCGATGGATTAGCCGATGGCGAACACGGCGGTGGAGACGACCCGGGCCAGCGCAACAATCACCAGCGACACGATGGCGACCCGCAGGGTATGCGGCCCGTGCTGGAAGCCCATCCAGCTGGCGAAGCCGCCGATCACGATCCCGATCACGGCGACCGGCGCCCCGAACTTAAACATGTCGTCGGACAGGCCCTGCAGGATGGTCTGAATGCCGGAGAGATCGACGGTGGATGCAGCGGCGAGAAATGGTGGCATGGGTTGCTCCTTTACGCCCCCACAGGGGGGATTGTTGTGCAATCAACGAACCTGGCGAAGTGACCGGCGAGGAGGGGACGGGATCTTCGGCGCGACGGCGGGGCGCGCCCGTGCGGCGGCCGCTGCGTCCGGTGCCGATGCACCAGGCGTGGGTGGAAGATGGGGAAGGGGAAGGCGATCATGGGATTACTCCGTGGCCTCAGTTGGGCGCAGCATAATCGACCCACCCGAACCGGGCAGCCGGCGCAATCGGCCAGCCTGATCCAACGCCATCACGGCATCGGTGAGCGGCCGGTGTGAGGAGAGGCCGTGATGGACGAGCAGTTCATGCCGGGCGGGTGGCCGGCCATAGTCGGCCGTCAATTCACCAATCACTTCCAGGATGGTGGGGCGTTCGACACCCACGGAGTGGTAGCCGTTGGGACTGTCGGCGGGCTTGCTGGACACCGCCGATGCCGGTCGTCGCGTCGTACCTGCCACGAGACTCGCCATTGCCGCTCCTCCATGGGTGGCGGCGCGGGAGGCACAGCCGTCCGGGACAGGTCTAGTCCGCTCCTGTCGGATCGACGTATAGTGGATACGCGTGGAAACACGTACCCAAGCGGGTGCTTCCGGCGCCGCTTGGCGTGGCCCCGTAGGGTGCTCGAACACTCTGCGGGGCGTCATCTCTTCGAGCTTCTTGAGCCTCCAGCACCTCTCAACTGGTGGCCGGTGAACCTGATCCACCTCCTTCCTATGGATTGCTTCGCACTACGCCATGGCTGGCTTGCGGAAATCGTGACAAAGTGCTATTTTGAAATTAGCTAATAGCCCTGCCTTGGTTTTTCATTGGCCTTGATTTCACCGCAGTAAAACTGGCTTTTACGGTATTTAATCACACGGGGGGCGGCACGTCAAGTGAGCGAGGAGCAAGGATCGCTGCGCAAGCGTGCTCCGCGCGAGGCATCGCGGGACGCTGAGACATCCAGCACCGTATCGCAAGAGGCGGTCAAATGGTTTGCGAAGCGGCTAAACCAGCTTTTCGAAAGTGCGTTGACTGATTCCGGGCGACCGTACACGCTCACCGAGGTAGCGCAAGCAACCGGGTTATCTGTGTCACACTTGAGCATCCTGCGTTCAGGGAAGATAACTTCGGTACCGTCTTTTGATCGGGTTGAAGCCCTAGCCAGGTTCTTCAACGTCAACATTGACTTCTTCTCCAAGCATCCTCGTACCAGCGAAATAGACGAGGAGATGCGGCGCACACTCTCCAAGCCTCTCGTGCGCGACGTAGCATTGCGCGCCGGAAGCATGGGCATGCCAGAGCGGGCATTGGTGCTCCAAATGATGGAGCAAGCAGACTTGCTCTTGGCACGCATGCGACAAGCGGCCGGCACTGAGCATACGGAGACCGGATGACAAGGCCGGAGGACGTTGGATGGGATGTCGACAATGACTCGTCACGACCCTTGGGTTGATCCTGTGACCCAAGACCTACGCCGGTTGGGGTTTAGACCCGGAGTGCATCCCATAGAGTTCGTGATGCATATAGCGGCCCTACGCCATGAAAAGGTTGAAGTCAAACGTACGAAGACCGATCTTGGCCCTGGCGTGTTCGCTTTGTTCATAAAGGATTCTACGCTACCTAACTACGCGATCTTGGTACATCCAAACGACCCATTGATTGAAGCGCGTAGTCTATGGCATGAGGCAGCCCATTACTATCTTCGGCACCCGTTACAAAAGGTGTTGGTGGGCGCACAGGAGTTTCTTGGCCATCACAAGGGGTGGATCGTGGCCGATGAATATGATGCTGAAGCTGAGTCCTGGGGGGCACGTGCCTATCACTTCTCTCTCGGTATCGGTGTTGCTGGAGATCTGGCGAGGCAGCTCGGGCTGGAGAAGAGTGACGAGAACGATCCCTTCAGGGACTTCATGGGCTGGCGATTCTCGATGTTCCTCAAGGGGCAGAGACGCAAGCGATGCTAGGTCGGTAGGTTGTTGCGAACAAAGTACTCCCCTTGCCGATTTCAACAAACTGTCACAGGGCACTCGGGAGGTCCTGACAACCTCCGAGACCCCGGCCCTCCTGATGCTGTACCCGCGCCGGCGGTCCGTATACACGACTGTTGGTCCGGCGTCCGGACGTCCCCACTTGGGGTGGCACGCCAAAGGGCAGGCAGCGCCCAGCAGGCCAATGTGCGCTGCTTTGCCAGCCTCTTCGCGCGCTGCTGCGTCCACAAGGGACGGGCCTGCTCTTGCCGGATGCACTACCTAGCGGGAAAGTAAGGCAGGATGATACCTAACCTGATCGTCGTTGCCATTCTGGAAATGGGATCGTTATTGCTCATGGGAGCGCTGTGGTACGCCACACTGGGTCATCCGTATACCGGAAGCCGCAGCCACGTTCCGATCACGCTTGGCACCCTCGGGATTCTGCTCACTGCTCCGCTCATTCCTGACAACATTGCGGTACAGGTCCCGTGGTTAGATCCTGCCTTCGGTACAGCACGGCTGCTGGTGCAAATCGGCGTCGTGACGGCTGCATTGTGCCATTATCGGGTGATGGCCGTGATCAACAGACGTAGCGAGAGCACACAACGCTGGATCATTATCGGTGGTTTGGCCCTTCTTGTGCTCTTCGTCATCTGTTGGGCGCTTACCCATAGGGTTCATACGGCCAATCCAGTCACGCTATACTACGGAGAACGGGCGGGGCGTCCAACCATCGTGTGGTTGATGTACCTCGCCCTTGCGGCGGGTTTGTGCTATAGCGTTGCATGGGCCGGCTATGAGTACTCCTATCGAGCGATCCACAGCATCGATCAGCTGAGTCGCAGGCTAGCCATGATTGGCGCTTTAGCAACGGTGGCATTGCTCATTGTGGGTCTGCTCACTGCTCTTGAATCAACCCTACGTCACTTCGGAGAAACCGACTATACCCGGCAGATGTACGCAGCAAAACTGCCGATCATCGTGCTATCGTTCGGATTGGCCGCAATCGTGTTGAACGTTCAAGTCTTTATCCGCCCGCTCTGGATGGATCACAAGAGGATTCTGGCAGCCTATGTTGCTCCAGAGGTGGCACGGCGCCAGCAAGCCATGGTAGAGGTACTCTCATTTTGCCTCGAACAAACAGCTGACATACACAATGATGACTATAAGAATCGTGCGATTCTGAACCACTTGAAGGATCGATGCGAGAGACTACACTTATCCGAATGGGATCGAAAGGTAGCCCTGAATGCAACGGGATGGCTCACACTCAATCGGGACAATGCTCTGCAGCAGCCATTTTATGTTGATGCGGACCGTTTTAGCGATCTTCCAGGTGACGAGCAAGCCAGAATCAATGACCGGCTGCAAGCAACCGCGCTCTCCTATGTGGAGCGGAAGGTGGAATTCCTGAGTGAGGTGATGCAGGCAGGAGCCTATGTGCTGGGACACGGCAAAGGCTTCGGAAAAGACGCTCGGGCACGACAACTCTACGATATAGCGGTGCTCTGCGCCACGACGATGGCCGACCATGGGGAACTGACACCCTTGGCACAACAGTTAGAGAATCAGACCCACAGATCCCATGATACGTCCCAAATTGCCGTTGTTTCATAGGCCATGGAGGCGAACCTAGTAAATGCGCTCAGGTAGGCACGTGGTTCACCACACCAATGGCACGACGCGCCAGGTGCGCTTTGCATATGCCTGGAATGACGCACCGAACTGGTCGCGCAGGACGGACTCCTCTAGGATGATACGACGCACAAAGCCAGCAAGTGTAAGAGCAACCACAGCCAGGGTGCTCAGCCAGTTGCCGAGTCCAATACCGACACCAACCACGCTGAGCAGTGTGCCCGCGTAGCTGGGGTGGCGCAGCATTTGATACGGACCATCATCGACAAGCTGGTGATCCTCTTGGATAACAACGACGGTGCGAAAGAAGCGACCAAGCGTGCGAATAGCCCAGATGCGTAGGCCTATCCCGGCCCCAACAAGGCACCCACCGATGATCACCTGGATCCATCCACTGCCGCCGATCCGCGTGGCCGGCACGAGCCAGGCAAAGAGAAAGGCTAGGAGCACACCGGACCACAGACTGGTGACGATCACGAGACGGCTTCCGCGGTCCGCCACAGACGATATTGTGTTCTTGCGCAGGGCCATGGTCACCCAGAAGCAGGCCCACGCGAGAAAGGTTAACCAAAACAGGATTACTGGTAGCGGTTGATGTGCGGGATCAAAGTGCGTCATAACTCACGTGTAAGTATACCGGAGGTAAGCATATGTACACAGAGAACAGTCTCATCGTTCGCGCGCCAGTGCAGCGAATCTACGATCTAGCCGTGGCCATAGAGAACTGGCCACAGATTCTCCCCCATTACCGCTGGGTGACGATCCTTCGGGAGGAGGGCAATAACAGGCGTCTGGCCGAGATGGCCGCGACGCGCGACGGCATTCCGGTCAAGTGGGTCTCGATTCAGCAGCACGATCCAGAGCTGCGAATGATCTACTATTATCATGTAAGCGGGGTAACTCGTGGCATGGAGGTTGATTGGACCTTCGAGCCCCACATCGCCGGTGTCCTGGTGCGGATCAGACATTGGTTTAACCCGCCGTGGCCCAGAATTGTGGGACCATGGGCAGCCCAGCACATTGTCTGCGATCAATTCGTACATAACATCGCAGGCAAGACGCTTCGTCGTGTCAAAAACCTGGCGGAACGAGGGTAAGGCGAAACGCTCTCCGGATCGGCGCCATGGGACGGTGGATGGTGCGCGTCACCTGCCCTCAGTCGGCTGGCACGAGGCTTCCCAAGCTCCGTGTCCGCGCGTAACCCATGCGTGAACATATAGTCCACGATGTGCGACAGGACAAACCAACCTACTGTGCTTGTAGTCTGCTGATGATCATCCTCCTTACGCGGGGGTTAAATCAAGACGGTCTTTGGTGAGATCCAAACATTCGATACTATCCCGGCAGACCCAATTGAGCAGTACGCCTACGGGCTGTGGGTTCTTCTCAAACGATGACACCGCTTTCCGGTACTGTGCTTCGGTTGTGGTCGAGCGTTGGATGCGCGGAAGATTGGTCTGGAGGCCGGCCAGGTCCGCCTGCCCGATTGCAGATCGGAATGCGGTCGCGCTTCCATTTGGGCCAAGCGCGAAGAAGAAATAGTCGCCGCTCTCGACCATCGTGGTGAGCACGGTCCGCACCAACGGATGGTTGGGATTCACAAGTACGTTGTAGGTCTTGAAGCGGTAGAACGCAAAGGCAAAGTGCATCACCTCGAAGTCAGCATTGCCAAACAACGCATGGCCGAACCGAAACCCGGCGTCCGAGATGTCATGCGGGATGGCATCGTCAGGACGAATCGCCAGGAATCCGCACGCTCGACCATGTTCTTCCACCATGCCAAGCGCGAAGCCGGGTGTCTCGGCGGCGAGGAACTCGCCCATGAATCGCCGATTGACCGTAAGCCGCGGCAGCAGCGGGTAGACCTCATGCATGACGCACTCCCTCCTCGTCTTCCACACCTTTTCGTCTTCATCAAGCGCGCCCACGTGTGTCGCCGATCATACAGCTTGGTGGTACTCGGTGATAGCGAGCGCGCGCAGCGTGTGGTTACCGATATTCGTCTTGCCGCCGGCGCTTCTGCAAAGGGTCTCGTAGGGTATCGACGGTGATGCACTGGATGGCCGCCCGCCGAAAGAATGGCCGAGCTATCAGATCCTCGTGCCGGCGGCGCCACACCCGTCGCCGATCTGCTCAACTACCTCTTCGCCAGTCGCCTGTCGGCGCGAGGCAAGCCGTACACCCTTAAAGAGGTGAGTGATGCTACCGGCGGCTTGTTTTCCATTGCCTACCTGAGTCTGCTGCGGCGGGGTGGTATTGTACGTCCCAGCCCCGAGCGTCTCCGCGCCCTTGCCGCTTTCTTCAACGTGGAGAGCAGCTATTTCCTGGGCAAGGACCCTACCTGTAACCGTTCACCTGGGGTAGGCGGAGCTAGGCGGCCAGGGGCAGGGGAGCGACGAGGATCGGTGCATGTGCCGTCGTCTCAGGCAGCAACGAGGGGATAGGTCCTCCTGCGGTAGCGGCCTGGGTAGCAGCGGTGAGATAGGCAAGCACGCCACGTTCCTGCTGGCGCAGCGTGGTCACGGCGGTGAGGATGCGCGCGACGAAGCGGCTGCCTGCCGCACTCTGCGTGCCAAAGCTGCGGCGACGCCAGAGCACGGCTCGACGCAGCGCGCGCTCCGCGCTGTTGTTCGTCGGTTCGACGCCGTTGACGGTGACAAAGGTCCACAGCGCCGGCTCAAGCGCGAGCAGGTTCTCGCATAGGTGCCGGGTCTTCGCGTGGCTGATCGCTAACCCCGTTTCGAGCAGCGCATGCAGTTCGGCCTGCAGTGGTGCGACCAGCAGGGTGAAGGTGGCCCGGTCGAGCGTGCCGTCCCGCACCTGATACCAGCGGGCAAAGAGGCGGTCTGCCACAGCCAGGCACGCAGTACCCAGCGCCTGGGAAGCACCGCCTCGTTCGGCCACCGCCGTGAAGTCGCGCACCAGATGCGCCCAGCAGACCTGCCGCTGCTTGGTCGCTATCCAGGCGTAGCCGCTGTAGCGGTCGGAGCCGACGATGCCGGCATAGGCCGCTCCCAGCAGGTCCTTGGCACTCGCACTGCTCCGACTGGGACGAAGCAGAAACACCGTCACCAGGGCCGTCACCGCAGTCCACAGCCAGCAGCGCCTCGTCTGCTCAGACCAGCTGGTCTCGTCCACATTGACCACCGGTTCGGTCTGCACCGCTGCCTGCGCTTCCGCCACCGGTGCGGCCAGCGCCGCACTTACCTGCGCCGTGAGCGCCGCGATGCTTCCGAGCCCCACCTCCACCTGGTAGAGCGTGGCCAGCAACTCCTGCGCGTCGCGCTGACTCACGCCACAGCGTCCCGTCAGGTACGCCACCGTGGCCGCTACGCGCGGACCAAAGCCGCCCGTCGGCATTCCTGCCGGCCAGTCCGCCGTGGTGGTCGTGCCACAGTCCGAACAGGTGAGCGTGTGACGTCGGTACTCGATGACCACCGGCCGCACCGAGGGCACCTCCGTCACCTGATGGCGGGCCGGCTGCGGGTCTACGCCCAGCAGCAGATGGCCACACTGCCGACACGCCGGCGGCGTGGCCTCCACGATCTGATCCACCTGTTCGGGTGGCACCAGCGGTCGACTCTTGCCCCGATGCCCACGCTGGCCGCCTTGCCGGCGCACCGACCGCTTGCCTTGCCGGTGCACGGGCGCGCTTGGCGGGTCGGACGAGGGTGGCTGGGACGAGTTCCGCGCGGTCTGCTGCGTGCGCTCTTCCAGCGCACGGACCCGCTCGCTCAGCGTGACCACCTGCTGCTGCAGCGCCAGCACCAGGATCCGCACGGCCTGGGGCGTCTCGGCCCAGTCGAGCGGGTCAATGCCCGGCGGTGGCGGGGGAACCTCACGCATGTCCACTACTATAAGCGATCCGCCCTCCGCTAGGCTAACCACCCACGTGAACGGTTACCCCTACCTTCGCGGATCGGCATCCGGAAATGGACGAGGCGCTCCGTCGCGCGCTCGCCGACCCACAGGTACGCGAGTTCGCGCTCCGCCTCCATGAGTTCAGTCCGACGGAGCGTACCATCGTGCTCAACCTGCTCAATCAAGCGAGGCAGCTTATCCGGAGTATGCAGGCGCGTGCAATACCGGCACCCGTGGACACGCGCCTGCCGGCGATGGTCGCAGGAGAGAGCGCGTAGCAACGGGATGCCGGCTCACGATGCGGAAGGCTTCTTCGGGGGCTCAAGGGAGAAGCCGGAGGCGTCAGGGCGCCGACCACACCGGTACGCGGGACGCCGATCGATTGCCGTCAGTCCGTTGCCTACCTCCCCTCAAGGCAACGATACCGCTTCCGGCGTCTAGAGAGGAGAGCCGGCCCACCGAAGGTGAGAGACTGGGGAAGCAGCCCCCAACAAGGCCGGCGGGACGGCGTCGGCGCTAGGCAAGCCACTGAGCGCCCTGCGGCGTCCCCTGCATCTTTACCATCCGCCGCAAGATTACCGTGTTGAACCGAGGATGCGCGGCGCGCAATCCCACAGCGCGTGGATCTTCGCGCGCAATCAACCGCCGCCAAGATCTCCTGCGACCCTAAGGGTGAACCGCTTTTTTCCCTGATGCGGAGGAAATGAGGCCTCGATGTCGCCGGCACACATGCCCGGCATCTCGGCATCCTTCCATGGCCGATGGAGGAATCGGTATCATGCTGCATCATCATCCCGCATGGTCCGTTTCATTCCAGTACCCGCTTCAGGGCAGTGGTCGACGAAGCGACCAAGGCGGCGGCGGGAGTGCGATCCAGCAGGGCTTGATAGTCTTCTGGTGGCAGCAGGTCGGCCAGATACGGAATGACTGCCGGCGGCGCGATGAAAAACTGCCGACTGGGTGTGTCCACCGCGATCACCTGGCCGCCATCGCCCAGCCCACCGGTGATGCGTGCGTCCTCGGTCAGGATCGCCACCTGATACCCGTAGTCGCGCCGGATATTCAGCCACGACTCGAGGGCGATGGCCTGGACGATCTCGACCTCCAACGCATCCCAAGCCGCGGGGTTCAGCCAATACAAGCACAACTCCGGTTCACCCATCTTCCGTCCTCCCACCTTAGGTCCGGCACTCCGGCGCCAGACGGAATCGCCGATGTTCGTTACACCGGAGTCACCTGGGGCCCTGCCCGACTCACTCCCCTCATGGTACGCGAGGCTATCCTTCCGGTGGCACGCTCCGTCCGGATGGTTGGCACATCCTCGGGCGAGTTCGTGCTGTTTGTCACGCTGGTACACGGTGGATCGCCATGCGGTAAACCGCTGCGCTGAGTGTAGTATCCTGCGTTCAGGACCGAGCAGCCTGTGCGACAATAGGCGAGGTATGAGCATCTTGAGTCGTCCCCTTTAGGTGGCGTGATTGTGCCCCATGCGGGAGGGCTGCGAACGCCTATCGCATGTCCGCCCTCGACATTCTGGTCCATTGCTTGTCACGACTTTGGGCATTCCGCAAAAGACTTCCCAGCGGGAGGAAATCATAACGATAAGAGGCTGGTCATGGGCCGCTCCCGCAAGGTCAAGGCAACGGGGAAGGAGGCACGGCGGCTCCACCGCCTACTGACGTGCTTCGTTGGCGAGTAGGCCGGCCGGGCAAAGGAGATGACGATGAAAGAGACCCCACCGGTAGCGTTGACCGGCTCGGTGAAACAGATTGCGTGGGCGGAGAAGATCCGCACAGCGACCGAGAAGAGCCTGGACTATTGGTCTACCCGCCACCACGCTTACATCGATGCCTCCTCACGACCCGAAGCGGAAAAGGCGATCGCCCACGACTTCATCAATCAGACGCTCGACAAGGTACATGCCATTCGCGACGCTCGGACCTGGATTGACTGGCGCGGCGGCCCCATCGATCGACTCTTCGTCGCGGCCTGGGGTAAGGAGTTCCCCGAGAGTGCCTTCTACTTCGAGGACTTTTAGCGAGGCGATGCTACTCCCTAGCCAAGGCGCGCTTGTTATGGTAACGTGGGGGTGTAGTGGTGATCGGTGCTTCGGCGCAGGTCTCTAACAAAATTGAGATCTCAGCCGGTGCCTTCTGAGCCCAAGCGTCACAAGGGCTCAGAGAAAAGACAAAGGGCCTATTCTGCCAGGAATAGGCCCTTTGCATTTCCCTAGGGAGGGAAATCTACTCGATCAGCGCGCGGGCGGATCGAGCAGCTTGGTGATAACAGCGAAGACTTCACGAGTGAAGTAAATCTCTGCTGCCACCAGTACGATCATCACGAGGATGACCGCACATACACGGAAGTTGTCCCCCATGGGAGGAGTCCCTTTCGCTTGTAGTGGTGATAGGCACCAGAACCGGTGTCTAGGAGCGATCTGTGCGTCACTACAGACCGTGCGAACTCCCACAACGCAGCGTAACACCCCATCCTACGAGGTAGGCGGCCAAAGCCACGCACTGTTGAGATTGTGTAAGACGTGTCTTTTGTTGGTTCTTCCCCCCCGTGCTTACCCCCACCGTGAACACGCCGCGCGGTGTGCTACAGTGGGCTTGGTGGATGAACCGCACGATATACCGGGAGATGGGCGATGCAGGAAGACTCCGCTTCAACCCTTCACACAGTGGATCGCGTCTTTACGCGGGCCCAAGCGCTGGCCGCTTTCGACCGTGCTCGCCGCGAGGATGTCATGGCGGGCGGCGTCTACGATGCCCGCGCCGCGGCGATCCAGGTCTGGTCGCTGCCCTGGGACACGCCGGAACAGCGAGTCGCCAGTTCCTTGGTCGGCAGCCTGTATATCCGGTGGGGCGCTCCCGACGACGATCACGTAGTCCTGTGGGGGATTCGCACGGAGGCGGCGCACGCGGCGGGCGAAATGGAGTCCCATGCTTCCGCCCTTTTTGCGCCTGCCTTGCGCCTGGTTCCCAATCCCTGCTGATTGCGGAACAAGCAAGACGCGGCGCTTCGCTGCGGGACCACTTTCCAGTAATCCCGGACGCGTAGCAAGATAGAGCGAGCGCTGCTCTTGTGCGCTCGTTGTGCGCTCTAACTCGGTCATCGATGGCTGGGTAAGCGTGGTGCTGAGACTGCCGCTTTCGTGCAAAGCAAGCTAGAGCGCCGGCACCTCTTCGGCGCCGGAGCAAGTGAGAGTCGGCGTTACGCTTGCCGGAAAATGGGCTGATGATTCGGCCACTTTTCCTACCCCAATCACCGCCAATTGCGCGGCAGCAAGTTAGTAGGATCGCCGCTCTTGGGCAAGTATGATAGCCGCTCTTCGTGGCCCGGCGCGGATCGTCTCCTTGGCCGCGCAGTTCCGGTATGGAGCAAGCAAGAGCGGGCGCTAGCGCTTGGTTGGTCGAGTCCGGAGTCCCGCAGTGCTTGCCAGGCCCAGCGCATGCGGTAAGAACTGCGCAGATCGGTGCGTCACGTGTGCAGAGCAAGCTAGAGCGAGAGTTACTCGCCGAGTTACTGGGGGCGGCCGCAGCGACGGGTTAATGGTCATCTCCGCGCCGACCCTCCACCGCGTGCTAAGGTGGCACTACTGGAATAAGCGGCGAGGCTCAGGGCCCGCTTTACGGCGCGCAGTGGGAGGTGAAACTGCACGAAACGGTGTGGGATGGCATCTTACCCTGTTTGCGTCCTTTCATCGTTTCCGGCCATCTCCGGTGCAGGGAACGGGCCTATTTCGTCGCTCCTAGAATAGCGCCGTGGTGTGATTGGTCGTGGATAACCAGCATATCCATGCCATAAAAAGGGCAATGGTTCTTAGAAGCACACACAACACCTATGCTTCGCGTAAAGTGTCATAAGCTCTGGTCATTCCGCGTGGGTGCCTTCCTCATCGCATGGTCGGCGGGGTCGTATCTCCACTAGACTGTGCACATGGATGGAACGGCGGTACCAAGTTCCGGCCCTGGGCCGGAACCACGGATGGAAGAGTACGGCCCTGGGCCGGTACTGACGGAACCGAACGAAGACGGTACCGGCCCAGGGCCGCTGATTTCTGCCGATAGTACCGGCCCTGTTCCGGAACTATCGGCATCTGCAGAACCAACGAAAGCAGGTACCGGCCCTGGGCCGGTACTAGTTCCGGTATCGGTCAAAGACGCGGCCGAAAGCCTCGGCATCTCTGAACGGGGGGTGCGCAAGCGGATCGCAGCTGGCACCTTGCGAGCGGAGCAGATAGACCGCGCCTGGATGGTATGGCTGGACGCTACGGAACTCGGTTCCGGCCCAGGGCCGGAACAATCGGCGGAACAGGACCGGAACTTTGACGAGGCAGGGCCGGGACCGGAACAGGGCCGGAACCGTCCGGAACCCCGGCCCAGGGCCGCCGGTTCCGTGGTTCCGCAGGCGTCCGGGCAGCTGAGGCGTGACAATCAATGGACCGGAAACGTACGCTAACAAATTATTGTCTAGTTGTGCGGTGACTATCCCCGGCATTGGGGCTCCTCGACGCGCTGCCAGGAGCCGATCACGGGTTCTGTTGCCAGAGAGAGCGTGATGTCTGGCAAATTGACCGACTCCCGTCGCCCATCACATCACGAGCTGCTGCCTGGAATGCCGCCCATTGCCGGTTCTCTCTGGGAAGAGGGCCTTAGCGTGCGTTTCCGGTCCATTGATTGTCACGCCTCCAGCTGCAGATCGTCATGCAGGAATGGCTCTTGCCGCTGGTGGAGAAGATCGGCACGCTCGAGCGCGAAGTGGGCCACGAACAAGGGCGACGTCAAGCCGCCGAAGAGGCCGCGGCCGCTGGCGCCGCGGTGATCGGGGACCTGCGCCGGCGTGCTGAGACTGCCGAGGCGGAAGCCGCCCGCTTGGCCGCTCAACTTGCTGAGCGGGATCGGGCCGTAAGCCCGCTACATGAGAGCCAGGGCGCCGAATACACGCCGCAAGGGCAGGCAGGTGACGCTACTACCCAACTCGCAAAGAAGCGCTGGTGGTGGCCGTTCTAGGCCTTATTGCGCGATTGTGTTGCTCTCGGGTGTGGATCCGTGTTCCATGCCGCGCCAAGACATGTATAGAACTCACGAATGACGCTGTAGCCCGTCCCGACTGCCCATTGTGCTAGCCCAGGCCCGAGGTAGGTGTCCGGGAACACGACTTGCACCAATGGAAAGGTACGATCTGTCTTGAACTTACCGCGCAGGTAGGTTTCCACTAACTCGGCTCTGCCGTCCAACTCATCGCCTTCAGGGCCCGTGGTGACATAGCCAAGCGACGTGTGGGTGAAGAGATTTCTCAGGTGAATAAGCATGGCTGCGTCTTGCCAGATCTTACCTTGCTTGAATCTCAGAGCCTGCTGTTTCTCTTCCTCAGCGTTGAGTGTGCCGAGAATACGTTTCATCTTTTCGGTCGTGCCCACGTTCTCTCTGACGAATGGTTCCCGAAGAGCTGCTATGCGGGCTGCGACTCCTTGCTCGACCCCCAGGATAAAGCAGTTCTCCGCCTCGAAGAGCAGCTCCATTACTGCCGCGTCGATCGCTGCCGCCACGAGAAGCACCGCTACAAGCGAGTCCCAAAGGCGTACAGGAAAGGTGTTCGTATACGCCTCGGGCGTTGTGGCATCGGCCACCTCCCTATACAGGGCTTGGCACCGATGCGCACAATTCTCCGCTGCCACCATATGGAACCCTGAATAATCGTGCCTGGATTGAAACTGATTTGAGCCAAGCGGAGGCCTTGGGGCTTTCTGTGACGGTGGTAAAACCAAGTGCCTCTTGGCATACGCCTGAAGCGCCCGATGGAGAACTTCATCCGGCGAGTCTCCGGATTGATCCGCCAGCAGGCGGAGCACTTCCGCATCGTCCGAACTCAGTTGGGGCGTACTCGTAGTTACCTGTGTCGACGTGGATTCATCCATCAAATAGCTTTCTCTTAGTGCACTAGGGCGGTGGGGATTACTGCGGCGCCGGCTGGCCGATTGCCAGCGTGAGTATGTACACGATTGCCAGCACGCTAATCCCCAGTTCCACGAATAGAGCGCAGAGGATCACACCACCGGCCCGGCTGAGCCACACCTTCCGGGCAAGGTTCCGCTCAGCTGCAAAGATACGACGTCGTACCAAGTCCCACTTTTCTGTGTCACTTCGTGCGGCTGCTTGCGCCCGAGCGGTCCAATACCTCGCGGATGCTTTCTCAGACCGGGCAAACCAGTCGCGCATCGGGATCAAACCGGGGCTTTCCACTTCTCCGCCGCCGGGCAAATGCGCCACCCCCCACACAACGAACGCCGCGAAGAGCAACACGGGTGCCGTGTAGGTCAGTACGAAAAGGGTACCGGCCGGGATGGTAAATCGCGGGGTATGGCTGACGGACTTTGCCAAGTAGGCATGGGCACTATTCGTCAAGAAAAATGAGCCGAATAAGGCCCCTGTAGTCGCCGTCGTCGCGACGATACCCGTCTTCGACAGGAGCGCATTCTGCACCTTCTCGATAAGGGCGCAGCGGTCCTTGTAATACTCTTCTTCCTCTTGAAGAGTTGGTCCCAGATCGTCCGCCTCCACGGGCGCCGTTGCCGGATCCACAACCTCGGCATCGGCGGGGGCGGGCAGTATGAGCAGCGTGAGCGGCGCTGCATCAGTGCTCTCGTCAGGCGCTTTTCCTATTGGAAGCATGGCTGTTCTCCCTTGGGTGTGAGACGTTGCCAGCCCATTGTAGAACGGGTACTAAATGCCTCCAACGGGTCTTTCGCTATTTATTCGAGATACCCAAGGCCAGGCTTCCACCGCGTGGCGCGACCATTCCAATACCTGTTGCTATGTCGCTGATAATCCAATCGACTGAACGGTGTTTCAGGCATATGATTGATCCCACTGCTATCCCTGCAGGGAAATGGGGTGAATCCGTGGCTGGGGTCGATTACACAAGGATATTGGAACGCGTCAAACTCAGCGTTCAACGTGCCCGGCTCATGTCGGATGAGGACCTTGAGGCAGCGGACCACGCGCACGAGGTGGGGACTTACCACGCCCCCACCCAACCCGGTGTAATTGGACTACGGACCGGTCCCGGCGTGTTCTTCCCTGAGGTCCCCGGTGTTCCTACCCTTGCGGCCATTATCGACGATATTTGGCTTGCCGACCGAGACTTAAGCAAAACACTGACAAGTGAGACAGTTACTCAATATTATGTATTCTTGGTGCGTACGATATTGGAGGGAAGCGAAACACTCAACCTGAGTACCATTAAAAAGCTGTTCGCAGATATGTGGCAACTTAAGATAGTAGCTTGGGGTGTTTTTCGTGCCCTTCATGGTGCAACCATCGCTGTCGACGAACCCTTAGAGTTGGGGCCCTTCACGATATACAACTGGGAAGCGCACGGCGATCGGATCGAGTTGCGTTACCCTCCACATTACCCAGGACTGCATAAGCGCCACAGACCTGGAGAGGGCGACCTATGGATTTGCACCGAGGTTGTCGCCCGTGATTCGGACCGGGCAGTGGAAATCGCAGATGAGCGTTTCGAGCAATTCGAGGCTGTCATCGCTTTTATGCTTGGATGGGACGCGCGGTGGCAAGAGATCGGCATTCTGAATTACCAACCTACAACCCGGTTAGATGTCATTGTCCTCACTGAGGAACATTACGGGGGTCACCGTGGGACTGAGCGGCGCGGCACGGGCATACCCGTTGACGTGGATGCTCCTTGGTTTAGAAATACCGATGTCGGGCATGACCTCCTCTGGAAGTACTTGCTTGAGGACTATGGGACCAAGGGGGCAGTTGATCTCCACAGCCGGGTCTTGCGGACAGTCATATGGGCGGGCAAGGCATCCAGAGACAGGGATTGCGGGAGGAAGTTGGTGCAGTTCCTCTTTGCCCTTGAGGCACTATTTTCCCAGCAGGATCACACGCAGACGCTAAGCGAGCGCCTGGCCGAGTGTGTCGCACTTTGCTTGGGTGATACCAGCGAATCGCGGAGGTCTTATGCCAAGCGGACGAAGGACCTATATGAAAAGCGCTCTGCGCTCGCTCACGGCCGTACGCAGAGCATAGTGCCGCAGGATAGACGGGACGCCCACACCTTCGTGCGGGATTGTGCCCGAGCGTTTCTCACGCGGCCGGAATTGTCGGTGCTCAAATCCATCAAAGACTTCAATGAGTGGATCTTTGCGGAGAAGTATCGCTGAAAGTGCTGCTGGCCTGTTGCTGCGACCTTCCGGATTGTTTCCGGAAGGTCGGCACAACCGCGTCACTGCCTAACGTGATCCGGGCCACGTCCGCTCGCGGATCAGTTCGTCCAAACCGCGCCGCAACGACTTCTCATCGTTCATCTCGTAGAGGGGCAGCATGATCGGCTGAGCGGTCGCGTCCGTGGCCGTCGCAAAGCTGCCGTTCGGGAAGAGCAACAGACAGCGCACCCGGCCCACTTGCCACGGCTGATGAATGAACGGCTTGGCGCCCGGCGCCGCCAGCAATGCCGCCAGCGCGTCTTCATAGCCCTGGGTGTGCTTTGTGTAGCGGGTACACATTGGCGTTTCGTGGGGGACGAACCACGCGCCGTATGGGTTCCAGTCGTCTAACAGAGCGCCTGAGCAGGGCTCCCAGGTAAGACCGGAGATCGTGAAACTGGACCGTTCCTTATCCTGCTCGTCGATGCACGCCGATCGGGCGATGGGGCCGAGGACCTGGATCTGATCGCCTACTTGGCGGACCAGGTAGGGCTCTTCCTTCAGGGTTTGGGCGAGCATGGCGATGCCGGGATGGAGGCCCGCACGGCAGGCACAATTCCACCAGTGGGCAACGGCTTCAACCAAGATAGCATTGCTTACACGTGGCTTGGCAGTGGCTTGGGCTTCGGCAGTCATGGCGTATACTCCTTCTCTAGAGGGGCGGCCTTGTTACACCAACTCCACCCCTCGGCTTTATCTCTGTACTGCTACTGAGCGGCCGTCAGTCGCGCGGCAAGGCCGCCATCGCGTATTCGGTGCTGCACCTCATCCGGCATCCAACACATGCCGTCACGGAGCGCGTGCCGGGCATTCTTGTAGAGACTCCAACCAACCGCCTGCAGGGCGCGATAGACGTCGTGTCGCGGATTGTCCAAGTCGCCGGGCAGGTTATTCTCAAGGGCAATAATCATTCTGGTCGCGCCGAGCCGCTCCTCATCGGACACAGCGCCCTCGGCGTACTGTCGAGCCACCCACAGCGCCGTCGATGGGCGCGGATCGTCGGGTAGGTACTCGGCGCAGATAGGGAGAAACGTCTCCTCAGAGCGTGTTTTGAAAGGGGTGATAAGCTGAGGAGTGGGCGGAGGAAGCGAACACAGGAGGCGGGATGAAGAAGGCACGGCGGCCGTATGCGACGGACATGAGTGATGCGGAATGGGCGGTACTGGGGCCCTTGGTCCAGGCGCCCAAGCTCGGAGGGCGGCCTGTTCGCCACGACCGACGGGCGATCTCTGCAACGGGATCCGCTACGGGCTGCGGTCGGGCTGCGCATGGCGGTTGCTGCCCCATGACCTGCCACCCTGGCAGACGGTGTACGGCTACTTCTGGACCTGGCGGCGAGACGGCACCTGGGAGCGTATACATGACCTGCCGCGGGGGGCGGTACGGGAGCAAGCAGGGCGGGATCCGCAGCCCAGCGCCGGCATCGTGGACAGTCAAAGCGTCCGGATGACGGACCAGCCAAGGGGAGCGGGGCTACGACGCGGGCAAGAAGATCACGGGGCGTAAGCGGCACCTGCTGGTGGACACCCTGGGGCTGATTCTGGTGGTGGTGGTGCTGGCCGCCCAGATCCAGGACCATGATGGAGCCATCATGGTCTTGCGCCGCGCCAAGCGGCGCTTCGGGCGGCTCCGGCTGGTCTGGGCGGACGGCGGCTATCGGGGGCAGTTGGTGCGCTGGACGGCGGCGACCTGCGGCTGGGTGCTCCAGATCGTCAAGCGCAACGATGCCCAGCGGGGGTTCGTGGTGCTGCCCAAGCGGTGGATCGTGGACATCACCCAAGCACACTACCCCTGAGACGACATACTCGACATATGCTGGTCCCTGGCCCATCATTGGGCTAGCGGGGTTGCTGAGCATGGTGCAGGTGACGGAGAAGCTCCAGGCAGCCCACGCCACAGCCGCAGAGGAAGGTGGAGGGTCATGGATGAGCAGTCGCCCCGCGCCGGTCCCCCCCGACCGGCGAGGAGGAGGAGGAGCGCAGTCGCTGGGCCCAAATCCCGCCGATCAATCGGCGGCGTCTGGTGTGGGTGCTCAGCCAGTTGCTGGAACGGCAACTGAGCATACGCCGTCCCCCCAGGCAGGAGGAGAGCGATGAGTCAGACGCCCGAGCCGAATAGCCGGTGGGCGAGCCGCAGGGTAGAGACGGTGCTGCGTTCGGAGAAGGTCGCCGCGCGGCATCACGATCGCCTCGCGGTGGTCTACGTGCGCCAGTCCACCATGCAGCAGGTGCTCGACCACCAGGAGTCCACCCGCTTGCAATACGGCTTGGCACAGCGTGCGCAGGCGCTCGGCTGGGTTCCAGAGCGCGTGTTGGTCATCGACGATGATCTGGGCAAATCGGGCACCAGCACGGCGGCGCGTCTGGGATTCCAGCGCTTGGTCTCCGAGGTGAGTCTGGATCACGTGGGCATCATCCTTGGGATCGAGATGTCCCGTCTAGCCCGCTCCAACACGGATTGGCATCAGTTACTCGAGTTGTGCGCCCTCTTCCATACCCTGATCGCGGATCTGGATGGGGTCTACGATCCGGCGCAATACAACGATCGGCTCTTGCTCGGGCTGAAAAGACCTGATTCATACTGCACCTCTTGTTGCACCTAGCTTTCATCGTCATGGTCGAGCGGGTGCTCGGGCCGGTCAGAGCCTCGGTCACGTTCCAGCGCGGGGAGTACTCCTTTCTCCGGGAGCGTCTTGCCAAGGTACCGCTTGTGCAGCTGCCCGTGCTCGCGCCAATAGGCATAGTAGTAGGGGCCATGACCTGGCCCGGTACGGCAGCGGGTGCAGGCAGCCTTCCCGCAGCGAACATGCTCTTGTCGATAGGTGGCCGTCTTGGGTAACGGCAGTGGCACGGCTTCTTGGGTGTTCGGCTCGTTACCCAAGACAGGGGCGAGCCGCGTGGCGAGTATGGGATACGCCCAGCATTGGCGCTGGCCCCAGGCAGCGCGCTCGGGGTCGGTCGGCAGGGCGCCCGCCAGGAACTGGTTGCGGCTGGCGGCCGTCGTCAGGGGCCCGGCCACGCCCAGGATGGTGCCAGGGTAAGTGTCGATGTTGACCAGTGCCCCATAGATCGCCGGTTGACCCTTGAGTCTCGCCAGCGCCAGGACCACCGTGCCCTGCCCTCTTAGGTAACGATCGGCGTTGTCTTCCATCAGCGTACCTCCAGTTACCTAAGACTGTGCCGATGCAGCACCCGGATGGTCGTTCGTGCCGCGCTGGCCCCGTGCCCAGCCGTGCCGCCGGCACAGATACCCGATGTGGTGGCTGGTAAACTCCCGCCCGAATGCGGTGCGCCAGCCCGCCGTCGCGACCTCTCTGGCAATCTCGGCATAGGTGTGCGCGGGCGCCAGCTCGGCAATCAGGGCCAGTGCGCCTGCAGCGGTGTGCAAGGACCACTCCCCGCGGGCGCGTCGTGCCACCTGGGTGGTGGTGATGGTGCCGGATCGCCAGTGCACCTGGATGACGATCTGCCCCGGCTGGCTCACGCCGTCCAGGAAGACCGCCTCGATGGCGCTGCGGAGCAGGTGCTTGCGGTCTTGGGGAGTGGTCGTCGCCGCGTGCCAGATCGTCGGCAGATCCTGCGAGAACCGGGTGATCGTGGCCTGCTCATCCGCGGTGATCGTCCACTGGGCGCGCTGGTTGGCCTCGGCATGGCTGCGCTCCAGTTGCGCCACCCGGGCCAGCTTGTCATTCCACCGCCGTGCCAGTTCCGCGACCACCAGGCGATGCTCAGGATCGACCGCGTCGTAGGCTCGTTGGGCCAGGCGTGCCTCGTAGCGTGCCTGCTCAAGTTGCAGCTCTTGCTGCTGGCGCTGGCTGGCCAGGTCCTGCTCGATGCGCTCAAGCACCTGGAGCGCGACCGCCAGGCCGAGGGGCGAGGCCGCCTCCAGAAAGGCGGCGCTCACCGCCGTGTCAACCGGTGGTGCGGTCATGCTCTGACAGATATGGGCGTCCCCTTCGCCGTAGCCGCGGTCGCACAGATACGCCGCGGCATGGTGCTCCTCGTCTGCATGGTGCTGCGTGGCCATCTTCCGGCCGCAGACACCGCACCAGACTATCCCCTGCAACAGCGCCCGCCCCTCGCGCGCCGCGCCCGGCCGGCCCGCATGGGGCCAGTTGTCCCGCAGCCGTTCCTGGTTCTGCACGTACTCCTCCCAGGGCAGATAGCCGGGGTGATGATCCTGCACGCACACCGCCCACTCCGCGCGCTGCCGGCGATGCGCCCGAGCCTTGCCGGTTTTCGCCGAGCGGTCGCCGCTGTCGTAGTCCGCACGCCCGTACACATAGGCTCCGGCATACGCTGGGTTTGTGAGCAGCCGGATGACCGCGCTCAACGTCGCCGCCTTCCAGATCAGGGCGCCATGCCCCTCTCTGGCGGTGACATGGGTCGGCAGATCGAGGTGCTGCAGCCGGAGGTCGCGCAGCACCGCCCGCGCCACCCCAAGCCGGCGGAAGGCAGCAAACACGTAGCCCAGCCGTGCCCGGACCTGGGCGTCCGGATCCAGTTCCCAGGCTCCCGCCGCTCCAGCGCAATAGCCCACCGGCAGGGGGAAGTGCAACAGCCCTTTGCGTGCTTTGTGCCAGCGCCCTGCATACAGCCGCGTTCGCAGCGTAAACACTTCTGCTTCCGAGAGGGTGCCCTTCACGCCCAGGAGCAGGCGGTCGTTCGGGTCGCGCGGGTCATAGACGGCGTCTTCATCGGCGATGAGGGTGCCGCGCAGGGCGCTGATCTCCAGCAGCGCGTGCCAGTCACTGTTGTTGCGCGCGAGGCGCGAGGCCTCAAGCATCAGCACCAGGCCGACCTGGCCCAGGCCGACCTGCGAGACCAGGCGCCGGAAGCCGGGGCGATGGGTGGCGCTGCGGCCTGAGCGCCCTTGGTCCTCGTCGATGACCTCGACGGCGCTGGCGGGCCAGCCGAGGGCGAGGGCCCGCTCCCGCAGGCGGTACTGCCGTTCCGTGCTCTCCTGATGGTGCTCCACTTGCCCGGGTGTCGACTGGCGCACATACACGTACGCCAGGCGCTCGCGGTGTCGTCGCTGGATCTTGGTACTGCTCATCGGTGTCCTCCTCGTGGCGCGGTGCATGCAGGTAGCGGCAGGCCAACTCGGCCCACAGGCGCACTTGTTGCTCAGGCGCGGTCATGGCGCAGGCAGGCGGCGAGAGCCCTACCGGCCGGGGCTGCACACCCGCGTGACCGGTCCGCCAGTGGCCGCATCCCCGCCTTGCTGCTGGGCCGCAGCGTCCTGGCGCTCCCTCACGGTCATCCTCAGTGCCCATCGGACTCGTCCGCACGTGGCGGAACACCACCTCTGCCAGCACCCGTAGCATCGACACTGCGTGTCTCCGTCCCCTGTTCACCGCCGGGATCCGCCCGATGCCGGGACGCGAAGCGCAGGAGTGCCACCAGCGCCGCCGGAGAGAGCAGCACTGCCGACTGATCAGCCCGTGGATCCGCCGCACTGATCAGAGGGGCGGGCAGGTCCGTCGCCTGCCAGGGGACCGGCACCTGCAGACCGCTGCTGAGCCGCAGCAGCACCCAGGCGGCGCCGGCACGCCAGAAGACCCGACAGACGCGCCCCGACTGCCCGCAGTAGGGGCTGGTCTCCGCCATCACCGTGAGCGCAGCGCCACGAAATGCACTATACGGCGCTGTTTGTTCGGGGGTTAAAAGGGACGATGTCGGAAGCGGAGTTGCACATCCTCAAGCAACGCATGCACGCCGGGCGCTTGAGCAAAGCACGCCGTGGCGCCTTAACCTTTGCGCTGCCCATCGGCTACGTCTGGCGTGGTCCCGGCGAGGTGAGCTTTGATCCCGACGAGCAGGTGCAAACAATCGTCCGCCTCATCTTCGAGAAGTTTGCGGAACTCGGTACCCTGGGCAGCGTCCTGCGCTACCTGGCCCAGCACGATATCCGGCTGGGCGTGCGCGTGCGGGAAGGGCCCGGCAAGGGAACCCTGGTCTGGCGCCGTCCCAACCGCATGACGCTGCAAAACCTCCTCAAGCACCCGCTCTACGCCGGAGCCTATGTCTACGGCCGGCGGCAGGCGGACCCGCGGCGCCAACGGCCGGGTCATCCGGGCACCGGCCGGGTCGTGCAGGAGGCAGCCAATTGGCTCGCGTTCGTGCCGGATCACTGTCCGGCCTACATCAGCTGGGAGCAGTACGAGGCGAACCTCGTCCGCCTGGCCGCCAATCGGGCGCGTGCCGAGGCGATGGGCGCCGTGCGGGATGGGCCTGCGCTGCTCGCCGGGCTGCTGGTCTGTGCCCACTGCGGGGCTCGCTTCATCGTGCACTACCAGGGGGCACCAAGCCACCATACCTATGAATGCGCCCGGGGGCGCGGCAACTATGGGGAGGCCCTCTGCCAGCATGTCCCAGGGGTGTGCGTGGACCGGTTTGTGACCGAGCAGG
>Ga0307374_10002639_pt1 | contig 31585 bp, 32 predicted proteins | sample OX3MG_FD_202532 | JGI IMG/M metagenome (GOLD analysis project Ga0307374, IMG submission 202532) | Soil microbial communities from Risofladan, Vaasa, Finland - OX-3 | ecosystem: Environmental > Terrestrial > Soil > Coastal area > Acid sulfate soil | place: Finland: Risofladan, Vaasa | collected... | reverse complement strand
CCATGTTGAATGGAATGTCTGTAGTATTATTCATCATGATGTTGGATATTTTTTCTCTTGCGGCATCTAATTTTTTGTTCAATTCTTCTTTGGTTATTACCGGTGAATTTGTATCGTTGTCATATATGGTAAACAGGATTGATTTTGAAGTGTTATAGTAAATATTGGAATAATCTGTGGAAGTCTGGTTTTTTGCATAATAGGGAAGCGTAATGTTTACAGTTGCTGTTCCCGGTTGTACTGCTTGATAAATTACTCCTAGCTTGTTTGCATTTGATACTGTTACCTCACTTTGTGGATCTACTTTTTGCAATATGGCCTCTGTAGTGCATGCTATGTTTGGGTAAACTTGTGTTACATGAGTGTCAAACATGACAGAGAATGCAGGAGTACATGAACCACTTGTAAGATATATTGGAAATGTAGAATTGTTAAGAATTGTCATAGTGAGCGAGAATGTGTTGTTGACTCGGATTATGTTTGGCTGTACTTGCACATTGAGAATTTGTACTGGATCACTAGATTCTGCCTGAATGGGTTTTAGATACAATGATGTGGAAAAGATCAGTATTACAATTATTGAAAAGTGTAGAGTTTTCATTTTTTATCGTATAGGCTCAGGCGCAATTATCTCAAGTTTTGATACACCATATTGAAATGGAATAAGTAGCATTCTATTTGTAATTGTACTATCTGTTTGTTGATACTTCACTTCTCTTCCATCTTCCATAATTATGAACGGACTGTCTTGCTCATGTATCTTAGAGTCAATCAGTCCTCTTGGTAAAATAACAATCAATGTACCGTTTTCTGTTGTTTTTAGTGACAAATCAAGAGATTCGTTTTGTATGTCAGCTATAGCATTTTCCAACTGACCTCCTAAAATAGTATAATTAAACGAAAGGTCAGTACCAATGACATTCATTTTAAGAGTATCAAATGGTTCTACACTAGTCGAATGACTAAAAGCTGCAACTGCCCAACCTAGAGCAATTAGTTTGTTACCACTATCAGGTTTTACACATGCCGGTGAACCATTCTCTGCTTTGAAAATTAATTGGAATCCTTGATTGCATTTTATATCATATCCGGATATTCCTGATTTGAATTGTTGTAGCGGAGAGTTTATCACAGTTGATGCTACAAGTCTTGGACCATATTGAACAGTAGTGTTTGCAATGGGTGTTGAACAAAGATTTCCGGCATAACATGTCACAGTATCAGAATTTCCAGCAATCGTGAAATTCAATTCTTTGTGATAAATTCCACTGGTTCCAACAATCTTCCAAATTCCTGCAGTTGCATTAGCTGGAATCTTCAACTCTGAAGTAAAATACCCATCTCTGTCACTAAACGTAGTTTTTGAAGTCACTATTTTCCCATGAGGATCATCTAGTACAATTTGTATAGAATTTACTGTGATAAGATTGCCGTTAATTTCAACAAGTTGTCCTGGTAGAAAAGGGCCCTTGGCTACCATGAAGAAAATATTGCCATCGCCAAGGTCATTTAGAGGAGGATGTGTGGAAGTGTCATTTTGTGCAAAAGCATCAGTCATGACAATTATTGATGTACTAAAAACAAATATTGCAATTATGGAATAATGTAGAGTTTTCATCTGGTATTCGTACTGGACAGACATAGTTTAAAAAACTGGTGTAGAATTCTTCTAGTCAAGTTTCATTTGGACATAACTCATTCCAGATACTTGTACTGAAGAGATTCCATAAAGCCCACCACGAAGACAAGAATGGTTTTGCATAAGACCCAGTGCTTTTGAGAAATCAGATGAATTTACTTGATCGTAATTGTAACCTACTGCTAGTGGATAGTCATTGCACGGCATCTTTTCAATAGAATAATCATAAAATCCAGTTGCGTTTGCTAGTGGTTTTATGATAAATATTGCAGTGAAATTTGAGCCAACTGGATATTTTGAAATATCAACTACATCTGGAATAGATGTGATTTTGAACATACGTGTATCATCAACGGAAGATGATATCCCATAGGAGCTACCACCTGTGGCATAGTTGTATTTTCCTATGCGTATAATCTCTGCGATTTTTACTAGTTGGGAGTTACAACCCATACAATCATTTGTATTGTTAAACAGAGAATTTTCTGTAAATGTAATCTTGGCACATCCAGTGGAATTTTGTTTTAGTATGAGTACAGGTATTTCATTGGAATTAGATCTATTTTCTGGTACAGTGTAGAATTGTCCGCAATTATTTTCTGACGTATTATTTGTAAGTGCCAAAGTAGATATCATTCCCCATCCACGCTCAACTAGTTTCTGTGCTGTTTGTGATTTTACACATGCAGGAGAACTATCTTCTGCGCGGATAACAAGTTGAAGACCTTGTTCACATTTTACATCATTAGCTGCAATTCCGGATTTGAATTGTTGTAGTGGTGAAGATACAACTTGTAAATTTGGATTGCTAGATAAATGAGCATCTGTCACTTGAAATCCATACCCAAGCCTAAATTGTCCATCAATATTCACATTTAGAGAATAAGTCCCACTCTTGGTAGGGACAAAGCTCCATTTCAAAGCATCACCGGTAGACTCACAGGCGCCCAATTCGAGTACCTGTTTTTTATAAAATGTAATAGAAGTATCATTTTGATCTTTTACAAAAGCTTCAAGAGTAAAATTCTTAGAAAATGGATAGTTGTTTACAATATCATATGTGAGAAAGACAGGATGATTTGTCAGAGATAATCCAACCATTGATCCATTTTCATCTAGCAGAGCCAGTGGAACACCAGGGTTTCTAGCTATCGGCTCTCCTTGAATTGGTGCAGGACCTAGAAAAGCATGAATATCGCAAGCCTCGCCCGCCTTTGTTGAGAATGGTGAAATTGTATTGATTCCTTCGAGCTTACTTATGTAAAATATGGCTTTGTCTCCAATTTCAAATTGAGGATATCCAGCACGTGCATCGCTAGGCTTGTGACCTGCAACGGTTACAGAATCAGAGTTTTGTGGATTTTTAAAATATGTGTCAACCTTGACTTGATAATAATAGTAATCAGGTCCAGGTCCTGTTTGTTTTGAAATGACCTGTCCGTAGAACACCATGTCACTTTGCTTGTAAAGATCTTGTGGAGACATGTATGGAATTGCTTGGACATTTTGAAGAGATGACATGATCAAAACACCGGCTGCCATTAAAATTATTACAAGATGTAGAGTTTTCATTTTCTTACTTGTACGTGTACTGTACATGTATGCTTTAAAAAAGTGATGTAGGTTTACTGAAGTTTTCAATAATTTGAGCCTACAAGTTTTGATTGTCAACAATATCATTCATAATTTTAGAGGATCGTTCGGATCACGAACTTGTGTTTCCGAGTTCCTCTCTTTGGTAGATCCATACTAATCTAGTAAGGACTTGTAATCTCAATTGAAAAATTGCAGACTACAAAATTCAAACATATTTTAAAGTATTAAGGATTTACTACTGTTTTATCATATGCTATAGAATAGTACGGTACAAAATAATTTCCTAATTTTTCCTGTGTTTCTTGCCTGTATTTTTATCAAAATATTGGAATTTACAATGTGGATTAATACAGTGATGTATGCCTGAACCAAAATCGAACTCCGTTAATTCATGTTCACAGTCAGGACACCTTAGTATCAACAACGGGGTTGTACGGTACATCTTTTTATTAATTGCTGAACAAGGTTCTACATAGTTATGCTGGATAATTTCCATTCAGAATTACTAGATGTGATTAACTTAAGCCATTTTCCATCTTGGAAATTAATTTTTCAAGATTCTCTTCGTCTATTTCAATATCTTGACTGATACCTCCAAGAGGGCAGGCCGAAATTGAGAATTTCAGAACTGCAGCTATTGTCTTTAGCTCTTCTTCATTAAGATCTATCTGAACCAATATCTGATTTACAAGGTTAAGTTATATAAATAAAAAATCAAAATAACATCTGGTCTTGACAGATCCGAGTCTGATAAGTTCCGACACAATATTGTCATGTCAGATTCTCTAAAACAGGGTAATTCATCAAAAGATGTGATGTTTAGGTATTGAACTAATGCTGCAATACCCATCAGAGGTGTATTACTAGAAGAATTCTACACCAGTTTTTTAAACAATAATAGTCCAGTACATGTGAAATATGAAAACTCTTCACTTTGCAATAGTTTCAGTTATGATCTTGTTATTAGTTCCTGCAATAATGAGTAATCCTGTCAAGGCAGGTTGTGCTATAAGCTCAAACTCAGACTGGCCTTCAGCTCCATGTTATGGTTGTCCCGGATGTGTACCGTCAAAGGAGGTACAGCGGGAGCAATGGAATCCATACTACCAGTACAAAGGAGCAATCTGGATGGAAATGATGAAAACACAAATGATTGAAGCTATGAAAAACGGCATCTTGGAAGATTGGGTAACTAGTAACGATTCAAACTATGATACCTGGCGTTATTATTATCTAAACGACCAAGCTCCATTCTTTAGAAGTTCGGTAAGTGGGCTAAATGATGAACATCCCTACTTCCCACCTCCTTTGCAACAACTCACAACAGGAATTGCCCCCAAAGATGTTGCTTGTAAAGAGGGTCTAGAATTAATGATAAAAACAGCTGATGGCTTGCCCGTTTGTGTAAGATATCCCACTGCAAATGTTTTGATTGAAAGAGGTTGGGCGAAGGAATCTGTCTCTACCATGACAAGTCCCGAAACAACCATAATAATTCCTGTAAACTCTTCTATCAGATCTAATGGTTTTACATTTACTCCATCTATCGTAAAGGTAGTCATTGGAACAAACAATACTGTACGATGGATTAACATGGACAGTGTTGCAAATGACATAACAAGCAGTTTTGTATCGTTTAGGTCTGGCTTGATTGAACCAGGTTATGCATGGACTTACACCTTTGATAAATCTGGCATATACCACTATTACAGCGATATTCATACATGGCTCAAGGGAACAGTATTTGTTACTACAAATCAAACTGTAGAGATAGTATCAATTCAGTCGATCTCATCTCTGACCAATCCGGGTGGACCGCCTATCCAATTAACACTAAAAAATATCGGGGTCTCACCAATAACCAGCCTTAAGGCAACACTCGTTCTCAATAATGATTATAATTTTGATTTCAAAAACGTAACACAATCAAATCCTCTTGCATCTGGGGATTCTATATCTGAAACTAGAATATTAATTGGTGCAGGATTTAGAACTGAGCTTACATATCCTATTACGATAAGCTGGATAACAAACAATATTCCATTTACCTATACTGAGAATATTCACATGCCTTAAACAAGATTAGAATCTTCCAAGTTCCGATACAATATTGTTTTATTTTTTTAATTTAGTGAAGATATTGCAAATCAGTTAAACCCTAATTGAAATAAAATCTAAAAATCTTTTAATTCGTTGCCAAGTAATTTTAGAAATATTTTCAGCGAGAGAACTATCGGATATACAACTATGTATTTCATTACTCTTTTCAAATTTTTGTCTTTATTCATGGCCTCTGCAATTGGAGGACTGAATCTGTAATACCAATCAAGTAGTTTTTCAAATTGTTCTCTATGCGAAGATCTAAGCAGAATATTATCTCGGTATTCTCTCAAGAACTGCACGTGTGGATGAATTTCAGAATCCATTGCAGCCGTTGCAATAAAACAACCTGGATTTTTTATTGCCTTGATTGTAGGTTTTGTATTTGCAAAATTCAAGACTGTTTGCAATACCGCATTTGGGTTTTTGTAATCAGTGTAACGCCATGCAATAGCACCAGCGTATCCTTTATCATTGGCAGTCTGGAGAATATTTTGTAATACGATTGCTTCTTGATTGATATCATATGGACTTGAATCCAAGGCATATCCACATTCACCCAGTATACAAGACTTGCCAGAGAAATTAGATGAATTGTATGGATCAAGTTGTGCTTGACTATTTGGGATTGCAGGATTATTGTATACATGAATATCAGAAAAATCCATAGTAGAAGAAAATGATGTAGCTATGTTTTTTCTCATGCATCCAACAGAAACTTTAATCCCAGAGGGATTTACGGCTGTAGCAACAGATTCCACAAAATTTTTCAATTGTGTAGAAGTAATCATATTACTTTCAGTCACACTTTCAGGTTCATTCATTATATCAATAGCAAATACTGAAGGTTTGTTTTTGATTGCATTTATCAATGGAGATATTATCTTGTTACAAAAATCAGTTGGGTCTTGTATTATTTTTAATATTATTTGCTTTCTTGCTGAAAATAATTCTTGGTATTTTCCAACTCTTGACGGATCTAATCCTGGCGGTGGTGAACTACGAGTATCCCATGAATTAAAGAGTGTAAGATATACCTTGACGTGATGGTTATTTGCAGAATCAAGTACTGCAAGAAGATTAGTAAGAAATACAGGATCTAGATCAGACAAATTGTTGTTTCCATCTTTTGTAAAAACTAGTCCTTCTAATTCCTCAAATAGCCATAGTCTTACAATATCAACTCCATTAATTGAGGAAAAGTATTGTTCAATTGCTTCAGGATGTTGGGATAGAAAAGGTGGATGTGGAGGAATATTGGGTACAGCAAGATTCAATGTTATAGGAGCAGTGGGAGGAGATATCCATAAAGGAAAATCATCAAATTCAGAATAACCCATGTCATAACTATATGCTTGTTCAAACCAGCCTAGGTTAATACCAACAAAGAATTTACTCCCCACAGTAAATGACACAACTTTATGATGATCTATTACTATTAAAAATGATCAATTAAATTCTGAGACAACTAACAGATTTTATGAACTGGTTTAACAGTTGTTTGTTTAACCTGACAAGTCTGGATACAATATTGCGTCAATCTTGATCCTTCAAAACACTGACAAATCCAACAAAGAATTTATCGGTGTTTTGACAGATGATTGAAACTAGAACTTTTTTTACATAACTGATAGAAAGTATGCGCGTGTCATTGCGCGTGAAGGTCGTTGTTAGATTAGAGTGTCTCATTCTAGTGTCTTTATTGCAAATAATATTTCCTTAAACTTCGCCTGAAAAAACTCCTGAAAAACTGAAAAATAACCTATACTATAGTGAATTTTCAAGATTAAGGAATTCAGTATTTCCCTATGTAAAACCACAGAATTACTGAAAAAAACTGAATCGATCAGGCAAAAACTGAAAAAACAGTGTTATATTCCTGAATTTATGCCTAAACCCTATGCCTGTGGGCTGAACGTTTTATTGATATCACGTTTCTTCCGAGTTGCCTTCCAATATGTGTACTGATTGTATATTTTTCTGATTAATGTTTTTCTCTTCTTTTCGTCAAGCAATTCCCACTCTTCTTTTGGTGTCAATTCTTTCACTATTTCTGGCATCTTTTTGTGCTGTGTATCATACATGTAATCAACTCTCTCCATAAGTTCATTATGTGATTTGCTTTCTTTTGTTGGTTTTTCATCATCTGTTTCCTGCACCACTGTTTCAAGTGATACTGCCTGACCTGTTGATTCATCAATCATCTTGATATCCAATTTGAATACATCATCAAAACTTTCAAGAGTATGTTTGTGATGGTGGTTTAACTCTGGCACTTTTATGTAGTACCAAGAGTTGTCAATATCAGTAACTACCATTAGATCATCTGGAAGGTTCTGAATCCTTGGGTATTCTCTGTTAACTCTTGTATGATATTGTGGGTCTATCAACCAAGGTGTGTCATCAAGCACTTCTTGACTGATTCCACTTTTCCTATATGCTTCAGTTCTCTTTTCTTCAATATCTGCAAACAACCATGCAAAATCATCACCAAGAAGGTTCTTTGATGCACGTTTTATTCCAATGTAATCTGCCTAATATCGTACTCCAGCGTAAAGGTCTTCTGGATTTTGGTATGAACCAATAAGCCACATCTTCCAATGTCTCCATTCTCCAACTTTATCAAACAATGCCCTCTTTGTATCAGTACTTTGTGTTTCTCCAGACATCTTCTGTGATGGTACGATTGTCTTTAACTCTCCTAATGCAATCAGTAATTTGTCCCATGACCTTTCCCATTTATTCCACATATGTTCTGGTTTTCCAATAAACTCTTCAGTAGGCTTTGAGAAATCAGGACTTGTCATGATATTTGGTAGTGCGTTTATCTCTGTTGCAAGTGTAAGAAATTTGTCTGTACCTGCAAACATACGTGGATTTTGTACTCCAATTCTATGGTCAGAACGGAGTCCAAGAATGTATTTTTTGAATTGGTCTATGAATACATCCTGTTTTTTCTTTGTCGGTACAGTAAAATAAACAACTTTTAGAATATCTTTTTGCATCTTTGGTGGCTTTGGCATTTTCCAAAAGTTTGTACTTTTTGGCAAAACATCATGTACATAGTTCTTCAGAAATGCTTCTTGATATTCCTTGTAATCCCAAAAGTATTGTTTGTTATATCTTTCAATTGATTCTGGAGATATACTAATGTATGATGGCACAAACATTGTAATTGGATACGCTTCATGACAATTACAATGTAATGGTTCATCCTGTGTTATTTCATAACCTTTCTCAGTAATACCAACAAATGTCCGTTCTACATCTGTTTTAGTGCCTACCCATTTTTCTTTCTTGAATTGGTTGATGTAAAAGTCAAACATTTCATCACTGTAAATGTCCATTAATTTCATCAATTTTTTTCTTTCCATCATATGATTTTCTTCTTGCACTAATGCATTGAGTAACTTGAATGTCAACTCCCACTTGTGTTTGCAGTTGTTATTGTAAGCATAAAATGCATTTTCGTTGTTTCTTGCACCCCATCCATGAAATGAAGTTATTCCATTTTCAAATGCGGTTGTAACACAATTCTCCAAGACATAATCTTTTCCTGCCATTCTTTTTCCTTGGATGAAAATAACCTGTGGTAATTTTACTGTAAAAAATGACTCTTTGGAACTTTGATTTGAACGCTTTACTCCAGTAAGTGATGTAAACGACATGTTATGCCAATTCTGCAGATTTCTGCAATACCTTCTCTTCTTTGATAAAATCTTGGTTCCATAATGAAATATCCTTACAAGTTGAACAAAGGTATACTTGGAGTATTGGGAAAAATGAAATGCCAGGAAAAATACGTCGAACTGTTGCCGGTTTACCACACTTTGGCAAGATACAGTAGACGAGTTCGTTTGTCACTTTCATTCTACTCCTAACTGTTTTAACATTTTTTTAATGTCTAAATTTTGATCTTTGTGATAAGTTGAAAAGTGATAATGAAGCTGCCACAATGTTTTGAATTTTCTTGGCTGACCGGTAGTCTTACAGGATGGAAGGTGACAGGATGTGTGTAGGATAGGCGTCTTAGTAGTTGAGATGGAAGGCCTATGGCGACGGGAATGGGGTAATTCGTTTATTTTACTAGTGCTGTTCAATCTAATCAAAACTTCATTCAAGTATGTTTAATTAATTGCGACTACTTGAAAAAATAGTGGAATTTTGCAAGTAATTCCTTCAAAGAAGACAAACAAAGTCACAAAAGATATACCAAAAAAGGCGGTCCTAGGTCTAACAATTCTAAAACAAATATCCAAAGAAGAGTGCTCTGAAAAAGATCTAGCCCTCCATTTTGGCCATGGTAAGGATCTTAGCTATGTGAGTAAAGAAGTGAAGATGCTCAAGGAGACAAACATGATACTAGTCAATAGAAGGAAAAAAAGTATCACAAGAAGAGGACCACCTGAAAAAATAATTGACTTGACAGATAACGGGATCATGAATTTATTACAATTTTTAGATCCTGATGAATTTTTTAAAATGATGTTGTTCATTTTTGATACCGATATGGGTCATAAATTAAATGAACTCTCTGCATATGATATTATATCAGAATATGAACAATATACATTGCATAATAGTTCCAGGATTCATGTTCTACCTTTGAATGTTATCAAGGTTCTAGATGATTTCAAACATCCAGAATATATTTCAAAAGACTTTATTGAAAATGAATTTCACACATTAAGAGTTGTTGGGAAGAGTTCAGATATTTTGTTGACAGAACTGGAAGAGAAACCAGGTCTTGATATTTTGACCCCCATGTGTATGCATGGATTACTCATTCAATGGTATAATAGCGATGGTATAATTACTGGTCTTTCTCAGCTTGGGTTCTTATTATTATTGTATTTGACATATCATGATACTACAAAACCCGAATATTCTTCCATCACACAAATAAAACATCTCATTGAAAATCACAAACATCTTTTTCCACAATTGTTTCAAAATTGGGCATACTTGACGAAAATAATTGATGAGAATAAGTTGATTACAGAATTTGTAAATCTATGTTTTAGAGATGAATCATATCATTACATGTTAAATAATGAAGAGTTGTTAAGATTGTTTGCGTCTCAAGATACTATGCAGAAAATATCACGACACAAATTAAGAGAATTATACAATCATGGAATCAAAAACCTCAAAGAATGGACTGGAAAGGAAAAATGTAGCTCCTCTTGGGTTAGTGCCACAGGCGAATTAAATCCTACAATAGTTAAGATTGCTGCTAGTGAATTTACAGTTGATAATTTTCCATTCTTGTCTAACTTGACAGATAATAAAAAAATTCTTAGAATTAAAGATCCCATTTTAGAACTTGCACGTCTCCAACATTTTACGACACTGTCGCAATCTGACTTTTTCAATGATTTCATTTATAGAAGTTTTGAGATGTATGCTAATGCCGAAATCTTTAGAGCCGTCGACAATGTCATCTCATTTCAATTTTTTACATTAATTATCACAAAATATGTGGGAACATGGGATAGAATAATTAAAAACAACGTGGGAGACATTTCAAAGGAACAAGTCGTAAGAGAATGGTATCAGAATTGGTTAGACGAAATTCAGAAATTTGAGATTGATCATTTAGAACAGATTAAAAAAATATCATCAAGCGGATAATTTCAAAATTCATAATCATTTTTAGACTTTTGTTTTAATTCCCACCAGTTAAATCAAAAATGTGTTGAAATCCTCATGTCTCCCTGGAAGTTTTAGTTTTGTTTACTGGCAGAATTGACCCACTCTGTATATCATAATAAGTTAGAAAAACCTGAGTATAATAGAATAGACATTATTTTGTGGCAATTTTTTGTTATGATGGGTTCTGTCGCTTTGATAGCTCGTTTGTCGTCTTTTTCTCCTTTGTCAACTATTGACTCATGACTTGCCTTTCTAAACATATTTTTCTAATTCCCAATCATAACCGCATATTGAACATTTTGTAATATTGTCATTAAAGCAAATTGTTTCACAGTCTGGACAAATTTTCATAAAATAATCCCCAGAATTGATACATTGTACTTATCCTTCCAATTATCATTCATGTTTTGTAATATAGTAAACTATAGTTTTCCATATAAATATGGTGTTACATATTAATCCATATTTTAAACACTTTTCTGTTTGACCGAGATACTAAAGTTTGTTGCAACGATCGTAAAACAAGGAGATATGAGAGTACTCATAATTCCAAAGAGATTGCATCCAAAGATTTCAAAGAGGGATGGCGAACAAGTCAAGGTAATCATTGAAGAGATTTGATTATTAGTCCAAAACCATTACCATTTGATACTGCTAACACATGTTAGCCAATGTAAAAAGAGGATTCAGAACTATCTATCAGATTGTTTATTATAAGTTCTAACTACATCCAGATACCTTCAGATTCAAACTTTTTCATTCCTAGTGGGGGAACTAAACTAGATGAACAAAACCCCTTCAAGGGAATTGAACTAAGATTAGGACAATATAGTATCCAATCTCAACAGGCCCGGACTAGATCCATGTAATACAAGAATAATCCATCTGGATTTCGATGTTCAGAATATCAGGCCAAACAATTTAAACCATAATTATTTTATCCGAGTTTCACTAATGAAGAATACGTTGGAATTTATCGATATGCCTTTATTGTCTTAGAAAAATGTGTTAGGTATGTCCCTTTCTTCTAATTCTAAATGGCTTCTGGTATTGATAGGTGCAACTAGATATGTTGAGGGATCTACAAGATTACAAAAATATGGTCTTTTAACATTTAAAAAAATTGGCAGCAGGGAAGAATTTTTCAGTGACTGGAGACCTGATAAGTTTGGAGTATTTAGCAGATCGCTTGCACAAAATCTGACAATGCTTGTCGATGACAAGTATGTGACTAAGGATGAAGTTACCAATACTTATGGAAAAACATCATATCGATACAGAATTACTGACAAGGGCAGAAATGAAATCCAGGATCTTATCAATGTGAAAAAAGATGTTGTAGAAGATGTTTGTGGCATTGCACAATATTACTTTGATAAATCTACAAAAGAAGTACTTGCAGATGTTTACACAATGTATCCAGAGTATACCACAAACAGTACAATAAAACATGAAGTCAATAAAAATAAAATTGATCAAGAAACATTATTTGAGGAATCTGAATTTGACATTCCTTCAGACCAGGCTAAACACTTATCTTTTGATCTTACTAATTTGGTTACCAGAAATGCACCTGAACATGTCTTCAATGATGAAGACGCTAGAGAAAAATTAGCAAAAGAGATTGGTTTGAGAGACATTCCAAAACTTGATGCTACTGCATTTGACAGACTAGCAGGAATGCTTGGAAAGAAAATAAAATTGGATAAGATAGATGCAGTAGAAACAGTGCGAGCAATACGGGGTTCATAATGTGCAAAAGTTTTACATAGACACAAATGTATTGATATCATATATCAGCGGACCTCAAAAAGAACCCACACAATATCCCAAGGCGCAAAAGATTTTCAGCGAAATAAAACAAGGAGTATACATTGGTGTAATATCCACGCTTGTTTTGATTGAACTCAAGGGAGTCATAAGGACAATTTTTGGTACTGATAGGCCACAACTTGAAACAATCGAGCAGAATAAACAATCTGAATATGTAAAATCAGAATCTCAGAAAATATACGACGAATTAATTGTAGAATTATTGCAATTACCCAATATCAAGTTCGAAAAAGGAAGACAGAGTAACTTTCAGTCAATCTTGGATGCAGCAAATCAGATCATGGATGACATAAAAGGTGATGTGCGATTCTACAACACATGCGGGAATTGTGGTGCGCAATTCAAGAGTTCAAAACACAAACAGATTCTTGCTGCTGATATTCTTCATGCGTTACTAGCAAAGGATACAGCATGTGATTCATTAATTACGTTTGACAAAGGTTTTGCAGGACTAGTTGGCAATAGCATTATGTCGCAATTACAAATAGTGATCAGATAGTTAACAAATCTCTGTAGAAATTCATGATCAGATAATATTTTTTACCGCAGATGTGCTAGATCTCACAGACCCAACTATCATTTAGTTCAATTTTGGAATATCTTTAGATAAAATTGGAATTTGACTAAATTCAAATTTACCAGGCATGCTACTGTACATGGTATTTTTTGGTTCCGTCATGTTTAATTTTTTAATTAAATTTAGAATTAAAGTTCTCCACCATCTGCCCAGCCACAGCGTTTACAAACTATCCCATAGTACAAATCATCATGTGTATAATCAATTGAACTAGATGATTCTAGTTTATCAGAACCACAATTTGGGCAATATTTTACATCATATGGATGAGACATCTTTCCAAAAACTATTTCATTATACATTTTAACAATGGATTTTACAAAACTAGTTTGTGGTTTATTTCCAATGATTGCTTCAATAATTTCCTCGCGGTCTTGTTCGTTTCCGCCATGATATTTAATATGTTTTTTATCTCTTAGAAGTGGAGGCTTGTCTGTAGCATCTAATAATATCGGAATCATTTTTACTGATTTGTTTTTAATTGCTTCTGTCAAAGTCGATTTTAATTCTTCTCTTACCCAATTTGATATAGACGCATTTTTTGACCACAATATGATGAAGTGAGTACATGTTTTGAGACCGTTTTCTATTTCATCTATGATTGAATCACCTGCACTTATTTCCCACTCATCAAACCATGTACTGATGTTTTCAGCTGCAAGAAAAACTGCAATTTGTGTAGCTGTACTTCTATCATTTTTATTATAGCTGATGAAAACTTTTGATTTCATGGTTCTTTCAATTAGATCAGATCGAGTCATAACGAATACCATAATGATATTGTAATAGTATTTTACAATTTACTGAAAAACATGTAATGATTTAATACCATAATTTACAGATTCAAAATACACAAAAATTATTGCAATATAAAATTTTTAAGCAGTTAAAATTTTCTGCATAAAAAAGATTAATACTTGATAATAGATCAAATAACTCATGACCAGAAGAATTTTTCTTTCATTCGATAGTGATGATCTCAATCTTGTTAATCTGTTTAGAGGTCATGCTGCAAATCCTAATTTAGATATTGATTTTTACGATGGATCATTGAAAGATGAAATAAACAGTACAAATTCCGAGTACATAAAATCTGTCATTAGACAAAAAATTACAAATGTATCAGTTACAGTATGTCTCATTGGAAGATACACACATAGTAGTAAATGGGTTGATTGGGAACTCATGGTTAGTGAAATTGCAAAAAATGGCATTGTGGGAGTTCGTCTGCACAGTGATTCATCAGACATACCTCCAAGTAGATTAGCCGCCTTAAATGGAATCATTGTCAATTGGAATCAGAAAGAAATCAATGATGCAATAGAACTTGCTGCAAAACGTGCGGGTTATTAAAAAATGGATAAAAATCAATTAGATGAATATATCAAATCACGATTTGATGATCAAGTGAATTGGTATGATAAAAAATCAATTAGTAATCAAAAAACTTACAAAAACCTTCAATGGATCATAATAATATTTTCCTCGATAACGCCAATTTTAATTGCACTGGATTTTGGTTTTTCTGAATATGCATTTTTGAAATGGCTTTCAGTAGGAACTGCCGTAATTGTAGGCATTAGTGCAGTATCTCAACAAACTTTCAAGTATTATGATAATTGGATAAATTACAGAACTACTTGTGAAAGTCTTAGAAAAGAAAAACATTTGCACGATACTGGAGTTGGAGAATATGCGGGAGTTTCAGACAAAGATGCATTTTTTGTAGAAAGAGTTGAAAGTTTAATCTCAAAAGAAAATACTGTGTGGATCGATACCTATCAAAAAAAGACAGATAGGAAGTAAAACCTACAAGATGAAGTTAAAATACATTATTTTTTGTAGTGTTCAATGAAAAACTGAAGAGCAAATAAATTTATTGTCTATCTAGTTCTTCCTGGATCTCTTTCAAAGTCCAATTTACTACTGGCGCCTTGTTGCGAATCAGGGGTTCAGGTATTGGGTCATTTCGTTCTCTCGAGATTCTTACTCCAATAACCTTCTTACCCAGTGCATAGCTTGTTTCTATCTCATATAATACATTTTTTCTACTTGCGGTATCTGGCCCAATCATCACTATTGTTGCAGTAGTAGCTTCAATCTTCTCGCGTACATGTTGTCTCCACTGTTCCACCGGTTCTTTTACAGAATAATCTCTAAATTCAAGATCTGTGTTTTCTCTTTTTGCTTGAATTCTTAACAAGTTTACTTGTTGCTCATCCTCATTGTGAAAACTGATGAATACATTTCTTACTCTATGTTCATCTTCATCGGGTTTTTTCTGGTCATCGGCTTTAGGTACTGCATTACTGATAATCCTCTTAATCTCGTCAGTGGTTTTTGCAGGAAATTCATAACCTCCTGTTCCTCCGCCCATACTGTGATACAGCAGAGAGGCATGATAAAAAATTTGTTAACTTGATTTTAATCTATTTTAAAGCAATTTCTGCAGCTATTCGTTCCTTGCATGATATACATTTACCGCATGGGATATCCGTACCAGCATGACAATAGTAGGTTATTTTTGGTATGTTGAATTCGTCTGCTAAGCGTAATATGTCACGTTTATCAAGATCAATGAGTGGAGCAAGTATCTTCATGGGTTTGCCTAAAGATTGAGAAATGCTGATTTCTGCCTTTTGGATAAACTCCTTCGTTTGATCTGGAAAAATAGGATTTGCAAGTAAACCTATTGCAACACTATCACATGCTTTACTATGTGCGTATGCAGCGGCCAATGTGATGAATGTCAAATTTCTTGTTGGAAGAAAAGCATCTTTGTAAATATCCAATTTATTATTAGTCAATCCGCTAGGTAGTGAACCAAAACCAGGTATGTCCATTTTATAGGGTTCTAAAGAAAATGATTTACACAATGCCTGGCATGACTTCCATTCCTGATTTTCAGCCAATTGATTGTAATTGATATGTAGAGGTAGTACTTCATACCCTTCATTTTTGAATAACTGTATCATCAATGCTGAATCAATTCCGCCTGATGCTAGGACAACTATTTTCATGAATTAACTCTATATCTCATATACTGCCATATTGCATTATCTAATACCGATAATCTTAGACCGTTATTCTCAGATATTTGTTGCATTATTTTTTCTAAATAAAAATATATCTTTGGTGTTAGAGTTATCTTATCCGAACTTATCAGTCTCCATTCTTTCATAAATGAAATTATGTGTACATCGATTATTGCCAATTTGGAAGAATATGATACATTCCTAAGAAAATGGGATGATTCCTTTAATCCTAAACCATCCACATTATCGGCCAAGTGATTCCTTAATGATTCTTCAGAATTGGCATTCTTTAAAATATTTTTGAGTGTGTTTCCTCCCGAATAAATAAAAAAAGCTGCATTTACAATGTTTTTTGCTCTAATTGATGGAAATCGGTATTTTCTAAGTGTACCATCTTTTTTTTCTGGAAGATAGACAGGTTTTGTTAATTCGTTTTCAATGTTATCCTTAGATGTAGAAGTGGATATGATATGTGACGGATCGAGCAAGCCTGTCTTGGCTAATTGGAATATGGCAGATTTTGCTAATTCATAAGAAACATTACTTGAAAGAATACATAGACAAAGATGATTCCAAAGTTTTTCCTCATCCATTCTTTTCCACTGAGGATTATTGGGAAAATGTGGTTCTATTACATGATATATCTGCATGATCGTATTTGAAATTGTAATTGAATTTACGGGATTCAAATTTTCTACAATTTGTAGTCCCATCTTCAAATACATCAAATTCAGATTAATTAATAACTATTTTGCGAAAAAAAATACACCGATCACGAAATCTAATCTACTGAAGTAGATCAATCAGAACATAAATGGATGAAGTAATGAAGGCACATCTAGAAAAGTTTCTTACCTTATGTTATGGACGATTAGACCAAGGTGAAAAGATCCATGGTAAAAATTATGAAGATGTTGATCTTTATCAGCAAATGTCCGAAGAACTGGTGGATGTGTTTAATTATGCATTTCTTGAGTATGTAAAGATACAAAATCTAAAGAAAATGAAAGAAAAACTAATAGATAAAAATTAAAATCATGATTTTTGAATTTTCGTTAAAAGATCTTTTGTCACATATTTCAGAAGGAAATCATTCAGGGTATTGTTTTTAATACATTTCTGAAGTGTTTTCATCAATTCTAAATATCCAGTTATATTATGCAATATTGTTTTTGTATACAAGTTTTCTCTTTCTATTTTACATGTTTTACATTTACAATTCATGAGCTCTAGATGAGAAAAATCTCGCAGTAACATCAATTCAGTATCTAAAGTTTTTAGATACCAATCTCTACTATCAAAACTATCTGCTCCACAAAAAGCATACAAACTGATAGAGAGGGGATTTCCACAACCCAATATGTGTATGACTTGCTCTTCGCCATTATCATCAATTAACTGTCTGATTTTGTATACGGTATTGGCTCTCTCAGATAGAGTTACACCACAATTCTTCTCACGTATCGTGATGAATTGAATAAAATCAGGATGTTCATCTAGAAAAGTTTCTATGTTCTTAACTAGATCTTTTGGAGTGTTTCCATCAAAAATTGGTAAAAATTGTACGTCTCCGCTCAAAACTCCGTATGAATCAATTATACTTTTGAATATGTATGACTTTTTTTGCCCAAGAACTTCTATATCTAAACTAGTGTAAAAATCAGTATTAATCTTGTTTAGAGTACTTTGATAAATTTTAAAATTCCACTCTTTATCATCGTTCCATTTTTGCTCATATCCACCACTATCAACCAGAAGGAATTTTCCATTTGTAGAATAATTATTGATTTTTCTTGTTAGTGAAGAATCGGTTTCATAAAGGTGATAATAATCATAAGCAGATATCAGCATACATGGAAATTCCGTTTGAATGAGATATTTTACTAACTTTATGGAGATATCAGTTCCAAGCGTGGACACTGCTGGAAAATAGGTCGGTGTAATCATTGCTTTATTTGAAGAACGTAGTGTCACAGAGCGTGCATGCGTGTCTTTTTTTCTAAAAGTTTCAAATCTCATGCATGTAGATCCTTTGAATTAACCATCTCTTTGAACTATATCGCCCTTTTCTTTATCCCACTGCCTAATTATCGTAGTGTCGATCCCACCTCTCACGTTTACTTTCATTTCAATTTTAGCCCATCGTGGATTTATTGCACTAATCAATCTGTTCAATATCTCATTAGTTATTTCCTCATGCAAAATCTCATCAGTTCTAAATGAGTTCAGAAACAATTTGAAAGATTTTAGTTCAATCAGTCTATCATCTGGCTCATATTCTAGTTTCATTATGTAGAAGTCTGGTAATTGAGTAACTGGACAAACAGCAGTTAATTCTGGAAATTCATGTTTACAAACATACTTTGCGGCTTTATTCTTGTTTTCAAGTGTTTCTAATCCTGCAATTTTAGTAGTGATTTCTTCAATTCCCACAAGTATTCTAAAAATATCTAATTAATAAGAAGATCATAATTTATGACGTATTCTATGCAATAGAAATAATTCTTTTTAATAGTATGTTATTTAACATAACCAATGAGTAAATCTGGGGAAGATTTTGAAAATAACTAGCTAAAATACTTCAAAAAAATCTACAATTATGAATTGATGACTGCTTTTTTTGAAACTTTCCGAAGTAGCAAGATTTTTCTATTCTGTATGATCTACATATGTCTAATTTTAGGAATCAAAACAATGGAGAATGTGGCAATTATCAATACAACGACAGCAAAAGGAAATTCTGGTACTGCTTGAATTATCTTTGACATGTTTGTTATAGTAATACTGTGAGTTGAAAAGTGTGGAACTAGAACCAACACCTGTACTCCACTTTGAGTAACTACTATGGCAAAACTTGGATTGTCTGTTGGCTTTGCATGAAGTATTGCATCCATGTTTGGTGCAGGTTGTATGAGTTTTCCATCATACATTACACCAAGATCTTTTAGATTTTGTACGTTAATTGTAGTAGCTGCAAGATTAAATGCAATAACCTTAGGACCCGTCTGACTTGAAGCACTTACATTGACATTTAATGAATCAGGGGTATTACTGGTTGTTTGAACTGAAACGTTATTGTCGATCGTAGTTGTAGATTGATTAGTTCCAACGTTTACTTCAGCCGCTATTGTTTGACTGGCTTTTGCTTGATTTATGGCATCAATGTTTTGCTGAGTTGAAGCAATGACTGAGGTTGAGGCATATGGTGATGATTGGGTACTAGTTGCATTTTGAGAGTTCAATAATTCTTGTAATTTCTTTGCCGCATCCGTTCTCTGTTTAAGCAATTCCTCTAGCGAAGGAGTGGATTGTGGATTTGGTATTGGTTGACTAGATCCAACTATGACTTGTCCAATCATCCAAGGGTGAACGGTACAAAAATAGTTGTACGTTCCTGCATTTGTAAATGTAAATGAAAATGTCGACGCTCCAAGTGAGGATATTGTAGATGGGGTTGGATGAATTAATCCGCTGTCAAAGAGAGAACCAGAGTTATCATCCGATACATGTCCGCTTGTTACTGTATGACTTACGGTGTCAGTATTTTTCCATGTTACAGTAGTTCCTGGTGATACATATGTTGGATTTGGAGAGAAGCAATTGTTTGTAGTAACACATGCCGCACTTGCACTTGCACCTGCACCTACTGAGATATCAATCTCAGATTGTGTTTGAGACGTTGATGTTGGAGCAGGAACAGCTCCAGAATTAAAATAGAAAGTTAATTTAGAAACAGAACTTGGTTGATCATATTGTATTTTTAATGTGTAAGTTCCAGTGTTTTGCCATGAGGGTCCATGTGTGGGAATAGTTGCAGAAAATTGTCCGCTTGAGGATGGAATTACCTGATCAATTCTGACTAGTACATTGTACATATCATATGTCTGAATAGTTACAGGCTGTTGCGGATTTACAGAGCTCACTTGGCTTATAGTGCCAGAAACAACTATCGAGTCTCCAGTGACATAGGAAGACTTGTCAGTTGCTGCCGTTATGGCAGTAGTTAGTGGAGGAGTCACTGTGGTTGAACTAGGTGAGAAAGCAAAGCTTGTCGTTGCACCTTTTGTTTTATCGGTAGTAAACGCAGTTGCAGTATATGTTCCTTGTAATGAAAATTTTTGCGGATTACCCTGAGCACTAGTATCAACGATTATCTGAAATTGATGATTACTGTTTGCGATTCCCGATGTCATAATTATGAATTTGTTAGTAGGATCAAAAATTAAGAGAGTGACATTGGGAGGATCAGTATTTGAGATAGTGCCTGAAAAATAGATTTCATCACCTGCACTATATGACGATCTGTCTGTTGAAACAGTTATTGGTGAAACTAGGTTTTGTAGATTTGATACAGGAGTTGGAATTCCGTTTAATGTCACTGGGAGATTACCATTGTTGAACAAGTATGTAATTCCAGATGCAAAAGTGGCATCATCGACGGAACCATCTGACCACCATTTTGCATTATTCTTTATCCACTGTGGGATAGGCGATGAAGTTCCAGACTGTGTTGTCATCCCGGGTACAGTCATGGTCCCTTGGTTTATGAAATACTGGACACTTTGTAAGAAATCCATGTCACTTATTGTACCAGTACTCCATTCTGCCGCTATTGTTTTCATGGATGGCGGAATTGTTACTATTGTCTGAGTTGCCATGGGATTAACAGTCACAGTAAATGTTGCCCTACCAACATTTCCTCCAGCATCACTTGCTGTACAAGTAACAGTTGTAGCTCCTACTGGAAATGTAGACCCTGATGATGGAGTACATGTTGGACCGCTAGTTACACCTACATTATCAGTAGCAGTAGCTTGAGGATAGATTACAATTGCACCGTTGTTTGAAGTTGCTGTAATTTGTTGGCTGGGTGGAGGAGTAACAACTGGCGGAATAGTATCTGCTTGATTTACTGTAATAGCAAAAGATGCCTTTACTCCGGTACTTGCAGTACAAACTACCATTGTTTTTCCTATTTGAAATGATGACCCAGATGATGGAGTGCAGATAACAGAGATTGGTGATGAATCTTGTGTTGCGCTAACGGTATAAGACACTAGTTTGCTTGTAGTGTTTCCTACCACTGTGGTAGTTATGTCTCCTCCAGTAGTTATTGTGGTATGCCAACCATTTTGTATTGTCCAAGGATAGTTATCTATAACACCTACCGTTCCACCGCTGAAAGGATATGGAGTATCACAAAAACTATCTCCATTTGTATTTGTGCATGTAGGACTATAATCACTCCAATAATTTCCACCTATTGGGGGATTGAGACCTAACGTAGAACTAGAAGCTCCCGTAACTTGTATCGGATTATTAATGAGATTATTATTGTAAACTGTTACGCTGTTAGAAGGAGTTATTGATATTCCCAAATTATTATTCGAAATTGTATTGTCAGTAATCTTTGCAGCATTACCACTATTAATTATTGAAATTCCACTATTCGTATTAGACGATATGGTATTTTTAATCAGTATGTTGTTGTAACTATCATCAGATACCGTTATTCCATTTCCATTTCCTGTCACGGTATTACTGGCTATTGTATTTGTAGATGATTGACTCATCAATATGCCGATATTGTTTCCTGATACAGTATTGCCAGTTACAGTATCACTTCCAAGATATATGAGATAGATGCCATTACCACTGTTATTTGATACAGTATTGCCAGAAACAGATGTATTATCAGTTACACTGACAAGAATTCCGTCACTATTGTTTGATACAATGTTATTACTTATACTGTTTTGAGTCGAATGAACTAGATAGATTCCATGGCTACTACCAGATACCTTATTGCTGGTTATAGTTAGCGTATTAGAATATGAGCCTGTTATTCCACTAGTACTGCTTCCAGTAACAGTATTTCCAGATAAAGTAATGCCAATTGAATTATCTACATTAATTCCAGTATCAAAATTCTTTATGTTGATATTTTTTATTGTAACACCCGTTCTCACCTGAACAAGAATTCCATTCCCTGTTGTTCCAGAAATGGTATGTCCATTCCCATCAAGTGTTATACCGTTATAGCCTATTACAATTCCTTCAGACAGATCGCTTGTTAATGTACAAGTATTGGTTGCAGCATTCCATGTTCCAACAGATGCTGATTGACAATCTCCACCAGTAGCATCGTTAGTAATTGTCTTGAGTGCATAGGCAGGCTGTGTTTGTACACTAAAAGCGAGACTTGATAGTGCTACTACCAAGACAATAACGAGAGTTATTTTCATCATTAGATAATGACTAGTAATCCCCCATAAGATAAAGTTCGTGCATATTGCCACCCCTACTTTGAACGTCTACAAACAATCTTTGACCTTGCTACAAGGAGAACTACTTTCGACTGAAATTGATCTGGTGGTTGTGGTAGTTCTTGAGGCATGCGGTTATGAAGGAGATGCCATGAAGTTTCTAAAAATCATTCTTGGTGCCATGGTTGTTGCAGTAGCTGTAGCAGTAGTTCTATCTGCAATGAAGAAGAAATAACCTCCGAAACTTAGTACAGAGTATTTTCATGTATATCAAATCCTGACATCTTAACAGGATGGGAATAAGACAACCATTATCTAAAGCCAGTCCTATTCTCATTTCCTATGAAGAGCACTATCTTTGTGTTGGTTATAGTAGCTGTGGTGTTAATGTTATCATACAATATTGAGACAGTTTCCGCATATTCTACAAAAACCATAACAGTGCAGGCGGGAAACAAGTATACCATATGGACAGACCTTAACACAGGCGACAAGTTTCAAGTTATAATTTCCGTAACAGGTGGTACAAATAATGATGTTGATTTAATCATAACAGATCCTCAAGGTAAAACTCTCGTATCAGGAAGAGTAAATCAACAATATAGTACAGACATTAATGCAGATGTTACTGGACGTTATAATTTTCAATTTGATAACAGCTTTTCAGTTGTCAGCGATAAACAGGTGACATTTTCTTATCAGACAGTTTCACAATCTCAAAATCCAACTAGTTCAAATTCCACACAAACTCCTGATACAACAAATTCTAATCCTACACCTCAAGATCACAATTATTACGTTTATACTGCACCACTACCAGACTATGCAACAAGTTATGCATCAAATGTAATTTATGATGCAACAAATGCATGGACAAGTGCTAATTCAAACATCAAATTTTACAAAGCAGATACAGAAGGACAAGCTGACTTAGACGTTCAATGGATAAGAGACTATGGTACTGTGACTATGGGGGAGTATGTTACAGGTACTAGACTAATTCAAGTTGGATTGGGAGATAGCGGCTGCATGGGAACATGGCAGCCATATTCTACAAAAACCGTAGAGCATATCGCTACACATGAGATTGGACATTTCTTGGGACTAGGTCATTCTACAGATCCTAACAATGTCATGTATCCATATACGCCAGTTGAATATGGTCAAGTTACAACTCAAAAAAGTCTTGCAGCAGGATATGTTTCGTTTATTCCATTCTGTACTTACAAGGATTCTACTTCTTACAGTTATTCTGTAACTACCGATGATCCAACTTATGGTTTTAAGGTCTATGTGGTTCCATCAAGAAGTGAGTTTGATGGGATTGCCCAGAACAATTTATTATTTAATCATTATTCGGACAGTGGATGCTATGGTGAAAATTTTAAGACATACAGCGGTACATGTGAAGGAATATCCAAAGGCAGTGGTTTACTAATTGTACTTGACAACAGACAGACAACTGATCTAACACAATTAACCGTGACTCAACAGGAAGTGCCATTTACAACTGGCACTATGCAAACCACTGTCTCTACAACTGTGACATACAACTATCCGTCTAAAGCTGCGGAGACTCAGGCAACCATACAAAAAGCCATAACTGATGCACAAGCTGCATTACAGCCACAAATAGATGCGGCAACAAAAGCAAAGGCAGATGCAGAAGCGCAAGCAGCTGCTGCAGCTCAAGCACAATCTCAAGCTGAGGCACAAGCAACAGCAGATGCACAAGCAAAGGCTCAGGCAGATGCACAAGCAGCTGCTGCAGCTCAAGCACAATCTCAAGCTGAATCTCAGGCAAGAGATGCTGAAAATGCAAAAATAGAGGCTCAGAAACAGGCGCAGGAAGATATTGCAAAGGTAAAAGCAGATGCAGAAGAGAAAATTGCCATGATATCTTTATCTACAAGTAAAAAGGACTTTTACAAAAACCAAATCACTGAACTCAAAACTGGAATTGATACCACGAACAGTTCTCTTTCAAAATTAAATTTTGAGAGTCCTGTAGCACAGGACAAAATAAAAGAGGCACAGAAAATGATGGGCACAGTTATTTCAGATTATACTTGGGCAAAAACCAATTGGATTGCTGGAAATGATACATTAAATGAACAAAATTTCAATGCCAGCATACAATACTTTGACAACATGTCACCAAATTTAGTATCTGCTGGTAATAATCTAGCATCCATTTCTGGTCTTATGCAAGATGGTCAAAAAATAGAGGATGAATATCAAAAAGGGAAACATAGATTTTGTTTTCTGTTTTGGTGTTTTTGATATCTAGATGGTAATCAGATGATATTTGAAACTCCAAAATACAATTACATTTTCATTCTTTCCCTCTGGGTTTTCACTCTGGTCCTTGAGGGAATTTTAAATTCTGTACCGTCATTAAATGTGGCAAATCCTGGAACCCCTCCAGATATTGTACTATATCTTCCAACAATCGTATATTCGATATTTGGTGTGTATGTTGGGATTTGTTTGTTGATGTTAACCTATAACAGCATTCTCGTACCAAAGTTGAAAAAATCAGCAAAAAATTTAGTCATATATGGAATTAGGTCATCTGCCACTCTTGTTCTGATTGTTACTGATCTTGTCTCTTTCATGGCAACGGAACATGACTTTGCTGTGAGAGTTTTTAATTCGGGTAACATGTTATCCACTTTACAAGTGATTTTCGTATTGGGTGGCTTCCCAATTCTTGGTTTGTTCTTAGCTTGGAATTTACGAAATCTAAAATTAGAATACGAAGTATCCCATTAGATCGATCCACCATAAGAGTATTAGAGGTCTCAAATTAAGCCCATGTTGGAATATTGCATTACATCTTGATCATGTCATAATTAGATTTTGTAAACGTCTAGAGAAAACAATATTCCAACATGAAATTAGCAACAAATTCAAGAATAAGACAAATTATTCATAGACACATTGTATTCATATGGTTCATTTTTTATAAATTCGTCTTGGCAAAACCTACACAAGTACGTATTTTTATGAACTTCTCTCATACGTATGTAATCATTTGTTTTATACAATTCCCTCTTTTCGATTAACTTAGATTCGATCATTTCAACTCCAAAATTTACTTTACATTTCATACATTGTCTTTTCTTGATGATACTGACTACTTTAAAAAATAAACTGGCTGGAACTATCAAGATGGCAAGACCAATTTCAACATATATTGTAAATGTGTTAAAGTTATGCACGTCTAAAATTGACCAACCGATGGAGACAAAGAACGGTATCAACAATATAATTCCTATCAGAGTTAGAAGTTTTGTTTCTTTATTTAATTGAATATCTAGCTTACCATATTTTTTCATTAGATAATTTCTACCTTTTTCTAAAACAAATCTTACGAAACCACTATCTGTTTCCAAATCTACCCAATTCTTTTCTGTATTTTCAGTAAAATCTATCTTGTTCCTAGCATTAGGATTTTTTAGATTTTTCTTGTAATCCATACAAGATTTTCTATCAATCTTTTCTTTATCAGCCATAGCCGCATGATTTGGGCAGAGAACAAGAATGTTTTCTTCTTGATTATCGGCAGGATCAAAATTTATGTGATGAAAAATCCAATCTTCTCTTATTTCACATCCAATTATACTACACTTATGTCCACATTCAACTAACAATTTTCTTTTCAGTGGAGCAGGAATCGGTATTCTATCTTTTGACATTTTTCACATTCAACTCGTTACTTTGGCTATTATCCTTATACTGAAAACTAATCACGTCTCAAAACCCCCACCCTTGTAAGTTTTCTCAATGTTTTCTACTAAATCTATCAAATCATCATCGGTAATTTTGCTTTGAATCTGTACATACTCTTTGTCACCTAGAAATATTTCTGGGATTTTAAGTCCGTGTTCTGCTAACAATATCACTCTCTTTTGTTTTTCTTTGGCGTATGTTACTTCTCTAAATATCGTACTTGGATCAGTTAATGAATCCGAAGTCCAAAGCACAATAAGTGCGACACAGTCATCAATAGCAGGAAATATTTTCTCCTGCCATATATCTATCCCAGGTCTATTATCATTTTCAGCTACATATCCTTTGAATCCAATTTTGGTTAAGTGGCGATCAAGTTTTGTAGCAAGTTGACGATCATTAGAACCCTTATAGCTTATGAAAAAATGTTTTTCTGGCGGGTGAATTGGATTAATTATAATACATCTCGTATAAGGATTAGTAAAAGTGACAGTTGTAGATTTTTGTGATTTAGCATTCCTGTAAGTTACATCGATTTTCGCAAAATTTGTTCCAAGTTTCATTTTTAGATCGATCAAAAAAGTGACACGAACTCTAGAAATGTTATTAGGTTTGATCGAGATCATTGGGGAAAGAATGGATTCAGTAGGAGATAACCCAATATCTGTTTCAAACGAACAGGCAATCTTATCAATTTCAATTGATTCGTCTGAAACATTTTTGAATTCCAGAGTGATATCTCCCTCTTCAAGATACGTGATATAGGAGTGAGGTCTTATCCAAAAACCCTTGAGTTGTAATTCATGATTTGATTCAGACATCATTTAACCACCTTTTGTTTTTAAACTCGGATTGCCCCTTTTCTTTTCGCAAATGCAATTCTCCTTGATTTTTGGATTAGCATCTATCATGAAACCATCTTTGAGTTCAATCTGAGTCATAGAGCTGTAATCTGGTCCAAAAACTCCAAGAAGATTTAGAAGTTTGTTTATCGCCATACTTGCGACCATAGTTGTCATTGAAATGATACTTGGTTGTTTTTCAATATCCTCATAATATCCCTCTTTTGCAAGTTTCTTTTTTTCTTCTGAGGTAAGAGATTCTTCTTGCATGATGAGCTTGCCGTCAAGTGTTCCCGTACACCACAAACAAGCACCATCAGGTGTTACCGTTTGTACTTTCATTATAGCTTGACTAATAGAACCATCTTTGTTCAGATGAATCCTACAACCAACATCTATCAATGGAATATAGTATTGAAGAGAAATGTCATTAAGAATAGATCTGCTCAAAAGATTATCAGTGCATGAAAAAATTACATCAGAATCTACAATTATTGATGCCACATCATCTTTAGCAACATCTACTTGCAATATCTCGACATTTGTTTTTGAAAAACTCTCAATGTGTTTTTTCAAGATACTAACTTTTGATTTGTCTATATCATTTTCTGTCGACCCATAAACTCTTGGTATATTTGTCTTATCAAGTATGTCTCGATCTACTAGACGAATTTTTTTGATTCCCATCCTTGCAAGTTGTACAGCTAATGGTGAACCGGTTCCTCCAGCACCTATTATGGTCACTTTTAATTCTTGTAATCTTTTTTGGTTTTGTTTGCCTAAGGCTCTGATTTGTCGGTCAAACATAGGATCTTCTTTATACGACTTAGAATCAGAACCGATACATGGAAATTCATAGATAGTATTTCCAGAAACTTTAATGTTTGAAACTGGTTGTTGCTTATTTTTATCAAATATAATCCCATACATGCCATGCCTGCTAAAAACAAAACTTCCAAGTGGACGGCCAGTAAGTATCTGAGATAAATTAGCAAAAATTCGTTCGTTGGATTGTTCATCTATCAAACTAAATTTTGCAGGATGCATTGGATTAGGATGAGTATGAACAAATATCAAACTAGAACTATTTACATCTGCCGTAACTACTGATTTATTTATGAAAGTGGAGCTCGGTTCAAGAGAATGTGCACCACTAGAATTCCAAGAACTATCATCTGGTTTTATTACTCCGGTTATTATGATGATAGGTTTCCCATCTTTAGTCCTGTAAGAATTTGCCAATAGAAAACATCCGTTTTCGCTTGGTGCGATATCGAACAAGAACTTATTCAAATCTTCAAATAAATTTTTAGGAAAAATAACTTGCCACATTTTTAATCTCCCATTAGTAATCTTTTGTCTACATATGACATGAACCTGATTACACTGTCCTCCGATGGACTCCATGGTGTTGCAGTATAAGGATGATAGCTAAATCTACGCCATGATATTCCCAAATGGTTTTCAAATGTTTCTGCAGCCTTAGGATGTCCGTTGTTCTTCAGAGCAAGAGTGCTATCAACCCAAAACATATCAAATCCAGCAATAGGATAATGAGAGGTAGTAAAAATTAGCAGATCCGTTTTATCCGTGTTATAAATTCCGGAAGGTAACGGATGATCCTTGAATTTGATGTAGATCTTCACTCCATCCTCAATGATCTCAAATGCATATCCTTGAGTCTTTAGGACTTCCAAGTCCTGTACCAGTTCTTGCGGAATCATCCATAGGGCACACTCTTTAGAATTGCATTGTAGTGTTGACCATTCTTGATCTCAATAGACTGATCTGGTTCTATTTTTTGGCTATTTTGACCATGAACTAAAAATAGGTCATATTGATTTACATCAAACCCTGCTCTTTCCAAAATCTGTCTACCGGTGAGCGAATCTTCTACTACATGGATCTGCTTTTTATTCACGAAGATTTCTTTTGTTTTGTCTTTTTCCTTTTGTTCGATTGACATTATATCACCTACTTTCCTTTAGGCACTACTATATTTAACCTTTTTTACAATATATTGGTTAACAAGATTAACAAGATTAATAAACTTAGGTATGAAAACAAACTTGAGAATGTTATCAAACTTAAGGGTACACATATCACCAGTGGGCTATGAATTTCGCAGAGTGACCGAGCCTTTGATAAAGATGCAAGCCGACAAGGTCTATCTGATAACTTATCGTCAAGATGATGACGCGGCAAAATTCTTTGGTCAAGTAAAGAAAGAGCTTGCACAGAATTATAAGCACATCAGAGTAGAAGAAGTTTTCATTGACATTTGGAATTTGTATGAATGTATTGAGAAATTTAGAGAAATAATTCTAAAGGAAAAAGGAAATCATATTTACGTAAACGTATCAACGGGCACTAAGATAACCGCAATAGCCGGTATGTTGGCAGCAATGCTCTGGAAAGCAATTCCATATTATGCTCCAGTTTCTTATCCTTCTTCTAAAGAAATAAAAATTCCATCAACTGAACATGTAGAAGTTCCTGATCTATTACCAGTATATGACATGATAAAACCTGATAAAGAGATAATGCTTGTTTTGTCATTATTAAAATCCCATGGAGGAACAATGCGTAAATTACAATTAATAGAAAAATTAGAAGCATCTGGTGAGATTAAAATTAGAGATGAAAAAATTGTAAAATTAACTCCTGCCGCAAAACATAGTCAGCTTCGTGCTATCTTAGATCCTATGGAAAAAGAATGGCATTTTGTAAAGATAGAATCAAGCGGTCGTAGGAGTGAAATAACAATAACAGAACAAGGAGGAACAGCTCTCAAAATTTTTGGAGTAAGCAATACATGAATCCTCCAATTCAATTATGAAGTATAGATCTTACCATATGATCATTTCTTTACACTTTCCATAAAAATCTCTTCGGAGAATATTTCCGGATGAATCTCCTTGAACCTCATCATCCATCTTGTCATCATCTCCTGGTTCTTTTCCAGTTCTGCGATCCTTACGTTCTTTTGATACAGGTCCTTGTTCTCAATACGCAATTTCTTGTTTAATGCCTTTTCGCGCTCCTCGTCAGATATTGTAAGATGTGGAACCGCGTTGAGGTATTCTTCTACCAATTCGGAAATATGTGCCTTGAAGTAATTCCGGTCAAGTTTTACAAGGCCAACATGGTCCATCATGTATTCTTTTTTGATTAATGCGGCAAGTGGCGAGTCTTTTGAGATGGTCTCCTTGTTTACTTTATTGAAAAATCTCCTAAACCCGTTCATTATTGGAACTTCATGCTTTCGCTTCCCCTTTACAAGCGGTTTTCGGATTCCTGCATTTTCTGCAACTCGCGTAATCCTTCTTTTCACTGCATCGACTTTTAGCATTGTGGCAAACGGTCCGGCTTCCTTGAATAATGGATCAGTTGGCAATGGTTCTTTGCCAACTTCTTTTATCCATTTTAATCTGTAATCCATGATTGCCTTGTATGCTTCTGGCGTGATAAATGCAGGATACTCTTCCTGTGTCTTGCGATATACTGTCAGTGTTGCACAGACGATCTGTGCCCTTGATTCTTCTGATTCTGTTATATCAAAGACAATCTTGTCATCTACCTTGTAGACTGGCATCAAGTCATTCCAGTACAACATAAAACCCCCTCCCCTGATTCCAGAGCTTGCAGCAACCAGGATCATGGCTTTGTCCATTGGACCTCTGACAAATCCAAGCATCTTTTGTATCTCTTCTCTTGTGTATCCCCTGCTGTCAGAATATGTATTGTCACGCTGTGGAAATGTATAATAGATTCTCTTCCATGCAACTGGAACATCATTCATGTCAAGTAGTTTTCTCATCGGTTTGAAGAATCTTGAAAATGAATTCGGGCTAAGATAATCATCACTTATCCTTGGAAGGTCAGTTCTTTCCTTGAGTCTTTTTGATAATGTAAGCAACAGGCTGGTAATCCATTCTGGGTCTGCTCTTGCCTTGTGGACTAGTTGCGTTGTCCTCTCTTCAAATGTACCTTCAAGAACATCCTCAAAGAAATCACACAAAATTCGTCTCAGGGTTCTAGTGTACTTTTCTTTCGTAGCTGGAGCCCTTATCCCCTGGTAGAACAGGCCTATTGGCTCATCTGTTACCTTTTGTATTTCGCTCTTGCTTATCTTCATCATTTATCCTCTTTAGGTTCGGAACTCTAAAAAGGACATTATTGTAGCGGGCCCGGGGGGACTCGAACCCACGACCTGACGCTCCGCAAGCGTCCGCACTATCCAAGCTGTGCTACGGGTCCACAGATAAAATTCAGTACAGGCCCGTTATAATACATTTCAAAAACAG
>Ga0307374_10002638_pt1 | contig 31607 bp, 24 predicted proteins | sample OX3MG_FD_202532 | JGI IMG/M metagenome (GOLD analysis project Ga0307374, IMG submission 202532) | Soil microbial communities from Risofladan, Vaasa, Finland - OX-3 | ecosystem: Environmental > Terrestrial > Soil > Coastal area > Acid sulfate soil | place: Finland: Risofladan, Vaasa | collected... | reverse complement strand
CTTTTTGGGGCTTGACAACGTCCATAGCTTTACATAATCTTACTAACACGTAAAAAAGTGAAGTTCTGGCCTGGTGTGTGGTGACATAATACTGACATACATCACCTATAAGGTAATCAAGCCTGCCCGTGGCAGGGACTACCCCAGGCAATTCGATTACCCGTACACCGTTGGGCCGAGGGTAGGGCAACAGTACGGTAAATGACCTGAATGGCTGATTTAAGTTTGGATAAGTAGTTTGTTATTCAGTGCCTGGTAGTAGCTAACGCTATACAGGCCTTCAAAGTCCTTACATAGACGTTTGTATTGTGGCATGGTAACCATGACGTACAACTGCCTCGCAATTTTTGTTTCATGTTTTTATTGCCGCAGTCAGCCGCTATGGTACATGGATGATGGTAGTTAATAACTACGACACAGGGATTCAGAACAATATATGGGCAAGATCCGTCTGTTTGGATTCTATCTTCCACTCCTGTTCCTGGTCTTGGCGGTGGTGGAGGTCTTACTGATTTCTGGTACGACTGTTCTCTCGGCCATCATACGATTCGATGGCAATCTGGGTGATGTCAATCATGCACTCGGTCCGTTGGGGTATCGGGTCATTCCGTTCGGCATCATTCTGGTCTTGTCCTTGGCGGCGATGGGGCTGTACCAAACCCATTTCCGTGAAGGTTATTCAGGGTTATTGCTGCGCGCACTGATCGCGTTCCTGCTCGGCTGGATGGTGCTTGCACTCCTGTATTACGTGATACCGGCGTTATACATCGGGCGCGGTGTGGCGGCACTGGCATTCATATTCTCGTTGCTGGTCATCGCCATCTTCCGGCCGATATTTTTCAAGTTAGTCAAACTGGACGCGATGAAGCCTCGCGTGCTCATCTTTGGCGCGGGTGAAAAAGCAGCTTGGGTCAGCCAACACATGAATATCCAGGATAATCACCATGATTTCTACTTGATCGGCTTCGTGAATACCGGCGGCCCACGGTATGTCACCGGTGATGCACCGATACTGGATCTGGATGTGCCGCTCTGTGAATATATACAACACAACAACGTGGACCAGATCGTGGTGGCGGTCGATGACCGGCGCAATGGTCTGCCCATGCAGGATCTGTTGAATTGCCGTCTCGCTGGCGTGGAAGTCATCGAGCTTGCCACATTCTTCGAGCGCGAGACCGGGGCGGTCGCACTGGAACTGACGGATCCCAGCTGGATGGTTTTCGGGCAGGGGTTCAAACGCGGTGTGGTGCTGGCAGGGGTCAAGCGCCTGCTGGATGTGCTGCTCAGCATCATCCTGCTGATGCTGTTCTGGCCCCTGCTGTTATTGACTGCTATCGCGATCAAAATTGAAGACGGTCTGGCCGCGCCGTTGCTTTATTCGCAGACGCGCGTGGGCGAAGGCAGCCGTCAATTCAAGCTCTACAAACTGCGCAGCATGCGAGTAGATGCGGAACGCGAGAGTGGGGCATGCTGGGCGAGCCCTGATGATGCCAGGGTCACCCGGGTCGGGCGGATTATCCGCAAGCTGCGCATCGATGAACTGCCACAGATCATCAATGTGCTGCGTGGAGACATGAGCTTTGTCGGGCCGCGTCCGGAAAGGCCAGAGTTCACCCGGAATCTGGAATTGCGTATCCGCTATTACCGCGAGCGCTCTGCGGTTAAACCCGGCGTCACCGGATGGGCGCAGCTGCGTTATCCCTATGGCGCCTCCGACAAAGATTCACATGAGAAGCTTAAATATGATCTGTTCTATATAAAAAATCACAATACGCTCTTCGACCTCTTGATTCTTTTGCAGACGGTCGAAGTGGTTATTTTTGGCAAGGGTGCTCGATAGCACATTTGGATGGAGACCGGCAGCACATGAGCATACGACGAAATCAAGCAAACGTTCTCTGGATCGGGCTGCTTGGCGGCATGGCGCTGCTCTCCGGATGTGCGAGCACCCCGGTTCCTCAGGAAACGGCTGCCTCTCCGGCTGAGCACTACATCATCGGCCCAGGCGATCAGCTCGATATCTATGTTCGCGACAACCCGACCCTGTCAGTCGATGTGCCGGTGCGTCCCGATGGGCGCATTTCGATACCGCTCGTGCAGTCAATGGTGGCGGCCGGCAAAACGCCAGAGGCCCTGGCGCATGACCTGGAAGTGGCGCTCAGCCAGTACATCCGTGTGCCGCTGGTGACCGTCATCGTCAAGAGCTTTGTGGGCGCCTACAGCCAACAAGTCAGGGTGGTCGGCCAAGCCACGACACCCAGGGCGGTGCCCTATCGCAGCGGCATGAGCCTGCTTGACGTGATGATCGCCGTTGGCGGGTTGACGAAATACGCGGATGGCAATGACGCCAAGATCATACGCCGCATGGCGGATGGCAGCGAAGTGAGCATCCCGGTGAAGCTTGCCAGCCTCATGAACGGTGTTATCAAATACAATGTGCCCATGCGGCCGGGCGACATACTGATCATCCCTGAATCCACATTTTGAGACAGTAGGTTAACGAAGTACCGGTTTATTCAGCAGGGGCAATGGCGTGCGCCATGCGGTGCAAGCGGAGATAGCGATGCAATTGAAACAGTCAGTCAGCATGCATGACCTTTTCCATCATGTCGTGGACGAATTACGGGCCACGTGGCGCTACCGCTGGCATGCCTTGGTGGTTGCCTGGCTAGCCATGCTGGTGGGCGGTTTGCTGGTTTTCAGCCTGCCAAACAAATATGAATCCAGCGCGCGGGTGTATGCCGACACGGAATCGCTGATGAACCCGCTACTCAAGGGACTGGCGGTGCAGCCGGACGTGCGCAACCGGATACAGCTCGTGGCGCGCACGCTGCTGTCCCGGCCTAACCTTGAGACAGTCGCTGACAAGACAGGATTGTCCCTGCGGGCCACAACCCTGGAGGGTAAGGAAGAACTATTGGTTAATTTGCGCGATGCGGTGGAGATCAAGAGCGCCGGAGGCGACAACCTCTACACCATAACCTATACGGATCCGGACAAGGCAATGGCGCAAAAAGTAGTGCAAGCCCTGCTACAGGCCCTGATGAACAACACGCTGGGCACGAACATTGAAAATACCCAGTCAGCGCAGACATTCCTGCAGCAGCAGGTGGATGATTACAACCATAGGCTTAATGTGTCTGAAAGAAAGATCGCCGATTTTGAGAAAGCCAACATCGGTTACATACCCAGCCAGGGCGGCGATGATTATTTCACGCGCCTCCAGAATGCAGAAACCACACTGCAAAAAATGCAGGACCAATACGATACGCTGGTCGCCGGCCATGCAACCATCGTGCAGCAAATGCATTCGATGGCCACCAACCCCTCATCTTTAGGGATTGATCCGCGCACACAGGCGCTCGACAAGCAGATCGCATCCGGCCAGCAGCAACTGAATGCCCTGTTGCTGCGGTACACGCCTGAATACCCGGACGTGGTCGCACTTAAACGCATGATCGCGCAGCTGCAGGCGCAACGCGACGCCCTTCAGAAAAATATTACTGGAGCTTCGATGGAGGGCGTGACCTCGGACAATCCTGTCTATCAGGATCTGCAAAAGGCCCTGTACTCTACGCAGGTAAACATCGGAACATTGAGCACCAGCATCGCCTTGCAGAAAAAACAGATCAGCGATCTCAAGGGCAAGATCGATCACATAACGGACGTTCAAACAAACTTACGGCAGTTGACGCGAAACTACGATGCCACGCAAAAGCAATACAATGAGTTGATCACGCGCCTTAATACCGCGCAGATTTCGCAAGATGCCACCCACAGCGGCAACAATCTCAAGTTCAGCGTGGTTGATCCGCCTTACGTACCGTTGATCCCTGTGAGCCCGAAGCGTGGCTTGTTGCTTGCACTGGTGTTCGTATTTGCACTGGGTGTGGGCGGTGTCTTTGCATTTTTCATGCATCAGATCACGCCAGTATTCCTGAATATGAAGAGCCTGAGGGAGCTTGGCGACTATACAGTGCTCGGCGCCTTCAGCATGATCGTGTCTAAGACCCAGAAGAATCTCTATCGCCGCGAGCTCGTGGGTTTCAGCGCCACCTTGTTCCTGCTGCTGGTGGTGGCTGTCTTAGGGATCGTTTTTGACGGACATCTTGCCAACCTGGTTCAACACTTCTTCGTAATGGGGTCCTCATGAGCATCGTCGAGAAAGCTGTCGAAAAACTGAAAGCCCTCCAGCCACAGGACGGGACTTGGGTGCGCGTTGAGCCCCCCTTGGAAAAACTGACCTCCCATACCCCATCACCGGCGACCCTGGAACGCCTGCAGGATAAGGTCCGTGCCGTGCACGCAGCAGCGAGCAAGGCCCCTGAATTGCATATCGATCATGCCGGACTCAAGCGCGCGGGCTTGTTGCCTATGGAAGAAGAGGCGGCTCACCGCCTTGCAGATGAATTGCGTCGCATCAAGCACCCATTGCTCGCAAATATTACGGGCAAGGGCGCCAAGGCGGTGGAAAATGGGCAACGGATCATGGTTGCCAGTGCGATACCGGGTGAGGGTAAGACCTTCACCTCCCTTAACCTTGCCATGAGCCTTGCCAAAGAACGCGATTATGAAGTGCTGCTGGTTGATGGGGATATCCCGAAGTGCGATCTCACGCGGGCATTGAACCTGGAAGGCCATCCAGGCCTGCTGGATGTTTTATGGGATGAGCAGCTCCGTTCAGAAGATGTCATGGTGCGTACGGACGTGCCCAATTTGATGGTAGTTCCAGTCGGGAAACCCAGCACACTGACCGCTGAATTATTCAGCAGCCGTCGCATGGAACTGGTATTGCGTGAGTTTGTCGGCCTGAGTCAGCGACGGTTGCTGATATTCGATTCGTCACCTCTGCTGGCTACATCTGAGGCACAGGTGCTGGCTTCACACATGGGACAGATCATCCTGGTGGTGGCGGCTGGCAGAACTCCGCAGCAGGCGGTGAAATCCGCCATTCAGACGCTGGATGATTCCAAGTGCATCAACCTCATCCTCAACATGACGCGGCTGTGGGCGAGCGAGGGTTATTATGGTAGCTACTATAAGCACAACCTGAAGGATAGTTAATGTGGGTCACAAAGGTGGGTGGCGGTGGGCAGCATTCCTTCTGGTCAGCGGACTGGTCTGTTGGGCGGCAGCTGTATCGGCGCAAGATGTCCCTGCAGCCGGGCCCTCATATCCGACTAATAATACGAATAATCTAAGCTCCGCGAACCAAAATCCATCCGATACTTTCCAGAACCAGCTGCCGGGTGTAATCCCGCAACCGACGATCGCCTCTCCTGGCCTGGTGACTGGGTTCACGTTGGGAGAGCTATATACCAACAATCTGGCGCTGACACCACCCGGGTCATCCCACGAAAGTGATTTTATCACCGAAGTTCAGCCGTTTCTGAAAGGTGCGTTCAGCTCGCCGAGATTCTCGGGCCTGCTCGATTACAGTTTGACGGGGTATCTGTACCACCAGCATTCAAACGATAATCATCTCAATCACGATCTCAGCGCCCAGGGCACGTTCACTCTCCTTCCTCAACATTTCTTTCTGGATGGCACGGCGCTGTATAACCAGCAGATCATCAACAACGCGGCCCCGGCTGGCTCTGGCACCTATTTCCTGACCAACAACCGCGCCAATGCGGCCATCGGAGTACTGAGCCCCTATTGGATACAGGACCTAGGCAATGCAGGCGTTGCGAGTTTGCGTTACAGCCGTGGACGCGTCGCCTATAACACGCATGGAGTTAACACTGGCGGATCCAGTACCGCGCTTTCGGGTATTCCCGATGTCACCAGCAATGCTGTGCAGTTCAGTTGGGTCAGTCCCAAGGATACGACTGTCGGCTGGAATCTGGGTTATTCCAATCAACGCATCACACCGGATTTTGGACCCGGTGTTCAGTATGCAAGCGCGATTTTGGGAGGATCTTACCGGCTGGATTTCAACACTACGCTGCTAACCGACATTGGCAAAGAGAACAAATATCTGCCGGACGGGACGGTGCAGACGCTGGGCGCGCGTTTTTGGGACATCGGGTTTGAGTGGACGAATACCCTGAATGATGTGAAGATGATGGCAGGGCACCGGTTCTATGGGCACAGTTACCTTGTTTCATGGACGCATAATGCTTCCCGGGTCACCACGACCCTGAGCTATACTGAGCAACCGACGGACTACAATCAGCAGTTGCTGGCACAGAATCCGGGGGCGATGCTTTCCTCGCCATTCCCCGCCCCACAAATCCCATCGCTTATTCAGCGCCAGATTTACCTGAGCAAGCGCGCGACTGCTTCAGTCAGCTACACAACACCCAAGAGCATGTTGACGGTGACGCTATATAATGAACTGCGCACATTATTTTTATTGAATAGCAGTCAGGAAAGGGTGGCTGGTGCGGAAATATCGTGGCTGTTCAATATCGGGGTGTTTACAGCGCTTACACCCACCTATGGCTGGCAGCGTTATCAATTTCAGAACGGCCAGATAAACTACTCGACCTATGAACAACTAGCGCTGGTTCATCAATTCACGCCGTATGATACCGGCAGCTTCAGTGTTCGCAACGAGTCACGCAATGTCTATCTCGGAGGACCAGGGAATACCGGCTACCGCGTAAACATCGTATTCCTGCAGTGGACACATCTATTCTGAGGGACGTATGTACCAATCGTATTACAAACTGCGCGGCAAACCATTCCAGCTGACACCGGATCCGGAGTTGCTATTCCCCAGCAAAGGACATAAACGGGCCATGTCGTATCTGTTGTATGGATTCGAGCAGGGTGAAGGCTTTGTGATGATTACCGGTGCGGTCGGCACCGGCAAGACCCTGCTCATCCAAATGCTGTTCGAGCAATTAGCCGCGCGCAACATCGCCATGGCCAGTATCGCATCGACCAACCTGGATGGCCCTGATATCTTGCCAGCGGTGGCTTCGGCTTTCAATCTGCCCTATGAGGGACACAGCAAGGAAACTTTGCTTCAGGACCTGAGGCGCTATCTGGTGACCTTGCGCGCACACCATGCGCATGCGCTGCTGGTCGTAGATGAGGCTCAGACACTTACCCCATCGGCGCTGGAGGTGCTGCGCATCCTCTCGAATTTTGAGATCAAGGGAAAAGCACTGCTGCAGATATTCCTGGTCGGACAGACAGAATTGAGACGGACCATCGTCGCAAACCACATGGAGCAATTGCGCCAGCGCATCATCGCTTCCTACCGTCTGGAACCCCTAGATCAGGAAGAAAGCCAGGCCTATATTCTTCACCGGCTGCGCGCAGTTGGCTGGAAGGGTGATCCGGAGATCACGCCCGATGTATTCTTGGAAGCCCAACGCTTCAGCGGTGGGATCCCGCGCAAAATCAATCTCATCATGGACCGATTGCTGCTCTACGGATATCTGGAGGAAACACATCATCTAGGCCGGGATGAATTTGCCGTTGTGATACATGAAATTCATGAGGAAATGTCAGGCATGCCCACCACTCTTGAAGCGTCCATCGGGCAGGAGAGCATGGACCTGGCACACATCACGGCGGCGACCGAGAAAGAGAACCAGCTAGCGATATTGGAGCTCAAACTCAATGATATCCTGCGGCAGATGCGCGAGAAGATAAAACTGAAGGAGATGTTGCAGCATAGTCATCCTCTCGACCGGATCCATAAAGAATCATTGTCTTCTAATGCGCGGCATGCGAGGTCGAAGCGGGAGGAAAAATGACGAACAGCCCCAGGGAAGACAACCGCGTTGTCAATGCGATGACCGTGGATGTGGAGGACTACTTTCAGGTATCCGCGTTTGAAAAGTGTATCCCCCGGGGAGATTGGCATAAGTGGCCGCAGCGGGTGGAGGGCAATACCGAGCGTATCTTGGAGATCTTTGAGCGCAACAATGTCAAAGGCACGTTTTTTGTTCTGGGCTGGGTGGCGGAACATTTCCCATCTTTGATACGCCGCATTGCCGAATCCGGGCATGAGCTGGCGAGTCACGGCTACGGCCACGAACGGCTTACCAATATCACACGCGAGCAGTTTCGTGAGGGGATCAAACGCACCAAAAAACAGCTCGAGGACCTTAGCGGCAAGGGTATATCGGGATACCGCGCACCGAGCTACTCCATCGGGCCAGATACACTCTGGGCCCATGAAGAGTTACAACAAGCAGGTTACCGTTACAGCTCCAGCATCGTCCCAGTGCGTCATGATATCTATGGTATGCCGCGCGCCCCGCGGTTTGCGTTTTACGCAGGCCGGACCGGGTTGTTGGAAATCCCGATCACCACCATCACGCTCTTCGGACGTAACTGGCCGTGCGGCGGTGGGGGTTACTTCAGGTTGATTCCGTTCCCGTTGTTTAATTGGGGGTTGAGGCATGTCAATCAGCATGAAAAGCGCCCCGGGGTCTTTTATTTCCATCCATGGGAGATCGATCCACAGCAGCCAAGGGTGCCAGGCGTTACGTTCAGAAACAGGGTGCGTCATTATCTAAACCTGAGCCGTATGCCAGGTAAACTCGAATTATTGCTGAAGAATTTCCGCTTTGATCGTATGGATAAAGTATTCCTTGCACAGGCCAATGAATCTTATCCGATTGTGACGCTCCAAGATCCCCAGTTTTGTGCAAGATAGAAGGTGTGATCCATGCTTAACATTGCTGGAGATCACTCCGCCGGCCCCGGTATCGTCAAGCGACTCGCGCCAGAGGACAAAGGCCGGTGGGATGCATTCGTGCGATCATCATCCCAGGCGACTTTTTTCCATTGGGCAGCCTGGCGTAAAGTCATCGAGAATGCATTCGGTCACCGTTGCCACTATCTGTACACGGAGGACGCCGGGGGCATCACTGGCATCCTGCCCTTAGCGGAAATTAAAAGCCGGTTATTTGGTCACGCCCTGATTTCGACCCCATTCTGCGTATATGGAGGAATTGCGGCGAACGATGATAATGCTGCGGCACAACTGAAGCGGGCGGCCGCGCGTCTGGCTGAAGAGCTCAAGGTCGATTATCTGGAACTGCGAAACCGGAAGCCAGACCAGTCCTCCTGGCCTACCAAGGATCTGTATGTAACATTCCGGAAAGCGATCGATCCGGATAATGCGGTTAATCTTCAGGCCATACCTCGTAAACAACGCGCCATGATCCGCAAGGGCATTGAGGCTGGTCTGCAAGTACAGGCCAATGCCAGGATCGATGAATTTTTTGATGTTTACGCCGAGAGCGTTCGCAATCTGGGCACGCCAGTATTATCGAGACGCTACTTTGAGTTATTGAAGGATGCCTTTGCTGACGATTGCGAGATCACGGTGATTGCACATGGGCCTAAATCGGTCGCTGCCGTCATGAGCTTCTATTTCAGGGATGAAGTGCATCCCTACTATGGGGGAAGCATCGCAGAAGGGCGGGATCTCAAAGCCAATGATTTTATGTACTGGGCGGTGATGCAGCGTGCGGTCGAAAGAGGGGCCAAGGTTTTTGACTACGGGCGAAGCAAACTCGATAGCGGTTCGTATCATTTCAAAAAGCATTGGGGATTTGAACCTGAACCCATGCACTACGCCTATTATCTGGTGCAGGCAAAGGCTGTACCGGATGTAAGTCCTGCGAATAAGAAGTACAGACTCTTCATCAAGGCCTGGCAACATCTGCCTTTGCCGGTCAGCCGCGTTATTGGTCCATGGATAGCGCGAGATCTCGGATAGCCCCATGCAGGAATTGCTGTTCCTTTGCCATCGCTTACCTTACCCACCCAATAAGGGTGACAAGATACGTTCCTATCATTTATTGTGTTACTTAGCCGAAAAATATCATGTGCACTTGGGTACTTTTGTGGATGACCCCATGGACTGGGTGCATGTCCCCGCTGTCAAGGCATTATGTGTGGAAACTTGTATCCGACCACTCAGGCCGGGATTGGCACGCATCCGATCCCTGGCAGCTTTCGGTCAGCTGATGCCGTTTACGGCCGCTTACTATCGTGACAAGCGCATGCAGAGATGGGTCGATGGGATCATCTCAAACGGAAAGGCAAAGATTGCCTTGGCGTTCTCTTCCGGTATGGCACCGTTCTTGATGCAAGCGGATAGGGTGCGTCGAATAATGGATTTTGTTGACGTGGACTCCGATAAATGGCGTCAGTATGCAGGCAGCCATAAAGGCCTGGCACGCATGGTCTATCACAGGGAAGCGAATTATCTGGCTGATTATGAGCGCCAGATCGCTACAAAATTTGATGCTTGCATATTCGTGTCTGGCAGTGAAGCACGGTTTTTCGGCAATCAGGTGCCTGCACTTGCCAGCAAGATTCACGGAATCCCGAATGGTGTCGATACGGAATATTGGGATCCGGCACGTGATTACCCCAACCCATATGGAAAGGGGGAGCGCACCATCGTATTCGTTGGCGCTATGGATTACTGGTCGAATATCGAAGGCGCACAATGGTTCGCCCAGGATGTCTGGGCGCGGATTCACCGAATGATCCCGGATGCCCGTTTCTACATCGTAGGGTCCAAACCCAGTCGAGCGGTACGCAACTTGGCTTCCATCGACGGCATTGTGGTGACCGGCAGTGTCAAGGATGTCAGGCCCTATGTCGTCCATGCGCATGCAGTAGTAGCGCCCCTGCGCATCGCGCGTGGCATCCAGAACAAAGTGCTGGAGGCGCTGGCAATGGCCAAAGTACTCTTGGCGACTCCGCAGGCCTATGAAGGAATTGAAAATTTCACCGAACGCCAAGGCTGCATCAGTGATTCAACGGAGGTGTTGGCCAATGAAGCTTTGCGCTGGCTGGCAGAACCCACGCCGGCCAAGGTGCCGGCGGTCCGCAAGCAACTGCTTTCCACTTATAACTGGCAACAAACCTTTGCCCGTTATGATGCAGTGCTTGGGAACTCCGCTGTATCTGATAGTGAACTGAAGCGATCTGCGGTTTCCCCGGTCCGGGAGGCTTTCCCGTGAGTCGTTCGCCGGCACTACAATCAGGTAATCCAGTCCGTGTAGCCTGGCAAGTTTCTGTCGTAGCTCTTGCGGTTGCTGTGGTTATTCTGGGTGCCGTCTACTGGCGCACCATCGGCTCGTTGATATGGGTATGGAGCCATGATGGAACATACCAATACGCCTTTCTTATTTTTCCGCTGAGTATCTGGACGGCTTTCAATCTGCGCCGTGAACTGCTGGCAAGCGCACCCAGGGCATATGTCTGGGGGTTACCGATTGTAGCCGGCTTGAGCTTTATCTGGCTGGTGGGCAACTTGGTCAGTATCAATGTGCTACAGCACTTTTCCCTGGTCGCAATGTTTCCGGCATTGGTCCTCGTCTACTGGGGTTGGCGCGCGGTCCGGGTGCTGGCTTTTCCCCTGGGATATCTCATATTTGCCATCCCCTGGGGTGACTCGCTGGTGGGACCGCTGCAGGATTTCACCGCGCATTTCAGTGTGCGAGCGCTGGAATTGATCGGCACCCCGGTGCTTCTTATTGGACGCGAGATTACCACGACCTCGGCGGTCTGGAATGTGGAGGCTGCCTGCAGCGGCGTGAAGTTCTTCATTGCCTCTACTGCATTGGGCTGTCTGTTTGCGTATCTTATGTACCACCGGTGGTGGAAGAGGCTGCTGTTCGTAGTGTTGGCAGCGGTAGTGCCCATCATTGCGAATGGCTTGCGGGTGTTTTTCACAATTCTTATCGGTGATACCTGGGGGCTCAAATACGCAACTGGTACGGATCATCTGATTTTTGGCTGGCAATTTTTTGGCAGCGTGCTGGTTATCCTGCTGGTAGTGGGCTGGCTATTTCGTGATCCTGCGGTCACCACCCACCCGCTACCCGGCAATGGCGATAGAGTTTCTTCATGGCAGGGCGCTGTCTGGGTAGTCGCCATCGCATTGGTAGTCGCCGGTCCGGCGCTTGCCCTGTGGATTCAATTGCCCAGTGTCAAGGCGAGCGCGATGAAATTGACGGGGCCCGCAGTGAGTGGCTGGCGTGGACCCGAGAGTTCGATGTCGGGCTGGAATCCGAGCTTCCAGGGGGCAGATGCTGAAATACACGTGGCCTACAGCAACGCTGCGACTGGCACCGGCGTCGAGCTTTTTAATGCGCTGTATATCGGACGCCCTCGCCACGGTCATGACCTGATTACCTACGGCAACACTCTATATGATCCTGTCAAGGCGACTGTATTAGATAATGGTACCCATAAAGTTTTGCTGAGTGACGGTCATGCTTTCCGCGTGCAGGAACTGCGCCTTGCGACAGCGAACGGCTCGCGTATCGTCTGGTATTGGTATTGTGTCGATGGCCGCTGCACGGCTTCCGCCATAGCGGTGAAGTTGAGCCAGATCCTGGATATGTTCACAGGACGCCGTTCCCGATCCTCCGTATGGGCCGTGTCGGTGGTGGGAGCTGCCGATGAAGTTGCGGCTATGCGTGCGAGCTTGGCAGCTTTTATGGCAGCAGTTCCCGGCATCATCGGCCAGGGTCCACAGCCGGATGCAGCAGCTTTGATGCAGACGGCAAGCCGCCCATGAACGCTAGACCCCGGATCGTGCATGTGCTGTACCGCCTGGATACGGGCGGCATGGAGAATATCCTCGTGACGCTGATAAACCAGACCTGCCAGCGTTACCGTCATGCGGTGATCTGCCTTGAGGGATTCAGTGCTTTCAGGGAACGGATAGCAGACTCCGGTGTGCCTTGCGTGGCGCTGCACAAGCAACCCGGCAAGGATTTTGGCTGCTATCTGAGATTGTGGCGGACACTCAAAGATCTAAAACCGGAGTTGGTGCAAACCTACAATATCGGTGCCATTGATGCCGCACCTATTGCAAAACTGGCAGGTGTACGCCGCATAGTCCACGCTGAACATGGACGTGACGCGTTAGATCCACAGGGCGAGAGACGTAAGTATCGGTATCTGCGGCGCGGACTCAGCCCATGTATTGATCGCTTCATCGCCGTCTCCCGAGAGCTGGAAGATTGGCTGAATGCCAAAGTGGGGATCCCTCGGTCACATGTTGTCCATATAGCCAACGGTATTGATACAACACAGTTTATTCAGGCAGCTTCGGCAAGGGAAAATCGTCCCCTGTTGAGGGCGTTCGCCCCCCCGGGCACACTGCTGATCGTGACGGTCGGACGACTGGACCCGGTCAAAGATCAGATGGGATTAATAACTGCATTCAAGCACTTGTGTGTATTGCTGCCGGAAGAGCGTGATCGTCTGCGTCTGGTCATCATCGGTGAAGGACTGCAGCGTGCCGCATTGGAATCACAGATCACAAGCCTTGGGCTCGGCGATCAGGTACAGCTGCTGGGCAACCGTAGTGACGTGGCTTCGCTACTCACAGAATGTGACATCTTTGTACTGTCCTCCGTGGCCGAGGGTATGCCGGTCACCTTGCTGGAAGCCATGGCCGTCGAACTGCCGGTGGTGGCCACTGACGTAGGTGGCATGAGTGAGGTGGTGTTGTCTGGTAATACAGGCTTGCTGGTACCCATGAGTGATCCGCAGGCACTGGCAAAGGCACTCAGCGGCTACGTTCTGGACAATGACTTGCGTGCACGCCACGGTGCCGCAGGACGCGAGCGCGTGGAGACAGGGTTCAGCCTGTCTGACATGGTCTCGGCCTATACAGCTCTTTACGATGGCTTACTGGGCAATTCAGTACGGCATCCGCAAGCAGCCGTGAGTCCCGGCGTGGCCGGGCGCAGGGAGCGTTAAACCATGTGCGGCATCGCCGGTATCGTGCTGTCGTACAAGAGCAGCCATGTGGACGAGGGCGTGTTGCGCGCCATGCGTGATGCACAAATCCACCGCGGGCCGGATGAAGCGGGGCTTTACATGGGCCACGGTGTTGGTTTGGCACACCGTCGCTTGTCGATCATCGATCTGGCGCATGGACAGCAGCCCATCGTGGATGAGCATACAGGGCTGGCTCTGGTCTATAACGGCGAACTCTATAACTTCCAGTCTCTCAAGTCGGAACTGCAAGCCGAGGGCATTCGTTTCAACAGCCATTGTGATACCGAGGTGCTGCTGCGGGCGTGGCAACACTGGGGCGATTCCTGTCTGCAGAGGCTGCGAGGGATGTTCGCTTTTGCGATGTGGGATGCCAGGACCAAACGCATTCATCTGGTGCGCGATCACATCGGCATCAAGCCGCTGTATTACGGCTTCACCCGCCAGGGTGACTTGGTGTTTGCATCCGAACTCAAGGGGCTGCTGGCGCACCCGCAGGTAGATCGAAATCTGGATCCACAAGCGCTGGAGGAATATCTCGCCTTTGGATACGTGCCTGATCCGAAGAGTATTTACCACGGTATCTCCAAGCTTCCGCCCGGCCAGCATTTAAGCTGGCGTGCAGATGAACGGCCGCCGGTCCCGCACAGCTACTGGGATGTACCCTTCAATGTGAATCCGCAATTGGATTTGGGACGGGCTTGCATGCAGCTGCGTAGTTTGCTGGATGACTCAGTGGCGAGCCAGCTGGTATCCGACGTGCCATTGGGTGCATTTTTATCGGGCGGCGTGGATTCAAGCGCCGTGGTGGCCAGCATGAGCCGGGCAACACGCGAACCGGTCAGCACTTGCGCCATCGGATTCGATAATAGCGGCTTTGATGAAACGGCGTTTGCACGCCGTGTTGCCGGGCATCTGCATACTCAGCACTTCGAGGAGCGGGTGAGCTCACAGGATTACGGATTGCTCGACACGCTGGCGGGAATCTACGATGAGCCGTTCGCTGACAGCTCGGCGCTACCCACCTACCGGGTTTGCGAACTGGCACGCCGGCATGTCACGGTTGCTTTGTCCGGAGACGGTGGAGATGAAAATTTCGCCGGTTACCGGCGTTACCGCTGGCATCAGTTTGAAAGCCGTATCCGCGATCGTCTGCCACTTGCCATCCGCAAGCCAGTATTCAGTTTTCTCGGCAGCTGTTATCCAAAGGCGGATTGGGCGCCACAGGCGTTGCGTGCCAAGACCACGCTGCAAGCCCTGGCCAGGGATACTGTCGAGGCTTATTTTTATACGATCAGCGTCGTGCCTACAGCCGTTCGGCAGGCGTTGTACAGCGAGAGCTTCAAACGCGAACTCCAGGGCTATATGGCTCTCGAAGTATTCCGCGGCCACATGCGGAATTCACCCACGGAGCACCCACTATTGCTGGCGCAATACCTGGACTTCAAGACCTATTTACCGGGCGACATCCTGACTAAAGTGGATCGGGCCAGTATGGCCCACAGCCTGGAGGTACGTGTGCCTTTGCTCGATCATCGCCTGGTGGAGTGGGCATCCTGCCTGCCACCGGCACTGAAGTTGCGAGGCAGGCAAGGCAAATATATTCTGAAGAAAACCCTGGAACAGGATCTGCCCAAAGAGGTGCTGTACCGTCCCAAGATGGGTTTCAGTGTGCCGCTTGCAGGTTGGTTGCGGGGCCCGCTCGCCGGGCGTCTCCGGGATGCGCTTAAGACCGGAGCCGTCGCCCAATGCGGTTACTTCAAGCATTCTGTACTGAATGATCTGGTCAATCAGCATGTCTCAGGCCGGAGCAACCACAGCACGATGTTGTGGAGTCTGCTTATGCTGGATGCTTTTCTGCGCAGGCACTCAGGTCCCACAGCGGCCCATGGGGATACCACATCCGGGATTCGCAGGGCGGTCGGTAAAGGTGTGGCATGAACGGACCCATCCTGATATTCGGCCTGCCGCGCTCCGGCACCACCTGGATTGGCAAGCTCTTCGACAGCCATCCGGATACCCTGTATCGCCATGAGCCGGACAGTGTTTACCGGCTTGCCATGCCTCTGTTCCCGGACGAGAGCGAAGCCGGCCATTACCGGCGGGAACTCGAGAAATATATAGCAGCTTTACCCGGCATGCGGACTGCGAAAATTGCAGGTAAGCAGCCGCTGTTTCCCAAAAACTATCATTCAAAGCCTGCGCTGATTGCCTACCGTGGCGGACTTGCGTTCGCTAAATTCTCCGGCCAATTCTTCCCGGGCATGCCTTTGCCTTTCTGTCCTACTGGCAAAGGCTATGACCATCTTCGCATTGTATGGAAATCCATCGAGTCACTTGGAAGGTTGGGAGCATGCATGGAGGCTCTGCCTGATGCGCGCGCGATACATATTCTTCGTCATCCCTGTGGCTATGTGGCGTCTGTGCTGCGGGGCGAGAACCATCATCGTTTCGTGAGTCACACGCCCACCAGCGAGGATTATGGAATCTTTGAGATGCTATTAGCCACCGCGCCTGCCAGACATCGGGGCTTGACACTTGCTGATTTAAAGAAACTCACACCCGAGGAACGGTTGGCGTGGCGTTGGGAGCTGACGCATGAGAAAGCTCTTGCCGATACACCAGATTCGGATCGGGTGCTCCGCGTACGTTATGAAGACGTCTGTGCCAATCCAATTGCTGAGACGCGCCGCATGTTTGAGTTTGCCGAGTTGAGCTGGCAGCGGCAAACCGAGGGCTTTATCTTAGCAAGCACCAGCAGGTCGCAGAGCGATTACTATAGCGTTTTCAAGAATCCTCAGGCGTCTGCACAACGCTGGCGCTTAGAACTTACGGTGGATGTAATCGAAAGAATTTTAAAAGTGTTGCAAGGCAGCCCGATGCAGCGATTATACGACAGTAAGATACCGGCAATTCAACAATAAATGGTTATCAGGATGCAAACTGTACTTGTAACAGGGGCCGCAGGATTTATTGGATTTCATACTTGTATGAGACTTCTGCATGATGGATATCATGTCATTGGGCTTGACAATATTAATAGCTATTATGATGTAAATCTTAAATTAGACAGGTTAGGGCAGATCGGTAAAGGCCTACCATTTAAATTTATTAAAATGGATATCTCTGACAGAGAAGTGATAAAAGATTTATTCAGAAAAGAACGACCACATTTTGTGATCAACCTCGCCGCTCAAGCCGGAGTTCGTTACTCGATACAAAACCCCTATCCTTATGTGGATAGCAATTTGCTTGGTTTTATGAATGTTCTCGAAGGCTGCCGGTGGGGTGGTGTGCAGCATCTGGTTTTCGCGTCATCCAGTTCAGTGTATGGGGCTAATACGAGTATTCCGTTCTCTATAGATCAGAATGTTGATCACCCGTTATCGCTATACGCCGCAACTAAAAAAGCAAATGAATTGATGGCGCATGCTTATAGCAGTCTCTACAAACTACCCTGTACTGGGCTGAGATATTTTACCGTTTACGGCCCGTGGGGGCGCCCGGATATGTCGTATTTCACATTCACACGTTCGATACTCGAGGGCAAACCAATTGATGTATTTAATCGTGGTGATATGAAGAGAGATTTTACTTACATAGATGATATCGTCGGGGGCACAGTTAAGGTATTACAGAAGATTCCACAAGGCAATCTCGGGTGGGATGCCGCCATGCCCAGACCTGATTCAAGTTATGCACCCTATAAGATTTATAATATTGGTAACAATGCACCAGTAGAGCTTATGAAAATGATTGAAATTCTCGAGGATGCTCTTGGAAAGAAGGCAATAATGAATTATTTGCCTCTTCAGGATGGAGATGTGAAAACAACATTTGCCAATATAGATGATTTAATTTCCAACGTTGGCTTTAAACCGAGCGTAGGCATACAAGAGGGGATTATGCGATTCGTCAAATGGTACAAGGATTATTACCACATCTGACTTCATGTTTATATTCAAAAATAACATGACCAAACTACTTACATTCACCAGTCTCTATCCGAATGCAGCTCAGCCGCGGCACGGTGTTTTTGTCGAGGAAAGGCTACGTCATGTGGTGGCCTCCGGCAATGTCATGGCTAAAGTGATTGCGCCGGTGCCATGGTTTCCTTTCAAGCACGCTGCTTTCGGTAGATATGCGATACGCGCTTCAGTGCCAAAGCGTGAAGAACGCTACGGTATTCAAATCGAACATCCCCGATATCCTGTGATTCCGAAAGTAGGTATGGGAATGGCACCGCGTTTGATGTACCGGGCACTCTTGCCAGTATTCCGAAGGTTAGAAACCCAAGGCCAGGATTATGATCTGATCGATGCGCACTACTTTTATCCGGACGGCGTGGCGGCGGTACTGTTGGGACGCTATCTGGGAAAACCCGTGGTGATTACCGCTCGCGGCACTGATGTAACCTTGATTCCGCAATATCGCATTCCCAGGCGGCAGATACTTTGGGCAGCTGAGCATGCAGCGGCCATCATGACGGTCTCACAGTCGCTCAAGGACTCTCTGGTTACTTTAGGTATTGCTCCACACAAGATTATTCCCCTGCGCAATGGGGTGGATTTGGAGCGTTTTCGGCCTATGAACCAGCCTGTGATTCGGGCCAGACTTGGTCTGACTGGCCCAGTGTGGCTTTCTGTGGGCCATCTTATAGAACGGAAAGGCCTACACATTACTATTTCTGCACTCGCGCAGGTTCCTGATATAACGCTACTAATTGTTGGGGACGGACCTGAGGAGAGACACCTGCGCCAATTGGCAAACATATTGGGTGTCAGTGGGCGCATTCGCTTTCTCGGTGCCATCAGTCACACTGACTTATGTGAATACTACAACGCGGCAAATGTTGTAATTCTTGCCTCAAGCCGGGAAGGCATGCCGAACGTAGTGCTGGAAGCCCTGGCCTGTGGCACACGAGTAATTGCTACAGCGGTTGATGGAACACCGGAGTTGATCACCTCACCTGATGCGGGGGAGTTGATGCAGGAGCGTACTCCTGAAGCTTTAATTGCGGCTTGGTATAGATTGCGTACAGTCATAACTGACCGCATCTCGACACGGAAATTTGCCCAGGGCTTCGGATGGCTGCCGATAGTAGAAGCACAACAGGCGCTTTACGCAAATGTTCTGTCCAAACCCGGGCAATTTCAAGTACGCAAGTAGATCTATGAGTAAATATATGGCAGCCACAGAAACAAATGTCTAGCAAATGACGCCAAGCCGAAGTCTGTTATATATCTGCGCAACCATAATCATTTCATCCTTTTGCATTGGGGCGCAGTAGTGTTCGGTTAAATATTGAGCAAACTCAATTGGTTAGTAGCCAAGGCTATTTCTGGAGCGGGTGGATCGAGCTGCAAGGCGCATGAAATCTCGGTTTTCTCAAAAACTGAGACGGAGAGAATCTGTAGCGACGTGTACAGCGAGGCATTCAGGTGAAGCTCTTTCTTGACGATGGCAACGAGGACATAGGTGGATACGGCGCACCAGATTTGGGTCTTCACCGCATTCTCGCTGGTGCCGAGGAACTTCTTGATTCGCAAATGCTGCTTGATCCATTTGAAGAACAATTCGACCTGCCAGCGGCTCTTGTACAGAGCGGCGATAGTCAGCGGTGGCAAGGTCGTGTTGTTGGTCAGGAATACGAGGGACTTGCCCGTCTCTGGATCTTTGAAGCGAATGCGCCGCAACTGCTCGGGGTAGTCCTGGGCCACGTAGAATCCATTGAGGGCGATACGTTCATCGCACATCACACCGGTAGCTCGGTCGGTCGCGCTGGAGTACACGCGTCTGGCATCCATGCCGCGCTTGGCTCGCGTGACGAAGAAAGCCCCGACCTGATGCAGTTTGTACAACCGAGCGAAGTCGAGATAGCCACGATCCATGATGTAAAATGCGCCTGCCTCGACGGGCAGGAAGTCCAGCACATTGACCTCGTGCAGCTTGCCGTCGCTGATGTGGATGAAAGCCGGAATAGCGCCGCGCAAGTCCAACAACGTGTGCAGTTTGATGGCGGCTTTAGTCGAACGAAACGGCGCCCACTCGAACAGGCTCAGGCACAGATCGATGGTGGTAGCGTCGAGTGCATACACGCTGGCATCGAGCTCCGCTATCCCGGGTTCGTTGGCGTACAACGCTCTTGCGCGAGCAATCAGTCGTTGAGCCAAGGCATGGTAGATGCGCCAGTCGCGAAGATTCAGCGCGTCGGCAAGCGTCGATCGGGCCGGAGAACCCTTCAGCCCCATATGAAACAGTTTGGTTTGGTTGGCGGTGAGACAGGCTTCGCTATCGCGCAGAGACTCCCGCCAGGTCAGTTGCAAGAAGGCCATGATGCGAAACAAATCTGCGCAACCCAGCGTACTCACACCCGCATCGCCACCGTGGCGCTCGACGATACGCCCGAAGGTCTTCCACGGTACGAACTCCATAACCTGCGCAAACAGCGTCTTGCCCAAGTTCATGCTTAACCCCAAGTCGTTTAAACCTGGAATCATCGCAAATGAACCGCTTGGAATTCAAATTGTGGACACCCATAAACCTCTCGAAAGCCTCGCCAATGTTGGCTTACCAGCCTGCTGACATCAAATAAACCGGACACTGCTGATTGGGGCTATATATTGAACACGTCTTCTATTCCGAGTGAATATCGCATTATTGAGCGCATAACGGTTCAATAAGCACAAATAAATAAAAGTGTAAATGTAACAATGAAGATCTTATATCACCACCGCATTGGCTCGAAGGATGGCCAGTATGTTCATATTACTGAAATGGTTAATGCGTTCGAGGCATTGGGGCACGAAGTCATTATGGTACGACCTACTGTCATTGATTCGCACTCTTTCGGTGGAGAATCGAGGTTGATAGTTAGTCTTAAGCGTTTTTTGCCGAAGGCTCTCTACGAGCTGCTCGAATTGGCTTATAACTTGGTGGATAATCAGTCGTTGCGTCGGGCAATTCGTCGCCATAGTCCGGATTTCATCTATGAGCGTTATAACCTTTACTTTGTGTCCGGAGTGTGGGCTGGAAAGAAGTTTCATCTGCCGTTTCTATTGGAAATTAATTCACCACTAATGGATGAGCGTAGTCGCTACAACGGTCTATCAGTCAAGTGGCTTGCGCGATGGAGTGAAAGGTACGTATGGCGTAATGCCGATCATATCTTTACTGTTACTGATGTATTAGCCAGAAAGGTAGCCGCGGAGTTGGTGCCTCGTGACAATATTAGTGTAACGCCAAATGGCATTGATCGACAGAAATATATGAATTTACCATCCCGTGCCACAGCAAAACGGCGACTCGGTATAGAAGATTATATCGTTTTGGGTTTTACAGGATTTGTCCGGGAATGGCATGGTCTGGAACAAGTTATCGATTTAATTGCAACGCGTAAAGATATACCACTGCACCTAATGTTGGTAGGAGACGGTCCAGCCAGGATAAAACTCGAACAACATGCGTTTAATCGGGATGTTGCAGAACGTGTGACATTTACAGGTCTCATCGAACGTGAAGATATACTGAAATATATTGCTGCCTTTGATGTTGCATTACAGCCAAGCGTGGTGCCCTATGCTTCACCGCTTAAGCTATTTGAATATATGGCAGCGGGTTGCTCCATTGTGGCACCGGATACAGAAAATATCCGTGAGATTCTGAGCCACGAGGTTAATGCACTATTATTTGCCACGGAGGACATAAATGCTTTGTCGGCGCAGGTAGAGCGACTTGTGTTTGAGCCGGCACTTCGTGAACGGTTGGGAGAAGCTGCGCGTCAGACGATTAACGAGCGTGATCTGACCTGGATTGCCAATGCTGAATCCGTGCTTGCAGTTGCACATAGGCTCTTGAGTAAATGAAGTGGAGGTATCAGTGGCATTAAGAACTCGTCGATCATGGGACAAGGAGCAAGATTGATTGATCAACAAGCAGGGTATCATGAACCAGCCGTGGTCATTGGCGCAGGACTTAATGGTCTGGGTGTAGCGCGCAGTCTGATGCGTGCGCGCGTGCCGGTCTGGATCGTGGATTCCGATTCTCGTCAGCCGGGGATGCATACCCGGGCAGCCCGGCCATGGGTGATCGCTGCCATGCAAGGCGAAGCTCTGGTGGAAGGATTGCGGTCCTTGGTGCCCTCCAGGTTGAGTAATTCACGCCCGGTACTGATATTGACTCAGGAAGAAAGCGTCAAAGCCGTCTCGCGATACCGTGAGGTGCTGTCTCCGCATTATCGCTTCACTCTCCCCGAAAAGGGTATGGTGGATACGCTGCTGCACAAGGAGGGTTTCCAGCGCCTAGCGGAAGCTCTGCGAGCGCCCATCCCGCCCCTGGTTCATATCCGTTCTATTCAGGATTTACCACAGCTGAAGTCATTACGGTTTCCCGTGGTGGTCAAGCCAGGTGAGCGACATGCCGGTTACAGTCACGCGTTCAAAAAGGCCTATCGTATCGGCGACAGGGAGGAAGCCGAGCAGTTGATCAATAGAATCCTGCTGGTTATGCCGGATGTGGTTGTGCAGGAATGGATCGAGGGCGCGGATTCTGACATATTCTTCTGTCTGCAATATATCCGCCATGATGGGATTGTCGCGGCGTCATTCACAGGACGCAAGATCCGCTCCTGGCCGCCACAGGTGGGAGGTACTGCGAGTTGCACGGCGGCGCCGGAATTCGCCGGCAAACTTGAACAAATGACGACCCGGTTTTTCAACAGCGCAGGCGTTGTTGGGTTGGCAGGCATGGAATACAAGCGTGATGCCGGTAGCGGTGCTTTCCGGATGGTGGAGCCGACCATCGGTCGCACCGACTACCAGGAAGAAGTGGCAACCTTGAACGGCATTAATCTTCCGTATGCCACCTATTGTGCCGAACTCGATATGCCGGTAATGCAACCGGTGTTAACAAAGCGGCTACTCGTATGGCGGGATCGCTCGGCAGATTCACAATCTGCCGCAGCCCAGAACCAGAGTATCCGGCAAAGCTTTCCTGATGGCTGTGTTGTTGTGGAGGCGTCGTGGCGTTGGAATGATCCCATGCCATCGCTGATGCACATGCTGGAGCGTGTGCGTGGTGCATTGCAAGTCAGGGTCCGTAAGGTACTTGGGAGTTCCAAAAACGCGAAGGGCGAGCCATGATCCCGTTTCTAAACAAGCTAACCGGCTGGAGTAGACGAAACAAGCTGCGGATACTGGATGCGCGTGCTGGGTTGGCGGCCGCGGCCGCATGGCTGACTCGTGCCCAGGATGCCACCGGTAGCGGGGGTGTTAGTGCGTACTATGACCTGAAAACACACACGTGGGTAGCCGCTTATCCCGAGACCACCGGTTATATCATCCCGACATTTTTCCGCTATGCGCAATTTACATCCAACAATGAGTATCGTGAACGTGCCCTGCGCATGGCCGCATGGGAATCGGATATCCAGCTCCCGGATGGCGGCGTGCGGGCCGGTACCCTGGATGCCAAACAGATTGTACCAACCATATTCAATACGGGGCAGGTTGTTTTCGGTTGGCTAAGCGCGTGGGAAGAGACAGCAGAAACACGTTTCCGCGATTCACTGGTACGCGCGGCGGACTGGCTGGTGGCAGCGCAGGACCAGGACGGCGCTTGGCGACGCTTTGCCTCGCCGTTTGCCGCTCATCGGCTCAATACCTATAACACCCGCGTCGCCTTCGCGCTTGCTCAGGCCGGTAAAACCCTGGAACAACCTGAATACACAGCAGCAGCCGTCCGCAATATCAACTGGGCACTGACGCAGATGTATGCTAATGGCTGGCTGGAAAATAATGATCTTGAAGATAACACGCGTCCCCTGATACACACTATCGCCTATGCAACACGTGGAATTCTCGAGGTGGGTCTGATCGCTGGGAAATCTCAATTTGTGGATGCGGCTATGCACATTGCGCATGCGGTCGCCAAAACCCAGCGCCGTGACGGTGCGCTTCCGGGCCGACTGGACGCCGAGTGGAAACCGGCAAGCCGCTGGAGCTGCATCACCGGTAACGCACAGATGGCTGTTATCTGGCAGCGCTTGGCACAGGAAACCGGGGACCAGGCCTGGCGGCTGCCGGCTGAAAAAGCCAACCGCTTCAACTTGTCCGTCCAGAATCTGGATGCTGCTGATCAGGGTGTGCGCGGCGGGATCCCGGGGTCCCACCCTGTGCGTGGCGGCTACATGGCATACCGGTTCCCGAATTGGGCTGCCAAATTCTTCATGGATGCAGTGATGCTGCAACTAGGATAGCGTGTACCAAAATGCGTGATCTTCTAATAGCCCTGATCGTATTCGGATCCATTCCATTTATTCTGGTTCGCCCGTATTTGGGATTGCTGATGTGGTCTTGGCTGGGCTACATGAATCCCTACCGCTTGGCCTATGGGTTTGCCTACAGTTTTCCCTGGGTTGAGATCATCGCCATTGTCACACTCATAAGCCTTGTTTTCAGCAAGGAGAGCAAGAAGATTCCAGTGTCGCCAATCAGTGTGTTGTTGTTGCTTTTCTTGGCTTGGACTGGCATTACCTCTTTCTTTGCAGTAGACCCTGCCTCTGCTTGGCAGAGTTGGCAGGAATTCGCGAAAATACAGGTCATGATCTTTGTTACGTTGATATTGGTTAACAATCGCCAGCGTATGCTCTGGCTAATATGGATTATTGTGGTATCTCTTGGATTTTATGCCCTCAAGGGTGGAATCTTTACCCTTTTGAAAGGTGGGGTATCTCACGTTTATGGACCACCAGCGAGTTTTATTGGTGATAATAATGCTCTGGCCCTGGCGCTTTGTATGGCGCTGCCATTCATGAGGTACTTACAGCTTCATTCTTCGTATAAGGTAGTGCGAGTCGCCTTGGGACTAACCATGATTCTTACCGGCGTGACAGTACTTGGCACCTATTCACGTGGTGGGCTTCTAGGTCTGATCATAGTAAGTGGGGTTTTGTTTCTAAAGTCCCGCCGCCGTCTGGCAGTCTCTACAGTGATCGTGGTAATCGGGCTCACTGCGTATCATTTCATGCCTGCACAATGGACGGAGCGCATGGACACGCTGCATCATGCCGAGGAGACGGATTCTGCCCAGACGCGAATCCAGTCCTGGGAATTCGCTGCAAACTTGACTGTCCATAGACCTCTGGTGGGTGGCGGCTTTAACGCTTATGAAAGTGCTTACTTGTGGAAGATCTATGGACCGGAAGATGCCATTCCACGTGCGGTACACAGCGTGTACTTCCGGGTGATGAGTGAACAGGGGTACCCGGGCCTGGTACTGTTCCTCGGTCTCCTTTTCGCAAGCTGGCGGAGTTGTAACCAGGTGCGGAAGAAAACACGGGATTCTACTGAACAAAAGTGGGCTTATGATCTTGCATCCATGCTGCAAGTGAGTCTGGCCGCGTTTATAGCCGCAGGTGCTTTTCTTCCCATGGCCTATTTTGACCTGACTTACCAGCTAATGGCGCTATGTGCTCTTTTGGAAGGTTATATGTTGCGGCAACCCGAGAGCGAGGCAATTGAAGAGTCGCAACAAAATGGATCGGCTTCATTGACCAAACAAACTCAACCGCATGACGCCCTTTCTGAGTGAAGGCATGGAAAGCAGAGAGAAAAATGTTTTGATGATCGCTTACCATTTCCCGCCCGCCGCCATGGGCAGCGGGCATCTTCGGACGTTAGGATTTGTAAAGTATCTGCCATCATTAGGGTGGCAGCCCGTGGTCTTGACGGCAAATGTGAAGGCTTATCCGCGTATAGACGCTGCAAGCGAGGAACTTATTCCGCAAGCTTGTCCTGTGCACAGGGCTTTTGCACTGGACGCACGACGTCATATGGGCATCCGCGGGAAGTATCCGGCCTTTCTGGCGCAACCGGATCGCTGGATTTCCTGGTGGCCTGCGGCAGTGTGGCAGGGCCTGCGACTCATCCGCAGATACAAAATTCGCGTTATCTGGTCCACGTATCCGATTATGACTGCACACTGTATTGCTTATACTTTGAGCCGGTTGGCCGGGTTACCCTGGATCGCGGACTTCAGGGATCCGGTGATGAGTTCCGTGGCTGGGCAGGGCGGGCTGACTGTTCACACACAAATGTGCTGGGAACGCCGTATCATGTCGCATGCCACCCATTCCATATTTACCACGCATGGTGCCATGCAATCCTATGCCGAACGCTATCCGCAGATTAATCGCGAAGGCCGGATGGCCGTGATCCCGAATGGATATGATGAGGCAGTTTTTTCAGCATTGCCGGCGACCAGGCCGTATCAAGTGGGACGACCACTTCGGCTGGTACACAGTGGCGTACTGTATCCCTCTGGCCGCAATCCTATCCCGTTTTTTACGGCGCTTGCGAATCTCCAGGCGTCAGGGATAGTGAACCCCAATGGGCTGACGGTAATCCTGCGTGCGAGTGGTTATGAGGCGATATATGCTGCCGAAATACAAAGGCTTGGCCTGTCGGATATGGTCACCCTGGCTCCGCTCTTATCCTACCGTGATGCATTGGCTGAGCAGGCGGATGCCGATGCTCTATTATTGTTTCAGGGTGCGCAATATGATTGTCAGATTCCAGCCAAACTTTACGAGTACTTGCGTATCGGGCGGCCGATTTTTGCATTGGTGGGTGAGCATGGCGATACCGCAGCGGTGTTGAGTAATACTGGTGGTGCGGAGATCGTGCCACTGGACAATGCTCAAGTAATTGAGGGGCGACTCACTGTATTTATCCATATGTTGCGGAAAGGTGGGTTACCGAGAACAGATGACAGTATCGTACAGAAATATTCCAGACGCCATGGCGCAACTCAGCTTGCAGATATTTTGGACAAAGTTTCCTGCTAGATGTGCGGTCTTTTGTTGATTCCATTTCGTATAAGGGGCTTAAAAATAACTCCTGGCCAGACTAGCATACAGGCGAGATGTATGAAGCCGGGGTAACTCTCAAGGTGCCGCTCATAGCGCTCACTAGGCAGCGGAAGTTTTATAGTCAGGCGAATAGACGCTATCGTCAAGCGACTGGCACTATGCCGAGGTAAATCTCGCCCTTTTTCTAGCCCCAGCCCATAGAAATTACTCAGGAGGATTGACTTCAAGCAGCTTGCTTGCGTAGCTTTCATTAAAAGGGTTATGCGTTGTCATGGTAAAGTACGGTTGATTATCTCAAAGAAATCGCATAGATGATTTACTTATCAGTTCTGCGGCAGTCAATGCCTAGCCGATGACAATCATGTCAAGCATCTTCGCCTTGATCGTGTTTCACTACTTCAAGAGGATGAAACTTGGGAATTTTGTATAAAAGGCTTTCGAGATTGCCGAATTACATTAAGCGATTCGGTCCATTTGATGGCTTCCGTTTGTTGTTTCAAGTCGAACGTATTCTCCTCAAAACTTCTGAGACGCTCAGGAAATATCGCTTTCATGGCCACCCAGGTCCGGTATATCTACGGGAGACAATCAGTGACCATTCGATATTCTGGCAATGCATTGTACGGCGGCAGTACGATATGCATCGCTTTCACCAAAGCGATAGATTGGCGCGTGTGTATCGGGAACAAGTACAAAGAGGTATCAGTCCACTGATCATTGATTGCGGAGGCAATATCGGACTTGCAACATTGGATTTGGCCACATTGTTTCCCGAAGCCACGATATACGTAATTGAGCCAGATGAAGCCAATCTTGAAATTCTCAAGTTGAATACTTCTTATTTCGGTAAGCGAGTCGTTCCGCTTAAAGGCGGTATTTGGAACGAAAGTGGCATATTGAGAATCATCAATCCAGAAGCCGGCTCAAGCGCCTTCCGCGTTTCGACTACCACCGACCATTCTGATGGGGCACTCCAAGCTTATACGATAAATGATATTTGCAGGTTAGCTGGAGTAGAATTTCCGTTCATTGTTAAGATAGACATAGAAGGCGCTCAAGCGAACTTGTTCAAGAATAATACGAGATGGGTGCAGAACACCCATCTCATCATGCTTGAACTTGACGACTGGCTCATGCCATGGCGGGGAACAAGCAGGCCGTTCTTCTCATGCATAAGTCAATATCCGTTTGACTACCTCATCTCAGGTGAAACTATCTTCTGTTTTCGTGATTATGAAGTGCGAAATGGAGCGCAGACTTTTTAAATAAACTGAGACACGCTATCTCTTACTTAATTAAACAGGGCGGCAATAGGTGATCTATGAGAGAACAACAACTTGGCAAGTTCCTTACCAATCGGTCATTTTGTCACAAACATCAATGGGCATGATTGTTACATGATAACCGCTATAAACACCCAATCGCTTGTAGGTGTGCCTATCTATATGGGGGTTATTCTAACCTTGATGTTAGTTAGCCTCGCGTCCCCAGGTTGTGCAGCCATGCAGCAGCCTATCTCCGTCAATCATGATGACTGGTATTCTCAATTCCATGCCCCGCGTGAGGTGGATTGGCCCAAACAGGCGATCGTCAGCGTCCAATTGCTGGGTGGAAACAGCACGGAACATGATGCGCCATTAACGTTCGGCCAGGTATTCAAGCAAGGCGCAATACCCAATGGAAAATCAATAACCGCCAAGTTGAATGATACAACGGTTCCAATCCAGGTTGATCCCAAGTCAACTTGGCCAGACGGATCATTGCGTAATGCTGTTATTACTGTAAACATACCTCAGCTTGACGCGCATACGAGTAAATTTCTTGCTCTGTATCTTACTTCTGATAAGTTCAAGCAAGATTATCAGGGACATAGCACACCAACAGTCACTCAGCTCTTGGATTCTGGGTTTGATGCAACCGCAGTATTGACGATCAAAGGACAAGCCTATCAAGTAGATGCTCGGCAGCTTCTGCTCCATATAAAAAAAACGCATGACTGCAGATCATGGGCGCGTGAATGCAATATCTGGCTTTCTGGCCCGCTCGTCAGTGAATGGATTATTGGAGTACCACCTATTGATTCAATGGGTAATCCAAACCGTCATTTGAAGGTCTTTTTTTATATTCGTGCCTACAGTGGAACAGGAGGTGCTGCAATAGGAAATGTCCGGGTTGATACCGTAGTAGAAAATGACTGGACCTATGTGCCTGCACCACAAAATATTGAATATAACGCTATCCTTACCGTTGGAGCCCACCACTTTCAGCTCAATAATCTCACAAACTACGCACAAACTCGTTGGCATAAAGTGATGTGGTGGCACGATCGTCCACGTGTTTTTACCAGGATTGATTGGCAGTATCTGCAAGCCACCAAGGCAATTTCAAACTACGCTAATGTCTATCCCACTGATGCATTTTTAAATAAAGTACGTCAAAGTGTTGCGCCAATGGAACGCGGTGATCAAAGTGTTCATATGGGCGAAACCGGAGACCAAGTCGCCATAGGGCCACTGCCGCAGTGGACTTCCGTATATGTTATATCAGGTGATCCAAGAGCTTTTGCCTGGATGCGCGCCAATGACGATGCACTTGGCGCATATCAGATGCATTTTAGTGATAAAAAAACCGGGCGGCCACTCAGTATAGTTGATCATCCTTTTATCACACTAATTGCATCCAGTGATGCTCGTAGATTGGCTGATTCCAAGCCGCAGTCTGGATGGGAAAATGATATGCTTCCCTCATGTGCGTTGGGCGCTAGTTGTAAATCACCTTTTACTTACGATATTGCACATTTTCCTTCCGGTGGGTATGTAACGTATATGGTAACTGGTGATTATTATTATCTTGAAGAACTGCAATTTATTGCTTCTTATGTTGAGTTATGGACAAATCCAGGATATAGGGATTATTCCAAAGGCCTTTTATCAAAGGCATTGCCTCAAGTCAGGTCACAGGCATGGGCATTACGTGCCATCGCTGATGCTGCATTTATTACCCCTGACTCAGATCCGCTTAAGTCATATTACTCCCTGCTCATTAACAATATCATCACGAATTATAACCAACTATATACAGGTGGTAGTGTTGACGATCCGCTGCATGTGATTGCTAAATTCGGTAATACGGATGGAAAGCAGGGAGTTGCCATCGCGCCGTGGCAAGATTCATTTTTTACTTGGGCAGTCGGGCATGTAGCAGAACTCGGTTTTCCTGGGGCCGCGAAACTGCTCAAATGGAAAGCAGAATTCCAGATAAATTTGATGACAGACTGGATTGAACATCCACGAACCGGGTATTGCTGGACACAGGCCTCAACTTATGAACTCCAAGTTAAGGATTCAGCCAATTCGCCCATGTATGAAAGTCTCTCCAAAGTCTGGAGCATCAATTTTCCAAATCTCATTGGTCTCACATGCGATAGTGCAAAAATGGTATCCAAGCTTAATACTGGTACGATAAAATATCGTATTGGCGAAATGAGTGGCTATCCATGGTCACCGACTGGATTTACAGCGAATTATCAAATAGGACTGGCTATGGCTGCACAGACAGACATTCCCCACGCACATCTAGCATGGGAGATATTTGAAAAACGTACCCTGAAGCCTGATTACCGGGATAATCCAAAATACGATATCGTACCGCGTTGGGTACATTAGTTGTTGATCAACTAGTAGAAGTCAGGTACCAATACCCATATTTTGTATACTGTAGATCACATACATAAAGCGCAAATGCGGGAACAGCTGGTAATATTGAGTTAGCACTTTCTGATATAAATCAATCACCAGTGGCCACAGCCTTTTGTATCCATAAATAAAAGATACAAGGCCGGAGTTCAAGCTAATGTTCTACCGCCTAAAGGACGTATTTAACAGAAGTCAACTAAACCGCGTACTGTGTGGCATTCTCAAAACGCCGCCGATTAAACCTGATAAGCATTCAACCTTCGCCCTGGTTTCCCAAATAAGAGAAAAAGACATACTTATGTACCTCTTGGCCGTCAAGTCATTCTGCCTGTGGCTTAGACCAAGTCATGTAAAGCTGCTGGTTGATGGCAAACTCAGCCAGAAAAGCAGCCAGATGCTGAATTACCATATACCAAATGTCGTAATCGAGCCACATAGGAACTACCGTAAAGAGCGCTGTCCAACTGGTGGTACCTGGGAACGGCTTTTAGCACTCGCCTCACACGCTCAAGACAGCTATGTCGTGCAACTCGATGCAGACACAGTAACTCTAGCGCCTCTTCAGGAAGTTCACAATTGTATCTCTGCTGAGAAAGCTTTTACTCTCGGCAGTAAACAAGGACAGTTGGTGGAGTTCAGTGATGTAATTTCACGTCGCGCGAAAGAATCACTGAGTAACGGCGATACCCATATACAAACGCTATCCGAATCAGTGCTGGACAAATTTATGCCATCACAGGAAATAAAATATATCAGGGGTTGCTCTGCCTTTGTAGGAATTCCGCGAGGTAAAATATCACCTGATTCTGTTGCGGATTGGGCTCACATACTCGGCCACCTCATAGGATCACGCTGGCATGAATGGGGGACTGAGCAATTCATGTGCAACCTGCTGATTGCAAACATGGAGAACAGCATGGTCCTCCCACATCCAAGATATGCCACCTGCCCAAATGTTAGTGACGAGCACACATTATTTGCTCATATGGCTGGGTTCTGCCGCTTCTCGAATCATCAGTATGTAGGCTTGGCGCAGCGCGTTATTGGTATGCTCTAACTCACATACAGGCAGGTCATATACGTAATGTGAGCAATGTGTAAATCTGATGGGATGATCGCCCATTTCTACCAAGCGCGGTTCAATATCACGATGATGGTCTTGGAGTGCCCCCGGTTTTTCGGACCCATGTCAGGTTTAGGATAGCCTGATGGAGGTTCGATATGAAGAAGCGATTTTCGGAGGAGCAGATCGTCCGGATCCTAGGCGAAGCCGCCGGGCACGGCGTGCCGGCGACAGCGCGCAAATACAGTGT
>Ga0307374_10002635_pt1 | contig 31621 bp, 21 predicted proteins | sample OX3MG_FD_202532 | JGI IMG/M metagenome (GOLD analysis project Ga0307374, IMG submission 202532) | Soil microbial communities from Risofladan, Vaasa, Finland - OX-3 | ecosystem: Environmental > Terrestrial > Soil > Coastal area > Acid sulfate soil | place: Finland: Risofladan, Vaasa | collected... | reverse complement strand
GCGCCCACAGGTCGTCGGCCACCGAGTCGTAGAGGCTGGGTGTGGGCAGCGTCGGCGCCTCGGCCCCCACCACCACCCCCGGCAGGCGGTCCGGGGTGCCCTGGGCCGCCGCGCCGGCGGCCCACACCAGTCGGCGCCGGGAGACGGCCGTGCCCCTGCCTTCCGTCTCCCCCTCCCCGCCCATGCACCCGGGCACCTCGGGGTCGAGCGCGCCGGCCGCGGCCAGTGTTTCCAGCTGCGTTTGCGTCACCCCCGCTCCCCGCACCAGGTCCTCGCCCCCGGCCCAGGGACGACCGGCCACCATGCGCGCCGCCGTCGCGTCACCCACCCCGCGCACCGAGCCCAGCCCGAGGCGTAGCACCGCCTCTCCCGGCCCACCGCACTCGAGGGATGCCCCCACCTCGGAGTGGTTCACGTGCGGCCGGCGCACGCGCACCCCGTGCCGGCGGGCGTCGGCCACCAACGACTGGGGCGACCAGAAGCCCATGGGCTGCGCGTTCAAGAGGCCGGCGGTGAACGCCGCCGGGTAGTGCAGCTTCAACCAGGCCGAGGAGTACACGAGGTGCGCGAACGACACCGAGTGTGACTCGGGGAAACCGAAGTTAGAGAAGGCGGCCAGCGCGTCGAAGACCTGGTCCGCCACCGCGCCCGTCACGCCGCGCTCGGCCATGCCGTTGAAGAGCCGCTCCCGCATCTTCTCCATGCGGGCGGCCGAGCGCTTGGCCGCCATGGCCTGGCGCAGCTCGTCGGCGTCGGCCGCGCTGAAGCCGGCGATGGCCACGGCCATCTCCATCAGCTGCTCCTGGAAGAGCGGGACCCCGAGTGTGCGCCGGAGGATCGGCTCGAGCAGCGGGTGCAGGTAGGTGACCTCCTCCTCGCCCCGGCGGCGCCGGATGTAGGGGTTCACCGCGTGGCCCTGAATGGGGCCGGGCCGGATGAGCGCCACCTCAATGGCGAGGTCGTAGAACTCGCGCGGCGCCACCCGGGGCAGGGTCCCCATCTGGGCCCGGCTCTCGACCTGGAAGACCCCCACCGTGTCGGCCCGGCACAACAGGTCGTAGACCGCGTCCTCCTGCGGCAGCTGCCCCAGGTCGACCTCCACCCCGTAGAAGTCGCGCACCAGGTCGACCATCCGGTGCAGCGCCTCGAGCATGCCGAGGCCGAGCAGGTCGAACTTCACCAGCCCGATGGCGGCGCAGTCGTCCTTGTCCCACTGCAGCACGCTGCGACCCGGCATCCGCCCCCACTCCACCGGGCACACCTCGACCACCGGCCGGTCGCACAGCACCATGCCGGCCGAGTGGATGCCGAGGTGGCGCGGCCGGTCCAGCACCTCGGCCGCCAGCTCGGCCACCAGCGGCGGCACCCCGCCGCCCTGGGCCTCGGAGACCTCCTCGACGGCGGCGGCCGACGACGTGCCGCGCCCGTGCCCGGCGTCGATGCCGGCCGACCAGGCATCGACCTGCTCCTGCGTGAAGCCGAACGCCTTGCCCACGTCGCGCACGGCCGAACGCGGCCGGTACGTGATGACGTTGGCCACCTGCGCCGCGTGGCGGCGGCCGTAACGCTCGTACACGTACTGAATGACCTCCTCCCGCCGCCCCGACTCGATGTCCACGTCGATGTCCGGCGGGCCGTCACGCGCCGGTGAGAGGAAGCGCTCGAAGAGCAGCCCGAGGTCGACGGCGTCGACGTTGGTGACGCCGAGCGCGTAACAGACGGCCGAGTTGGCCGCCGAGCCGCGGCCCTGGCAGTAGATGTCGAGCCGCCGGCACACCTGTGCGATGTCCCACACCACGAGGAAGTAGCCGGCGAAGCCCAGCTGGCCGATCACGCCGAGCTCGTGCTCGAGCTGCTTCCAGGCGCCGGGCACGCGCTCGGCCTCGGGTGGCCCGTAGCGCGCCGTGGCCCCCTCGGTCACCAACTGGCGCAGGTAGCCCTGCTCGTTCATCCCTTCGGGGACGGGGAAGTCGGGCAGCCGCGGCGCCACCAGGCGCAGATCGAAGGCGCAGGCGCGCCCGAGCTCGGCGGCGCGGGCGACCACGCCGGGCCAGCGGGCGAAGCGCCGGGACTGCTCGGCGGCGGAGCGCAGGCAGGCCGCCGGGGCCGAGGGCAGCCAGCCCTCCAGCTCAACGAGCGGGCGGCGCGCCCGCACGGCGGCGAGCGTGGTGGCCAGCCGGAAGCCGGCCGGCGTGGCGTAGTGCACGTTGTTGGTGGCCACGGCGTCGACGCCCCACTCGACCGCGAGACGGGCCAGCGCGTCGTTGCGTGCCGTGTCGAGCGGATCGCCGTGGTCCCACAGCTCCAGCGCGACGTTGACGCGCCCGAACGCCTCGACCAGCCGTCCCACTTCCCGGGAGGCGGCCCGGGGCCCGGCCTCCATCAGCGCAGCGGGGACCGCCCCCTTCCGGCAGCCGCTCAACACCAGCCAGTGGTCCCCCGCGGCGCGCGCCAACGCGTCCATGGTGAAGACCGGCTTGCCCTTCTCCCCACCCTCAAGGTGCGCGTCGGCCAGCACGGTCGACAACTGCGCGTAACCGGTGGGATCCCGGGCCAGCACCAAGAGGTGCGTCCCGGTCGGGTCGGGCTCGCCGGTGCGCGCACTGGCCGGGGCCAGCGTCACCTCGGTGCCGAAGACGGTGGGCAGTCCGCACAGGCGCGCCGCCTCGGCGAAGCGGACCACGCCGTAGAACCCGTGATGGTCGGTCAGCGCCAGCGCCTCGAGCCCGAGCCGGTCCGCCTCGGCCACCAGCTCCTCGGGATCGCTGCTGCCGTCGAGGAAGCTGAACCCCGAGTGGGCGTGCAGCTCGGCGTAGGCCTCAGGCATCAGTCATAGACGGCTTCCACCCACCACTGCCCCCGTTCCGTGCAGAGCAGGCGGGCCACCCCCTCGGCCGTGACCACCTGCAGGCGGGCCCGGCGCCGGCGCACGGACCACCAGCGCTCGGTGACCGGCCAGGGGCCGGCCCACCCCAGGACCGGCTGCCAGGGACCGCCGGCCACCGACAGCTGCTCGATGCCCCCGGTGAGCAAGCCCCGCCCGCTCACCGCGACGGCGCGGCCGGTCACGTCGGCCACCTCGGCGCGCAGCGGCACCCGCAGCACGTCGGTCGGTGCCGGCGGGGGGACCCGCCCCGGCCACGGCGCGCCGGCCCCTGCGGCCTCCACCTCGGGGCTGCCCCAGGGCAGCAGCACCGACTGGCCGGCCGGGTCCCGCCCGCCGCGCAGCCGGCCAATGACCACGGCCTCCACCCCCAGGCGCTCCTGCACCCGGACGAAGGAGCGGGCGGCCCGGTTGTCGGCCTCGGACGCGCCACCGAAGAAGCCGGGCTGGGAGGGCGGGGGTGGAACGTCGGGGCCCCGGTCGGGATCCTCGCCCCGGACCACCCGCAGCCGCCGCTCAATGCCGCGGTCGCGCAGCCCGACCAGTTCCCCGCTCTCACCACGGGCCACGGCGTGACAGGCGGCGGCATCGGCCCCGAAGCGGTCGGAGATGCTCGCGGCAGGGAGGGCGGCCAACTGCGCCAGGGTGGTCACCCCCAGTCGCTGCAGGGTGACGGCCAGGTCGGGCCGGGCCAGCGTGGCCACCGACCAGGGACCGAGGAAGTCCGCCGTCCCGCCGGGCGGCACGATCAGCTCCGAGCGGGCGGCCAGCATGGCGGCGAAGAGCCCGTCGGCCACGCCGATGGTGGCCTCCTCGCCGACGGTGCCGGCCAGACGCTCCACCACCGCTTCCTCGCCACCGAAGAACCGGGCCGGGCCGCGGGCGGGCAACGCCCCGACCCCGAGGCGGACCGGATGCACCCACGGGCAGAGCTCGCCGGCCCGTTCGAGCGCGCGGGCGAACCGCCGGGCCTCCTCCCCTTCCGCTCCTTCTTCGAGGAGCCCGGGGCACCGAATGACGACCAACCGTTCCACTTCTCCTCCACCGCTCGACTCAGGCCGCCTCCGGCCCGTCACCGGGACCGGCTCCCGCCGGCCCGCGCCGCTCCACCCCGTGCGCCGACTGTCCGGTGCGCACGGGCTCCTCCTCCGCGTTCTCGACCGCGCCCGAACCGGCGGGCAACCACAGCGAGCACTCGCTGACCCGGCCGGCGGCGCGACGGCCGCTGACCCGCACCTCGGCCCGGCGTCCCTGCAGGTGTCCGTGGCCGCGACCGATGCCCTCCCATTCGACCGCCCCGACCGAGAGCGCCAGGTCGCCGCCCTCGGGCCAGGCGCCGGAGCCCTCCAACAAGACGACGAGGGCCGCCTGGCGCTCGCGGGCGCGGGCGGTCAGGTGGCGCGCCGCGGTCAGGCGGGCCCGCCCCGGCGGGCGGATCAGGACGGCGTCGACCCCAGAGAGGAGGTCCCCGGCCGCCTCGGCCCAGCCGTTGCCGGGGTGGGGGACGAAGACGACCCGGCGCAGGTCCAACCCGAGGCCGGCGGCGGCGACGACCCCCGGGTCGGCCAGGCCCACGACAGCACACCAGCTCCCGGCGGCCGACGCCGCCGCCATGAGCGCCAGGGCCAGCGTGGTGGCGCCGTGGCCGGGGGGCCCCGTCACCGTGGTGGTGGTGCCCCGCCGCAGCGAGCCGGCCGGGAAAAGCGGAGCCAGGGGCGGCGGCACCGGCAGGGTGCGACCGGCCACCGGCGTGGTGGGCCGGACCCGGTCGGCCAGCCCGGCGGGGAGCTCCCGGGAACGGGGGGACGACGGGTCACCGGCAGAGAAAGCGAACATATGTTCGTACCTTAGTGAGGCCGTGTGCCGCCCGCTCAGGGAGCCAAAGGGCCAGCTCAGGGGGCCAGGCGCCCGGCGCGACCCCGGCACAACCCACACTGGGTCACAATGCTGCCCGCATGTGTGGCCGCTTCGCTCTCTACACTCCCCCGGCCAAGATCGCCCGCTACTTCGGCGCCAACCTGGCCGAGGGTGACGACGGTGAGCACGCCCCCAGCTGGAACGTCGCCCCGACCGACTCGGTGCTCGGGGTGCGGGACCGCCCGGCCCGGCCGCCGGAGGACGGTGCGGCGGAAGGGGGCGGCGAGCCGGAGCGGATCCTCATGTCCTTCCGCTGGGGCCTCATCCCCTGGTGGTCCAAGGACGCCAAGTCGGGCAGCCGCCTCTTCAACGCGCGCAGCGAGACGGTGGCCACGCGGGCCTCGTTCCGCGAGGCGTTCCGGGAGCGGCGCATCATCGTCCCCGCCGACGGCTTCTACGAGTGGCACAAGACCAAGACCGGGGCCAAACAGCCGCACTACTTCGACCGGGCCGACGGCCAGCCGCTGGCCTTCGCCGGCCTGGCCGAGCGCTGGCGCGACAAGAACGCCGGGCCGGACGCGCCGCTGATCCGGAGCTGCACCGTGATCACCACGTCGGCCGGGCCGGACATGAACGGCATTCATGATCGGATGCCGGTCATCCTCGACCCCGCCGTCTTCGACGTCTGGCTCGACCCGGCCAACGAGGATGTCGAGGAATTGCGGGCGCTGCTGCGGCCCCCGCCGGCCGGCACGGTGGCGCACCACCCCGTCGGGCCGCGAATCGGTAACGTGCGGAACAACGATCCGACACTCATCGAGTCCGTGTGAGGGACGCGTAGGGCGAAGGGTCCGACCGGCCGGTGCTTCGGCTGGTGCAGGTGCAGGGGACCGGGGGGCCCACGTGAGGAACGACACGTGAAGGAGTCACAGCGATGAGCCTCGACCGCGCGCGCTTCGACCGCCGCACCGTGCTGGCCGCCGCGCTGGCGACCGGCGGCGGCGCCGTTTTGGCGGCGGCGAGCCGGGGGCAGGGCGCCGGCGCGTCCATGGCGCAGTACGCGGCGCGGACCAAGCCGGCGGGCTCGGACCTCGGTGCCATCGAGCACGTCGTGTTCCTCATGCAGGAGAACCGTTCCTTCGACCACTACTACGGCACCTACCGCGGCGTGCGCGGCTTCGACGACCACCCGAAGAACAAGCTCGGGAACTTCGCCCAGGCCTGGCCCGGCGGGAGCGACAAGACGCTGCTCCCCTTCCATCTCGACACCGCCTCGGGCATCGGCGAGTGCACCAACGACCTCGACCACAGCTGGCCGGCGGAGCACTCCAGCTGGAACAAGGGCACCAACAACGCCTTCGTGAGCACGCACGTGGAGTCGGCGTACCAGGGGCCCGAGCACGGCGTCCTCACCATGGGCTACTACCGCCGGCCCGACCTTCCCTTCTACTACGCGCTGGCCGACGCCTTCACCCTGTGCGACAACTACCACTGCTCGGTCATGGGCCCGACGCATCCCAACCGTCTCATGGCGCTCTCGGGCACCATCGACCCAACGGGCGCAGCCGGCGGCCCGGTGCTGCTCACCAACGAGGCGTCCCAGGCCATCGGGAGCGTGCACTGGGACACCATGCCCGAGGTTCTGGAGGAAGCCGGGGTGAGCTGGAAGGTCTACAACCCGCCGGGCTCCGTCTACAGCATGCCGTTCATCCAACAACACGGCCTGCTTGTCAGCGACGCCATCCTCCCCTACTTCAGCCAGTACCAGAACCCCGCGTCGTCGCTCTACAAGAAGGCCTTCACGCCGCTGTACCCCAACGACTTCGTCAGCGATATTCGGTCGGGGACGCTGCCGTCGGTCAGCTGGATCATCCCGCCCCTCGGCTACGACGAGCACCCGTCGTCACCGCCCGCCCTCGGCGAGTGGTTCACCAGCCAAGTGCTCTCGGCGCTGGTGGCCAACCCCGAGGTGTGGTCCAAGACGGTGCTCTTCCACATGTACGACGAGAACGACGGCTTCTTCGACCACGTGCCACCACCGGTGGCGCCGAAGGGGACTCCCGGCGAGCACGTCACGGTCTCGCCGCTGCCCGACGACGCGGGCGGCACGGCCGGCCCGATCGGCATGGGCTTCCGTGTGCCGATGCTCGTGCTCTCGCCCTTCAGCCGCGGCGGCCACGTGGCATCGGAGGTGTTCGACCACACCTCGCAGCTGCGCTTCCTCGAAGAGCGCTTCGGGGTGAAAGCACCCAATATTTCTGCCTGGCGCCGCCACACGGCGGGCGACCTGACTTCGACGCTGCACCCGAAGCGCAGCGACCCGAGCATGCCGAAGCTGCCCAGCACGTCGAAAGACCAGATGGCCAACGTGCTGGCAGAGGGCTGCACCAGCACATCGGTCCTGGAGGCGGCGCCCGACAGCGCCATGCCGAACTACCCGGTGCCCGCGCACCAGGTGATGCCGACGCAGGAGACGGCCTGAGCCCGCGAGTGCGGGAAATCTCGGCGTGAGTCCTGCGGGTGGTGCGGCCGGGACCATCGTCGTCCTGAACGGGTCGCCGCGCTCGGGCAAATCGAGCATCGCCGCAGCGCTGCAGGGGTCGTCGGACGTGCTCTGGCTCAACCTGGGAGTCGATGCCTTCGCAGCGATGACCCCGGCGCGCTTGCGGCCAGGGATCGGCCTCCGGCCCGGCGGTGAGCGCCCGGACCTCGAAGACGCCGTGGTGCTGCTGTTCGACGCGCTGTACTCGGCCGTCGTGGCCTGGAGCCGGGCCGGCCGCAACGTCGTGGTCGATGTCGGCCATCACGACGACTACTCCGAACCGCTCGGCATCCTGACCAGGACGGCCAGGGCGTTGGAGGATCTGCCGGCGCACTTCGTGGGCGTGCGCTGCCCGGTGGAGGTGATCATGGCGCGGCGGGATGCGGACCCGGGCGCCGACGGTGGCGGTGGCTACGCCACGACCGGGCCCGACGGGTCGATCCCCGACGTCGTCTTGCGGTGGGAGCGGGCGGTGCACGATCCCGGTGTGTACGACCTCGAGGTGGACACGTCGACCTCGTCGGCGGACGCCTGCGCGGAGGCGATTCTGCGGCGGGTGCGCGAAGGGGCGCCGGTGGCGTTCGCAGCGTTGGCCACGGCGGGTGGCCACAAAGGTGCCGGTGGGCCACGCCCGTAGGGGTGCGGTGTGGGCTCGTCGCCGGCGACGAGCTTCTGCAGGTAGCCGGGCAACCGGCCGGCGCTGAAATCGAAGAAGCGCGCCCAGGACGGCGTGATGGCGATGCGGACCATGCGGTCGTAGGTGGCACGCACCGACTGCTCGAACCCGGCCAGGTCCGCCCCGGCCATCGTCATGGCCGCCGCCTGGAGATACTCGTCGGCGACGCCGTCCACCGTGTCGAGCCGGGCCATGCCGCGCACGAGGAGCGACTGCGCCGCAGCCGAGGTGCCCGCGCTGTCGATGGTCACGGCGACGTGCGGGCGGGCCGCCAGCGCCCCGGCTTTGGGCGCGGTGGTGGCCGTGCACACGACGATCGCCTCGCCGGTCCAGAAGAAGCCGCACGGGACGACCCGGGGGAAGCCGTCCGTACCGTCGTAGGCCAGCCGGACCAACGGTGCCGAGCGCAACAACTCCCGAGCCCCGGGCTGGCCGAGCTCCTGGGCCAGCTCATCGGGCCGCATGGGAGGGAACGTACCCGGCGTGTCACCGGGGTACTCGCAATGCCTGCTTGAATCAGTTCCATGGCGGTGCAACGGTTGCGATCCGGCGACCGAGCAGGGCCGTACTCGCTCGTGGTCGCCCGCGACATGGCGGCCGCCCTCGCCACGACGACCCGGGACGATACGGCCTCCTACTTCGACGGCACGGCGGTTCCCCCGACCGCCATCGCCACGCAGACGTACGCCCCGCAGATGGCCGCCATCTTCGAGCTCGTCCCCGAATCGGTCTTCGCTGGGGCGCACGGCGGCGTCCACGGCCGGCACGATCTCGTCCTGCACCGGGCGATCCGGCCCGGAGAGGAGCTCCACAGCCTGGTCGAGACGCACAGTGCCAGAAGGTCGAAGCGCAACCTGCGCGTGACACTGCTGCACCGGACCTACGACGCGCAGGAGCGACTCGTCGCCGAGCAGTGGTGGACGACGGTGCTGTTGGGCACCACCGCCGAGGAGACGGGACCGGACCTCCCCGCGCACGGTGGGAACGGCTGCGACCCCGAGCTGGCCACGGCCGAGGAGGTCATGCACATCGACGCCGAGATGGTGCGCCACTACGCCGAGGTCTCCGGTGACTACTCGGAGCACCACTTCGACGTCGAGGCGGCCCGGCGCAGTGGATTCGCCGGCCCCTTCCTGCACGGGCTCTGCACCATGGCGCTCTGCGCACGGGCTGTGACCCGGGTGCTGTCCCCGGACGACCCGTCCCGGCTGCGGCGCTTCGCCGTGCAGTTCGCCTCTCCGGCCTACCTCGACGAGGACCTGACGGTGCGGATCTGCAGTCTCGATCAGGACCGCTCCGCCTTCGAGGCGACGTGCGGGGACAGCGTCGTCATCAGCAACGGGTTCGTCGAGCTTCGATAAGGGGTTCGTCGAGCTCCATCACGTCCGTGTCACCTCCGTCACGTTGCCGTCACGAGGGACTGAACGATCGGCGGCCGGGGCGATCAGCACCATTCCGAAGACGACGGACCGTGCGAAGCAGCGGCCGTTTAGGCCGGTGACAGTCGGGTAGGGACGGCCGTGAGGAGGTGCTGAATCCAGCATGGCGAAGCCACGCGTGCGGAGCCCGATCCGATTCGAGACCGGCGTCTGGTTCGCCATCAAGCGTCAATTGACAGAAGAAGATCAAATCCCCTTGCCCAGCACCTGGTCGAGACCGGTCGTCCGCGCCGTGACGCCCCAGGTGAACGGCGGGCGCCGGCCCGCCAAGACGACCGTCGGGGAGCTCGTCACCGTTGAGGCCGACGCGTTCATTGACGGCCACGACGCTATCCGGTGCGACCTCCGCTCCCGGCACAGCACCGACAGCAAGTGGGTCAGCGTCCCGATGCAGCCCCTCTTCGACGACCGCTGGCGCGCCACGCTCCCGATCACCCGGGCCGGCCTGTATCGATTCTCCGTCAGGGCGCGCGTCGACGAGTTCTTGACCTGGCGCAATGAACTGCGTGAGAGGAGCAGGGCGGGACAGGACCTGTCGCTGGAGCTGGAGGTCGGGGCCGAGATCGTCGAGCGGGCCGGCGCGCGCGCCCGCTCACGTGAGCGTCGCCTGCTGGCGACGCTCGTCGACGCCCTCCGGTCGAGCCCGAGGGGACTCGAGGGCGCCGTTCCCCCGCTCCTCGCGGAGTGGACGTCGGGAAAGTCGGCCAACGAGACGCTGGGGAGTGTCGTGTTCTCCGATCAGCTCGATTCCGTGATGGCGGATCTCATCGACCCCCGCGCCGGGACCAGCTCGGACTCCTATTCCCTCGACGCTGAGGTGGCCAAAGCCAGGTTCAGCTCCTGGTACGAGCTGTTTCCCCGCTCGGCGGCGACCGATCCGGGACGCCACGGCACGTTCGCCGACGTCGAAGCGAGGCTCGACTACGTCGAGCAGATGGGATTCGACGTCCTGTACCTGCCGCCGATCCACCCCATCGGGGTGACCGCCCGAAAGGGCCGCAACGGGGCGGCGTCGCCCGGAGCGGACGACCCGGGGAGCCCCTGGGCCATCGGGAGTGCTGCCGGAGGTCACACCGCCATCCACCCGGAGCTCGGCACCCTGGCGGACTTTCGCTCCCTGGTCTCGGCAGCAGCGACGCGCGGCATCGACGTCGCCATCGACCTGGCCTTCCAGGCTTCCCCCGACCATCCCTGGGTCAAAGAGCACCCCGCCTGGTTCCGGCATCGACCCGACGGCAGCATCCGGTACGCCGAGAACCCCCCGAAGCGATACGAGGACATCTATCCCCTCGACTTCTCCTCGCCGGAGTGGAAGGCCCTGTGGCTGGCCCTCCGCGACGTCGTCCTCTTCTGGCTGGAGCAGGGCGTCAAGGTCTTCCGGGTCGACAATCCCCACACCAAGCCATTCGCCTTCTGGGACTGGCTCATTTCCTCCATCCGTGCCCGCACGCCCGAGGTGATCTTCCTCTCAGAGGCGTTCACGAGGCCCCGCATCATGGAGCACCTGGCTCGGATCGGATTCACGCAGTCCTACACGTACTTCACCTGGCGGAACTCGAAGTGGGAGCTCGAGACGTACCTGAAAGAGTTGACCCGTGGCGCGACCTCCGCCTACCTGAGGCCGAATCTCTGGCCGAACACGCCCGACATCTTGAGCGAGGAACTGCAAACCGGCGGCAGGGCCGCATTCATCACCCGTCTGGTCCTGGCCGCGACACTGTCGTCGAGCTACGGCATTTACGGGCCGCCTTTCGAATTGCATGAGCACCTCCCCCGTGAGGTGGGGTCAGAGGAGTACCTGGGATCGGAGAAGTACGAGATCCGCTCCTGGGATCTCGAGAGCCCGACCAGCCTGTCCGCCCTCGTCGGGTTGGTGAACCGGATACGCCGCGAGCACCAGGCGCTCCAGTTCAACGATCGGCTGGAGTTCCATCCGACCGACAACGATCAGCTCATCGCCTACTCGAAGGCCCGGGAGACGCCGCAGGGCACCGACGTCATCCTGACCGTCGTCAACCTCGACCACCAGCACACCCAAGCGGGGTGGGTCACCGTGGAGGTCGATGAACTCGGCCTTTCGGGCGAGCGCCCCTACACCGCCCACGATCTCCTCTCGGATGCCCGCTTCACCTGGAAGGCGGCGTCCAACTTCGTCTCGCTCGACCCCTCAGTGGCGCCCTGCCACATTCTGGCCCTCCAGCAGGAGCACGGGCCGGTGGCGGTCAGCTCGTGACCACCACGGAGGTGACACGGGAACGACGCGCCTCCGATCCCGAGACATTCGACGACCAGCCAGCCTGGTACAAGGACGCCGTCATTTACGAGGCGCACGTTCGTTCCTTTCGCGACGGCAACGGAGACGGGATCGGCGACTTCAAGGGTCTGATCGAGAAGCTCGACTACCTGCAGGGTCTGGGCGTCACCGCCCTCTGGCTCCTTCCCTTCTATCCGTCGCCACTCCGTGACGACGGCTACGACATTTCCGACTACCGGCAGGTCCATCCTTCCTACGGGAACCTGCGCGACTTCCGCCACTTCTTGCGTGAGGCGCACCGGCGGGGGATGCGTGTGATCACCGAGCTCGTCCTGGCGCATACGTCCGACCAGCATCCGTGGTTCCAACGAGCCCGGGCCGCGCGCGCCGGCTCGAACCACCGCGACTTCTACGTCTGGAGCGACACGCCGGACAAGTACTCCGAGGCGAGGGTCATCTTCAAGGACTTCGAGTCCTCCAACTGGACATTCGATCCGGTGGCCGATGCCTACTTCTGGCATCGCTTCTATTCGCATCAGCCGAGCCTCAACTACGACAATCCATCCGTCCGACGGGCCATGTTCGATGTCGTCGACTTCTGGCTCTCCATGGGAGTCGACGGACTGCGGCTCGATGCCGTGCCGTATCTGTACGCCAGGGAGGGCACGACCTGCGAGAACCTGCCCGAGACCTTCGATTTCCTCCGACAGCTACGCGCGCACATCGATGAGCGATTCGAGAACCGCATGCTCATTGCCGAAGCCAATCAATGGCCCGAGGACGCCGTGAAATACATGGGGCAGGGGGACATCTGTCAGATGGCCTTTCACTTCCCGTTGATGCCGCGCATGTTCATGGCGGCCCGACAGGAAGACCGGTTCCCGATGGTCGACATCCTGGCTGAGATCCCGACCACTCCCCCCCAATGCCAGTGGGCACTCTTCCTCCGGAATCACGACGAGCTGACTCTCGAAATGGTGACGGACGAGGAGCGGGACTACATGTATCGCGCCTACGCACAAGACCCCCAGGCGCGGGTCAACGTCGGCATCCGTCGTCGCCTCGCACCGCTTCTGGGCAACGACCGCAAGCTCATCGAGATGATGAACGGCCTGCTCTTCTCCATGCCGGGGACACCGATCATCTACTACGGCGACGAGATCGGGATGGGCGACAACATCTACCTCGGAGATCGCAACGCGGTGCGGACGCCCATGCAGTGGAACAGCGACAGAAACGCCGGGTTCTCCGACGCCAATCCCCAACGACTCTTCCTGCCGGTCATCATCGATCCCGAGTACCACTCGCAGGCGATCAACGTCGAGGCCCAGACACAGAACCCCAGTTCGCTCCTGTGGTGGATGCGCCGTGCGATTGCCCTGCGACAGCGCTACAAGGCGTTCGGGCGCGGCTCGCTGGAGATTCTGCTGCCTGAGAATCGCAAGGTCTTCGCCTTCATCCGCCGCCTGGGAGAGGAGCGCATTCTCTGCGTGTTCAACCTGTCCCGGCATGTCCAATGCGCGGAACTGGACCTTTCGGAGCTTCGCGGCGCCGTACCCGTCGAGCTCTCCGGGAACCAGGAGTTCCCGCCGATCGGCGACCTTCCCTACTTCATCACGCTCGGGTCCCACGGGTTCTTCTGGTTCTCCCTGGAGTGCGAGCCCGAGCAGCTCCTGGCCGGACGTCCTTCCTTCGCCGTCCCCGGCCCGTGGACCTCGCTCTTCGAAGGTCCCTCCGGTCCGGCCTTCGAGTCGTGGTTGGAGACCTACCTGGCCGAGCGACGCTGGTTCGGCCAAAAGACCCGCACCATCACGTCGGCCTCGATCGTCGAGGCCGTGCCGATCCCGTCGCCGCCGCCGGGCTATGGCAACGGGAGCGCCCGGGACCCGCTGGCTCCCGTTGCGACCATTCTGATCGTCCAGCTCGAATTCGATCAGGGCGCGTCGGAGCGCTACACGCTCCCCGTCGCATACCTCGACGGCTTCGACGCCGAGGAGATGAAGAAGTGGCAGCCTGACGCCGTGATGGCGGACCTGCACGCGCAGGGTCACGACGGCGTGCTGCTGGACGCCACGCATTCGCCCGAGTTCGTGAGGATCATGGCCGACCTCCTGACGCGGCGCCGCACGCTTCCGGGTCGCCACGGTCAGATCGTCGGGCTCCCGTCCCCGAGCCTTCGGCGCGACATCGGGTATCTGCGCAGCGACCTCCCTTCGACACCGCTGTCGGGGGAGCAGTCCAACTCGTCCGTGCTCCTGGGCGACCAGGCCGTCATGAAATTCATCCGGCGCTTCGAGGAAGGAGTGAATCCCGGTGTCGAGATCAGCCGCTTCCTGAGCGAGCAGGGGCGGTTCGGCCATGCGCCCAGAGCCGGCGGGAGCATCGAGTACCGGGGCGACGCCCTCGGATCGACCGCGGCCACGGTGTCGATCCTGGAGCAGTACGTTCCCAACGAGGGCGACGGGTGGCAATACGTGGTGGATGCGCTCACCCTCGGGCTCGAAGACGCACTGGCGACGCCCGTCACGGAACATGCGTCGGTGCGGAGCGGTCCCACCCTGCAAGAGGAGATGGCGGACCCCATCCACCCGCTCGTCGGTCCACATCTCGAATGGGCGTCGCTGCTGGGTCGCCGGACGGCGGAAATGCACGTGGCCCTGGCCGGCGGGCAACGCGACGCCAATTTCGTTCCCGAGCCACTGACGAGCCTCGACCGTCAGGCGCTCTTCCATGGTGCACGCAGCCTCACCCGTCAGGTGCTGCGGGACGTGGTCTCACGAGGAACGACCTCGCCGCTCGTCGACCGGGTGCTCCAGAGCGAGGACCAGATCATCGAACGGTTGCGTCGATTGAGCGCCATCCGGGTGGAGGCGTTCCGCATCCGCTGCCACGGCGACTACCACCTCGGACAAGTCCTGTGGACCGGAAAGGACTTCGTTGTCATCGATTTCGAGGGCGAACCTTCGCGCTCACTGGGTTGGAGGCGGCTGAAGCGGCCCGCCGCCTTCGACCTGGCCGGCATGGTCCGCTCCCTGCACTATGCGGGACAGGCGGCCGCGCTGCGGGTCAATCTCGAATTCGGCGCCTCGTCCGAATCGGGCCAACGCGGCCGATTGGCCGACTGGCTCACCATCTGGCACCGCGACATCTCGGCACAGTTCCTGAACTCGTATCTCGAACTGGCACAAGACAGCCCGTTCCTTCCTTCCAACCAGGAGGATCTCGAATGCCTGCTCGAGTTCTTCCGGCTCGAGAAGGCCATGTACGAGCTCGGGTACGAGGTCAACACCAGGCCGACCTGGGTCGACGTGCCGGCGCGGGGCATCCTCGACATTCTGGGCTCGGAGTGAGGGCGGACGACGAGGGCGGCCTGGCCGAGCTCGCCGCGTTCCACGGGATACAGACGTCGTACACGGACGTCGATGGTGTGGACCAACAGGCTCACCCCGAGGTGATGCTCGCCCTCCTGCGCTCACTCGGCGTGCCCGTTGATCGGCCGGAGGACGCTCAGAGCCTCCTCCGGGAGCAAAAGAGCGGAGCGCAGGGCCGGCACCTGGAGCCCGTCCTGGTCCATCGCATCGGGCGTGGAGGGTTGCTGTCGGCCACGATGCCGAAGGGCGTCGAGGTCCGGCTCGCGCTGGAGCTCGAGGACGGGACGACGAGCCGGCGAACGTTGAGCGCGGTGGCGGCGCCATCCGCGTCGGGGGGAGGGATCGCCGGAGGGGAGTCCCCCCGCGTGCACTTCGACCTCGACAGCCTGGCGGATCAGCCAGTCCCCGCGGGGTACCACCACCTCACGCTCGAAGCGGCGGCGGTCCAAGAGTCGGCGCTCGTCGTGGCAGCACCCGACTGCCCACAGGGCCCGCGGCAGTGGGGCGTCTTTCTCCCTCTCCACGCCCTGCGGACCGAGCACGATTCGGGCGTCGGCACCTACGAGGACCTGGGCCGACTCGGCAACTGGGTGTCCTCCCTCGGGGGCGGACTGGTCGGAACCCTGCCGTTGTATCCGGCATTCCTGGAGCCGCCGGCGGACCCGAGCCCGTATCTCCCCGTCACGAGGCTCGCCTACAACGAGCTCTTCATCGATCCCACGGTTCTTCCCGAATATGGGGCGTCCCCGGCAGCTCGACCCCCACATGGCGCGGCCGGGACCGGGCCGGACCGGGCCGACTACGAGGAGGTGGCCAGGCAGCGACGGCGAGAGCTGGAGCCACTGGCACGCGCCGTCCGCTCCGGCCGGTTCCCCGCTCGGCGTCGCGGTCTCGAAGATTTCGCGGCGACACATCCGGAACTGGTGGCCTACGCACGATTCCGAGCCGACAGAGAGGCCACGCCGCTCCGCCGCCAGCCGGACCCCGCTGCCGTGGACTATCACCTGTACACCCAGTGGGTGGCCTGCGAACAACTTGCAGCGGTGGCCCAGCAGGGGGGCCGGTACGCAGATTTTCCCGTCGGATCCCATCCAGACGGGTTCGATCCCGTCTGGTCCCCCCAGTCCTTCGTCCCGGGGGTGCAGGGGGGATCGCCGCCGGACCGCTTCTTCGCCGGCGGGCAGACCTGGGGTTTCCGGCCGCTGCATCCCCAGCGGATGCGAGAAGACGGGTACCGGTTCTTCGTCGCGGCCCTTCGGCGCGCCTTCCAGCACGCCGACTGCCTGCGCATCGACCACGTCATGGGGCTCCAACGCATGTACATGATCCCCGACGGGCACCCTGCGACCGAGGGCGCCTACGTGTCCTGCAGGGCCGAGGAGCTGCACGCCCTGGTCGCGCTGGAGGCTTCCCGGGCCGGCGCGGTCGTCGTCGGCGAGGACCTGGGCACGGTGCCAGAAAGGGTGCGGGAACGGATGGCGAGAGATCGCATGCTGCGCACGTGGGTCCTCCAGTTCGAATCCACAGCGGCGCAGCCGCTCCCCCGGCCCGCCGCCAACACCCTCGCATCCATCGGCACGCACGACCTGCCCCGGTTCGGCGCATTTCTCTGGGGAGAGGACATCGACGAGCGCGAACGAGCCGGCGCGTCGAGCCCCGCTGACGCCGCGGCCGATCGCGCCGCCCGCGAGCGCTGGCGCCTGCAGCTCCTCGACGCCCTCGGCCTCGGCTCTGTCCGCGAGGCGGCTACGGTCACGGCGGCGGCACTGCATGGATGCCTCCGCCACATGGCTCGGAGCGACGCCAACATCGTCCTCGTCGACCTGGAGGAGATGTGGGACGAACGCCAGGCCCAGAATCATCCCGGTACGACGTCCGAGGACAACTGGCGGCGGCGGGCGCAGCGCACCTTCGAGGACTTCTCGTCCGACCAGGCGTTCGGGGAGACATTGGCGGAACTCATGGAAGGGCGCGCAGCATGACGGCCCGGATGCGGACCGTCGACGAGTTCCCCGGCGCCGGGCCGATCAACTCCGACGATGTCCATTGGTTCAACGAGGGCACGCATCGCAGCCTCGGCTGGCGCCTGGGTGGCCACCCCGTCCCGGAAGGCGGCGCACGCTTCGCCGTCTGGGCGCCGAACGCGCGAGAGGTCAGCGTCATCGGGGACTTCAACTTCTGGGACGAGTCCGCCAACCCGCTGCATTCCCTGGGCGACTCCGGGATCTGGGAGGCGTTCGTGCCCGCGGCGCAGGTCGGCCAGGTCTACAAGTTCGCCATCACGAGCCAACAAGGCCATCTCCTCCACAAGGCCGACCCCTTCGCACATTGCACGGAGGTGCCACCGCGGACCGGCTCGGTCCTGTGGGACCTCTCGTACCAGTGGCGTGACGACGAGTGGATGGCATCGCGGGGCGGCCGGATGGCCCTCGATGCCCCCATGTCGATCTACGAAGTCCACCTGGGAAGCTGGCGTCGGGCGGGCGCCGGTCCCGAGGGCTTTCTCGGCTACGAACGGCTGGCGGAGCCGCTCATCGAGCACGTCGGGCGGTGCGGGTTCACCCACGTCGAGTTCCTTCCCGTCATGGAACACCCGTTCTACGGCTCGTGGGGATATCAGACCACGGGGTACTTCTCGCCCACCCGCCGCTTCGGTGACCCGCAGGGCCTGATGTCGCTCATCGACCAGCTACACGGAGCCGGGATCGGCGTCATTCTCGATTGGGTTCCGTCCCACTTCCCCGAGGACGGATTCGCGCTGGCCGAATTCGACGGTACGCATCTCTTCGAGCATGCCGACCCCCGCCTGGGGTTCCATCCCGACTGGAAGAGCCTGATCTTCAATTATGGCCGGCACGAAGTGCGCAGCTTCCTGGCGTCCTCGGCCGAGCACTGGCTCAGCACGTACCACGCCGACGGGTTGCGCGTCGACGCCGTCGCTTCCATGCTCTACCTCGACTATTCGCGGCTGCCGGGTGAATGGATCCCGAACCGGCACGGTGGACGCGAGAACCTCGAGGCCATTTCATTCCTGCGTCAGCTGAACACCGGCATTTATGCCGATCACCCTGACGTCCAGGTCTTCGCCGAGGAGTCCACGGCGTTCCCCGGGGTCTCTCGGCCCGTCGATGCCGGGGGTGTCGGGTTCGGACTCAAGTGGGACATGGGCTGGATGCACGACACCCTGGAGTTCCTCTCGCGCGATCCCGTGTATCGCCGCCATCATTTCGGCGAACTCAGATTTCGCAGCGTTTACGCCTACAGCGAGAACTTCACGCTGCCGCTCTCACACGACGAGGTCGTCCACGGCAAGGGGTCTCTCCTGAACAAGATGCCCGGAGACGATTGGCAGCGCTTCGCCAACCTGCGCCTGCTGTACTCCTATCAATTTGCGACGCCCGGGAAGAAGCTGCTCTTCATGGGAGCCGAGATCGCGCAATGGCGCGAGTGGGACCACGAAGGCGAACTGGACTGGGCGCTCCTCAGCTCACCACTCCACGACGGCGTGTGCGCCCTGATCGCCGAGCTGAACCGCCTGCACCGGGCCGTTCCGGCGTTGCACGAACTCGATACCGACGGGCGTGGGTTCGACTGGACCCACCCTGACGAGCCCGACGCCGGCCTGTTGAGCTTCCTTCGCTTCTCCTCCTCGGCTGAACCCGTCCTCGCCGTGTGCAACTTCACCCCCGTCGTCCGGAGAAATGTCCTGGCCGGCGTCCCTCGTGGCGGTCACTGGCGTGAGATCCTCAACAGCGATGCCCACGACTACGGGGGCAGCGGCGTCGGCAACATGGGAGGCGCCGAGACGCATCCCCTGCCCAACCACGGGATGCCGCACACCCTCACGCTGACCGTCCCGCCGCTCGGCTGCCTCTTCCTCCAGCCGCAGTGAGGATCGAGCCGGGCACCCGGCCCAGTGGTTGGTCCTCGACGACGTTCACCGTGTGGGCCCCCGACACCGAGACGGTGGAGGTGCGCGTGAGCGGCGAGTCGGCCTTCCTCACCAGAGGTGCGGACGGCTACCACCAGGGGTCAGGTCCCTGGGGTTCCGGCACGCTCTACCGCTACATCCTCGACGGAGGGCCCGAACTCCCGGACCCCGCATCACGCGCGCAACCCGAGGGCGTGCACGGGCCGTCGCAAGTCGTGGACCTGGCCTACCCCTGGACCGACCAGGCGTTCCGTCCCGGACCGCTGCGGGAATGGGTCCTCTACGAACTGCACGTCGGGACGTACACCGAGGCCGGCACCTTCACGGCCGCTGCCGCGGCGCTCGACGATCTGGTCGGGCTCGGGGTGACCGCCGTCGAGATCATGCCGGTCGCGCAGTTCCCCGGGCGGCGCAACTGGGGCTACGACGGCGTCTTCCCCTTCGCCGTGCAGCACTCGTACGGCGGTGCCCGCGGCTTGCAGGAGTTCGTGGACGAATGCCACCGGCGTGGCCTTGCCGTGGTGCTCGACGTCGTCTACAACCACCTCGGGCCCGAAGGCAACGTCCTCGACAGGTTCGCGCCGTACTTCACGGACCGCTACAGCACGCCCTGGGGCCGTGCCGTCAACCTGGACGGCCCGTTCTCCGACGACGTGCGGGCGTATTTGCTGGCCAACGCCCGTCAGTGGTTCGAGCACTTCCACGTCGACGCGTTGCGCCTCGACGCCGTCCACGAGCTCATCGACCGGAGCGCCCGGCCTTTTCTGGCCGAACTGTCGGCGGCGACGGAGGAGCTCGAAGCTCGCATCGGTCGCTCCTGCGCGCTCATCGCGGAGAGCGCGGACAACAATCCGCTCGTGGTCACACCGCTGGCCGGCCACGGCCTCGGCATGCACGCGCAATGGAACGACGACTTCCACCACTCGGTGCACGCCGTCCTGACCGGAGAACGGGACGGCTACTACGGCGACTACGGGAAGGCAGACGACGTGGCGCGAGCCATGAGCCAGGGTTTCGTGTACCAGGGTCAGTACTCTGCGTTCCGGAAGCGCCGCTACGGCGCACCGTCGACGGGCATCCCGCCGGAGCATCTGGTGATCTTCGTGCAGAACCACGACCAAGTGGGGAACCGCCCCGACGGCGCCAGGCTCTCCACGCTCGTTTCCCCGGAGCGCCTGCGACTGGCGGCGGCCCTCCTCGTCCTGTCGCCCGGGCTCCCTCTTCTCTTCATGGGTGAGGAGTACGGCGAGGTGGCACCGTTCGCCTATTTCGTCGACCACCAGGACCCCGAGCTCCTGGACGCCGTGCGGAAGGGGAGGGCAGCCGAGCACGCCCACGAGCCGGGCGGACCGGTCCCGGACCCGGCGGATCCCGCCACGTTCACCGCAGCCGTCCTGCGGCGCGGCTCTGCTGACGAACCGATGCACGCAGAACTCCGGCAGCTGTATCGCGATCTGATCGCTTTGCGCCGGTGCGAACCGGCCCTCCACAATTCGACCCGTGAGGACACGCGAGCCCACGCAGAAGGGAACGTCGTGACCCTCGTACGGACGCACGGTGAAGCCTCCGTCGCAGCATTCTTCAACCTGTCCGGCTCGGCAGGTTCGGGGCAGCTGCCGCCCGGCGCACGCTGGGACGAGCTTTTGCGCGAGGACGCCCCAGACAGGGCGAGCGGCGTGTTCTCCCTCGAACCTTGGGCTTTTCGTGTCTTTCGCACACCCTCCACCTTCGGTCTGCCGGAGGATTCGTGAGAGTCTGGCCCGGAGCCCCCTACCCCCTGGGCGCATCGTGGGACGGCGAGGGAGTGAACTTCGCGCTGTTCTCGGAACATGCGGAGGCAGTCAGCCTGCTGCTCTTCGAGGACCCACGCTCGGGCGTGCCGTCCGACGTGATCCCACTCACGGAACAGACCGACCAGGTCTGGCATGTCTATCTGCCCGACGTCCGACCCGGGGCCCTCTACGGCTACAAGGTCGACGGTCCCTACGACCCCGGTGCCGGGCACCGTTTCAATCCCCACAAACTCCTCATCGATCCCTACGCCAAAGCGGTGAGCGGCCCGATCGACTGGAGCGACGATCTCTTCGGCTACACCGTCGGCGACCCAGCCGAGGATCTCTCTTTCGATACGCGTGATTCTGCCAGTGCCCTCCCCAAGTCCGTCGTCGTGGATCCGTCGTTCACCTGGCAGGATGATCGGCCGCCACGGACGCCCTGGAACCGCACGGTGATTTACGAGACCCACGTGCGCGGCATGACGATGCAGCACCCCGGTGTGCCCGCCCACCAGCGCGGCACGTTCCTGGGTTTGGCCTCGGACCCCATCGTCGACCATCTGCTGAACCTCGGCGTGACAGCGGTGGAACTGATGCCCGTCCACCATTTCGTGGCCGACCGGAACCTGATCGCGAAGAACCTCACCAACTACTGGGGCTACAACACGATCGCCTTCTTCGCCCCGCACGTCGGGTACGCCACGGGTGCGCTCGGCGACCAGGTCGGCGAGTTCAAGTCGATGGTGCGCACACTGCACCGGGCCGGCATCGAGGTCATCCTCGACGTCGTCTACAACCACACGGGTGAGGGAAACCAGCTCGGGCCGACGCTCTCGCTCAAGGGGATCGACAACGCCACCTATTACCGACTCTCTCCCGAGGACCAGCGCTACTACCTCGACTACACGGGCACGGGCAACAGCCTGAACGTCCTCCATCCGCGGACAATGGGCCTGGTGACCGACAGCCTGCGCTACTGGGTCACGGACATGCACGTGGACGGGTTCCGATTCGACCTGGCTCCCGTGCTGTCCCGCGGTGACAACGCCGGCCAGTCCAGCGCCTTCTTCGAGATCGTCCGCCAGGACCCTGTGCTCTCGACCGTCAAATTGATCGCAGAGCCATGGGACGCCAGCCCGGACGGCTACCAGCTGGGCCGTTTCCCGCAGGGGTGGTCCGAGTGGAACGGCGCCTACCGGGACTCCGTGCGGCGGTTCTGGCGCGGTGACCCCGGCATGGTGCCCGAGCTCGCCTCCCGTCTCACCGGGTCCAGCGACATTTACGCCCCGAGTGGCCGTCGCACGTACGCCAGCGTCAACTTCGTGACGTGCCATGACGGCTTCACCCTGACCGATCTGGTCACCTACGAGCACAAGCGGAATCAGGCCAACGGTGAGGACAACCACGACGGCACCGACCAGAACGACAGCCGGAACTGGGGAGCGGAGGGCGAGACGGAATCGGCGCGCATTCAGCGCACACGTGACCGCATGAAGCGGAATTTCCTCGCCACACTCTTCTTCTCCCAGGGCGTGCCCATGTTGCTCGGCGGCGATGAGATCGGCCGCACGCAGCATGGCAACAACAACGCGTACTGCCAGGACAACGAGCTCAGCTGGTTCAACTGGGACGTCGGCGAAACCGGGGAGGATCTGTGCACCTTCGTCCGTGACCTCATCAGGGTCATGCAGAACAATCCCATCCTGCGGCGGCGCGCCTTCTTCACGGGAGAGCCCCACCCCGGCATGCAGTCCAAGGACGTGACCTGGATCCGGCCCGACGGCGCCGAAATGACCGAACCGGATTGGGACGATCCCGGATTGCACACCATCGGGATGCTGCTCCTCGGGGTGGCAACCGACGAGGTCGATGTCAGGGGACGGTCCTACGCCGGTGACTCCCTCTTCCTCATGCTCAACGCCGGCACGCGGTCCCGCTCGTACACGCTCCCCCGAATGGAGCTCGCCGGCCAATGGGAGGAGGTATTGAACACGGCCCAGCCAGGTCCATGGTCACGAATCGTGCGGACCGAAGCCGTCTCGCTCAACGCACACTCGACGCTGCTTCTGCGGCACTCGGAGCGCCACCGAGGATGACGTCCCCCGCGTTGCTCGGCTCCACCTACCGGCTTCAGCTCAACGGGTTGGGATTTTCGGGCGCCCGTGCGCTCGTGCCGTACCTGGACCGGCTCGGGATCGAGACGCTGTACGTCTCCCCCGTGCTCGCCGCTGCGCCGGGCAGCACGCATGGCTACGACGTGATCGACCCCAACCGACTCGACCCGGCCCTCGGTTCTGCGGAGGAGTTCGAAGCTCTTCTGCATGAGGTCGCTGAGCATCGCATGCGGGTGCTTCTCGACATCGTCCCCAATCACATGGCCGCAGAGCGCTCCAACCACTGGTGGTGGGAGACCCTCCGCCGAGGACAGGCCTCGACCCACGCCGACACCTTTGACATCGACTGGAGCCAGCACGGCGGGCGCGTGCTCACACCCGTTCTCAGTGCTCCCCTCTCCGCGGTGGGCCAAGAGGTATCCATAACCGAAGAGTCTGATGGCGCGGTTCTCAGCATGGACGGCCAGGAGTTCCCCCTCGCTCCGCATGGCGGGCAGGGAGGACCGCTCCACGAGCTGTTGGGCGCTCAGCACTTCCGGCCCGCATATTGGCGGCTGGGAGACACGGCGGGGAACTACCGGCGGTTCTTCAACATCGACGGGCTCGTCGGCGTGCGCGTGGAGGATCGAGAGGTGTTCGCTCGGACCCACGGGCTGATTCTGGCGCTCTGCGCCGACGACAGGATTGCCGGCCTACGCGTCGACCACGTCGACGGACTGTGGGACCCGGCGCAGTACCTGCGTCGCCTCGACGAGGCGCTCGCGGCCCGAGGCCAATATCCGATGGTCCTGGTGGAGAAGATCCTCAATCGCCACGAGTCGCTCGACGGGAGCTGGCCCGTCGACGGGACGACCGGGTACGAATTCGCTGATCGGGCCGGTGGCCTCTTTCTCGAGGAGACAGGTTGCCGCCAGCTGTCCGACATCGGGGCCGAGCTCACAGGTCACAGGGCCACCTTCGAACAGCTGGGTTGGGCGGCAAAGCGAGAGATGCTGGACCGGACCTTCGTGGCCCAGCTCGACCGGTTGACGCGGTTGGCGCTGGTGGCGCTCGACACCGAGCATCCCGGACACGACCTTTCCATCACCGATGTGCGCAGGGCCGTGGCAGAGATCACCGTTTCTCTCGACGTCTACCGAACGTATCTGGACGGTGCCCCGCCGTCACGCGTCGACGCCGCCACGATCTCGCGCGCCGTCGCGCGGCGCACCACGGACGAAACCGATCAGGAGGTGGAACGGGCCCTGAAGCTGGTGACCAACGGGCTCCTCGAGGAGGCTCACCCGGGGAGCCCTTGGCTCGACGTGGTCCGACGTTGGCAGCAGCTCACGGGCGCCGTGATGGCGAAGGGTGTCGAGGACACCGCGACCTACCGCTACGACGGTCTCCTCACTCACGCCGAGGTCGGATGCGACCCGGACCGGGCGAGCTGTGGCGTCGACGAGTTTCATCACTTCGCGCGCGGGCGGGCACGGAGACCTGGAGGCGGCGGGCTCAACAGCACGTCGACCCACGACTCGAAGCGGAACGAGGACGCACGCTGCCGCCTGGCCGTCCTGTCGGAGACGAGTAGCGACTGGGGGCGGCTCGTCGGTCGATGGCATCGCCGTTTCGCTATCAGCTCCCACGGGCCACAGCCGCACGACGAGCTCGTCATCTATCAAACCCTCGTCACCCTGTGGCCCGTCGACCGGACGGTCCTTCCCCTCGAGGACGTCCGCCGGGTTCAGGACTACGCCCTGAAAGCGGCCAGGGAGGCAAAACGACACACCTCGTGGACGGAGCCGGATCAGCGCTACGAACGTGCCCTTCGTTCGTTCATCGCCCGCGTCTGCCACGAGCAGCGCTTCCGAGCGGAGATGGGCCAGTTCGTGCGTGTCATTGCCCCAGCGGCAGCAACGAATTCCCTGGCTCTCACGCTCCTCAAAGCGTGCAGCCCTGGGACCCCGGACCTGTTCCAGGGAACGGAGCTCTTCGAGGCAAGGTTGACCGACCCCGACAACAGGCGAGCGGTCGACTTCGCAACCCGGGAGTCCCTTCTCGCGTCGCTGCCGCCCATGGGAACCGAGGCGTCCGAGCTGGCGCCGCAAATCGAGCAGATGCTGGCGGATTGGGCGGACGGACGGGTCAAGCTGCACGTCATCCGTGCGCTCCTGCACCTCCGCCGTGAGTTGTCCGGCCTCTTCGCCGACGGCTCGTACGTTCCCCTCGCCACCTCAGGGACGAGAGCGGGGAACGTCGTCGCGTGGTCTCGGCGTCGTGGTGGAGACGGGGTGATCGCGGTGATCCCGCGCCTGACGCTCGGGCATGCCGGGCGTGGCCGGTTCCCCACCGGCTCGCGCGTCTGGGGCGAGACAGTCTTCCTGCTCCCGAAGCGCGCTCCGAGCTCCTACGTCAACATCTTCACCAGGCAGAGCGTGACCGCCACTCGTGGACGCATTGCCGTGGCGAGTGCCCTCGACCTGCTTCCGGTCGCGGTGCTCCGTGTAGCCGGGTAACAGCAGAACTGGCTGCAGCGACACGGGGTACTTGGCTCACGCCTCCACCGTCAACGACGCTTCGCGACTCGTTGGCACGCGCGTCGGAGCCAGACCGACATTGGCGCTGGCCAACGCAAAGCGGCGTGCGTCGCGAACGGCACATCCGCCATGGTCGTTGTTGAAATAGACGTAGACGTCCTCGTCCGTGTCCCACGTATCGGCCAGACGAGCGGCCCAGTTCGCGAGGGCGGTCCGTCCGTAGCAAGGCGCCGGGCTCGCTCGCCCCTCGTGGAGCCGTAGGTACCCCCAGTCTGCCGTGCGCCACAGCGGAGACTTCCTCTGAGGGGTGTCACTGAGGCAGAGGGCCGCTTGGTGTCGGGTCAGTATGTCGGCGACTTCGTCGCTGTACCAGGACTCGTGGCGCGGCTCGAAGGCCACCCGGACATCGGAAGGGAAAGCTTCGAGGGTCGAAGCCAATAGCGGTGGATCGGCTTGGAAGTTGGCGGGAAGTTGCAGCAGCACCGGTCCCAGCTTGTGACCGAGCCCACTCGACCGCCCCAGCAGCCTCCGGACCGGCTCCGCCGGCTTGCTGAGACGGAGCACATGGGTCAGGTAGCGGCTCGCCTTGAGACTGAACACGAAGTCGTCGGGCGTGGCGGCAAACCATCGTTTGAAGGTGGACTTCTCCGGGAGGCGGTAAAAGACGTTGTTGACTTCGACCGATTGGAACCTCTCGGCGTAGAACGACAGCCAGTTGGTCTGCGCCACGCCGAGCGGGTAGAGGCGACCCCGCCAATCGGCATACTGCCACCCCGAGGTTCCGACGATCACAGCCACGGCGACCCGCCAGGAGTTCGGCACTCGACACACATGCGGGCGACGGGGCGTGCCGCCAGCCGCTCGGGAGGGATCGCAGTCCCGCATCGCTCACATGTTCCATACGTCCCGTCGCCGAGGCGCTCTTGCGCTCTTTCGATCTCTTCCAGGTATGCGCTGTCCTGGTCCAGCAACGTGGAAATTCTTGCCCGTTCAAATGCGATCGTCGATCCTTCGGGATCATGCTCGTCGTCGGAGTTGGCGCCAGCGTGTCCCGCATCGATGTCCTCGACTTCACCGGTCAGCGATTCGATACGAGCAATCGTCGCTCGCTTCTCCATGCTGAGGCGGGCTCTTGCGCCCTGTTCGGTCACGCTCCCCCATGCGCTGCGCGACGCGGCCGATGCCACCTGTCCATGATGCCCGGCACGAGAGGTCCTGAGTCCGGATCCACCTGACCGGCCTGGGCGAACTGGCTCGTCATTGATCCTCCACGCAACTTGGAGCCTGCAACTGGCCGAAGACTACCCAGGGTTGCCCAAAGTCAATCGTTCGGATCAGGCAGATTCGTCGCCCTCGGGGGGCGAAGCTGCCTGATCCGGGCGCCTCGGTGGCCATGATCGATAAAGGCCCTGAGCTGTCTCCCGAGCGTCGGGGCGCGGGCGTGAATGTGAGCCGGCAGGGTATGCAGACTCCATGAGTGCACCAAAGAGGGGCCGCTGGCCAGATGATCTCGCCGGGCGAGTCCTCTACTTTGGGATCATTCCTGCATGGGGGCTTCCTGGGCTGGCGGATTGGATGTGCCACCGCCGGAGCCGAATCGAAATCCCCGAGCGCGGCGGTCTCCGCGAGTCGCTTCTTCACGTGCTCATGTTCACCGAGGGCGCGATTCCACTCGGACTGAGTCTCCTTGCTGAGCCGACTCCATTGATGGTCAGCGCCCTCGCCGCGTCGGCTGTCGTTCACCAGACCACGGCCAGCTGGGACTTGAGGGTGGCGCACGACAGTGACCGAGAGGTTTCCCCGCTCGAACAACAAATCCATTCGGCTCTTGAAGCGATTCCATTTGTCGTCTGCCTTCTTGGCGCCCTCCAGATGACCGGCACCGCGGACCGCGCCTGGAAGATTCGTCGCAAATCACCTCCCCTTCCGGCCGCATACATCGCTGCTGTTCTCCTGGCTACAGCGGCGACCGGGGTGCTTCCTCACCTCGAGGAACTGCGGCGTTGCCTGCGGCGGGCCGGCGCAGAGGACAGCGATAGCGATGCCGGCATTGCTGGGCGAAATGAGAGGCCCGACACGGACGCGGTCGGTGCTTCCCCTCCGGGCGGGGATGAGGAGATGGAGATGAAACACGTCACCGGGACGGCCCAGGCGGCGATCAACCGAGAATGTGATCCGCCAGCGTGAGCGATGAACTCCGACCAGGCGTCCTCTTCGACATGGACGGCACGCTCATGGACACCAATTATCTTCACTCCCTCGCCTGGTCTCGGGCTTTTCGCGATGCTCGAGAGTGGGCACCCATGAACGCCATCCACCGTCTGATCGGCATGGGCGGTGATCAGTTGGTGCGCGAGCTTCTCGGCCACGACAGCCCGGCTGCGACGGCGGCTCGCCCTCGCCGGTACTCGGAGCTGATGGGTGACATCAGGGCCTTTCCCGGCTCCCGCGAGCTCCTCCAACGGATCCACGACCTGGGCCTCGCCGTGGTGCTGGCGACATCTGCCCCGGCAGACGAACTTGCACAGCTTCGGGAGGTCCTCGGTGCCGATGACGCAATCGACGGGCAGACGACTGCCGACGACGTGGCCAACTCCAAGCCTGACCCCGAAGTCTTCGTGAAAGCGATGGAGAATGCGTCCATCGATCCGAGGCGAGCCATCGCAATCGGCGACAGCGTGTGGGACATAAGAGCGGCGCGCTCAGCCGGGATCGCCTGCATCACCGTCGAGAGCGGCGGCTTCAGCCAGCACGAGCTCAGCGAAGCAGGTGCAGCCCGGGTTTACCGTGACGTGAGCGAGCTCCTCTCCCAGCTGTTCACCGGCCCCGTCGCCTCATTGCTCGCGACCTAAATCGGCCTTTCGGTGATGCATTCCTCGAATTCCAGGATCATTGCGCCATCGACGAAAGACATGGGTCGGACCGACGCCTCCTTGGCGGCGGGCTGGGTATGGATCACTCATGACACTCACCGACACACCTGAGGACCTGCCCGATGCGGACCCGAACGAGGTCCCCGAACCAGTCGCGCCGGTCGAAGTGCCCGAGCCGGCCGTCGAGGACACCCCCGAACGCGCATAGGCATCCCACTTGCCAAGGAAATTCCGGCTTTGCCCCGGTTTCCGCCCCAGAGCGACCGGGTAGATCCACAGACCTGAACGGAGGGAGCCCCAATGGCAGAAGAACTCAGAGAGGTACGGGTCGGAGTCCTCGTTGCGAATGAGGGCATCGAGCAGGTTGAACTCACAGAGCCGTGGGAAGCGGTCCTCGGTGCCGGCGGGACGCCTCAGCTCATCGCCCCTGAGCCGGGATCTGCCCAGGCCATGAACCACCTGGAGATGGCGGACCGCTTTGAAGTCGGTCGCACAACGGAGGGTGTCAGTGCCGATGACTTTGATGCGCTGATACTTCCCGGTGGCGTCGCCAATCCGGATCGCCTCCGCACAGACGCGGACGCAGTCGCGTTGGTAAAGGACGTGTTTCTCGCCGGAAAGCCCGTCGCCGCCATTTGCCACGGACCCTGGACGCTCGTTGAGGCGGGGGTCGTCAAGGGTCGCACATTGACCTCGTGGCCGAGCCTGCAGACAGACATCGCAAATGCCGGCGGCTGCTGGGTCGACGAGGAAGTCGTCGTGTGCACGAGCGGGCCCAATACCCTCATCACCAGTCGCAAGCCTGATGATCTCAAGGCGTTCTGCGCCCAGTTGATCGAGACGTTCAGTCCCACGGCGAAGGCGCCCTAGCGCGTCGGCAAGACCCGCCATCGAAGCATCTGGGCCCAGTTGTCCAACGATGCAGAGCTCAACCCCGTAGGGCTGGAAGCAGCTCGTCCTTCGCCCACCGCAGGAACGGCGCCTGGTCCTGGCCCCCGATCTGCACGAGTGCCACATCGGTGAAGCCGGCCTCCGTGAACCTGCGGACTGCGCGCACAGCCTCGTCTACGTCGCTGCCGCACGGGATGGACTCGGAAACGTCCTCTGGGCGCACGTGGCTCGACGCGGCCGCGAAGCCATCAGTCCCAGGGAGTTCGGCGTTCACCTTCCAGCCGCCGTCGAACCACCGGAACAGGCGATGGGCCCGCTCAACGGCACGATCGCGATCCTCGTCGTAGCAGAGGGGGAGCTGTCCGACGATCCGTTTGCCGGCGCCGCCTTCTTCGCCGAACTGGGTCACGAGGTCGGCGTCGGGCTCAACGGCGATGAGCGCGTCGCCCAGCAGGGCCGCCAACCGGCACGACTGGGCGCCGGACGCGGCGATCGCCATGGGTGGTGGCGACGCGGGCACATCCCACAACTTGGCGGAGTCCACCTCAAAATACTCCCCTCGATACGAGACGTAGTCCCCGCCGAAGAGCGCGCGGATGATCTCCACCGCCTCAACGAGCATTGCGTGCCGTACGTTGGCCGGCGGCCATCCTCCGCCGGTGACGTGCTCATTCAGATTCTCACCAGCGCCGAGGCCCAACGTGAAGCGCCCGTCCGACAGGAGGGTCACGGTGGCGGCCTTCTGAGCCACGATGGCCGGGTGATAGCGCTTGATCGGACAGGTTACGTACGTCATCAGGTCGATGACATCGGTCGCCTGACACGCTGCACCGAGGACGGACCATGCGTACGGAGAATGACCCATGGAATCGAGCCAAGGGAAATAGTGATCCGAGATAACCGCAAAGTCGAAGCCGACCGACTCGGCGGCGACCACATCGGCAACCAGGCTCTTCGGGTCAGACTGCTCGCACATCATGGTGTACCCGTAACTGGTCATGCGCTTGCGGTTACCAGCGTCCGACACGATGAAACATGACAACCGGATGGTCATACTGGGGGCAGGCAATGTCATCGTGCCCTGGACACCTCAATCGAGTTGGTCCGGCCAGTCCGGATCCCAATCCACGATCCACGTGTCGAGCCCGGTGAGCTGAAGGACCCGGTGGACCATCGGTTGGGGACGAGACAGGACCAACATCCCGCCGTCCTTCACCGCGAGGCGCCTTGCCATGTGGATCGCGCCCAGCCCCGAGGAGTCCATGAAGGTGAGCTCGGACAGATCGAGGACGAGCAACGAGCCGGGTGGTCCCTGCAATTGCTCGAGCAACCCTCGACACGTGCTCGCGTCGAGTTCACCCGAAAGGGTGAAGATGCGACTGTCCCTGAACTCGCGAGAGCTGACGCGAAATGCGTCCATGATCAATTGCCTCCCCTCTCGACAAAAGAACGCCGCCTGCTCCGTTTCTGTAGGCGATGGCGATGAACGTCTGACAACATCCAATTGAAACGTCCCTTTTCGGTAGCCCTGCTTCGGGTACCTCAGTTTGGCTTCACCGGATTTCGTCAGCAATCACCCAATCGGGTGACTTTGGGGGCGGCGACGCTGGAGTCCGATTTCCGCCAGCCGAGTGGGTTTGAGCGGGCCACACTGTGCTGATGCTGTCGATCGTTGATCTCTCGCGCAGAGCGGGAGCCCCACGATGAGCCAGCTGGGCCTCCCGTTGGCCCATGCGGCCTCCGGACCGGTCGAGATCGCGCCCGGAGCCGTCTGGATACCGGGCTGGTTGGACACGGAAACCCAGCTCGAGTTGGGCGACGCCTTTCGCCAGTGGGCCGCTCCTCCGGCCGGACTGCGCCGGCCCAGGATGCCCAACGGAGCCGCCTTCTCCACGCGGGCGGTCTGCCTGGGCTGGCACTGGTACCCCTACCGCTACAGCCGGACCTGCGAAGACGGTGACGGTGCTCCCGTCAAGGAGTTCCCGCCGCTCCTGCAACGGTTCGGCGCCGCCGCCTGTGCCGCGACAGGATTCGCGCCGGTCCCCTACGACGCCGCCATCGTGAACCTCTACGAGGAAGGGGCGAAGCTCGGACTCCATCAGGACAAGATCGAGGGCGCAGAGGTCGTTGCAGCGGGCTCGCCGGTCGTGACCATCAGCCTCGGCGACCGCTGCGTCTTCCGGTTCGGCAACACGGACCGGCCGACCCGTCCCTACACCGACGTCGAGTTGGCCAGCGGCGATCTCTTCGTCTTCGGCGGGCCGTCGCGGCTCGCGTTCCACGGCGTGCCCAAGACCTACGCCGGCAGCGCTCCTCTCGAACTCGGACTCGACGGCCGCATCAGCGTCACACTGCGCCAGGTCGGCACGTCGTGGCAGGACGCCGACTGAGCGCTACGAAGCTGGGATCTGCACCTGCTCCGCCTGGGCCAGCAGCGAGGCCTTGTCGGCACTGAGAATGTACCCGCCGGCGATCGCCTTGTTCAGGCTCTTCGT
>Ga0307374_10002634_pt1 | contig 31621 bp, 15 predicted proteins | sample OX3MG_FD_202532 | JGI IMG/M metagenome (GOLD analysis project Ga0307374, IMG submission 202532) | Soil microbial communities from Risofladan, Vaasa, Finland - OX-3 | ecosystem: Environmental > Terrestrial > Soil > Coastal area > Acid sulfate soil | place: Finland: Risofladan, Vaasa | collected... | reverse complement strand
TCGATGTGGTCCGGCAGAACTTCTCGCACGCTTGGACGGCCGTCAGCGTGACGCCTGTTGCTTCGGGGGTGAGCGCCGTGACGGCGTTTGGATTATTTGCGGCGATTTGCGTGGCGCAAACAGGGTCTTTGTTTTCCGCCGATTCGTGGCACGACATTACGTTCACGGCGGGTGAAGTAAAGGATCCGAAAAAGAATCTGCCGCGCGCGCTGGCCATCGGCACGATCATTGTCATCGTTCTTTATCTGCTCGCAAACGTAGCCTACCTTGTGGTCCTGCCGCTTTCCGCGATTCAGCATGCGCCATCGGACCGCGTGGCAACGGCGATGTTGCAGAGAATTTTTCCGGTGGCGGGCGCGGCGCTGATGGCGGCGGCTATCATGGTTTCAACCATCGGAACAATCAATGCTCTCACGCTGGCCGGCGCGCGGGCCTATTACGCGATGGCGCGCCACGGGCTATTCTTTCCGGCGGCAGCCCGACTCAATCGCGCGCGCGTCCCTGCACATGCGCTGCTGATACAAGGACTCTGGGCCGCGTTTCTGGTTCTGCCCCGCACATTTGACCCGTTGATACGGCAGTACGGGAACCTCTACAACAACTTGCTGAATTATGTGATTTCCGCGGCGCTGATTTTTTACATTTTGACGATTGCAGGAATCTTCCGGCTGCGGATCATTCGGCCCAATGCCGAGCGGCCCTACCGTGCTGTGGGATACCCGTGGCTTCCGGTGATTTATATCCTGGGCGCCGGAGCCATTCTGGCAATGCTTTTCACCTATCGCGCGTCAACGACCTGGCCGGGGCTGGTGATCGTACTTTTGGGGATTCCGGTGTACGGCGTGCTTTCGCGGTCCGCCAGCCTGCGGGAAATTCAGGATGCGGATTCCAGTCCAGAGTCGGCCTAGGGCATCCAGCCCAAAGGCCGGACAGCGAGCGGCTGCTAGAGCGTACTGAAAATGGTATAAAACATATCCGAGTTAATAAGTAGTGTGCTATCTTCTGCTGTGATTTGGGACGATCGACTCTGTCATCCGAGCCCGTTGCCTATAAGCCCATGAATCCAAAGCTTGAAAGTCAGGCAATCAAGATCCCCGGCAACAGCATACCCCGGACGTCGCTCGCTTCCGCCGTCGCCGATAAACTACGCGAAATGATTATTCGAGGCGAGATTCAAGAAGGAGAGCAACTGCGGCAGGACGCGATCGCGTCCGATTTTCAGGTGAGCCGCATCCCCGTCCGCGAGGCCATGCGCCAATTGGAAGCGGAGGGATTGATTACCATCGTGCCGCATCGTGGCGGGGTGGTGTCCGCGCTTTCGCCCGAAGAAATCGAAGAGTTGTTTGACATTCGCGTTCTGCTCGAAAGCGAGGTATTGAGGCTCTCTATACCGAACCTGACTGAAGACGACTTTAAGCAGGCGGAAGCGATACTGCAAACGTACGAAAAGGCGCTGTGGAAGGAAGAGGAAGTGGGAACCTGGGGCCGCTTGAACTGGCAATTTCATTCCACGCTGTATTCGCGGGCCAACCGCCCCCGTTTCATGTCGATGATTCAAACCATCAATAACAACGGGGACCGTTACACACGGCTGCAACTCTACTTGACGCACGCATTTGAACGCGCCAAGCAGGAACATCGCATGCTTCTGGAGCTGTGCCGCGAGCGAAATGCTTCCGGCGCATGCGAATTACTGGAACGCCACATCCATAATGCAGGACAGACGCTGAAGGAATTTCTGAAGCAGCGCCGCGCGTAATTCGCCCATCCTTCGCTATATTTCTCAGGCCCTCTCGTCGGTCAGACCGAAACCATTCTTGCGGCCGCTTCTTGCGCCGAGCGTTCCCCGATTCCTCTATCGCGTCGCGCTGCTCGCGGCAGCGACAGGGGACATCGCAGCGGTTAACGGAGTAATTCCCTGCTGTGCCAGTGAGCGGTCGAAGGCCGGGACTTCTTGAGTCATCAGGTTCTGATAATCCGCGGCCGCCTGCGAAAGACTTTTTTCGATGTTTTGGAGCACTTCGAGCGACGCAGGGGTTGGAGCAAAATCCGCGCCGCCCGCCACGTCTCCTGCGCCAGTGCCCACTTCCCCGTTGAGCCAGATTAGATTCAGATAAACCTTGTAAGCGTCCGTATAGTATTTATCGTCGCTGTTCGCGTCTTCACGCGTGATCAGCTTGAATTCCACGGACTGCATTTTCTGATCCATTTGCTGAACGGACTTGCGCAAATCGGCCTTGCTCTTCTGACCGGCGAGCATCGCGTTCACATCTTCCAGTTGCTTTCGCATCCACTCGATGCGGTTGACCATGTCTGAGGTGTGGGTGATGTCGTCGCGAATGCGAAGAAGAGTTTTCACAGAGGCGTCGATATCCGCGTCCGTGCCTGGCGCGTGCGGGTCTTTAAGAATTGTCAGCGGCTGAGTAAATGTTTGGCCATTGACCGTGAGCCGCAAAGTGTATTTGCCGGGCGCGACGATGGGGCCGACTTGCGCTCCCTCGATTCCCCAGTGCGTGATGGGGCGCGAATCTTTGCCGCGGAAACGAGGCTCCTCCCAGATGTGAGGATTATCGGGGGCAGCGGTGCGAAGCGCGATCACGTGAGGCGGTTCGTAACGCAGGTCCCACGCGGTTCGATTCAGCCCGGCCTTTCCCGGAGCCTTTAGCTTGCGGATTACGTTGTTGTGCTCATCGAGAACTTCAATCTGAACCGGCTCTTTTGTCGCGGACTTGAGAGAATAATCGAGGATCGCTCGCCCGCCGCGAACAAAACGGTAGGTGGCGCGCGGCGCGAAGAATCGCACAGCGGCGTCGGAATGTTCCTTTGCCATCTGCTCCAGAGGCGAGATGTCGTCCAAAATGTAAAGTCCGCGACCATACGTGGAAACGACGAGGTCGTGGAATTGCTTTTGCACGACAGCCCAGGAAACCGTGGCGTGCGGAAGGCCTTCGTCGAGAACTTTCCAGTGAGCTCCCTCGTCAGACGAGTAATACAAATCATTTCCTGTGCCGGCGAAGAGGAGACCTTTGCAATTTGGGTCTTCGGCGACGACACGAACGTACGACAATTCGTTCTTGGGCAAATCGCTGGAGATGCGCGCCCAGGTCTGGCCGAAATTCGTGGTCTTATAGATGTAAGGATCGCGGTTGTCCATCAAGTGAAAATCGATTGAGACGTAGGCGGTGCCGGCTTCGAAATGCGAAGGCTCGATGCTTGTGACCGTGCCCCACGCGGGCAAACCGGAAATGTTTTTCGTGACGTTATTCCAATGGCCGCCGCCATCTTTCGTGTACCAGACCTGGCCGTCATTTGTTCCCGCCCAGATCAGGCCTTTCTGGATTTGCGACGGCGCGATGGCGAACACAACCTCACCATAAAACTGGCCGAGGTTATCGCCGACGATGCCGCCGGAGGAAACGATTCTGCTGGGATCGTTTGTCGAAAGATCAGGACTGATGACGGACCAGTGCATTCCGGCATCGCTGGTTTTGAAAATCACCTGGCAACCGTAGTAGACCGTGTTGTTATCGAAGGGATCAATCGCGAGGGGCGGCGTCCAATGACAGCGGTATTTCGTGTCGTTAGGCGGGGAGTCGAGCGTGTGAATCCAGGGGCTGACGGAGCGCGCCATCTTGGTTCGCGCATCCCAGCGGGTTACTTCATTTCCGTAGCAAGTGGCCCAGACGATATTGGGATCGGACAGGTCCGGGAGAGTCCAGCCGGATTCGCAGCCGCCCATGGCATGGTCCCAACCGGGCTGCTCGCCGCCACCAAACGCAAATCCAAAGGAAGTGCTCGGGCCGCGCATGTTGCCGTCGTCCTGCATGTTGCTGTAGACGTAATACGGGACCTGATTGTCGACGGCTGCGTGATACATCTGGCCGATGGGCAGCGTGACGCGATTGAAACCGCGCCCGTGCGCCGTGGTGATCAGAAGACCTCCATCGTTCGTGAGGGCGAAGCGATCCGGATTCTTAGGGTCAACCCAAATGTCGTGATTGTCGCCGCCCCACGGAACTTGCTTGAAAGTTTCGCCGCCGTCGATGGATTCGAAGAAGCTGCTGTTTGCGACATATATTTCATCCTCGTTGCCCGGCGAAACCGCGATGCGAATGTAATATCCCGCCCGGCCAATCAGGGGACGTTGCCAGTTGACGACGCGCCAATTCTCGCCGCCGTCGTCCGAGCGCCAGACGGAGCCTTGATCTTTGGTTTGAATCAACGCATAGACGCGCTCTGAATCTGTCGGCGCCACCGCGACGTCAATTTTACCGACGGGCGGCTTTGGCATGCCGTGGCCTTCGATGCGCGTCCACTTCGTGCCGCCGTCATGCGACACATAAACGCCGCTGCCGGGCCCGCCACTGAATTCGCCCCACGTGTGCATGACGATTTGCCACGTGCCCGCAAACAATACGTTTGGATTGTGCGGATCCATCGCGAGTCCCGAGCAGCCCGTATTCTCGTCGACAAACAAAACGCGTTCCCAGTTCTTCCCGCCATCCATGGTGCGGTAGACGCCGCGCTCCTGCTGCGGACCTGTCGTACGGCCAAGCGCGCAAACAAAAACATTGTTTGCGTCGCGCGGATTCACAATCACACGCCCAATGCGTCCCGTTGCATCGAGTCCCATGTGCGTCCAAGTCTTGCCCGCGTCGGTGGACTTATAAACTCCATTGCCCATTACGTCGCTGTCGCGGATGGCCCAGGCTTCGCCCGTTCCGGCCCACACGATGTTCGGATCGGAAGGCGCCACGGCGAGCGCGCCAATCGCGGCAACAGGCTCTTTGTCAAAAATGGGCAGCCAGCGGCCGCCGCCGTCAGTTGTTTTCCAAACGCCGCCCGAAGCCGCGCCAGCGTAGTAGACATTCGGATCGCCCGGCACGCCAGCGACCGCGGCGACGCGATTGCCAACAGTTGGGCCGATGAAGCGGAAACGAAATTGGTCCTGGCCGCCCGGACCACGGCGACGCTGGGCGAAACTTGGGAGAGCACACGTGGCGACAACAACGACGCAAAGAACTAAATTTACGAAGACGCGATTCATTTTGAACATTTCTGGGCCTTTCTTTGAGGCTTAAAGTTGAGTCTCTTGTGAGCCGTGCTGCCAATGGCCCTTCGCAAAGACCTGGCTGAACTCACGGTCTCCTCGGAGGCGGCGGAAGCCTTCGTTCCTTAATCTCAAAATCTGTTGGGGGCGTAACGCCGAGCAAATACTGAACGAAATAATCCCAGCGGCGACGGCTGACGTACAACGCGTGCGGGCCGCTGTCGCCATGAAACATATTCGGAACATAGAGCATGTCGAAATTCTTGTTCGCGGTCATCAGAGCATCAACGAGGCGCATGGTTTCGACGGGGTTCACATTGTTGTCGATATCGCCGTGAATGAGGAGCAAATGCCCCTTGAGGCGGTCCGCCATGGAGACGTTGGATTGTTCCTCGTAATCCTTTCCGACGGGATAGCCCTGATACTGCTCGTTCCACCAAGCTTTATCGAGGCGAGGATCGTGGTCGCCCGAAGTGGAGACGCACACTTTGTAGAAATCCGGGAACTGCAAAATCGCATGCGCGGAACCGTAGCCTCCGGCGGAGGTACCGTAAATTCCCACACGCGTGATATCCATGTACGGATATTTCGCGGCCATCTGCTTGATCATCGCGACGTGGTCGGCGAATGAACCGCCGAGGTTGTGATAGGAAAATTCGTGGAAGGCACGCGAACGTCCCGTGGTGCCGCGGCCGTCAACCATGACGACAACAAATCCGAGTTCCGCCATGGATTGAAGCCGCAACGCCGCGCCGAATGATTTGGGCACAAAAAATCCCTGCGGGCCGGTGTAAACCTGCTCGACGATCGGATATTTCTTCGACGGATCGAAGTTTGTCGGGCGCACGATTACGCCGTATAAGTCCGTTTTGTTATCGAGGGCTTTGCCTTCGAATGGCTCGGGACTTTTCCACCCCATTTTTTGCAGTTCGCTTACATCGGTCATTTCGAGAACGCGAATTACGGAGCCGTCCTTGCTGCTGCGAAGGACCGACTCGCCGGGCAAATCGACGCGCGAATAGTTGTCAACGAAGTATTGCCCGTCGGGCGAAACGCTTACGGTGTGATTCGCGTTTTCTGGAGTAAGGAGCGTGAGGCCGGAGCCATCGAGATTCACGCGGTAGAGATGGGTGAGATACGGGTCTTCATTTTTCTCGCGGCCGCTGGCCAGGAAATAAACCTGATGGTTTTTGGCGTCGATACTCTCAATCTGGCGGACGACCCAAGAGCCTTTCGTGACTTGATTCTTGAAATGGCCTTCGTCGTCGTACAGGTACAACTGGTTCCAGCCGTCTTTCTCTGAGGACCAGAGAATACCGCCATTGTCGGGAATGTAGCGGACGAAGTGTTCGCCGGGATCGATATACAGGCCATCCTTTTCGCTGATAAGGACCTTCTGGTCGCCGGTTTCAGCGTCGACAACTCGCAGTTCAGTTTCTTTGTTTCCACGCGTGCCGCGCTCGTAGAAGAAGCTTTTGTTGTCGGGAAACCATCGGAAATAGCCGGGACCGCCCTGAAACTCGAGGTCGAGGGGAGATGTTTTCACGTCGACTCGCTTGCCGGACAGGACATCGAACACCATGACTTCCGCATGCGGGAGAGCTTCGCCGGGCAATGGGTAAACGTAATCGTAAGCCTTCGGCCGGAGCTGACCCGGCGGAACAAACTGCAACGTGGTGAAGCGTCCCGCATTCCGTGAATCGATTCGGAAAGTAATCAACTTCGAGGAATCTGGCGACCAAAATAGGTCCGGGCGCTCTTTGGCGTCTTCGCCACGCTGAATTCCCTCGGTGACAAGGGTGCGCAGATCGGGAAGCGGCGTTGCGTAATCCCATCCGGGCACGCCGTCGCGTGTCAATTGCACGGTTTCACCTGTCGAAGTATCACGGAGAAATAAATTGTGATCTTTCAAATAGGCGGCCCGTCGGCCATCTGGGGAGACGTTCTCGTACGGATCTACCTTGGGGCGCGGACTTTTCGTGCATTCGTAATTGGTCAGTTTGCAGGTCCACTCGGCGTCTTCGATCTGGAAACGGATGGCACTCTCTTTGTCCGTGTATTCGAAACTGTAGAACGGCAAGCGGGTGGCTTCGTAGGTTTGCCTCGAAGCGCGCGACAGAGCCTCTGCCAGCCGCGCATGATCGAACGCCGGGGCGCTTGTATTCTTCGCGGCGTCAACGACGATGAATTCCGAGCCTTTCGGGCCGTCGCTGCGGTACCAGAAACGGTCACTGCGCGCGATCCATGCGGGACGAATATCCGCGACGGAGACCATCGAGCGCAGGTTGCCACCCAGGAAACGCTGCGCGCGCTGATAGTCCTCGAGAGTTCCTTGCGCCGCGGTCAGCGCCGGCATGAGCAGGAAACAAAGAGTTGCGACCGAAACGATCACACGGCGACGATACGAATCCATGCAGCCTCCTCTATGAGCTAATCAGCGCATCGAAACGGAAAGGGACGCTGAGACACGCGCTACGCACACAGCAACGCAAAGTTACCCGCGCGGTTGGCGCTATCGTCCCGGAATAAACAACTCCAATCTGACGTGCCACGATACGGACTGCCCGGGCGCCAGCCAGTCCATGCCGGTGTTTCTGTGTCCCCAAATTTTCGTGTTGAACGGATCCGCCAAGTTGAACTGCGGTTCGAGGACGATGAAATCCTTGTCCGGAGGCGCGTAAGCTTGAATGGCTTTGATTTGCGGCGAAAGCGCCGTGATGCGAAGGCCATATTTCGCGGCGGGATCAATGACGTCGATAACCGCGTTTCCGGCGGCATTGCGCTTGAGATCCGTGAAGCAGTCATCCATGTAGAGCGTAGTTCCAAGCGGTGCGCCACCAGGAGCGGTGAAATCGTACGGCGTGCCCTTAACCGGCACCACTTTCCCAGTAGGAAAGACATCATCGTAATTGTTCACCACTGTTCGCATGTCGGCCGGCAAGTGCAACCTGGCCTGCGCCCGATTGCCGCTGGGAAACCGGAAGTAGGGATGGAAGCTGATGGCCATGGGCAGCTTTTCGTTTCCGACATTCTTGGCGGTGACAATCACGTCCAGTGCAGTGTTTTTCAAAATCATCCGCACACTGACATCCGTTTTCGAGGGCCAGTGGCCGTCAAAATTCCCGCCGTGCAGGAAACCCGATACAGTGGACTCCGTTGGCCCGTTGTGGAATTTCACGTCCTGAAAATGCGCGGACATGATTAGACCGTGCATCGCGTGAACTTCGGCGCCGGGCTTCTTGCCCTTCCAATTCGCCGGAAGCGACAGCGGCTCGTTCCCGATTGATGTCTCGATTGTCTTTCCGTCGGCCGAGAGTTTCCCCCGGATGCGGTTCGGATACGGCAGAAGGATTGCTCCGCCCATGGAAAAGCTCTTGTTGCCAAAAGCGTCGTTTTGATTTTCGAGGAGGTCCTTGGCATCGGGCAAACTGGGCGCATTGATAACGTCAATGTCTCCCTTGCCCGGCAAATAGGCTCTGATCTGAAGCAAGTTCATTCCGTTTCCCGGCAGGATAGTCGCGCCAAGAAATTGGGGTTTGGTATGGTCAGCTGACTGCGGCCTCTCCAGGATCACTGCGGGCTCTCCTCCAATGGAAATCGGGGTCGATTGCGCGGCACGCAAACGACCTTTGGCCGCGCGAGGCTTGGAGCGATGCCCCGAAGAAGCTTGGACGGCTACAACAGCGGCCGCGAGTACAAAAAGAAAAAACAATCCGTGCTTCATCATAAGAAGCTCCTTTTATGCAGAAAACGTTTACTTGGCGAAATCAGTTCCGAACTTGCGATATGGCAGCGATTTTCGAAAAACCTTATACCGAGATTCGCGACAGCAAGCAAGAACCTTTGCAATAAAATCTTGCCGCGCCGCGCTGAACGGTTCTTCTCACTTTCGAGTGGACGGCAGCCTCGTCAGCTCCACGGGAACTTCGTCGCCATCCATAGGAACGAGAATCTGACTTTCTTCTCCCGGCTTGCTAGTGAAGTTCGCCAGCAGACGGCGCCCCAGCGTGACTTGGTAATTTCCCGCTGGCAAGCCGGAGACATTGATGGCCGTCTGATGCGAGGTCGCAGCACGATTCTCAAGAACGAAATTTATGCGACGCAGCGAGCGATCAAATGAAACTGGCTGATCCTTCGCGAAGCCGTCGCGATCGAGGAGAATGTGCACGCGTTGAGCGCCTCGCAAGATGTGGAAGCGCGTGCGCAGACCGTCTTTCGGGATGACCTGCGTCAATCCGTTCTTATTTTCAAGATCGCCGCCGTAGGCGAAGAGTCCGAAAATCGGATCGTCCACGACAACCGTTGCGGCAGTTCGCAATGCTCCCGTGAAACCCAAATCGATTTCGCCCGAATACCACCATGGGCCGCGTCCCATTTCCTTGTTACCCAGCCACGCGCGGCCCCAAGGGCGCGGTTCGAAGCCGCCGCTGGCGCCGCCGTCGTTATTTTCCCCGGGATACCAGTAGCCGTATTTGGACTCTGCCGTGCCGGAGTTAAGAAGCGCCCACGAACTCAGGTACGAAGCGAATCCCAGCCGCATGTATGTTGCAGGATCCTTCGCGAAATTGAGGGCGTAATCCATCACGGCCCAGCCGCCCATCTGCGCCATGTAGCTGAGCGTGTAACTCGCGTTGCCGCTCGCGCGATAATCGCTGCCCAAATCGTAATAGGCGGTTTCGAGCCAGCCGCGACAGGCGATGTTCAATTTCATCTGCTCATCCAGAAATGCCGCCGCATCATCGTATTTGACGACACGACTGAAATCTGTTTGCGGCGGATCCGCCGAAGCAGAATCGCTGGGAGAATTCACATGATGCATCGCGTAACGCGCGAAAGCTTCTGTGGATTCGAAGCCCGTCGAATCGAAAGGATATTCCGAACCAAAAAGATACGGATGATCGTTGATGAAGTATTCGACCTTCTTCTCCCAGGCGTTTCTTAACCAATCGGCCTGATCTTTGTGGCCGCCGTCGTACAGCGCTTGAATCAACGAGGGTATGACGAGCTCGTCGTACGTGCCGGTCTTATCCGCGGACCACTTGATTAGCTCATCGGGTACGGTGAAGAACGCCTTGGCGGTTCCGAAAGCGCGCTCGAGATATCCGTCTTCGTTCAGGTATTTTGTCGTGGACGGATAAAAATTGGCGACCTGGTACATGTAGTAATACATGGCGATCACGTGTGGATAGTCGTAAATTCGCCATACGTGTTTCTTGCCGCGAGGATTGTCTTCAGGACTGTCGCGATTCACTTTCCAATTTGGAATGCCGTAAATCGCGTAGGGATATTCTTCCTTGTCGGTCTCCTGCAATCCGCCCCAAACATAATTCTTGATGTAATACTCGACCGCGGCAATTTCCGATTGCGAAGGATAGAAAACATTTTCTCCCGCAAGGTACATGGCTTTGCCCAAAATCGGGTCGTCACAAGCGACGGCGTAAGACTGGAGGCCATCCAAATCGTCGGGACTGCGCAGAATTTCGTGCTTCATGTCCCATTGTGAGAAGAGGCCGTTGTACCACTTGCTCGGGTCGCGATGTTGCTCGTGCGTCACGATAAATGAAGCGCGCTTCTTGAAAAGAGTCTCGAGCGGCTGGGTCACAAAGAATTCAAGCGAAAGATATTCGCCCTTTCCGTACTCCACTTTCAGCAAATTCTCTCCGAGGCGCGAAAACTGGACCTTGTAGACACGGACGTCCTTGCCGCGTTCGCCGAGATATTTGATTTGAGTGCTTTCGGGATGTTCGGGGACGACGGCGCGAATCTTATTGCGGGTATGGAGCGAGAACATGGCTGACAGATCCGTTGGAACCGTCATGCCGGGAACAACATTCACGTCGAAAAGGCCCTCATCGTACAGGACCTGGCGCACTCCCGCATAGTCGGGAGCCCAGCGAAAGCGGAAGCCATATCTTGCGGAATCGCCTGCGTGGCCTTTTGGCGCCAGAATAAGGCGTGTGTTCGGCAGCCGCCAGTTCCCTCCCTTGGCACGGAGTTCCGCTGCGCTTGCCGCGGAATGAATGTAAGCGGCGTAGCCACGGCTGGCTCGCGAAAAATCGAAATATTCAAGGCCCGTGCCCGCGACGGGCGTCATCACCAGATACGGGCCTTCGGAATTGGTTCGCATCAGAAAGATAAAAGAACCATTTCCGCCAATGAAACTGTGGCGAATCAAGCGCTTGGTGTAGGTTTCTGTTTTGTCCCAAACGTATCGCGTGTTGAACTGGAGAGGCAGGCCCAGATCGCCGACTTCGATTTCATGATCTGTGTTGTTGCGCAGGGATATTGTCCAAAGCAGTGCGTCATTCTGAAGCTGGAAAGTTTCAGTCGCTTGCAGGTCGCGAGTCGGATTTATTTTGTCGCCCGCATCGCCGTTGAGGCGCCACTGAAAAATTCCTGCTGTGGCGTTGTCGTCGAGATGAGCTTCGACGCGAAGAGCCGACGTCGTAACAGGCTCGAATGTGGCTTCGCTGAATTTGTCGGCGGCGACAGGATAACCGCTCGTGGCGTTCACTTCCTTCCAGTCTGTTCCGTCGCGGTAGAGAACTCGCCAGCTTTTCGGCAGCTTGCAAGGGGCATTGGGATTGTTGTCTGCCGCCCAGTACACTTGCGTTGACCAAACTTTTTCCGGCGCGGGAAAATCATATTCAACCCACTCCGTGGTTCCCTTCCGGCCGTTCCATACAAATCGGGGGACGCCCATCTCTCGCGAGTTGCTCGGCACAATTTTGTCGTTTAGCGCAAACACGGCGGGAGAAGCAACCGAAGCGGAGGCGCGACTGGAGGTCGCGATAGTGGGAATAGCGGTGCCGATTATATAGGTGGCTGCGGACGAACCGGCCGGATGATTGTCGTCGATCCTTGCCGCAGAGGCTTGCTTCCAGTCGTGATCTCCGGGGGTGCGGTATCGAATTACGAGGTCGCCGAGAGATTCACCGGAAGCGATGTAATCGGTGTCATATTTGTCATGGACGTGTTTGAGGCTGGTCACTCCGGCGGTCGAAAAACGAACTCGAAATTGGGAGTTCTCGACGGACTGTTGCGCGAGCGTGGCGGGCGAAATGCCCAAGGCGGCGATCAACAATGCAAACGTGCGAACGTGCACCGGATGTTGCCTCCCCGAAAATCTCCCGCCACGCAGTGGCGGCGCCTCGCGAAGGTAAACGAACGCGGCCAAAGCAGTAAGGGGTGCGGACGGGATATAATATACGCTTTCAAGCAAGATGCACTAAATACTTTGGTTAGCGGCGATCCATGCGCCTGGCGCGGTTTGAAGTCTAGCTGTCGGACAAACCGTCCCTAGTAGCCGACGGCTTTCGAACTGACTGCCACGTGCCAATTTCCAACCGGACGGGCGTTCGCGATTCTTTTGTTGACGAGTAAACGTTTTCAGCATAAATAACTCGGGCGGTTGGAATACTGGTGTTCCAGTGACATGTTTAGGGAGTCGGACGATATCGTATTCGATGCTCGGAGGAATTTGCCCATGACAATTGAGAAGCCTGGAAGGCGTGACTTTCTAAAAGCGGGAGTGACTGCAGCGCTGGGAACTGCGGCGATTCCCCTGGCCATGCCGATGCGCGGCTGGCCGGCATCGATGACACAGGAGCAACCAACGGCTCCGGCAGGCGCGGCGGCTCGAATCAAGATTGATTTCGACCGGAAGATCGGGACGATTGATCGAAATATCTACGGCAATTTCACCGAGCACCTCGGGCGTTGCATCTACGGCGGAATTTACGATGAAGGATCTCCTCTCTCGGACAGCGATGGTTTTCGCAAGGACGTTCTGGAAGCAGCGCGCGGCATGCATGTTTCCGTGCTGCGATGGCCGGGAGGGAATTTCTCATCCGGATACAATTGGAAAGACGGAATCGGGCCGAAAGGCGCGCGTCCGCGCCGCTGGGATACCGCCTGGCAGGAAGAAGAGTCGAACCGCTTCGGTACTGACGAGTTCATTGAATACTGCCGCAAACTTGGCGCCGAGCCATATATCTGCGTAAACATGGGCACGGGCACAATGCAAGACGCGGCGGACTGGGTGGAATACTGCAACGCGACGACGAACACTTACTGGGCGAATCAACGCAGAAAAAACGGGCACGCGGATCCCTACAACGTGAAGTATTGGGCGCTGGGCAATGAGGTGTACGGAAGCTGGCAAGCCGGGCACAAAGATGCGGCAGATTACGCGGCCGACGCTTTGGAATTCGGGAAGATGATGCGATGGATCGATCCGTCAATCAAGCTCGTGGCGTGCGGCGGACCCGGCGTTGAATGGAATTTGCCGGTCCTGGAAAAGCTGGCCGACATTGTTGATTATATTTCGCTGCATCATTACGGCGGCAGCACGGACAACACGAAAGAATTCCAGGATGCACATTACTTCGAGAGGCAAATTGAAGTGCTGGACGCGGTGATCACCGCGGCGATGTCGAGGAGCAGAAAAAAAGAACGCGTGGCAATCGCGGTGGACGAATGGAATATCTGGTTTCGGTCGTGGTTTCATCGCGGCGACAATCACATGCTGGAAGAAGTCTACAACTTGCGCGACGCGCTGTGGGTGGCGTCGGGACTGAACTCATTTCATCGTCATTGCCAGAGCGTGAAGCTGGCGGACATAGCGCAGTTGGTGAACGTGATTGCGCCTATCATGGCAAACGCGACTGGAATTGTGCTGCAGACGACGTACTACCCGCTTAAGCTGTACACCGACTATTGCGGAGATGTGGCGCTTGATCCGCTGGTGCGTTCGGACGCGTTTCCGGGAGCGCCGGATGTGCCGTATCTGGATGTGTCCGCGACAACGGATAAAACGAATGGGAAGCTGACTCTCGCTGTTGTGAACCGGCATCCCACCGATTCTGTTGCGGCGGACATCGTGATTGAGGGATTTAATCCGCAGGCATCCGGCGATCTCTATGAGATTAATGGCGCGTCGCTCGACGCCACGAACACATTTGCGAATCCAAATCAAGTGACGGCGAAGCGCAAATCGTTTTCGGGGGCCGGCCGGAATTTCCGCCAGACTTTTGCCGCGCACTCGGTTTCGGTGATGACATTGCGGGGATAATTGCGCGCATTTTAATTGCGCGGCGCGCCCGGTTCAATTTCTTCAACCGCAAGAGTGATATGGCCAGTCGTGGCTTTCACTCCAATCACCGAGATCGCTGCGCAATTTTCCGCCAGCCAGTCGGCACCCGCATTCCTTAAGTCAGTTTCGGGCATCGTTGTGCGCAAGGCAATCACCCTGCATCCGGCGGCTTTTCCCGAGCGCACGCCTGCGGGAACGTCTTCGACGACGACGCAGTCCGCAGGATTCAGTCCCAGCAATTGCGCACCTTTGAGATACGGATCGGGCGCCGGCTTTCCATTTTTGATGTCGTCCGAAGAAATGAAAAATTCCGGACGCGGAAGTCCGCCGGCGACAAGCCGCGCTTCGGCCAACGGGCGCGTGCAGGAAGTCACGATTGCCCATTGATTGATGGGAAGCGAACGCAGGAGCTGAATCGCGCCGGGCCAAGGTACGATACGTTCCAAATCGGCGAGTTCCCTTCTTTCCACCTCGCGATTCTCCGCGTTGTGATCGGAATTCGGCAGATAATCGCGGATCGTCGAAATGCTCGGGCGTCCGTGCGCGGCGCGCACAACTTCCCGCGGATTGAAACCGTGCTCGACGGCCCACCCATGCCAGACGCGCGCGACCGCCGGAGTGGAATCGAGCAGAACGCCATCCATGTCGAACAGAAGCCCGCGGCAGGAAATTTGCATTTTCGTGCGATTCAACTTTTAACCTTTCGCAAGGCAGTTGCCATCCTTAATGCAGATTTAATTTCGTGTACAAAACATGCTTCAACACAATTGTAATTCCAACTTAAACCTGGGTATCAGGAAAACGGCGGGAAGATTCCTGAATTCCGCGAGAACAATGCTCTGAGGAAATGCAGCTGAACTTGCGACATCAGGCTTTCAGCGACTGCGATTGCAACTGTGAATTCTCTTCGGCGCCAGTGGTTTGCTCTTTGGCAATGCGGATCAGCGCGGGCAACACATCGCCGAACGTGGAGTCCTTCCCTGCCCTGCCGAAATCGAAATACAAGCGGCGGTAAAGGCTGTACAGATCGTTGTAAACGTTTTGCGTTTCTTTCTGAGGCTTGTAAACCACGTGAGGCGGACAGATTTTTTGCTGAGCTTCTTCAACTGTCTTGAACGTTCCGGCGGCGAGAAACGCAAAGATCGCGGAACCAAGGCTGGTGACTTTGCGGCTGGGCACCAGCACCGGCCGGCGGAGGACGTTGGCATAGACTTGGTTCAGCACGGGATTATTTTGCGGGATGCCGCCCGAATTGATCACGCGCTCGATGCGAACGGCGTGCTCCGCCATGCGGTCGAGTATGACGCGAGTATGAAACGCGGTTCCCTCAATGGCAGCGAACAATTCGTCCTGCGCGGTGTGCTGCAGATTCCAGCCAAGCGTCATGCCGCGCAGGTTCGCGTTCACCAGGACGGTGCGGTCACCGTTGTCCCAAGTCATACGCAGAAGACCCGTTTGACCGGCGGAATATTTGTCGAGGCCGCGGCTAAGTTCGGAGATGGAAGTGTTTGCGCGGCGCGCGATGGCTTCGAAAATGTCGCCCGTCGCGGAAAGGCCCGCTTCGATGCCGGTGTAAGAAGGATGCACGCTGCCGTTCACCACTCCGCAAACGCCGGGCACAAGCTGAGTCTGCTTCGTGATTCCGATGATGCAGGTGGAAGTGCCAACGACGTTCACGATGTCTTTTTCGCGAGCGCCAGCGCCGATCGCGTCCCAGTGGGCGTCGAACGCTCCCACGGGAATTGGAATGCCCGCGCGCAAGCCCAGCTTTTCGGCCCACGACGGCGATAATTTGCCCGCGATTTTGTCGGAGGTTTCGTACGAGCCCGCGAGTTTTTCCCGCACGCCCGCGAGCAAAGGATCGACTTTGACCAGAAATTCCTCGGACGGCAGGCCGCCCAAATCCGCATGCCACAACCATTTGTGGCCCATTGCGCAAATACTGCGCTTGGCTTTGCGCGGATCCGTGACGCCGCACAATGTGGCGGCCACCATGTCACAGTGTTCAAATGCGCTGGCGAACTGGCCGCGCTTCGCGGGATTGTGACGGAGCCAGTGAAGGAGTTTGGCGAATCCCCACTCGGAAGAATAAACGCCGCCGCACCAGCGAATGGCTTCGAGGTTTTCGCGGTGCGCCATTTCGGTGATTTCGGCTGCCTCGGATTTCGCGCGGTGGTCGCACCAGAGGTAATACTCGCCGAGAGGAGTCATGTCGCGGCCAACGGGGGTGACGGAAGAGCCCGTGGTGTCGAGTGCAATCGATTCGATCGCGTCACCGGAGATTCCCGCCTGTTTCACGGCGTCGCGCGTGGCGGAGACAAGAGCGCGCATGTGATCTTCGTGAGATTGCGTCGCCAACTCAGGATCTTCGCGCTTGCGGTGCAGAGGATACTCGGCGACCGCGGAAGCGAGCATGCCCTTCTCGCTGTCCACAATGGAAACTCGGACGCTCAAAGTGCCGAAGTCAACGCCTGCTACGATGGCCATTGATTGCTGTTTCCGCTCCTAATTTCCGTGCCAGTAGGTTTGCCACCCGAGGTAACGCGTGGCCGCTTCATGAACGGCGCCGGCGACGGAGGAAAAATTCGCCGCGACGTGATGTTCAAAACCATTTTCGCAGATGTAGCGCAATAGTTTCTGCATTCGCGGAATCTCCACGACGCCCGCGCCGCCGAACGTCTCGAGCGGATCGTCGGTAAACGTGCCGCCGCCGAGATAGCCGCGGACATAACCTGCGCGATCGTCGGTAGAAAAGCGAGCGAAGGTCATCTTGCCGGGCTTGACCAAACCGACGCAGGTGCCAAAAGTATTTTCCTTGCCAACTGTACCAGCGATGATCGCCTGGTAATCCATTTTTACGTTTTTCAGAAATTGTTTCGGCAAATTGCTGCAGTGAAAGCAGACGGCTTTGTCGGGATTGTCGCCGTAATTGTTGTTCCAGTCGAGCAAGGCGCTGGGCGATTCGGATGCGAGGCGCAGCGCATGCATGCTGAGAACTCCGCAAATATCCACTTCGCAGGCGCTGGACATGAGGTCGTCGCTCATCATGCTCATCACCGTGCAAGGAACGACGCCGAGATTTTCCTCGATCGAAGTCCAGCACTGAATGGCGCTGACGGAGACGTGCGTCTGCTTCATCCACTGATCAATCACGGTTCCCAGTTTAGCCATTTTCAAGAGGGCAGCCTTGGGCACGTCGTTTGTGGAGACGTACTTCTCGATGGACTGGAGTTTCGCCTGCGCGGCATCGTCGGTGTCTTTCATGCGCTGGATGCGGCCAATCACTTCGGAGAGATCGAGCGTTTCGACGGAGATTCCCTGCGACTCGAGGATCTTTTCGCTGTAACGGACGGTATTGAACGCCGTGGGACGGGCGCCAATACTGCCGATTCGTAGATTTTTCAGGCCCTTCACGACGCGGCAAACACCCGCGAACCAGTCGAGGTCCTTTTTGAATTCAGGCGACTCGGGCGCGACGGTGTGCGAGGAAGTAAGAGAGTATGGAATGCCGTACTGCATCAGATTGTTGCATGCGGACATTTTTCCGCAGAAGCTGTCACGCCGAAACGAAATGGACATTTTCGAGGGTGTGTCGGGAGTGGCTTGAACCAGAACAGGAACGCGAAGAGCTGAAAGACGCAGTGTGTCGGCGATTGCGCGCTCGTCCCCGAAATTCGGCAGGGTGACGATGACGCCGTCGATGTGGTCACTGTGAGCGCGGAACAATTCAGCGCAGCGCATTGCTTCGTCGTAGGTTTCGACGGCGCCATACCCGCTTTGTTCGGGCGTGAGCGCGATCACGTCCATGCCGGCGCCGTTCAGCGTGCAAATCATTTCTTTGCGGCCGGACTCGGCAAGGTGGCCAGGGAAAAAACCCCGGTTGCCCACGATCAAACCCATGGTCATTTTTTTACTTGTAGACATTCATCTCCTCATGCCACGAGAAACTCGATTGCCGGCTTTTGCTCTTCAACTAAATTACGCGGCTTCTTTTGAAAATCGCGCGACGCCGCTTAATTTAATCGAAGCAAAAAATCCGCAAGCCGCGATTCAGAAATCATGTTTTGTCGGGCGGTTGCCCGTAGTACGCCGAACTTCCATGCTTGCGCGAGTAATGCTTGTCGTGGAGCGAAGACGACAAGGGCTTCAGTTCGTGAACCAGTCCGGCCGTGTAATACGCCATTCGAGCCAGCGCTTCAAGAATGACGGAATTGTGGGCCGCCATCGTTACATTCGGCCCCCAGCAAAACGGCCCGTGGCCGCGGACGAGAACACCGGGAATGTCAGCCGGATCCAGTTTTTCAAACGTCCGGCAAATTGCTGCGCCGGTATTTTTCTCGTAGTCTCCCGCGATCTCTTGCGCCGTAAGGTCCGAGGTCACGGGGACGGGCCCGTGAAAATAATCCGCATGCGTCGTTCCAAGGCACGGAATCGGACGGCCGGCCTGCGCCCAGGCCGTGGCAAATTCAGAATGGGTATGCGTGACGCCGCCAATGCCAGAAAAGTTTCTATACAGTTCGACGTGAGTCGGCAGGTCGGATGACGGCCGAAATTTCCCCTCGACGATTTTCCCGGATAGATCGGTGACAACCAGGTCCTCAGCTCTCAGTTTTTCGTACGGAACGCCGCTGGGCTTGATGACAACCAAGCCCTTGTCGCGATCCACTCCGCTGGCATTGCCGAAGGTGTAAAGCACCAATCCCCGGCGAACCAATTCGAGATTGGCTTCGAGCACTTCGCGCCGGAGACTTTCAAGCAGCATGTGGGGCCTTATTCCGCCGACTTCTTTAGAACAGCTACCTTCTTCCGAGCACCCGCCGGCGCCATTGCCGTGGAATCGCGAAGGACCAAACTTGTCTGCAGGACGTATTCGCTGCCGTCGGGCGACGGAATGTCCCGTTGGACTTCGGAAAGAAGCGCGTTGAAAGCCATCCTGGCGATTTCTGTTTGCGACATCTTTATGGATGTGAGCGGCGGAATCATGAATTGAGCAAGACGAATGTCGTCGAAACCGACGAGAGACAAATCGCGCGGGATGTGAACGCCTTCTTCGTAGCTTTGGCGCATGACGCCGATGGCGGTCATGTCGTTCGAGCAAATCACGGCCGTGGGGCGCTTGGGAAATTGCAATATCTCCTTCAGCGCCTTGATGCCGCCTTCCATGGTGTGATCGCCCTCAATCAGGAGATTCGGATCCACCGCGAGGCCGATTTCTTCCATGGATTCGATGAACGCGCGCTGCCGAGCCATGGCCGACTTCAAAATCAGCGGGCCGGAAATAAACGCGATACGTTCATGGCAAAGCGCCGCGAGATGCTGAACAGCCTCGCGAATACCATGCTGATAGTCGATGCGGATATTGCTGATGCGAGGAAGCGGCGGCCCGACGTCGATGAAGACGAGAGGGATCTTTCGGGTTTTCAAATCGTCGAAGAGGGCCTCTTCCATACCGAACGTGACAATGGCGACGCCTTCGACGCGGCGCTCGATCATCCGGCGAACGGAAAGCGCGATGCGCTTGGGATCGTGGACCGTGGAAGTGGTGAGGATTTCGTAGTTGTTCTGAACAGCAATGTCCTCGAAGCCCTGAATGATTTCAGGAAAGAACGGATTGGTAATCTCTGAAACGATCAAACCGAAAATGCGGCTGCGGCCGGAAACCAGCGAGCGAGCCTGCGTGTTCGGGTAATAACCCAATTCCTCGATTACCCGCCAAACACGGCGCGAAAGCTGAGGCGTAACGGTAGAAACGCCATTTATAGTGCGCGAAACCGTGGCAATGGAGACTTTCGCTCGCCTGGCGACCTCATGAATGCTCAACGTTGCTCTCCGCAAAGAAAATGGAAGGACGGCCGCGCAATCAGCCCATTCTAGGTCCAGATTTATTGACCTTCCAGTACACACCATACCTCTCGCCGAAGACGCGATGCAAGGGAATCAACGTGGTGGCAGCGCTTCCCTGCCCGACAGATCGGAAAGTGAGCGGCTCACCCTTTACCGGTTCCACCCACTGGGCAGATTCAGCATTGTCGGTCCACTTCAGGTCAACGGCCATGGTCCCTTCGGGCCTGCCGCGAGCCGCAAGCCGCGTGGGGCCAGTGTCCTCGTCATACTGCATCTGCTCTGTGAGGCCGTCCTGGCCCAGGCGGCCAGCCAGCACAATCGGGCCGTATAACACGGCCTGTTGCGTGGGATCACCGAGCAATCCTTCGGCATGGAGGCGCATGGGGAGCTTCACTTCGAGGCGGTCGCCATCCACCCAGGTGCGGTTAATTTCCAGATAGCTTCCCGGGCTGGCGAATGTGGGCAGAGGTTTGCCATTCAGCGTCACCGAGCCGCCATCCGCCCAAGCGGGTATACGGATGTTGATGCCAGCCTCCACGGGAGCATTCGCCTTGACCGTAAGGCTCGTGCCTTCCTGCTCCGGGAAACGCGTATCCTGACGAATCGTAAGACCTTTTTCCGGCCAGCGAACTTCGGAGGCGATGAACAGGTTCACAAATGCGGCATGATCGTTCCGGAAGTAAATCGAGTCTCCGAATTTCGAAAACTCTTCGGCGCCCGTTCCCGTGCAGCACCAGAAAGAATTGAATTTCGAGTTAAAAAACTTCCAGTACCCGGTTTCGAGCGGGAGATAGTACATCTTCAAGCCGTTGTCGGGGTGCTGCGTGCCAAGACGCGAATTGAAAAGTGTCCGCTCGTAATAGTCCATATAACGCGGGTCGGCGGTCCATTGGTGAAGGTGGCGCGTCAGTTTCAGCATGTTGTACCCGCAGCAGCATTCCTCGGATGAAACGCTCAGTTCCGTGGACAAATTGCCGGGATCGGTGCGCCAGCCTTCGCCATTGCTTGTGCCGCCCGTGGCGTAGCTGCGTTCTTGGGTGACTTCGTCCCAGAAATAACTCGCCACTTCGTGGTAGAAGGGTTCGCCGGTCAGCTCGTAGCGGCGAGCGGCTCCGATCACTTGGGGAATATGCGTGTTGACGTGGAGTCCCTTGAGCTCGTCCCGGTGGCCGGCGAGAGGATCAAAGAAGGCCGGTTTTTCGAAGCGGCGCCCGATTCCGAAATACTGTCCCTTCCCGGTGACAGCGGCAAGGTTGAAGAGGACTTCGTTCATTCCGCCGAACTCGGTCTGAAGTATGCGCTGCATGTGCGCGTCGCTGATGCCGGTTGTCCAATGCCCTATCCATCGAGCCATGCCTTCCGCGACGGCCAAAGCCTGCTCGTTGTGACAGTAGGTGTACATGTCCAGGTTTCCCGCCATGATCTTATGCAGGGTGTAAAACGGCGCCCAGACGCCGTTGCCATCGCGTAGGCGGTCGAAAAAACTCTGCGGGAACGCGCTGAGGTATCCGTTGCCGAACTTTTCCTGGCACTTCGCCAAGTCAGCGACGATGGCATCACCCTTGGCCTTCAGCGCAGCGTCGCCCGTACTCGCGTACGTCAATCCGACCGCCGAGAGGAAATGCCCCGTGAAATGCCCACGAAGTTCGACGTTGGGGGCTTCCCAGCCACCCAGAGGCTCTGCTGAGCTTGGCAGCCCGGCAGTGACCCGGAAATTGTGGACCAGGCGGTCTTCCGGGAGAGAATTCAGGTATTCCTGGTTCGTTTTGGCCGCTTGCAGGAATGGGCCGTCGAGCAGCCGCACCTGCTCCATGGGAAAGGGGCGGACGAGGAAGTCGATGCGTTCCTGCCCGAAGCGGGGACGCGCCGGTGCCTGGAGAAGTTCCGCCAAGGCTCCGGGCGCACCAGCAGAGACAACTCGTGGCACACAGGCGACCGCCGCCGCCGAAAGCGCTCCAGACACGAATTGCCGCCGAGAAAGTCCCTTCCGAGAGCTCATGGACATTCACCTCGCCTTTGGTCTAATCAACACATTCGATGCCGCTTAAAATCCGAGAAAACGTTTTCTTGAACGTCAAGGTATAGAACAATGCATGTCCGCTGTCAAGGAAACGACGACGCGACGTACCCGCTCTTTTCGTGCGCGGTCGGGTATCGTTTTTTCGGACTCGTTCCCTATTTTCGCGAAGCACCTCGGGGCAAAAAGCGATAACAATAAAACGCTCCCAGAATTAGCAGTAGCGCTCCCCACCAGATGCCTGCGTGAAGGTGAAAAAGGACGACCGGATTCTCGGGCGGGTGCGCGAATTCGTAAATCCCTGCCGCCAGAATCAGCACGCCGTTGACAAGCAGCGATATTCCGATAAAGAACCAGATCGAAATTGAGTCCTTCGATTCCATCGCCTCACCAGAAAATGACGTTCAGGGCCACGAAGACGACTCCGACGATCACGGCCCAGAATGCGGGCCGCTGATAAAACGCCAAATTGCCTTCCGAAGGTATGTCGGTTTCGCCGTAGACCAGCCCGTTCAGCGCGGCTACAGGCTTGGGGCGCGTGAACAGGCTGACCGCAATTGTGACTACAACGCAGACGATCCAAGACCAGAGCGCGCGGTACATGTCCGCGGCCATGGGACTGGCGTGACTGGAAAGCGCGACGTAACGGACCGCGGCAGGGTTGAGTTCGATCCATGCAAACATCGCCGCCGCAGACACGGTACCCGTGAGCAAGCCCCAGAAGCCGCCCGCCGCCGTCGCACGTTTCCAGAACATTCCCAGAATCACTGTGCCAAACAGCGGCGCGATAAATATGCTGAATAGCGCCTGCACATAATCCATGATGCTGAAGAATTGCATCACGAAATAGGCCGTTCCGATGCTGATCAAGACTCCAAGGATGGTGCACCATCGCCCCATCGAGACGTAGTGCGCGTCCGATGCGTCTTTTTTGAGCAGCGCGCGATAGATGTCGTAGGTCCAAACCGTGGAAAACGCGCTCACGTTACCCGCCATACCGGACATGAAGCCGGCGATCAGCGCCGTCACGCCCAGGCCCAGCAGACCCGGGCCGCAATAGCGGGCGAGCATCAAGGGCAGCACTTCATTGTAGCTATGCCCTCCAGTCGCAGCCGCCACGCTTGCACCCGTCAACTTAAACGGCAGAACAGCCAGCGCGAGCAGGCCGGGCAAGATAACGATGAATGGCACGAACATTTTGAACGCCGCGCCGATGATCGGCGCCATCTTCGCTGCCCGTAAATCCTTAGCGGCCAGCAAGCGCTGCACCACGAGGAAATCAGTCGTCCAGTAACCGAACGAAATCACCAGGCCCTGTCCGAAAAGCACGCCCGTCCAATGGATGCCCTCGGGGTTCGTGCTGAACGAGCCCAGGTAACGCCACAGGTGAACGTACTCGACCGACGTATTGTGAATGATCTGCGCTTTCAGCGGCCCCCAGCCACCGGCTTCAATCAATCCGAGAATGGGAATCAGGAGTGCGCCTGCCCAAATGAGGACGAATTGCAGCACTTCGTTGAAAATCGCCGACCGCAGGCCGCCGAGGGCAACGTAAATCCCAACCGTGAGCGCGGAAATCCAGATGCTGAAGTTCATGTTCCAGCCCAAAACGATCTTGAGCACGAGCGCCATGGAGTACATGTTGATGCCGCTCATCAGCACGGTCATAAACGCAAAAGAAATCGCCGACAGGCTGCGGCTCGATTCCCCGAATCGCAACTTTAGATAGCCGGGAACCGAATGCGTCTTGGAGATGTAGTAGAACGGCATCATGAAGACGCCGAGGAACAGCATCGCGGGAATCGCGGCAATCCAGTAAGCGTGCGTCGCTAAAATGCCGTATTCGTAGGCCGAGGAAGCCCAGCCCATCAGCTCGAGCGCTCCGAGATTCGCGGAGAGGAAACTGAGGCCGGCGATCCACGCCGTCATTTCCCGGCCGGCCAGGAAAAAATCTTCGCCGGTGCTCGAACGCCTCTTGAGATAAAACCCGATCGCCAGGACGAGCGCAAAATAGAAAACGATGATAATCAAGTCGACGGGTGCGAGCTTTACGAGACGTGATGGAACCGCCAGGGCGAGAGTCGGAGTCATCGTTGTTGGATACGAGAGGAACTGTGGGGACAGTTACGAAGCGAACTGCGGCGAATAGTAGGGCCAGGAGCCTTCGCTTTCACGTTTTTGCCTTTGCGGTCGCGAGCAGCGAAAAAAATCTGGTGCAGTTAAGCTAGACCTTCATTCGGCGAAAGCTCCCATGCATCCACCGGATGCTATCACTAGCGTCCAGTGGATGCACAGCGAGCAGATTTACAAACCGAAGAGACTAGAAGTCGAGCCTCGCACGGAACTCGATCTGGCGAGGAACGTTCATATTGCTCAGGCCCGCTTGTCCGAACGCGCCGGACTGAATGCTCGTGCTACCCCCATTGGATCCAGGGTTAGCCCAGTTCGGATGATTGAACGCGTTCAAGAACTCGCCCTGGAAGACAAACTGAATGCGCTCGGTAATGGGAAAAAGCTTCGTGACCGAGAGGTCATCGTTCCACAGGTGAGGCCCATAGAGCCAGATGTCGCCCGCAAACGTACCCGGAGCAGTATTCTGGCATACCCCCGTGAGGAAGCTGCTGCAGTTCGCTGGCGGAGCTACGTTATTCGAAGCCCGCAAGACCGACGGATTAAAGTCCCATTTGAACGGACAGGTAGCCGTGCCACTTGAGCCGCATACGTTGGCAGTGTAGACCCCCGTGGCGCTCTGCAATTGCGACCGTGTAATGCCATTCAGAACTAGCCCGCTGTCCCCGTAGTCATTAAATGTGCGATATCCGCCCGTCACCGAGAACGGGAATCCGGTTTCATAGGTGAAAATCGTTCCCACTGTCCAACCACCGACGATCCGGTTGATGACCCCGCCCTGATTTAGGAACCGTCTGCCATTCCCAAACGGTAGGTCATAAGTCCCACTGACATGCACGACGTGCCTCAAATCAAACAGTGTTGGCCCGTAGCCCAGGCGCAAGTCACGAATCGTGAATTCGGGAACTGTGCCGAGCCACTGATTGTCCGGCTGGACACCGAGCGTATGGCTCCACGTGTAATTCGCGTCAAATTGCATCCCATGCCACGGCCTCTCTCGAAAGTCGACGAGCAGGGCGTGATAGTTGCCGTAGCCTCCGGCGGTCATAAAGCTCTGCGTTGAGCAGCCGTTACAAGAAGCTGCATACGGATTGGTTTGAAAGAAATTAAGCGGATACGCGCCTGGAGAAGTAAAACCAAATTGCGTAGCGCAGTTGCTGATGGACGAGCCAACCAGATTGCAGATGTACGGCGCATTGCCAAACGGTTTCGCCAATATTCCGGCCACCGAACCTGCTTGGCCCTGCTGAACGCGCGTAAAGAATGCCCCGGAAGACCCGTAATCCTTGAAAGGAATGCCAGTTCCGCCGGATGCCTCACCCGCAAATGCAGCATCGAAAATGGGCAATGGCTTTTCTCCTGCGAATTGGCTGCCCATCGCAGAATTGTCAGCAAACGAGTTTATCCCGTTCGCTTGGTTGATGGCCAGATTGGTCTGCGCGTCCTTGAATTCGCTCAGGAATCCGTTCTCGATAATATTGACTTCATTCGTATTGACGTTGATCCATTGATGGACGCTTCGGTGCCCCATATATCGGACTTCGAGCACATTGCTGTGGCCAAACTGCCGCTGAATCCCAACGTTCCATTCCTGAACGTATGGTTGCTTGATGTTCGGATCGAATCCGGCACCGCCCCAGTAGTAGCTCCAGGTGTAATCCGATTGCGGGATCGATGCCGCATAAGCCGGCGGTGAATTCAGGAACAAGGTTGGCGAAAAAGTGCCTCCGGTGTCCGTTATACTTCCGGGCGTGAAGAATCCCGGCCCGCTGCCGCTTCCCGCTTGATAGGAAAAGTTTTGGAAGAACGCCAGTCCGTGATTCGAGGCGTTATTCCAGAAGTACTGATACGGCTCGGTGAAACGCTTAATGTCAAACCCTGCACGGATTACGGTATTTCCTCCGCTAAAGAGCTTGCCCAAAAGACCCTCTGAATAGTTTGGATTCCATGCTATGCCAATCATCGGCTGAGGACTAACGTTCCACGGCTTATATTGGTGGCTGCTGGCAAGGTACTGCGGGTTAGAAGTTCCCGTAAGCGTGCCTGGCTTGAACAGATTTCCGACGCCTGATGGACCGTACATATCGGCCTCGGTAGCACCGTGGTAAGCGCTCGTCATATCGTGGTTATCGCCCGTAAAATCCCAGCGAAGACCATAATTCAAGGTCAGAGTCGGCTTCAGGTGGAATGAGTCCTGCGCGTACACACCCCATGACTTCTGAAGCTCGTCGAGGTTATACGCCTGCCCGGGCGTCGTGGCGTATTGGCCAGTGGACGGCAGGTAAGGAAACCCGCTGCCTATCGGACCAACACTCGAGACTCTTCCGACCAGCGTCGCATACAAATTCTCCGCCTCGCTCCGATCGGTGTTGGACGCGCTCGCAAAATAGCTTTGGAAATCCCCATATGCCGGGTCGCCATTCACGAGACCGAGGGAGATATTCTGAATTCCGTCCGGGGGATTCCAGTAATGGTCCTGCTCGCGGTAAAAGGAAAATCCGAACGTAATCGTATGGGCGTTGTGCTGCCACGTAGCGTTGTCGCTCGCATTAAAAATGGGATAGTAAGTTGAAACGGGCAAGTTGAACCCTGTTCCGGAATCGGCTATTGCCCAACTATGCAGCGGTTGAGTATCCCAGAGTTGCTTTGCGCCAAACGCGTACCAATACGCGTTATAGAAATAGCCACCGTGAAATTGGTTTAGCAGCGTGGGGGAGATCGACCAATCCAGGCCGAACGAGGCAATATAGTTGCTGCTCTTATCCGAGGCCGCCTGATTTTCGAATGCCGCCCCTGGAAAAAGAGGGGCAGAAGCATTCGGCTGGTTTCGCTTCGTGTCTTCAAAGGCGAAATTCAGTCTGACTTTCGGCGAGATGTTGTAGTCCAAACGAACGGCCGGAAAATACGTAGTAATGGGAGAAAGAACCAGCCAGTTGACTTGCTCAATATTTGGATCGCCGGTCGGTGAAATTGTTGCGCCCCCGCTTGTTACTGCCGTATTAATCGCCGCCTGCTCCGCCAGGTAGGTCGTACCTGGCACCACAGGCAAGCCATTTGGCTGAGCAACCTGCGTAAAGAGATTTACTGTCGTCGCGCTGTTTGGCGGTTGGAACGTGTAAATTCCGTTCTGCGCATTCTGCGACAGGAACGTGTTGCCTGCTATGAAGCCACCGGGCTGCTTGGACATCGCAAAACTGCCGAAAAAGAACAGCTTGTTCTTTAAGATCGGTCCGCCGGCGTTTCCCCCAAAGTCATTCAAGATCAGGTGAGGTCTCGGCTGGCCTACAGCGTTGTTGTGCCAGCTATTGGCGTTCAACCACGAATTGCGAAAATCTTCGTACACTTCCCCGTGGTAAGCGTTGCTACCACGGCGCGTCACGAAACTGCTCTGCATTGAGGAGCCGCCGAGAGCTTGGCTAAGGTCGACCTGGCTGGTCTGCACGGTCATTTCCTGGATATCTTCGACACGGGCCTGCAGCCCCGGTGTGGTGTTGCCCGCGAACTTCATGCGGCTGGTCGAGGAAACAACGCCGTCAATCGTATTCCCCTGCGCAATCATCGGGAGGCCATTCCAAGTACCGCTTGAGGGCGTGCCACTGTAGCCGGGCGTTAGGAATGCCAATTGACTGATGTTGCGGCCGCTCAAGGGCAGGTCCTCGATCTGCTTGATATCTATCGTCGTGACAATGGCGTTGGAAGTGGTCTCGACAAGTGGAGACACGGCTCCGCTTACGACGACCTCTTGAGACGCGGACCCTACTTTCAGCAGCGCCTTGAGGTCGGTAACGCGGCCACCCTGCACAACGACCGAATCGTAAACTTGCGTTTGAAAGTTTCCCTTCGAGACGGTCAGTTTGTAAATACCGAGGGGCAACGCAGCAAACGTGAATGTGCCCTCGGGGCCCGTCGTGGCCTTGTGAACGTCGCCCGTGGTGGTGTCGAGAATCGTCAGTTGTGCGTCCGGCACAACCGCACCGCTCTCGTCCAGAACTGTAACGTTTACGCTACCGTAAGCGCCGTACTGTCCCCATGCCGAGGGAACGCTGAACGCGAAGAGCAACAACAAGCACGCCACCATACCGCCAATCAAAGCGCGAGAAAAACTCCGCGACATACAGCCTCCTTTGACGTCTTCAAGCTTTGTTCGCGTTCCGAAGAGCGCGATTTCAGTTTTCGTTCCCACGGGAACTGCCCTGTTACTTCCAAGAACGCGTTTTCTAAAATAGCGAAACATCGGTTTGTCTATGAGTGCCGCGCTGCTGAATTTGCTTCGGAACTCTGTTTGAGATGAAACTGAAGAACTACTCTGAGGAAGGCTAGCATCGGGGAGAGAAACTTGACCAAATCGTCGATTGCATCCGAGGATCGTCGGATGCATTCGGTGAAGTTCAGCCAATCGCCTGACAAGTAAACGTTTACTCATGCTGCCCACCCCTACTTGAGCCACAACCCACTTTGATGGCCGTCTTGTATAATGTATTTGTACTACTTGTCAAGCCTAAAATTTCATCACCACCCCGATTCGCGGCAAAAACTGCTAGAATGGCGAAAATTCAAGGTTTACGAGGGCCAAGAAATGGCTTTCGAGCGGCGTTTAACGGGACTGGGGTTCAGGACTCAAGGATGAGGTTGCGACGATTTTGGCGTAATCTTGCGGGCCTTTCGACGGCCGCCGCCCTTGCCGGGATGGCCTGTTCCCAAGACGCGATCGCTAAAATTCCGTCGATATCCAGCACAACTGAAATTCAGGCGCGCGGCCGAGCAGGCGCATCCTCAAACGCAGAAAGAGAACTGCAAACAGGAATCGCCCTAACTCAGGAGGGGCGTTTCTCCGAAGCGATTCCGCATTTTCTGGCGGCGCAGGGCCACGTCTCGGATGAATATGCGGAGAATTTCAATCTTGCGTTGTGCTATGTGGGGACAGGTCAATCCACTCGCGCGATTCAGGTCCTCGGCACATTGAAAGTCGAAGGGCACGACACTGCGGCGGTGAACAATCTGCTGGCGCAAGCCTATATCGGAACGGGACAGGATAAGAAAGCATTCAACGCATTCCAGCAGGCCGTTAAACAAACTCCCCAGGACGAAAAGCTCTATATGTTTGTGGCGGAGGAGTGCCTGGACCGTCAGTCTTACCGCCTCGGGCTCGACGTTTTAGACATCGGGCTGCAACATCTGCCCGATTCGTCGCGGTTGCATTACGAGCGCGGCGTGTTTTTTTCGTTTGAAAACGAACCTGATCCCGCGACGGCGGACTTCGATCTTGCGAGCAAGCTCTCTCCGGGAAGCGATATTTCCTATATGGCTGAAGGACAGAAGGCGCTCCTAAACGGGAATATGCGAGAGGCAGTTCGAATTGCGCGCGAAGGAATAAAAGAAAGTCACGGCAACTACATTCTGCTGACGATTTTCGGGAGAGCGATGATTCAATCCGGCGCCAGTCCAGGGCAGCCGGAATTTCGAGAGGCGCAAGCAGCGTTGGAAAAATCAGTGGCCGAGCGGCCGACCTATGCTGTGTCGAGGGCTGCGCTTGGCGAACTGTATCTGATGGCAGGCCGCACTGACGATGCGATCACACAACTGGAAGCGGCGCGAAAACTCGCGCCAGATGACGCTTCGGTTTACTCGCATCTGGCAATCGCCTATCGGCACAAGGGTGATGAACCGGCAGCAAAACGTATGTTGGACGCGCTCGCCGCTTTGAATCAGGAACAAGCCGCAAAATATAAATCGGATTCGCCCGGTCACAAAGCCGGTTACGTTTCGTCAGGACGAGCGCCTCGCCGGCCGTAATCTCAGCGTTGGGTCACGCGGGGGAACTTTCGTTCGACTAAACCCTTCCCTTCCTCGACGGCAATGATTCGGTCAGCCTGGATTTTTGCCAACTTCGTCACGGCGCCGCTTGGCCAAAGAATCTCGACAGCATCCACGATCGAATATTTTCCCAGGCCAAAATGAAGACGTGGATCCTGCGCCGATTGGTAGCTCATCCCTCCCTTTCGCTGCTCGAGACAAACAAGGTCGCCTGCGGAAACTTTAACCCGCGCGCCCACTCCGTCGCGATTCGAGCGCGTGCCGATGAGAAGAATTTCCAGCCAATGATTTGCATTCCCTCCATCGTTTCGAAGCAATTGCGGGCGCTCTCCATTGTTGTTAACCAAAATATCCAAATCACCGTCGTTGTCGAAATCGCCGATTGCGGCGCCACGGCTGACGCGCGGAAGCTGGAAATCGCGGCCGAGATCGTCGCTCACGTTCTGGAAAGCGCCATGTCCTAGATTGCGGAACATTAGTTTCGGCTCAGCGTAGTGAACGCTGGCGTTGTAACGCTGAATGTTGTCGAGGACGTGCCCGTTGGCCATGAAAATATCCGGCGCGCCATCGTTGTCATAGTCCATGAATCGCGCGCCGAATCCACTCATGTGGAAGGTGGCATAGCCAAGACCGCTGCGCAGCGTCGCGTCGTCGAAAGTTCCGTCGCCCATGTTTTGATAGAGCCGCGCGAGTTGGCTGTCGAGGTGGGTGACGATGAGGTCCATGCGGCCCTTCCCTGTCGTGTCCGCCGCATCGGTCCCCATGCCGGCTTCCGGCAATCCGTCGGCGCTCACCGCAACACCCGCCAAATATCCCACTTCGCGGAATGTCCCATCGCGGTTGTTGTGAAAAAGAAAATTCGCCATCGAATCGTTGGCAATGAAAATGTCCTGCCAGCCGTCGTTGTCATAATCGAAAGTCACGACACCGAGGCCGTTGCCAGGTTTCAATCCAACGCCGGATTGTTTGCTGACGTCCGTAAACGTGCCGTCGCCATTATTGTGATAGAGCGTGGGCGCTTCGCCATTGTAATCGTCCGGATGGCAGTAACTGCGCATGCCGGGACCGTGGTCGCCGCACCAAAAATTTCGATCGGGGGACCAGTCAATGTAATTCGCGATTACGAGATCGAGGTGGCCGTCATTGTCATAGTCGAACCATGCGGCGCTCGACGCCCAGCGGCCTGCATTTGCCACTCCGGCGCGAGCAGTGACGTCTGTAAATGTGCCATTACCGTTGTTGTGGTAAAGAATGCATCGTCCGTATCCGAGGACGAGCAAATCCGGATACCCGTCATTGTCATAATCTCCGACGGCGACGCCCATGCCGAACAACCCTTCGGCGCCCACGCCGGCTTTCGCTGTAACGTCAGTGAATGTTCCGTCTCCGTTGTTGCGATACAGCGCGCCTCGCAATGGATGGGCAGGTTTGTAAAGGCGCGTCGCGGCGCCGTTCGCCAAATATAGATCGAGCAGTCCGTCCTGGTTGTAGTCGATCCAGCCGCAACCCGAACCCATGGTTTCGATCAAGTATTTCTCGGAGGATGCTGCATTGTCATGACGAAAATCGATTCCGGCGGATTCTGCGATGTCGATGAACTTAACGGAGGGCGGCGCCTGCGCGAATGCGCGGCGCACGCCAAGAGGGGCGCACGCAGCCGCGGTCCCCATGG
>Ga0307374_10002632_pt1 | contig 31629 bp, 27 predicted proteins | sample OX3MG_FD_202532 | JGI IMG/M metagenome (GOLD analysis project Ga0307374, IMG submission 202532) | Soil microbial communities from Risofladan, Vaasa, Finland - OX-3 | ecosystem: Environmental > Terrestrial > Soil > Coastal area > Acid sulfate soil | place: Finland: Risofladan, Vaasa | collected... | reverse complement strand
AGAGGGTATCGAGGCGAACAGAGCGCAAGCGCGATCGAGCTAATGCATCTCCGCTTTCATCGCGGTCAGTTCGTCCGCTTGCGCCGACGCTTCTTCGACCAGGTTGCCCGGAAAGCGGTTGTGCAGCGGACTCAGCGTCGAGCCAATCTCGACGATCCGATGCGCCATCCGCGCGATCGCTCCGAAGGGCGGCGGCACCAGCTCGGCGGCGTCGCGAAATTCCAGCAGCGCCGCGCTATCCCATCCGAGCAGTCCGCTGATGAACATATAGACCGGCAGCGATCCGAACAGGCATAGCAGCACGACCAGCCACGCGCTGCCGGCGTGCCCCGGTCCGCGCCACACGGCGAGCGCGAACTCGTGCAGGACATAGTAATTTCCAAACGCCGCCAGAATCGGATTGATGAGGGTCTGCCAGAGGCTGATCGACGGCCACGCGATCAGGTATCCCATCATCGGCCACGCGACCGCCGACTTCAGCAGCGACGACGCGATGAACGCGTAGAACACGCCGTTGAACCCGTACCATTTGATCAGGTACCACGACAGGATGATGCGTCCGCCATTTTCGACCAGCGCGGTCAGCGTGAACAGCCCGGTGCGTCCGACCCCCTGAAAAACCTGATCCGGCATCCGCGTGGTGAAGTCCAACGTTCGCCACACGTGCATCAGCATCATCACGCCCGCCGCGCGGACGAATTGCGGCGGCAACAGGCCATTGACGAAAATATCCGAAAACGCGACGAACGCCCCGCCCAGCATCGAGGTGACTATCAATCCCCAGCGCAAGCCCTGATCGAGGTAGCGCCGCGTAAGCCGCATCATCGACTGCGAATAGCTCTCCGAGATCGACGGCATCAGCGTGGTGAAAATGTATGCGCCGGTCTCGAGGTAGGCGAAGGTCAGCGCGTACGTCAGAATCCAGATTTCATTGAGTTCGAGAAAATTGGGCAGCAGGATTCCCATGATGACCGGGACCAGCGCCCATGAAGTCGCGGCGAGCACCTGTCCGCCGGTGAGCTTGATTCCATACAGGAACGACTTGCGGACGGTGTCGCGATCGAAGTGGGCAAGGAAGATCGTCGCCAGGCGAAAACCCATCTTGTCGTAAAACACCGCGCAGAACGCGCCCATCAGCAGGTTCGCGATCACGCCGCCGAACGCGAAGCCGAATATCACACCCATCCCTTCGCCGAACACCGGATGCATCAGCCCCCAGTGGCGCCCATAGACGCCGCACGAGAGCTGCACGAACGGATTGAGCACGTAAGTCAGGACGATCAGCAACTGCGCGTAATCGAAGCGCTGCAGCGCGCGAAACAGATTCGAGAATATCGCGATGAAGCCGGGAAACTGGATCAGCGTGTGCAGAATCACGAACCAGGTCAGAAACGCCATCGCCGTATGCGGCATCCACAGCGCCGCGACCAGTCCCAGCGCCGTGATCTGGAACATCCCGGCCAGCGCGTGAAACCAGATGAAGAATTGCGCGTAGCTGATCGCGCGCCCCGGCTCCTTGACCCTGTACTCGGCGAAGTACTTCACCATCGCCTGCCCGGTCCCCAGATCGAGCAGGGTGAAGAAGAACAGCATGAACTGGGTGACGGCGGCCCACGCGCCGCGCGCTTCGAGGAAGGGATTTACAAAGTTGCGCTCGATGTAAAACGTCACGATGAAGTTGAACGGGATCATCACGATGAGCGCCAGCAGGTAGTTGTAGAAGAAGCCCGAGAGCGGGCGATGAAATCCCACCTTCTCCCAGCGCGGATCGCCGCGGCTCGGCGCGGGCTCGGGCGCCGCCGCCGGAAGCGCGGCCGCGGCCGCGGCGCCGAGCGAGGCGGGCCGCGGCGCGGCGGATCGCCGCGGCAGATAGAACTGCTCGAGCTGCTCGGGATGGCGCAGGCTGTAGCGGCGCACCGCGACATAGCAGAGCACGAACCCGGCGAACATCGCCGAGAAGATCGCGCCCAGCCATATGATCTGCCGCGAATCCGGCACCGGCGAGCCGATCCATGAACCGTACGGCGCCGCCGCCACTTGCGCCGCCGAGCGCGACAGATCGTACAAGAGCCAGTTGAAGTAGGCCCAGCGCTGGAAATCGTAATTCTGCGCGCCCGCGATTCCGCTCAGCAGCGCGCGGTAGCTCGCGATTCGCGCGCGCTGGTCGCCTTGCCTGAGCCATACGTTGAGCACGTAGATTGTTCCGCCGCCCGCCTTCAGCTCGATCAGCACGGGAGTATGCGCGCGCACCGGATCCTTCCCGCTGGTCGCCACCAGAACCGCCGCGCCCTTGCTGACCGTGAGCAGCGAGCGCTCGTGCACCCGCACCGCCGACTTCCAGCTCACGTTGGCCGCGAGCGGATTGGACGCGGGCCCGGTGTACTCGATGATCGCCGCGTATTTCTCGATCTCCAGCGCGTGCTTCGCTCCCGCCGCAACATCCACCGTGCCGGTCTGCGTGATCGCTCCGCCGCTCAGCGCCGCGAGCGCCGCCGGATCGGTATTCGGGCCCGTGATTATGACGACACCCATGCCGGCGGCGACTCGCGCCTTGAGCGCGTCAAGGGCGGGACCGGGAGCGGGCAGGGCGTCGTCGAAGACGGCGCATTGCGCATCAGAGAGATCGGCCACGCGATGCGTTGCCGGGTCGAGGTTCAGCCGCTCGAGGACCAGGTTCTCGGTCCCGCTGAAATAGAGATTGAACGCGGGCGCTTGCGCGGCGCTTGCGCAAGCCGGCAGGAACACGGCGGCGGCAAGGATCACGCAAAACGCCCCGAGAATTACCGCGCGCGCCGAGCTGGCACGGGCGCGGTGGTGCGGGCGCGGCGAGCCGGCGCGGGCGGGAATTCTCTCGGACCGGTGTTTTTTCAAATTCGCTCTCCGAGCGCCGAACCTGCGCCATCCGCGGCGGCGGCGTTCGTGCCGATGCGGCCTGCCATCAGCAATCCCGATGCCACAGGCGCCGTCGCGCTCGCACTTCGATTTTCAACGTTCCAGCCGCCGTCATCCGCGCAGCGAACTCGCTGCGCGCAGCGAATTTGCGTCAGCGCGAACGCGCGAAATTCGGTCCCCGTTCCGGGGCCCATTGCCAACTGGAATTCGGCGCGGCTTGATACTACAAGACTTGCAGGCGGTATTAGAAATTCAATCTTACTCCTATAAGCGCCGCTGCCCGGGGCGGCCGCATCCGATCCCCGCGGGAGGTTTACGATGGACGCACTGGAATCGATCATTTCGCGCAAGGTGCAGCGCGCGTTCGCGCCTACGCCGGTCGAAGACGGCAAGCTCGCCAAAATCGTCGCGGCCGGGCGTCATGCGATGAGCGCGCGCAACCTGCAACCGTGGCAATTCGTCGTGGTGCGCGACCGCGCGCGCCTCAGAGAGATCGGCGAATTCTGCACCACCGGAAAATTCGTCGCCGACGCGCCCAGCGCGATCATCGTGCTCAAGGATCTTGCCAACGCCAGATGGGCCGACGTTGATTGCGCGCAGGCCGTGCAGAACATGGCCAACGCCGGATGGGCGCTCGGACTCGGCACCTGCTGGGTCGGAAATTTCGACGCCGCGAAGATCGGCGCGCTGATCGATCTGCCCGCCGGATGGGGCCTCTTCACAATTCTGCCGTTCGGCTATCCAGACGCGAAGCGCCCGCCAGAGGCGCGTCCGCTCAAGCCGCGCGGCGAAGTGGTCCACTTCGAGCGATTCGGAAGCGCGAAGCCCTGATGGCGGCCGATTCGATCGAGAAGCCACAAGGCCGGCGTTTCTGATAATATATTTGAGCGGCGCGGGCCAGGTTCCAGGGCCCCGTTTCGACGCAAGGAGAGGTTAGAAAAATGGCAGTCAAACACAAGAAGCCGCACGAAGCGCATGAGCATCTGAAGAAGACTCCCAAGGCCGTCTATCTCGATGTCCGCACCGAGGGCGAATTCGCGGGCGGTCATCCCGAAGCCGCGCTCAATGTCCCGGTCGTGTTCATCAAGGGTCCGGGGCAGATGACGCCGAATCCGGAGTTCCTCGAAATCGTCGAGCAGGTTTTCCCGAAGGACACGCCGCTCGTGGTCGGATGCCTGTCCGGTGGACGCTCGGCGCGCGCATGCGAGATGCTCGAGGAAGCCGGCTTCGAGGATCTCGTCAACGTCCTTGGCGGATTCGGCGGCCAGCGTGATCAGGGCGGCGCCGTGCTCGTGGTCGGATGGCGCGATGCCGGATTGCCCGTCTCGCAGGACACCGGAGAGCGTCATTACGCCGCGATCCGCAAAAAGCTGGGGCGCTGATGGCGATTCGGCTCACGCGCATCTACACCCGCACCGGCGACAAGGGCACCACCGCGCTGGTGGGCGGCCGCCGCGTGCCCAAAGAGCACGGGCGGATCGAGGCTTACGGCACGATCGACGAGCTCAACTCGATCGTCGGAATCGTGCGCACCTATCTTCCGGGCCAGGTCGCCCGCCTTGGGCCGGAAGGCGGCTGGTATTCCGAGATGCTGCGCCGGATTCAGAATGAGCTGTTCGATGTCGGCAGCGAACTGGCTACTCCGCTCGACGGCGAGTACGAGGGGATGCATCGGATGGGCGCGCTCGAGATTGATTTGCTCGAGAGCGAGATGGATCGGATGGAGAAATCGCTCGAGCCGCTCAAGTCGTTCACGCTGCCGGGCGGTGGAGTGCTCAACGCATTCCTGCATCAGGCGCGCACAGTATGCCGGCGCGCCGAGCGGGTGCTGTGGACGCTCCAGCGCGAGGAACCGATAGGCGAACAACTGATTATCTATGTGAATCGCCTGAGCGACCATCTTTTCGTGCAATCGCGATGGGTCGCGCGCAAGCTCGGCGAGCCCGAGTTCCTGTGGGATCGCGGCCTGCGCCTCGACGACGCCGAGGTCAAGGCGGCGCGGCGCAAGGCGGCGATGAAAAGGGCGGCCGCGCGCGGACCCGCGGCGCGCTCCTGAAGCATCGGGAGGGTATTGATGGAAGCGGAAAAACGGCTCTTCATTCGCCAGGCCCAGATCGGTCCGATGGCGAATTTCGTTTACATACTTGGCGACAAGGTCGCGAAGAAAGCCGCGGTCGTCGATCCCGCGTGGGACGTCAACGCGATCTGCGATTTCGTCGCCCGCGAAGGCTACGAACTCGACAAGATTCTCATTACTCATTACCATCCCGATCACCTGGGCGGAAAAATGATGGGACAGAGTATCGAGGGAGTGGCCGAGATGCTCGAACGGGTGAAGGCGAAAGTATATCTCAACAAGCACGAAGCCGAAGGCGCAAAGAAGGTCGCCGGCCTTTCCGATTCCGATATAGTCAAAGTCGAAGCGGGCGACACGTTCAAGGTCGGTGAGATAGAAGTGAAGTTTCTCCACACCCCCGGCCACACGCCCGGTTCGCAATGCTTTCTGGCGGAAGGCAACCTGATCTCCGGCGATACGCTATTCGTAAATTCGTGCGGACGCGTCGATCTGCCGGGCTCGGACCCGGAGGCGATGTACCATAGCCTGAATACTACTTTGAAATCCCTCGACGACGCGACGGTAGTATATCCGGGACATGCCTATTCGTCGGAATCGAGCACCACGATCGCCGATCAGAAGCGCCACAATATGTACATGCGCTTTCCGACCCTGGACGACTTCCTCGACGCGATGGGCTATAGCAGGGGCTAAGATTCGGAACCTCTGAGCCGCGTTAGAATGATTCTCGGCGAGATGGCCGGTGACGAGTCGCAAGAGGTTCCTGAAGCGGATGGCAATCACACTCGCCGTCCTCTCCCAGAGAATAGCAGGCGAAGAAAGATAAGCGCGCCGGAATGCGCCGCGGCATCGGTTACGAACTGATGGCGGCCGACTCCTTCGCGGTGATTCTATCCACCCGGATCTTGCCGGCCGCTTTTTCGGCTCGTGCAAGGTCGTATTCCATCTGCATCCCAAGCCATACCTCCGGGGCGCTCCCGAAAGCCTTGGCCAGCCTGATCGCCATTTCCGGGGAAATCCCGGCCTTCTCATTTACCAGGTTGTTGAGCGCCTGCCGCGTCACGCCCAGGCGTTGCGCCGCCCGCGTGACCGTCAGACCGAGCGGCTCAATGCACTCTTGTCGTACAATCCTGCCGGGATGTGGCGGGTTTTTCATGCGCATCGCCCAATCTCCTTTCCATTTTCTAATGGTAGTCAATCAGATCGACCTCCCGAGCGTCGCCTTCCTCGAAGCGGAATACGATGCGCCAGTTGGCCCGAACCGTCACACTCCAGAAATCTTTCTGGCCGCCTTTGAGGCGGTGCAGTCGGAAGCCAGGCAGGTTGAGCTCTTCGGGCCTGCGCGCGCGACTCAATACGAAGAGGATGTTCTCCACCTTTTCGATCTGATCCGGGCTGATACCTTTGCGCTCGCCATCTTCAAACAGTCTTTTCAGACCTTTATGGCGGAAACCCCGGATCACGTTGTCATTTTCCCTATCACCGCAGCCGTAGAGCCATTCTGCTATGACAAGCAATAATTGTCAATTGTCAACCTGCCGTCCCGCCCCGAAGCAGGATCGCTGGCGCGGTGCGAGCGGCGCTCGTCCTGAGTCCTAGCCGGGCGGGCCTCGGTTGGCTAAAACCATCATGGTGCCCCCGATGCGCGAGGATTCCCGCAAGGTTGCTGCCGAAGCTGAAAAGCTTCGCGACGCGCTTAATCATCACAGCTACCGCTACCACGTTCTCGACGCGCCCGAGATTTCCGACGCCGAGTACGACGCGATGCTGCGCCGGCTCGAGGCGCTCGAACGCGAGCATCCCGAGTTGGTCACTCCCGACTCGCCAACCCAACGCGTCGGCGCCGCGCCGAGCGAGAAATTCGCCCCGATCAGGCATCGCCGCCCGATGATGTCGCTCTCCAACGCGATGAACGCGGAGGAAATGCTCGAGTTCGACAAGCGCATCAAGCGCTTCCTCAAGACCGACGACGAGGTCGAGTATATCGCCGAGGTCAAGCTCGACGGTCTCGGAATCGAGCTGGTGTACGAGGACGGGCGCCTTGCGACCGCCGCGACGCGCGGCGACGGCGAGACCGGCGAGGATGTGACTGCCAATATCAAGACGATCAAAGCGGTGCCGCTGCGCCTGCTCGAGCCCGCCCACGGCAAGATTCCGCGCCTGCTCGAGGTCCGCGGCGAGGTGATCTTTCCCAAGCAGGCGTTCGCGAAGCTCAACGCCGAGCGCGAGGCGCGCGGCGAGCCGGTCTTCGCGAATCCGCGCAACGCGGCCGCCGGATCGTTGCGCCAGCTCGACCCGAAAATCACCGCGTCGCGTCCGCTCGGCATTTTCCTCTACGCGCCCGGCGTGATCGAAGGCGCAAGCTTCGCCTCGCAGTGGGATTTCCTGCATGCGATTAGAGCGCTCGGACTGCGCACCAATCCGGAATCGAAGCTCTGCAAAAATCTCGCTGAAGTTCTCGGCTTCTGGAACGCACTGACCGAGAAACGCCACGCTCTCGCCTACGACGCCGACGGCGTGGTCGCCAAAGTCAATTCCTACGCGCTCCAGGCGCAGCTCGGCGAAGTGTCGCGCGCGCCGCGCTGGGCGATCGCGTACAAGTTCAAGGCGCAGCAAGCCGAGACCGTGGTCGAGAAAATTGACGTGCAGGTCGGACGCATCGGCGCCCTGACGCCGGTTGCCAAGCTTGCGCCGGTCGCGCTCGCTGGCGTCACGATCTCGAACGCTTCGCTGCACAATCTCGACGAGATTCGCCGCAAAGATATCCGCGAGCGCGACACCGTGCTCATCGAGCGCGCCGGCGACGTCATTCCCTACGTGGTCCGCGTCACCAAACCGGGGCATCCGCGTGCCCGGGAATTTGCGATGCCGCAGAAGTGCCCGGAGTGCGGCGCAACCGTCGCGCATGAGCAGGACGAGGTCGGCTACTTCTGCGTCAACGCGAATTGCCCGGCGCGGATGCGCGAGTCGATACGCCATTTCGCCTCGAAGGCGTGCCTCGATATCGAGGGGCTCGGCGACAAGCTGGTTGCGCAGCTTATCGAGGCCGGGCTGGTGCGCGAGCTCGACGACATTTTCCATCTCAGCAAACCGCAGCTTTCGGGTCTCGAGCGGATGGCCGACAAGAGCGCGCAGAACGTGCTCGACGCTATCGCGGCGGCGCGCAAGACCTCGCTCGAGCGCGTGATCAACGGCCTGGGTATCCGCCAGGTCGGAGAGCATACGGCGCGCCAGCTCGCCCTGCGCTTCAAGTCGTTGGAAAATCTGAGCGCCGCGAGCGAGGACGACTTGCGCGCGGTGCGCGATGTCGGCCCCGAGGTCGCGCGCAGCGTGCGCGAGTATTTCGACGAGCCGCGAAACCTGCGGATCGTGCGCCGGCTCGAAAAAATTCTCGAAATCGAAGCGCCCGCGCAACCCTCGGGCCGCGGCGCGTTGCGCGACAAGAGCTTCGTGTTGACCGGCACCCTCGAATCGATGACCCGCGACGAGGCCGAGCGGCGCATCATGGCGGTCGGCGGTCGCGTGACCGGCGCTGTCAGCCGCAAGACTGACTTCGTCGTGGCCGGGGCCGAAGCGGGCTCGAAGCTCAAAAAGGCAGGCGAGCTCGGCGTCCGCGTACTTGATGAGCGGGCGCTGCTCGAGCTTCTGGCCCAGGGGTGACTCGCGATGGCGCAGAGGGCGCGGATGCGGCTGATCGTTACGGGAAGGGTGCAGGGCGTCGGCTTTCGCTGGGCGACCGTCGCCGAGGCCGAGCGACTGGGGCTGTCAGGATGGGTCAGGAATCTGCCGTCGGGGGCGGTTGAAATTCTCGCCGAAGGGGATAAGGATGAATTGCATAAGCTCGGAGCGTGGGCGCGCCAGGGGCCCAGTTTCGCGAGCGTAAGTGGGGTGGAGGAGGAATGGCCGGAGTACCGCGGAGAACCTGGCGGGTTCAGAATAAGATAAGCAACCGCCCCTTTCACGATATCGTCGCATTAGCTATACTTTAATTCCGCGCGTACGAGCAGTTCCGTTCCGCAAGTTACCCAGCAATGTTTTTATCACCAAGACTGTCAGCTTAAGGAGATTGGACCGAGATGGCTGTACCACCTGAGGCCGCCGGACAAGCCGCAGATTCTCAGACCGCACGCCGCCCCGGCGACGCGAAGAAGCCTCTTCAGCGCCGCGAGCACGTCGTCATTCGCTTCGTCGGAGATTCGGGCGACGGGATGCAGTTGACCGGGATGCAGTTCACGACTGAATCGGCGATGGCCGGCAACGATATCGCGACGCTGCCGGACTTTCCCGCCGAGATCCGCGCTCCCGCGGGTACGCTGGCGGGAGTCAGCGGATTTCAGCTCAACTTTTCCAGCAGTCAGATTTTCACCGCGGGTGACGAGCCCGACGTGATGGTCGCGATGAACCCGGCGGCGCTCAAGGCCAACCTCGAAGACCTGCCCGCCAACGGCCTGCTGATAGTCGATCGCGAGGCGTTCACCGACGCCAACTTGAAGCGCGCCGGATACACCGCCAATCCGCTGACCGACCATTCGCTCGACAAGTACCAGGTCATTCAGGTTGACGTGACCAAGCTCACCGCGCTTGCGGTGCACGGGCTCGGACTCAACAACCGCGCGGTGTTCCGCAGCCGCAATATGTTCGTGCTCGGGATGCTTTCGTGGCTGTATCAACGGCCGACGCAGAGCACGATCGATTACCTGCAGAGCCGCTTCAAGAAAACCCCCGATATCCTCGAGGCGAACATCAGAGTCTTCAAAGCCGGTTTCAACTACGGCGAGACGACTGAGATGTTCACGTCGTCGTACGAAGTTCCGGCCGCGAAGATCGCTCCGGGGCTGTACCGCAATATAACCGGCAACACCGCCGCCGCGCTGGGCTTTGTCGCCGCCGCGGTGAAGTCGGGCCGGCCGCTGTTTTTGGGCTCATATCCGATCACGCCCGCCAGCGACGTTCTGCATGAACTGGCCGCGTTCAAGAATTTCCCGGTCTTTACGTTTCAGGCCGAAGATGAGATCGCCGGCGTGTGCTCCGCGATCGGCGCCTCGTTCGGCGGCGCAATCGCGATCACCACGACCTCCGGCCCGGGCATGAATCTCAAGGCCGAGGCGGTCGGGCTTGCGGTCAAGGTCGAGCTGCCGCTGGTGATTACAGATATCCAGCGCGCGGGCCCTTCGACCGGGATGCCGACCAAGCCGGAGCAGGCCGACCTGCTGCAGGCGATGTACGGACGCCACGGCGAGTCGCCGATTCCGATTATCGCCGCTTCGACCCCCGCCGATTGCTTTGATTGCGCGTACGAGGCCGTGCGGATCGCCGTCAAGTACATGACGCCGGTCATCCTGCTCACCGACGGACAGCTCGCCAACGGCGCCGAGCCGTGGCTGCTCCCGAAGGTCGAGGATCTGGCGCCGATCAAGGTCGAGTTTGCAACCAACCCGATTGGATTTCTGCCATACTCACGCGACGATCAAACTCTTGCGCGGCCGTGGGCGATTCCCGGCACCCCGGGCCTCGAGCATCGCCTCGGCGGAATCACCGGCGAGAACCTGACCGGCAACATCAGCTACTCGCCGGCCAATCATGAGCTGATGATCCGCACGCGCGCGCGCAAGGTGGCCGGTATCGCGCAGGACATCCCGCCTACCGAGATCTTTGGCGACGCCGACGGCGGCGACTTGGTCGTGCTCGGATGGGGCTCGACGTTCGGCCCGATTCGCGAGGCGGTCAAGCAGGTCCGTGAGAAAGGCAAGAAGGTTTCGCACATCCACTTGCGCTACCTCAATCCGCTGCCGCGCGACCTTGCCGACAAGCTGAGAAAATTCAAGACCGTGATGATCGCCGAGATGAACATGGGCCAGTTGCTGAAGATGATCCGCGCCGACTATCTGATCGGCGCGATCGGCTTCAACAAGATCCAGGGCCGCCCGTTCAAGGTCAGCGAACTCGTCACCCGCATCAACCGCGTATTGGAGGGCTGAGGACAGATGGCTACCGCACTTACTCGCAAGGATTTCGTCTCCGACCAGGAGGTGAGATGGTGCCCCGGATGCGGTGACTACGCGATCCTTGCGCAGGTTCAGAAGACGATGCCGGAGTTCGGGATCGCGCCGCACAACACCGTGTTCATCTCGGGCATCGGATGTTCGAGCCGGTTTCCGTACTACATGAACACCTACGGCTTCCACACGATTCATGGCCGCGCGCCCGCGCTTGCCACGGGACTGAAAGTCACGCGGCCGGATCTGGACGTGTGGGTGGTCACCGGCGACGGCGACGGATTGTCGATCGGCGGAAATCACCTGATCCACGCGCTGCGCCGCAATATCGATTTGAAGATTCTGCTCTTCAACAACCGGATCTACGGATTGACCAAGGGCCAGTACTCGCCGACTTCCGAAGTCGGCAAGGTGACCAAATCGACCCCGGCGGGCTCGGTGGATTTTCCGTTCAACCCGATCACCGTCGCGCTCGGCGCTCACGCGACTTTCGTCGCACGCACAATCGACGTCGAGCAAAAGCATCTGGGCGAGATGCTCAAGCGCGCGCACGGTCATCGCGGCACGTCATTCATGGAAATCCTGCAGAACTGCAACATCTTCAACGACGGCGCTTTCAACGACGTCAGCGACAAGGCGATCAAGGCCGAGCATCAGCTCATCCTCGAGCACGGCAAGCCGCTACTGTTCGGCAAAGACCGCAACAAGGGCATCAAGATGAACGGGATGCGGCCCGAGGTCGTGACGATTGGTGAAAACGGCGTCAGCGAAAAAGACATCGTGGTCCACGACGAGAGCAATCTCTCGCTCGCGTTCATGCTCGGCAACTTCGAAGCGCCGATGCCGACGCCGGTCGGAGTGTTCTACGCGGTGTCGCGTCCGACCTACGACGGCGCGATGAACAAGCAGCTCACCGACGCCAAGGCCAAGCAGGGCCCCGGCGATCTGGCCGAGCTGCTAAATCGCGGCGACACCTGGACCGTCAACTAGCCCGCGAACTTCACGTGACTCTACAGAGGCCCGGCGACCCCGGGCCTCTTTCTTTTTCGCGAGGCTTGCGGGTAGCCTGAACCGCGATGGTCTCGAATGGGGGTAGCGGCGCGATGGAATCTCGTGGGATGTCGGCGGCGAGCGCGGCGATATTGGGGGCGCTGGTCGCGAGCGGGCTTGCGCTCGGCGGCTATTTTATCGAGCAGGGATTTCTCTCGGCGCGCGGGCGCGATCGTTTCGTCACCGTGCGCGGACTGGTCGAGCGGCCGGTCAAGGCGGATGTCGCCGTGTGGAATATCGCATTCACGGCGACCAGCGATGACGTGACCAAGGCGAACGCCGAGACCGACCGCGACGCCAAGCTGGTGGTTGCCTTCGCGCATCAACACGGCTTCTCCGATATCGAGATCGAAACCGTTCCCACCAAGGTCACCGACACCGAGCAGTTCGGCGGAAATCAAAATCGCAGCAACGGACGCTACCTGGTGAAGGGCGGAATCCAGATTCGCTCGGCCAACGTCGATCGCGTTGCGCAGACCGGCCAACTCACGGGCGATCTGATCCGGCAGGGAATCGTGCTCAACCTCGAGCCCGATACCGGCGTCGCCAATCCCGCCTACTACTTCACCAACCTTGATTCGATCCGCCCCGCGATGCTCGCCGACGCGACCAAAAGCGCGCGCGCCGTAGCGCAGCAATTCGCCAACGACTCGAACAGCAAGCTCGGCCCGATCCGCCGCGCCAATCAGGGCGTGTTCGAGATTCTGCCGCGCGACGCGTCGGGCTCGCAGAACGCGTTTGACGAAGCGCGTTCGATCGACAAAAAGGTGCGCCTGGTCTCGACCATCGACTACTACCTCGAAGAGTGATCGCGCGCGCTAAAAGCTCGTGCGCTTGAAGAGGCGCTCGGGGATTAGCGTCACGATTCCCATGATCGGGCGCCAGAACCACGGCACGTACACGACCTCGGCCTTGCGCAGATACGCCGCGTAAACTGCGTTCGCGGCTTTTTCCGGAGACACAGTCAGCGTCGTTCCTTCGCGGCCCCAGGTCATCCGCGTATCTACCGTGCCGAGCTTGACGGTCATCACGCGCACGCCGGCGCGTGCGAGCCTTCCGCGCAAACCCTGTGTGAACGTATGCAGGCCGCCCTTGGCGGCGCCATACACGTAATTTCGCGCGCGGCCGCGATCTCCGGCGACCGAGCCGATCACGATCATGAAGCCGCGCTGGTGTTCTTCGAGCCGCCGCGCCGCTATCGTCATCAAGCTGACCGCGCCGGTGAAGTTCTGATGCAGCGTCGCGAGCGCTGCCGCGGGATCGATCTGCGCCGCGTCTTCATCGCCAAGGGTGCCGAAGCACAGCACGACTCCGTCGAGCCCGCCCATCGCGGCGGCCGCGCGGCGGATGAATTCCTCGTGCGCGGCGAAATCGGCGGCGTCGAATGCGCCTGAGAGCGCGACGGCTCCGGTGCGCACCGATATATCGCTTGCGATCTTTGCCGCCTCGCCCGCGTCGCGCGCGCCGAGATAGAGAGTCGCGCCGTCCTGCGCAAACCGCATCGCGAGAATTCGCGCGATCGGACTGGTCGCTCCGAGTATCAGTACCTTCGCCATGGCTCCAGAAGCGCCTGCGCGCCTACGCGGGCAGCATCCCGATGCGCCGCGCGAGGCTCGACGAGAAGCGGTTGTTCGGATCGACCGACGCCTTGACCTGCCGCCATCGCGGCAGGTTCGGATACATCGCGCGAAACGTCTCGGCGCGCATCCGGGCGTCCTTCGCCAGATAGACCCGCCCGCCGCGCTTCAGCACCATCGCGTCGAGCCGGTCGAGAAATTCCAGCAGGCCGTCGGCGACCGGAAAATCGAGCGCGAGCGTGTAACCCGGCATCGGAAAGGAGAGCATCCCGTCCTGCGCGCCGAATTTTTTGAGCACGGTCAGAAACGAGCCGCGGCGGCTCGCGCTTATTGCCTCGAGAATTTCGATCAGCCCGGCGCGGCTTTCGGCCTCGGGCCATACGCATTGATATTGGACAAAGCCGCGCTTGCCGTAAATCCGGTTCCAATCGTGAATCGAATCGAGCGGAAAGAAAAAACTCTGGTAGTCGAAGCGCACGCGCTCCGCGCTCCCGCGATGCATCGCGTAGATGACGCCGTTGAATGCGCGCACGGTGAGCGGGCTGAGCGCGAAGTTGGGAAGGTCGAACGGCACGGCGGGACGGAATTTCGGTGCGACCGCGAACGGCTCCTGGCGCATCGCCGGGGGCAACGAATCGCGCCTGGCGAAATTCGCGACGTTCAGGATCGAGCGTCCGAGCCGGCCCTTGGCGCTGGCGCAATCGATCCACGCAACCGAGTTGCCGTACTCGCCGTCGGTGCGCTCGAACGCCTCGAGCGCCGAGTCGAGATTCGGCGCGCGAATCAGCTCGCCTTCGAGCCACGCGCTTTCGATTCGCCTGAGCTTCAGCTCGACCTCGAGGATCACGCCGGTCAAGCCCATCGCGCCCACACTGCCCCAGAACAGATCGGAATTGTCCTCGCGCGAGCATCGGCGAATCTCGCCGGACGCCAGCATCAGCGCAAAACTCGCGACATGAGCCGCAAGCGAGGAGTCGCGATGATGGCTCTTGCCGTGGATATCGGCCGCGATCGATCCGCCCAGCGTGACATAGCGCGTGCCGGGCACCACCGGCGGAAAAAAACCGCGCGGCAGAAAGACGTCGATGATCTCGGCGAGCGTCACGCCCGCCTCGGCGCGCAGCGTCGCGCTTTCCGGATCGAACGAAATCATGCGGTCGAGCCGGGTCACATCGACGACCCTGTTGTCCGCGTTCACCGCGGCGTCGCCGTATGCGCGGCCGGCGCCGCGCGCGATTAGCGAAGTCGAGTTTGATTCGACGATCGCGGCCAGCTCGGATAATTTCTCGGGCCGGTAAAGATCGCATTCGAGCGCCGGGTAACGGCCCCATCCGCAGAGCTTCGCGCGTTTGGGCCGCGCCAAGACGCTCGGACTCGTGGAGATCTGGTTCGCCGCGGCGTTCATCGCGACTTAAGCTAACAGGAAGAATCGCGCCTCGAAACCGGCCGATCGAGCGGTTGCGGTGAAAGCGCGGGGCATGCTTGATAAGATCGTCACCCAGCGGAGGAAGCGTATGTCCTGGCAACCGGAAGTGGATGAGATTCGCCGTCGCGCCGAGCTCTCGAAGCAGATGGGCGGCGCCGACAATATCAAGCGCCAGCACGACGGCGGCAAGCTCACCGTGCGCGAGCGGATCGAACGGCTGCTCGATGCCGGATCGTTTCACGAGTACGGCGCGATGGCGGGATCGCCGAAGTACGAGGGCGAAACGCTGACCGAGTTCCGGCCCGCCAATTTTGTCGGCGGCACCGGGCGGATCAATGGACGGCGCGTCGCCGTCGGCGGCGACGACTTCACGGTGCGCGGCGGAGCTGCCGACGCCTCGATCGGCAACAAGCAGGGCTACGCCGAGCTGATCGCGCATGAGCTGCGCATGCCGATCGTTCGCTTGGTCGATGGCACTGGCGGCGGCGGCAGCGTGCGCTCGCTCGACACGCTGAAGAGAACCTACGTCCCGGCGGTCGGCGGCTTCAACATCATCATGCAACTCCTCTCAGAGGTCCCGGTTGTTGCGGGATGCATGGGCTCGGTCGCGGGGCTGGGCGCGGCGCGCGTGGCGGCGTCGCATTTTTCGGTGATGATAAAAGGTTCGAGCCAGCTCTTCGTCGCGGGACCACCGGTGGTGAAGTGGGGCACCGGCGAGGATTTGGACAAGGAGCAACTCGGCGGTTCGGACATTCACGCGCACGAGAGCGGCGCGGTAGACAACGAGGCCGAAAGCGAGGAAGACGCCTTCGCGCAGATTCGCCGCTTCCTGTCCTATCTGCCGCAGAGCGTGTGGCAGGCGCCGCCGCGGACGACGCCGCTCGATGACCCGAATCGCCGCGAGGACGAGCTTATCAGTATCGTGCCGCGCAACCGGCGCCAGGGTTATGACGCGCGCCGGATTCTCGATCTCGTGATGGATCGCGAGTCGGTCTTTGAGATGACTCCGTACTTCGGGCCGTCGCTCGTCACCGCGTTTGCGCGGCTCGACGGTTATCCGGTCGGCGTGATGGCGGGAGACCCGTACGCGATCGGCGGTTCGCTCGACACGGCGGCGTCGGACAAGATGGTCAAGTTCATCGATCTGTGCGACACGTTTCATCTGCCGATAGTAAATTTCGTCGATCAGCCGGGCTTCATGATCGGGCTGGAAGCCGAGCGCCAGGGAACGATCCGGCACGGCGTGCGCGCGATGTGCGCGGTGTACCAGACGATCACGCCGTGGGTCGCGATTATCGTGCGCAAGGTATTCGGCGTGGCGGGCGGCGCGCACGGAATCACCAGCGGGCTCAACCTGCGCTACGCGTGGCCGTCGGCGGATTGGGGTTCGCTGCCGATCGAGGGCGGAATCGAGGCGGCGTACAAGCGCGATCTCGCGGCGGCGAAGGATCCCGAAAAGCTGCGGCGCGAGCTCGAAGAGAAATTCAACGCCGTGCGTTCGCCGATTCGCACCGCCGAGGCCTTTGGGATCGAGGAGATAATCGACCCGCGCGACACGCGGCCGATCCTCGTCGAATGGGTGCATCAGGCGTACGAGATTGTGCCGACCCAGCTCGGAATTCGCGCGCGCACGATGCGTCCGTAGCGGGAACCGCGAGCGCCAATCAGTGCATGGCGGTTGCGGCCGCTGCCGTGTCCGCTGTTTCGCTGGCCGCTTCCTGGCGGATGCCGCGCGTGATGAGCAGCGCGACAATGTAGATCGCCATGCCGCACATACTCACCTTGATCCACGCCTGCCAGCCAAATTCCTTCGCGATGTACAGCGTGAGGGGAGCCGACAGGCCCGCCCACGCGCGCGCAACCAATCCGAAGAACGCCCATCCGGTCGCCTGGAGCGCGGGCGAGACTTCCTCGAGCGTTTCAGAAAAGTGCGCGGCCCACGGCACGTAGCCGATCGCGAGAAAGCCGCCGAGCGTCGCCGCGACGAGCGCCATCTCGCCGCGCGGCAGGCCGCCGCCGGTAAAGCTCGGAATCCACCACGCGAGCAGGGCGATACTCAGTATCGCGCCGATAATCGCGATCGGTTTGCGGATTTGCAGGCGGTCGGAGATAAAGCCGGTCGCGATCAGGATCGCCAGGTTGCAGAACCAGAAGTTCGAGTTCATCGCGGCCGCTTCCGCTGCCGGATATTTGAACGCCTGCGTGAACATCAGCGGTCCGAACGCGGTGATCGCGAAATACAGCGTCAGGTTGGCGTTCATGCCGATCACCAGGATCCAAATCTCGCGATGCTTGAGCAGGCGCGCGAAGGCGTCGTTGGTGCTCGAAGGCAGCTCGGCGGCCTTGAGCTTGACCCCGCGCGCTTCCATCGAGGCAATCTCGGTGCGGAAGATCTGCAAGCGCAGATCGGTGCTCAAGTCCTTGAGCCACAGCGCTATCGGCGTATACATCGCAATGCCCAGGATTCCCGTGATCCAGATCTGCGACTGCCAGGTGTGATAAATCGGCAGCGTCCACGCCGCGATCCGGTTGGCCAGAAAATTCGCGCCCACCGGTCCGATCGTCAAAAGCCCGAAAGCGAGCGCGCGATCCACCCGCGGCGACATGTCGCGCATCAGCGCCGCGCCCGCACCCGCCATCGTGCCGGCGACGACGCTCATCAAGGTTCGGATGATAATGAACGAAACGATATTGGTGATGAACAGGTTGCAGAACACCAGCACCACGGTAAGGCCCAGGCAGATGTCAATCAGGATGACGCGGCCGTAGCGGTCGGCGAGCGGTCCGCCGAAGAACGCCGAGATTCCGGAAATCAAAACCGCGAACGTGATGAAGTAGCCGTAGCCGACCTGGCTCAGGTGCAGGAACGGCAGCAGCAGCGAGAGAATTGGCGCGAGCTGAAATTCGTACGACGCGAGAATCGTGGCGACGACCGTCAGCCCGAGCAGGCCCCATCGATGCGCCCCGCGCGGATATTCAAGGAGCGTGCGCGACGCGACTATTGCGCTCATCCTGCTGTCATTACCCAAGCGCAGTTCCCCCGAACCGTATTTTTCTACTCGATCCGCGCGCGCGGCGCCGTCCCCAAAGCTTCGCCGCCGCGCGATGACCCCTTCTACAACCAGAAGGCCGCGCAACTCAAGACGCGCAAACCCCGCTGAGACTGGCGGATCGCGCCGGTGCCTGCTATGACGCCCGTATCGGTTCGGGCCAGAAACGACAGCGCATCAGGTAATGCACGAGCATGGAAATCAAAAGCCCCGCGGTTGGAAAAGTTCTGCGACTCATGGTGGAGGCGGGCGCGCACGTTGTCCGCGGCGACGAGGTCATGGTGATCGAGTCGATGAAGGTCGAGATTCCGATCAAAGCGCCTTCGGCGGGACGGCTGCGCGAGTTCCGCGTCAAGGCCGGCGATCACCTCCAGCGCGGCGCCGTGCTGGCGGTGATCGAGGGCTGATCGTCTCGGGCGCGCGGCTATTTCTCGGGCACCGTGCCCGCGCGATTGCCCCATCGCTCCCAGTAAGTGACCTCGAGGGCGGGCTTGCGCTCGGGCCGCGCCCATCTTCCTTTCGGATAGCCAAGCGGAATCAACGCCGCGTTCGAGTATTGCGGCGGTACGCCGAGCCGCGCGTCGATTTCGGCGCGATGCATCTGATGCAATCCGGTAATCGAAGTGCCGAGCCCATAGGCGCGTGCCGCAAGGCACAGGTTCTGAATCGCCGGAAAAAGCGCGTTCAGCATCGGCTGCCCCTTGCGCGCCGGGTCGGCGTATTTCCTGACGCAGCAGAAGATCATCACCGGCGCGTCGGCGATATGCTCGGCCAGATAGCGCGCCGAGCGCAGGATGCGCCCCTGCGGACTTAGCGGATCGTTCGCGACCAGCTCTCGCGCGCGCGGCGTGAAATATACCTCCCACGCTTTGCGGTAGCGCTCGGCCACGAATGCCTTGGTCTCGGCGTCGCGAACCACGACGAAAATCCACGGTTGCCGGTTGCTGCCGCTCGGCCCCATCGTCGCCGCCTCGATCACTTTGACGATCAGCGCGGGTGCGACGGGGTCGGGGCGCAGCCTGCGCATCGAGCGGGTTGTGTAGATCGCCTCGAAGAGGTCGAATTCCTGTTGTCCGAACATGGCGGCGAAAATATCAGGTTTCAGCGCTGGCTCGCATCCCCGGCGCTTGCGTTCGCGCGAATCCGGTTTCAGAATTGCGCGCGATGCGGTAAACCTCGACCCGTTCTAATCGATCGTTTTGGAGTCTCATCATGGCCGAAATTATTTTGCATCAGTACGTAAATTCGCCGTTCTCGGAAAAAATCCGCAAGATCATGGCCTTCAAGAAAATCAGCTGGCGCGCCGTCGAGCAGCCGGTGATCATGCCCAAACCCCGGCTCGTGCCGCTGACCGGAGGCTACCGGCGGATTCCCGTCCTTCAGATCGGCGCCGACGTCTGGTGCGATACCGGCATCATCATACGCAAACTCGAGGAGCTTCATCCCGAGCCGTCGCTCTATCCGCGCGGGATGGAAGCGGCGTGTCATTCGCTCAATATGTTCGCCGACCGCCGCCTCTTCTGGTCCACCACGCCGGTGATCTTCGAGAAGCTCGCCGCCGTGGTCCCCAAGGAATTTATCGAAGACCGCAGCAAGATGATGAGCGGAGCGGACTTCGCGCGGATTGGACAGGCCGCGCCCGACGCGCGAAATCAACTGCGCGCATTCCTCGACATCCTCGATAGCACTCTCGCCGCGCAGCCGTTCATCCTCGGAAATTCCTTCAGCCTCGCCGACGCCGCGTGCTTCCATCCGGTATGGTTCCTGCGCGCGGAGCCGACCGCGTTCTCGCATGCGCAGAAGTTTGCGAGTCTGATGCGATGGTTCGAGCGGATTGACGCGATGGGCCACGGCGCGATGACGCCGATGGACCCGGATGAAGCGCTGAAGATCGCAAAGGCGGCCAACCCGGCCGCGCGCGCGAGCGCCGACCCCGCCGATCCAAACGGCCTCAAGGCGGGAGCGCGAGTCGCGGTTACGCCGGACGATTACGCATTCGATCCGGTGGTCGGAACGGTGGTAATCAATTCGATTCAGGAAATCGCGATCGAGCGCGAGGTTCCGGAGCTGGGCCGGATCGTAAATCACTTTCCGAAGATCGGATTCCGGGTTTCCGCTGTATAGAGCGGATCTGGAAGTCGCCGGTGAAAGTTGCCGAAACATAAGCGACTCGCGCAGGCGCCGCCATACAGGGACAAGCAAAGACCAAGCAATCCAAAAATAGCTAATCACTTTTACTGGCTACAGGTAGTAGGTATATTTGTAAGTACTAAGTAAAATCGCGGTGTAGTTTGGGCAAAAAGGGGGCCCGTGATTACGCCGCGATTATCGCGCGCGCGCCGCTTGGCGCCTGGCGGATTGATTCTCGCCGCGGTCCTGCTGTTGGGGAGCGCGATGCCCGAAGCAGAGCCCGGTCCGCACGACGCGGCGACGCCGGCCGTGCGGCGCAGCGGCGGGAGCCGTCGCGAAAAGCGGCGCGCGTTCCTTTCCTCGAAGCGGGGGCGGCAATTCGGAACGCCGCACGGCGCCTATCTGGCGGCCGTCGCGATGATGCGCGAGCAGGAGGCGGCGCTCGCGCAAATGCCGGAGATATCGCAGCCGGCAAGCTGGAGTTTCGCCGGACCGCAGCCGGTTGACGATGAAGTCGCGACCTTTGGCGGCGTTGCGCTTGGCCCGCCGCTGCCGAATGCGACCGGGCGCGTGACCGCGATTGTGGCCGATCCGACTGTGAGCGGAAGACTCTTCGTCGGTACGGCGGCGGGCGGGGTGTGGATGCGCCCGAATGCGAGCGCGGCGTTCCAGCCGATATTCGACGCCGAGCCAACGCTGTCGGTTGGTTCGATGGCGCTCGATACGAGCACGGCGCCGAATCCCACTCTTTATGCCGCGACCGGCGAAGGCGACGGCTCGAACGATTCCTATTACGGCGAGGGGATATTCGTCTCGTCCGATCTTGGCGGTTCGTGGACCGCGCTGGGCGCGAGCGAGTTCGACGGCGCTTCGATTGGCGGCGTCGCGATCGATAGCGCGACGACGCCACGCGCGATCTTTGCCGCCGTGACCTACGGCTCGAGCGCCAATCGCGCGCAGGCGGGATGGATTGAAACGCAATGGAGCCAGATGGGTGTTTTGCGTTCGTCTGACGGCGGAAATTCATGGGTCGCGTATCCGCTCGGCACGTTTGGAAATTGTGCGTACTTCACCAATCAGCCGTGCCCGGCTACTCAAGTGGTGATCGATCCGGCGAGCCCGGCGAACGTGTACGCGGCGATCCAATGGACGGGAGTGTTTCGCTCCGCGGATTCCGGCAAGTCGTGGAGTGAAATCGCATTTCCGGGTTTGGCGGAATCGATCGGACGCTCGAGTATCGCGGCGAGCTCGGGAATCGTCTATGCGATGCTGGGCGCCGCGGACGGGATCGAGTACGCGGGTTTCTACAAATCCTCCGACGGGGGCGCGACCTGGACCGCCCAGAGTGTTCCGAGCGCGAACCTCGGCAGTGGCGTTGCGATCGATGGAACCTCGGCGGGAAACGTATCGGCGTCGATGTACGGTCAAGTCCTCGCAATCGATCCCGCGGACCTAAGCGGTGCCACGGTCGTGTTCGGAGGAATTGGAATATATCGATCGACCGACTCGGGCCGCGACTGGACATTCCTTGCGTCCAGCGGCGGAACTCATTCCGGACAGCACGCGGTCGCGTTCGATCCGGCCAGTGCGCACAGTTTCTATGCCGGCAACGACGGCGGAGTGTTCCGCTTCGATTCGCCGAGCGGATCGTGGACGGGACTCAATTCCTCGATCGGCGCCGAGCAGGTTCAGTCGGTCGGACCGCATCCGACCAACAGCGCGATAGTGCTGGCGGGAATGTCCGACAACGGCACCGGGCTGGGCAACGGCACGATGCCGCTGGATGCGGCGTGGGGGCAGGTCGATGCGCTCGACGGCGCTTTTGCGATATTCGATCCGGTGAAACCTGCGCTTGCTTATCACAGCTTCGCTAGCACGAGCGCCGGCCCGCAAATTGCGCGCTCGACCGACGGCGGGACTTCGTGGATCTCGGCCGCGTCGACCGCGGCGCTGCGCGCGGCGCTAGTGTCGAATGACGACAAGGGCGCGGGCCTGTATCCTCCGCTGGCGGCCGATCCGGCGCAGGCGGGCAGGGTGATGTTCGGCGCGCATTCGGTTTACGTATCCAACGACGGCGCAAACACCTGGGCGGCCGAGACCACGCAGGATCTGACGGGAGGATGCGGCAACGGGAATTGCGCGCTCGAGGATGTCGAAGTCGCGCCCTCGGACGACAGCAAGGCGTACGCGCTCGCGATGGAGACCAACACGACGCTTCGTCCGACGGCGTTCAGCCTGATGACAACCAGCGACGCCAACGTGCAAGTGGACACAAACCATCCGGCAGGCGCGGCGTGGAAGGACGTGACGGCGAATCTGTGGCCGCTGGTGCTGCCCGACGAAACCCAGGCGACCGGAGTCGCGATCGATCCCTACGATTACGCGACCGCGTACCTGTCGGTTTCAGGATTCACGGCCGCGACGCAGATGGGGCACGTTTTTGTCACCCACGATTTCGGCGCGACCTGGGCGCAAGTCGATGGCAACCCGACAAATCAAATTCCGCCGCCAGCAAACGCGCTGCCGGACATCCCGGTGCTGCGGATTCTCGTGGACCGGACGGACTCGACCGGCAACACGATTCTCGCCGGGACCGATATTGGCGTCTTTCGCAGTGTCGACGGCGGCGCGGACTGGACGCCGTACAATCTCGGCGCGATTCCGGCGGTGCCGGTGTTCGACCTCGAGCAGAATCAGAACGGGACGATCTATGCCGGCACGTTTGGGCGCGGAGTATTCGAGATCGCCGGCGTCGGCGCCAGTCCGAGCGCCACTCCATCGTCCACTCCGACCGCGACCATCGCCGCGACGACCACGCCGACACCGACATCGACACCTACCGCGACGCCGACCGCAACCGCGACGATCACAGCGACGCCAACTGCGACCGCAACGCCGACGGCCACTCCGACCGCAACCCCCACCGCAACACCGAGCGCGACGCCGACCTCGACGCCCACGCCGGCGCCGGTCACCTCGGCGCTCAGGAGCACGCCGGGGCGGGTGAATTTCGGCAAGGAAGCAGTGGGGACGGCGGCGAGCGCGCGAAAAACGAGGAGGATCACGCTGAGCAATCCGCGCGGTGCGGCGATCTCGCTCGAGGGCGCATCGGTCAGCGGCGACTTTGCGATCGTCGCCGGCGCGAGCACTTGCGGCTCCGGGCTCGCGGCGCGGCAGCGATGCGAATATACGATCGCGTTTGCACCGACGGCAGCGGGGCGGCGCAGCGGCATCCTGACGATACTCAACGACGGCAGACGCGATCCGATTTTCGTCAAGCTCGCCGGCGTCGGCAGGTAACCGGGTTTGCTACGGCTTCAGCGCGCGGTACTCGTCGGCGAGAATTCCCATCACGATCGTGTCGCAGTAGCTGCCCTTGTGAAAACGCTCCTGGCGCAGCGCGCCCTCGCGTTTGAAGCCGCACTTTTCGTACGACGCGATCGCGCGCTGATTGAAATCATAAACGTGCAGCCACAGGCGATGCAGGTTGAGCTTGTCGAATCCGATCCGCATCAGCACGCGCATCGCGTCGCTGCCATAGCCGCGTCCCCAGTAACTTTTGTCGCCGATCACGATCCCGACGCCGGCCGCGCGGTTGTGCCAGTTGATCGCGTGGAACGCGACGCCGCCCAGATATTTCCGGTCGGCAAGCGTTTCGACAACGAATGAGCGGTCGGGGTCAGAGGCCGCGCGCGCCGACGCCGACTCGATGAATTTCATCTCGGCGATCGACGATTGTGGCAACGCGAGGATTTCGCCGCCGAGGAACTGGGTAACTTCCTCGTCGTTGATCCACTTCATCACCGCATCGAGATCGGTTCTTTCGTAGCCGCGAAGCCTGACCAGTTTTCCTTCCATCGGAGATATTTCCTTGCGCGGGTTGTCCGCGCGTCCGCCGCAAAACAAAAGGGCAGCCGGTACGGGCTGCCCTTTTTTCGCTTTTTCAAGCCCGCGCGTTCAATAGCCTTTGGGCAATCCGAGAACGCGCTCGCCGATGATATTATGCTGGATCTCGCTGGTGCCGCCGGCGATAGTCAGCGCCCGCGACGCCAGCATCCGGTACGACCACTTGCCCTTATCGACCGCGAAGGGCGCCTTGAACTCCATCTGCGAGTACGGCCCCAGCAACTCCATCGCGAACTTGTTCATCCTGAGATTGAGCTCGCTGGTGCCGAGCTTGAGCACCGAGCCTTCGGGCCCCGGCGGTAATCCCTTGAGGCGGCGGGTCAACTGGCGATAGCCGGTATATTTGAGCCCGAGCGCCTCGCATGCGAATGTTCCGATCTTCTGGCGTACGCTCGAATGTTCCCATGCGCTGCGGCCGTTGATTTGCACTGCGCGCGCCAACTGCGCGAGATCCTTCACCTCGCCCAGCATGTCGCGTCCGCCGCCGATTCCCGACCGCTCGAACATCAGGGTGGTGATTGCGACCTGCCATCCCTGGTTCTTCTCGCCGACCAGATTTTTCTTTGGGACCTTGACGTCCTCGAAAAACACTTCGTTGAAATTCGCGTCGCCCGTGATCTGCACCAGCGGCCGCACGGTCACGCCCGGCGAGTGCATGTCAACCACGATATAGCTGATGCCCTTGTGCTTGGGCGCGTTTGGATCGGTGCGGGTCAGCAGGATGCAGTAATCCGCGTGATGCGCGTCGGAGGTCCAGACCTTCTGGCCGTTGACGATAAAGTAGTCGCCCTCTTCGACCGCTTTGGTCTGCAGCGAGGCAACGTCGGAACCCGAGCCCGGCTCGGAATAGCCCTGGCACCAGATTTCCTCGCCCGACAGGATCTTGGGAACGTAGCGCTTTTTCTGTTCCTCGGTGCCCCAGTGAATCAGGGTCGGGCCGACCAGCATGATGCCGAGGCCGTTGACGAGCTGCGGGATGTTGGCCTTGCCCATCTCCTCGTTGTAGATGAGCTGCTGGGTAATGGTGGCTCCGCGTCCGCCGTATTCCTTGGGCCAACTGATTCCGACCCATCCGCCCTCGTGCATCTTCTTGTGCCACTGGAGCCGGTGTTGCCAATCGTCGCCGCCCGATTCGCGCATCGGGCCGAGGTCGTCCTCGGCGGTGTGCTCGCGTTTGGGCGCGTTGGCTTTGAGCCACGAGCGGATCTGCTGGCGAAACGCCTCGTCTTCGGCGCTGAACTTGAAATCCATCGAATCCTCCGATAGCGGCCCCGCGATCGGCAATCTGATCATCAACCTGGCCGCGCACAGGCGGCGTCAGCCGGTTGGGGGCCTAACGGATGTTATATAAACCGTGCGCGGAAAGCAGCGCAAGCCGCGCCCGATGCGGCGCCGGCGCCCGAGCGGTCACTTCGCGCCGCCAAGATCGGCGCGGCGATCGTCGTGGTCCGGCGGGATTTCCAGATGCGATCGGATCAACGACGCGAGTTCGCGCGCGGCCGCGTCGCCGCCGCGCTCGAGGTTGCGCAGCGCGCCGAGCTGATCTTCGGCCGGGCGATTCTGGCCGAGCTTAAACTTGCCTTCGATTCGGTCGATCTCGATCTCGAAGCCGACGATCGCTTCGGTGAGTTTTGCGCGGAACTCGACCGGCAGGATTCCCGGCCACGGACGCGCCTGCCGCGCTTCGTAAATCGCGATCATCCTGTCGAGCAGGCCGGCGACCCACGCCGAGTCGTCGATAATCCGCGCCCTTCCGTACACATGCACCGCGGCGTAATTCCAGGTCGGGACGGCGGGCGCCGTCGCGTACCAGCTTGGCGAGATATAGGAATGCGGTCCGTTGAAGATCGCAAGGCACTGGCGGCTTGCCGCGAGCGCGCGCCAATGCGGATTCGCGCGCGCGAAGTGTCCCGCCAGCGACGGATGCGCGCCGCCAGCGTGCTCGAGGGTCAGCGGAACATGCGAGGCGAGCATCGCGTCCGCGTCATTCGAGACGATCGTGGCGAAGCTGTGCGCCTCGATAAACTGGTGCAGGATGCGCGTGTCGGTGACCTCGAAGGCTTTCGGGATGTACATCGCTCCTCCTTCAAACAGATGCGGCTACTTCGCGTCCGCGGATCGATTTCGGTAAACCCCGGGAGCCGCGCGCTCCATCAGGCGATCGGGGAATTGCGGCGCGTCGAAACCGAACTTGCGATAGAGCCCGTGCGCGTCGCGCGTTGCCAGCGTCCAGCGCCGCAGCCCCTGGAGATGCGGATGCGCCATCGCGGCCGCCATCAACGCTTTCGAAAGTCCGCGTCCGCGATATTGCTCGAGCACGAACACGTCGGCGACGTAGGCGAACGTCGCGTAATCTGAAATCACGCGCGCGAGACCGATTTGCGATTCTCCGTCATACAGGCCGAAGCACAGCGAGTTCTTGAGCGCTTGTGCGACGACCTGGCGCGGAACCTCGGCCGTCCAATAACTGCGGGTTAGAAACTGATGTATCACATTAAGATCGAGGCGTGAGACGTCGGTGGTGATTAGAAACCCGCCGGCGCGCTGCGCGAAAGGCGCACCGTCGTGAGCGAGTCCGGGCGCGCGCGCGTCGGGCGCGCGGTACTCGAAGACGTGCGGCGGAAGCGGAATCGATGGATCGAGCCGTGGGTCAGCGACCGGAGCGGACGCGGCGAGGGTGAGCGGAATCACGCCGGCCCAGTGGGGCAGGGCGTAGTCGGCCTCGTCATCGACCGGGCCGCCGGTGCGGATTTTCGCCGACGCTTCTTCGATCGGCAGTTCCAGAATCAGCGTGGCGGCGATTTCCTTTTCACTCGGCGCGCGCGTGCCGGCCCATCGCCCGGGCGCCACGTGCTCGACCAGCGCGCGCATCGCGGCGAGCTTTTGCGCGGGGTCATCGACGCGCACGGCGCGGCCGAAAATTACGGCGGAGCGGTAATTGACCGAATGATGAAACGCGGAGCGCGCGAGCACCAGGCCGTCGATCATCGTAACGGTCACGCAGATCTCGCCGCCTGCGGCGGCGGTGCGGAGCATGTGGCTTGCGGCCGAGCCGTGCAGGTAGAGGCGCTCGCCGATTCGCGCGTGCAGGGTGGGGAGCACGGACGGCGCGCCGCCGCTTACAAAGCCGACGTGGCAAACCATCGCGCGGTCGAGGATCGAGTGGATCGCCTCGCGCTTGTAGGCGGCGCGTTTGGCCATCCGCTTTACCGTGGTGCGGGGCGTGCGGCGGGTCTCTTCCATCGGACGTTCCTTTATGCAATATGTAACAGTACAAAACTATGAACGTATCAGTACATTACCAGATTCGGGGAAAATCAGGCAACCAGATCGCCGCCAGCGTCGAAGACGCGATTCGCGCCGGACGGCTTAAAGTTAACGACCGCCTGCCGCCCATCCGCGCGCTCGCCCGCCGCCTCGCCGTCAGCCCCACCACGGTGGCCGCCGCCTACCAGACTCTGCGCGCGCGCGGACTGGTGCGCGGCAGCGGCAGGCGCGGCACGGCGGTCAATCATCGCCCGCCGCTGATGACGCCGTCGGCTCCGGCCGCGCCCGCCGGGGTGCGCGATCTTGCCAACGGGAACCCGGACCCCGCGATGCTGCCGTCGCTCAGGGAGGCGCTGTCACGAATCGAGTGCGGGCAATTGCTCTACGGCGGCGAGGCCAATCGCGCCGACCTGTTGCGGGTCGCGGCGCGGCAATTCGCGGCCGACGGGATCGGCGCCAAGTCGATCGCGATCTTGAGCGGTGCGATGGACGCGCTCGAACGAATTCTGGCGGCGCATCTGCGTCCGGGCGATATTGTCGGCGTCGAAGATCCGAGCTACAGCGGCACGCTCGACCTGATCGCGGCGCTGGGCTACGCCGCCGAGCCGATCGCGATGGACGAGTTCGGCGCAACTCCGGCCTCGATAGCCGGTGCGCTGCGCGCGGGCGCGCAGGCGATTGTGCTGACGCCGCGCGCGCAGAATCCAACCGGAGCCGCGTTCGACCGCCGCCGCGCGCGCGAACTGGCGGAGGTTCTTGCGCGGCGCCCGGAGATGCTGGTGATCGAAGATGACTTTGCGGGCGCGGTGTCCGGCGTGCCGGCGGTTTCCGCGATCGATCCGCGGCGCGAGAAGTGGGCGGTGATCCGGTCGGTCTCGAAGGCGCTTGGACCCGATTTGCGGATCGCGATCGCGGCTGGAGACGCGCTGACGATCGCGCGAGTCGAAGGAATGCAGCGGCTCGGCCCGCGATGGGTTAGTCACGTGCTTCAGGAACTGCTGGTTGTGATGTGGTCCGACGCGAAAGTTGCCAAACTGGTGCGCCGCGCCGCCGATACCTACACCGAGCGGCGCCGTGCGCTGATCGACGCGCTGGCCGCGCATGGAATCAAGTCATTCGGGCGCTCGGGGTTGAACGTATGGATTCCGGTGCAGGACGAGTCGGGCGCGATCCAGTCGCTGCTCGAATCGAAGTGGGCGCTGCGCGCGGGCGAGCGATTCCGGATTCGCGCCGCGCCCGGAATTCGCGCCACGGTCGCCGCACTCGCGGCCGAGGACGCCCCGCCGCTTGCGCGCGACATCGCGGCGGCGATCGCGCCGCGCGCGCTCGCCAGCGCGGTATAAAAAAAACGGGGCGATCCGAAGATCGCCCCGCGATACGCCAGTTCAGATCAGAGCCGAGTTTTTTATCCCTTGGGCAGGCCGAGCACGCGCTCGCCGATGATGTTGTGCTGGATCTGGTTGGTGCCGGCGTAGATTGTCGGTCCGCGCGCCGCGAGCATCCGGAACGACCACTTTCCTTTATCGACAGAAAACGGCGCGCCGAATTCGAGTTGGCTGTACGGTCCGAGCAGCTCCATCGCGTAGAGTGCGATTCGCAGCCCAAGCTCGGTGCTGCACAGCTTCATCATCGAGCCTTCCGGTCCCGGCGGCATCCCCTTTAGCTGGCGGGTCAACTGCCTGTAGCCGGTGTACTTGAGCGCGAGCGCGTCGGCGGCAAACTCCGCCGCCTTTTGCCGCACGCTCGAATCGTCCCACGCCGTGCCGCCATCGCGCGGAAGGCGCTTGGCCAGCTCGACCAGCTCGTGAACTTCGCCGATCGCGTTTTCGCCGCCGCCGCCGCCGCGCTCGAACATCAGCGTGGTCATCGCGACCTGCCATCCGTTGTTCAACTCGCCGACGATATTTTTGCGCGGCACGCGCACGTCTTCAAAGAAGACCTCGTTGAATCCCTTGCCGCCTGTTATCTGCACCAGCGGACGCACGGTGATGCCGGGGCTGTGCATATCGACCAGCAGGTAGCTGATTCCTTTATGCTTGGGCGCCGCGGGGTCGGTGCGCACCAGCAGAAAGATCATGTCCGCATGCTGCGCCATCGAGGTCCACACCTTCTGTCCGTTGACGACGAAGGTGTCGCCGTCCTCGACCGCGCGGGTCTGCAGACCGGCCAAGTCCGAGCCTGCGCCGGGTTCGGAGTATCCCTGACACCAGACTTCCTCGCCTTTTTGAATCTTCGGCAGATGCTTTTGCTTCTGTTCCTCGGTGCCCCAGTGCATCAGGGTCGGGCCGAGCAGGCTGATACCCATGCCGATGAACGGTTCGTTGATTCCAAGGCGCGAGAGTTCCTCGCGATAGATTAGGCGCTGCATGACGCTGGCTCCGCGTCCGCCGTATTGCTTGGGCCAGTTGACGGCGACCCATCCACCCTCATTGAGTTTCTTGTGCCAGCGCACGCGGGCTTCCCATTCGCCCTCGCCCTCGTTGGCCAGGATATTGCTGGGCGCGGGGGCAAACTGCTTGTTGGCCTCGAGCCAGGTGCGCAGCTCGGCGCGAAACGCTTCGTCTTCAGGCGTGTAATTAAAATCCATGGTTTCTGTTCCTTCGCGAATTGGTAGCTCGCGGCGACTCGATATTGGCCGCTGGGCCGCTCGACCTAACCCCTGTCCCCTTCCCGCACGGGAAGGGGGACGCGGATTCCTGACCTCGGGGACGAATCAACGAGCGGTCCGATCTCTCGTTTCTTAGCACATGCCGCGGCGATAAGCGCCTAGCCCTTGGGTAATCCGAGGACGCGCTCGCCGATAATGTTGTGCTGGATCTGATTGGTGCCGGCCGCGATCGTACCGCCGCGCGCCGCGAGCATCCGGAACGACCACTTGCCGTGATCGATCGCCATCGGGGCGTGAAATTCGAACTGCGAGTACGGTCCGAGCAGCTCCATCGCGAATAGCTGCATGCGCAAATTCAGCTCCGTGCCGCACAGCTTCATCATCGAGCCTTCGGGACCCGGCGGCATCCCCTTGAGCCGGCGCGTGAGCTGCCGGTAGCCGGTGTATTTCAGCGCGTACGCCTCGCACGCGAACTCCGAGATCTTTTGCCGCACGCCGGCGTCGTCCCACGCGGTCTTGCCGTCGCGGGGGAGCTTTTTGGCAAGATTCACCAGCTCGCGCACCTGGAACATCGCGCCGCGGTCGCCGCCGCCGCCCGACCGCTCGAACATCAGGGTCGTGATCGCGACCTGCCATCCGGCGTTCTTCTCGCCGACCAGGTTTTTCTTCGGCACCCGGACATCTTCGAAGAACACTTCGTTGAAGCCTTTGCCGCCGGTTATCTGCACCAGCGGACGCACGGTGACGCCGGGAGATTTCATATCGACCAGCAAATAGCTGATGCCCTTGTGTTTGGGCGCGGCGGGATCGGTCCGGGTGAGCAGGAAGATCCAGTCGGCGTGATGCGCAGCCGAGGTCCAGACCTTCTGCCCGTTGACGACGTAGTCGTCGCCGTCTTCGACTGCGCGGGTTTGCAGCGAGGCCAGGTCCGATCCCGAGCCGGGCTCCGAGTAACCCTGGCACCAGATTTCCTCGGCCTTGAGGATTTTCGGAATATGCTGCTGCTTCTGCTCGTCGGTGCCCCAATGAATCAGCGTCGGGCCGAGCAGGTTGATGCCCATGCCGATCATCGGAGGCGCCAGGCCCAGGCGCGCAAGCTCTTCGCTATAGATGATCGTCTGCATCACGTTCAGGCTGCGTCCGCCATATTCTTTGGGCCAGTTGACGGCGAGCCATCGCCCCTCGCTGAGCTTCTTGGCCCAGCGCACCTGCGCGTCCCATCCGCCGGTGCCTTCATCGCCCATGACCTCGGCGCGATGCGGTGCGAATTGCTTGTTGGCTTCGAGCCAGGCGCGGAATTCCGAGCGAAAGGATTCGTCCTCGGCGCTGTAATTGAAGTCCATGCTCACCTCCTGGGGCGGCGAAGTTTGCGTGTCGCCTGCCCCGGAAACGCGGGTTCCCCCGAATCCGATGCATAGAAATCGCACACAATGGGCCGCTTCGCCAAGAGTCTCTGCGTAGCAGATTGGTGGTGTCATTCCAGTGCGCCCTTCGGCAGGCTCAGGACAGGCTCCGGCTGCCGCGCGAGAAATCCCGGGCGCACCGGCAGTGATTCACGGCGGACCTCTGGCGGACTGGCGGCGAGTTTGACTTCATTTTGGCAATCGCGGAAAGTCGGGGACACAACCGCTATGGAGCTAAAAATCGATT
>Ga0307374_10002631_pt1 | contig 31642 bp, 34 predicted proteins | sample OX3MG_FD_202532 | JGI IMG/M metagenome (GOLD analysis project Ga0307374, IMG submission 202532) | Soil microbial communities from Risofladan, Vaasa, Finland - OX-3 | ecosystem: Environmental > Terrestrial > Soil > Coastal area > Acid sulfate soil | place: Finland: Risofladan, Vaasa | collected... | reverse complement strand
TGTGGATTACCAGTTCATAGGTATGTCCAGCCGGTTTATTTGACCCCGCCAGTAAAGCAATACGTGAATTAGCTTTCAAAGCAGATAGATCGATTTGATTACCGGGCTGGATCCCGGAGGGCAGCGGCATACCGGGTATCGGTTCGATTACGCCGGTGTGAATATCAGATCTGAATGGTACATGGTAACTGTAGAATGAAAGAATACCGCCGGAGACTGAGGCCATCAGCACCAGTACGGTGAGTAGTATCAACAATGCGTAACGACGTGGCATATCCCCAACCCCCCTTCATCAGCGCGTGTGCGCGGCACACACACTAATTGTTGCCAAAACCTCGTCGAAAAATGCGGTTGTGCCCGGTCGGCAAAACCCGGCTTGATGTATTCCGGTTTGAGATGCCGCAGCGGCGCGATTTTATCGCGTATTTCAGCGCACATTTGTGGCTAAGTGTACGCCGAGTCATGATCTTCGTGTACCGCCAAGACACGCATAAAATCGCCATCCCGGTATGCCGCTCCACGAATTCTCCGACTGATTCGGAATGAATACAGGGAATGATCCGCGGGACCGGGGCGCGACTTGATCTTTTCCCAATTCAATCCCTTGTCGCGGTAAATCTGCTCCCAGTTCATCTGGACAATCTTTCGAAAAGTGCCCATGTCTTCCTTGCGGCCCGTTTCTGACAAACGGGACAACGCGGCTTTCAGATCAGGGTCATTGAGATCCAGCCGCGCCGTGGCCATGTGGCGCTATTTACGCGAAGTCAGATCGTGTTCCAAGGCATCTAGATCGGTTTCCTGGGTTGGCGTGGTCTCCGCGCGCCGGATTGAGCGGGTAAGGGCTGCAGCGGTTTTCGGCTCATGGAGCCAGAGTTCGCTTTTGGGAATTACAGCCACACCGGTAATGAGCCACTTCTCCTCACCCACCTCCTCAACGGTGACTTGACGGCCGGCATGCTCCTTGCCAAGCGAAATCTGGCCGTTGGTGCCTATCACTTTCAGTTTTGCAGCATGTGCCATAAAAAACCCGCCGTGCCATACTAAAATACGAATGCACGATAGCACTAATATTATCCATTATTAACTAGGAAAAGCAGTCATCTATTTGTTTCGCGCAACCCGGTAGACGCTTTGCAGGCCGCCTTGGCCCGTGTCTCGCTTCGATCAGTGGTGGTGCTAATTGCGCGAATCACCCGTTTTCTTCGACCAACCGCCGTGCCTCGGCTACGTGGCCGCGGTAGAACTCAAAAATTTTCGTGAGCGCGGTCTTCATGTCCACTTTCGGCTCCCAGCCCAGTTCCTTGCGGGTGTGATCCACGTTCGGCAGCCGGTTCTCCACGTCCTGGTAACCCTTGCCGTAATAGTCGTCGGCTTTCACATCGATGAGTTTCACTTTCCTGGCCGAGTCGCGGTATTCGGGCATGCTGTTGGCGATCTCCAGCATCATGTCCGCCAGTTCCTTGACTGAATGGCTGTTCCTGGGGTTGCCGATGTTGTAGATGCGGCTGCTGGTGGCGCCATCCTTGTTCTCGATGATCTTCATGAGCGCATCGATGCCATCATCTATATAGGTATAGGCGCGCTTGCGCGCACCGCCGTCCACCAGCTTGATGTTCTCGCCGCGCACGATATGGCCCAGGAACTGGGTCACGACACGCGAACTGCCCTCCTTGGTCGTATAGATGGAATCCAGTCCCGGGCCGATCCAGTTGAAGGGCCGGAACAGGGTGAAATCCAGTTTTTCCTTGGCACCATAGGCCCAGATGACGCGGTCCATGAGCTGCTTGGAGCAGCTGTAGATCCAGCGCTGCATGGGGATCGGCCCGAGGATGAGCTCCGAGCTGTAGGGATCGAAGCCGGCATCATGGCACATGCCGTAGACCTCGGAAGTGGACGGGAACAACACGCGCTTTTTGTATTTCACGCACTGGCGCACGATCGGCAGGTTGGCCTCGAAGTCCAGCTCGAACACCCGCAATGGATCCTGCACATAGGTGGCAGGCGTGGCGATGGCCACCAGCGGCAGCACTACGTCGCACTTGCGCACGTGATACTCCACCCACTCCTTGTTGATGGTGATATCGCCTTCGAAGAATTTGAAGCGCTTGTTGCTGAGCAGGTCGCTGACCCGGTCCGTGAACATGTCCATGCCGTGGACTTCCCAGTCGGTAGTCTCGATGATGCGCTTGCTCAGATGATGGCCGATGAAGCCGTTCACGCCCAGGATGAGTATTTTTCGCACGCTCAGTCTCCCAAAGAAAGTGGTTGATTTCCGAAATGTTCCGCCAGACACGCCGCATCCATGCTTGCGCCGTTCAATTCAAGGATCACGACTTCAAAGCGCTTGCCGTCGCCGCAATCCGCGAAACAGCGGCCTTGCTCCACATATAAAACCGTCTTGCCATGACGCGCGGCTTCGCCGGCGTAATGGCTGTGGAGGATGCGCAGCGGCTTGCCGTCGCAGACGCTGAAGGCGCCCGGATAAGGCGGGGCCACGGCGCGGATGAGATTATGGACCGCCTGTGCCGGCTGCTGCCAATCGATGCGCCCATCATCAGGGCCGCGACGTCCGAAATAACTGCCGGCCTTGAGGTTCAACGGCGTGCGCGGCGCATTACCCTTGATCAGTGCCGGCAGGCTGCGGTCCAGCACCAGCTCCGCCGCTACCGTCACCTTGTTGAACACTTCGATGGCGGTGTCATCCGGCAGGATCGGCACCGCCTGCTGGTCCACCAGCTCGCCAGCGTCCGGTTTCGCTTCCATATAATGCAGGCTGGCACCAGTCTCGCGCTCACCATGGATGATGGCCCAGTTGATCGGCACCCGGCCGCGGTATTTCGGCAGCAGCGAGCCATGCATGTTAAGAGCGCCGCGCCGCGGGATGCTGAGCAGCGCCTCTTTGAGCATGAAGCGGTAATAGAAGGAAAACAGGAAATCTGGCTTGGCAGCCGCCAGCCGTTCCGCCAGCTCCACGCTGTTGGGACGCTCCGGCGTCACCACCGGGATGTGATTCAGTTCCGCCAGCCTCTGGACACTGCCGAACCAGACGTTCTCACGCGGATCATCCTCATGGGTGACCACCATCGGTATCTTGACGCCGTGCGCCAGCAGTACCGACAGACAGCGGACTCCGACGTTGTGGTAGGCGAAGACAACCGCGCTAGTCATCAGATACTTTCTTTTCCAGTATTGCGCGCACCAGGTAGCGCGGCCGGCGCTGGACTTCCTGGTAGATACGCCCGATGTATTCACCCAGCAGCCCGATGCCGAACAGCAGGATGCCGATGAAGAAGAACACGATGGCGAACAGCGTGAATACGCCTTGCACCGTGCCCTGCGGATACAGGATGCGATAGACCATGATGTAGATGAACAGCAGCAGTGATGCGCCGGCGATCAGCACGCCGACGAACGAGAACACCTGCAGCGGCACCACCGAGAAGCCAGTGACCAGGTCGAAATTCAGGCGTATGAGCTTGTAGAGTGAATACTTGGATTTACCCGCCTGGCGCTCATCGTGCTCAACCTCGACTTCCACCGGCTTGAGCGCATACAGGTAAGCCAACGCCGGTATGAAAGTGTTGATCTCGCTGGTGCTGTTGATGGCGTCCACCACATGGCGCGCGTAGGCGCGCAGCATGCAGCCCTGGTCGGTCATCTTGACCTTGGTGATGCGCTCCCGCAGCCGGTTCATCAGGCGCGAGGCCAGCTTGCGCCAGGCCACGTCATGGCGATTGCGCCGTATGGTCCCCACATAGTCGTAGCCCTCGTCCATCTTCTTGAGCAGGTTGCCGACCTCCTCCGGTGGATTCTGCAGATCCGCGTCCAGCGTGACGATGCGTTCGCCACAGCTGGTGCTGAAGCCTGCGAGGATGGCGGCATGCTGGCCGAAGTTGCTCTGCAGCAGCACTACCCGGGTTTGATTCGGGCGTCGCTCGAACTGCTCACGCAATAGTGCCGCGGAACGGTCGGCGCTGCCATCGTCCACGAACACGCATTCATAGCTGCGCCCCAGGGCATCCATGGCCGGGTACAGGCGCGCGAACAGATCCGGCAGGGATTCCTGTTCGTTGTAGACCGGAATAACCACGGAGACTTCCGGTAGATGGGTTTTTTCTGATTTTGCCATTACAGGTTCTCCAGCATTTACGCTGTTTTCAGGCAGTGAGCCAACACTTCGCATACACGCTCCACGTCGGATAGGGCCATGGCCGGAAACAAGGGCAGCGTGACGGTCTCGCGGCCAATGCGTTCGGCGTTCGGAAACCGGCCCTCAGGGTAACCCATGTTTCTGTAGAGCGTGAACTGGTTGAGCGCCTGGTAGTGAATACCGAGACCAATGCCGCATTTGTGCATGCGTTCCCGCAGTGTTTTGCGATCCGGGCAGGCGCCGCTGTAGTGTGGCAACAGCGTGAACATGTGCCAGCTATGACCCTCATCGCCGCGTGCCGGCACCACGCCCAGTTCCTCGTCAGCCAGCAACTCGAAATAACGGTAAGCGAGCTGGCGGCGCTTCTTGTTGAATTCATCCAGGCGCTGCAACTGGCCAAGGCCCACGCACGCGGCCACATCCGTCATGTTGTGTTTGCTGGCGGCGCGCGTCACGTCCATGGTGCCGTCCGCGTACTTGGTGATGCCGTGGAAACGCAGGATCTCGAGCGTCTTGGCTTCTTCCGGGCTGGCCAGCGACACCGCTCCGCCCTCGATGGTGGTGAGGTTCTTGTTGGCGTGGAAGCTGAACACCACCATATCGCCGAAGGAACCCAGCTTGCGACCCTTATATAAGGTGCCGATGGCCTGGGCGGCGTCTTCCACAACCCGCAGGCGGTGTCGTATCGCCAGCGCGTACACGCCGTCCAGGTCCGCGGCCAAACCATTCAGATGCACCGGCATGATGGCGCGGGTCTTCGGGGTCACGGCGGCGGCGGCCTGGTCCAGCAGCAGACTGCGGGATTTCAGGTCCACATCCACCAGCACCGGCTTCGCGCCCAGACGCACCACCACATTGGCGGTAGCCGCAAAGGTCATGGCCGGCACAATCACCTCGTCACCGGGGCCGATGCCGCACACTACCAGTGCTTCTTCGAGTGCGCCGGTGGCGTGCAGGAAAGCACGCACCTGGCGCTGGCCACCCAGATAGTCAGCCAGGCCACGCTCGAACTGCTCGACCTTGGGGCCGGTGGTGATCCAGCCCGAGCGCAACACTTCGCCGACATCCTCGATAGTCTGTTCGTCGATCGTCGGTCGTGTAAACGGCAGATACTCGCTCATGATTTTCCCGATGCTAAAAAATCTTTGTCTTGCTGGCCTTCAACTGCGCGCCACCAGGTACACGCCAACGATGATCACCGCGATGCCCGTCATGCGCATAGCCCCCAGCGACTCACCGAAAAACATCCAGGCAGCAATCGCTGTCACCACATAGCCCAGGGACAGCATCGGATAGGCGATGCTGACCTGCACCCGCGACAGCGCCAGGATCCACACCACCACGCTCACCACATAACAGACCAACCCTCCCAGGATGTGCGGCTCGAAAGCCAGCTTCCAGCCGGCGCTCAGCAGACTCTGAAACTGCAATTGTATGACGCCCATGTGGCGTACGCCGGCTTTGAGCAGCAGTTGGGCGGCCGCGTTGAGCAGCACGCCGGTGATCACCAGCAGGAAACTGACGAGGTTCATGGTTTTCTCACTGCGATGCGTTCCGGATCCTGGCCGATGATCTGCATGGGGACACCCTTCTTTTCAAGTGACTGATAAGTATCCGTGGGCATTACCGCCAGTGCCTGGGGATCGCTCTGCCAACGCTTTATGAAACTGTCAAGGTCCGGGATCCATTTCTGCGGTTCACGGCTGATACCGAAAGCCAGCTCACCCTGGTATGCCACCAATGTCAGGGTACGCTTGAGATAGAACGGTAGCGACTGCTGGTAATCATCGATGCTGTAGAACGGGATGTCCGGCTTGTTATATGCGCTGATCTGCTTCGCCAGGGAATGGCCTGAATAAACCGGCGACAGCACTTGCGCACCGGTGGTGATGATCTGAGTGGAGAGAAACAGTCCGGCACCGACCAGTGCCATGGCAGTGCCGACGTAGCGGAAATAAGCCATGAAGAAACTGATGATGGCGACGATCAGCAACAGCCCGCAACCGGCCACCATCCACGGCAGGATCGCCTGATAAAGCTGCAGCGGGATATTGCCGCCATCCTCCTGGATAAGCGGCGCCAGCCACAGGGCCAGGATCGCCAGCAGCATGCTGATACCTGCGGTGATGAGTGCGTCGCTGCGGCGGCGTTCCGCCAGTTCGCGCCCCACCAGCAAGGCCAGCGCCGGAAATATTGGCAGGATGTAGCTTGCAAGTTTTGAATCTGAGAACGAGAAGAACACAAACACCAGCACACACCAGATCCACAGGAACAGCACGTGATTGAAGCCTGCGGCCGGTGCGCCGGCATCAGTCCGCCGCCATGGGCGTATCAACGAATGGATGAACTGCGGCCACCAAGGCAATAACCCTAACAGCAGGATCGGAATGAAATACCACCAGGCCCCATAACGATGCGCCACCGGCGTCAGGAACCGGTAGAAATGCTCATAAACGAAAAAGTAATAGAAGAAATCTGGGTTGCGCAGGCTCACCACCACATACCAGGGTGCGGCAATGACCAGGAAAATCAGCACCCCGCCATACCAGTGCAGCTGTCTCCAGCGTTTCCAGTCGCGGGTGACGAGGGTATATATGATAAATACCGCACTCGGCAGCACCACGGCTTCCAGTCCCTTGCTCAACATGCCGAGGGCCGCGGCCGCCCAGGCGAGATACATCCAGCCGCGACGCGTGCGCAGATTATCTGCATCTGCGCTTCGCATGGCCAACAGGAACGCGAATATCGACAGGCACATGAAGAAACTCACGCCCATATCGAGCGTGTTGAAATGCCCCATGATGATGTAATAGATGCTGCTGCCCAGCAGCAAAGCCGCGCACCAGCCGGTCCGGCTATCGAACAGACGCCATCCCACCCAGGCGGCCATGAGCACACCCAGGAATCCGGTGAGCGCCGTCCACAGGCGCGAGCTCCAGTTGGATTCACCGAACAGCGTGTAAGCGACTGCCGTTGTCCAGTATTGCAGTGCGGGTTTTTCGAAATATTTGAGCCCATCGAGCCGCGGTGTCACCCAATCGCCACTCACCAGCATCTCGCGGGGGATTTCCGCATAGCGGCCTTCGTCGGTCTGGAACAAGTCGCGGTGTTGCAGATTGGCGAACCATACGATGCCGAAACAGACGACTGCCAGGAGAATTTGTACGCGCGTGGTGTTGACCATGGGGATGACGGAGAACCGCGTGAACAGAGGCGCAAATTATATAGGAAGCCCCCGAAAAAGCCCGCCATCGGCGTGGCTTTACCCTGTCATAGTTTATTTTTCAGTGTTTGCAGCGGTCCGCGCCCAGGCACATAGCACGTGCCCATCATCCAGTATTTCGGCGGGCACTTCGTAATAACGGTGCAGTTCCTGCCTGCCCTTGGGGTTAAACGGGCGGCTTCCGGCACGCACATAATCAGCGCGGCTTGCCTCGTCGGTGCGTAAATACAATGCGCCCTTATGCACAATCCCGAAAAATGTTCCGCCCATATACAAGCCGTGGCCGCCGAACATCGGCCGCATGCTCAGCTGACGGATATCAGCAAGCTGTTCATGTACATATTCGAGGAACGAAACATCAGTCATGGGATAGCACTGGTCAGCTTCGCATAGGCGCAGACATGCCAGTCTCACGGTAACGGCGGTAATCGGATAGGATCAGCGCGTGATCGAAGGCGAGCTTGGGAGGCGTCAACGGGTTAATCACGGAAATCTTGCCGGCATCATCACCGGCCTGGGGTTGGCCCTTGGCCTCGGCCACATACACGGCGCTCACCGTATGCCCACGGTTGTCGCGCGCCGGATCGGAATAGCAGCCCAGCAACACTTTGAGTTTTACCTTGAGGCCGGTCTCCTCCAATGCCTCACGCGCTGCGGCCTGTTCGAGTGTCTCGCCCACATCCACGAAGCCACCCGGCAACGCCCAGCCATGGGGCGCGTTGCGCCGCTCGATCAATACGATCGGTCGTCCCGGCCGATCGCTCAGTTCGATGATCAGGTCGACAGCGATGAGGGGCGTGACGGGGCGTGGCATGTCCGTCACTTTCATCGTGACCGTGAACGCAGTGCACGATTGGCTGCCCCCACATCAAACCTTTCCGCGTCCCAGTCTATGCCCACCCAGCGGCGCAGCTCCTGATAGATGTTCAGCATGAAGACGCTCATGAGTGCTCGGTACGCCTGATCCAATACTCTGGTTTGCGGTGCTGATGAGCCACGGCGATGATGTAAATATGGTCGGCTTCCACCGCGTACGGCAACTTGTAGGGAAAACGACTTAAGACCATACGGCGGATATCCCCGCGTTCAACGGGAAACGCGAGCGGCCAAGGTTGCCGAGACCAGGCAGCTGCTGATTGTAGTAGCGCTCCGCAGCCTCGAATTCCAGACGCGCTTCGGGCGAAACGACAAGCCGCATTACACTTTGCCGAACACATCTTCGGCGGGAATACCTTTCACTTTCCCGGCCCGGTAAGCCGCGAGCCGACGCTCCGCCTCTTCTAGCCACACGGCATCAATCACCGGATCGGGCTGATCCAGGCTGTGTAAAATCTCTTCCACTAATTCAAAGCGCTTCGCTGGATCAAGCTGCAGTGCCTGCTTGACCATATCCCGCGTATTCATGCTGGCTTGCTCCTTTTTCACAGATTAAAACCAATATCACACCTCACGCGAATGCTCCGGTATCCACTCCAGGCCAACTCGCCTATTTTGGTCTTGTACCCGGCTTTCCCAGACCCAGGTAACGTTCGAGTTCGCGCTAGCTGAGTATGCCTTTTTTGCGCGCCTTGCGTTGCCAGTAGCTCTGCAAGGTTTTGAGTTCGCCCTTGAGCCGTGTGGCACGCGCGGCGCGCAACGCCTCCTGAATCACCGCGCTCAGGGTCTTGCCCTCGGCCTCGGCCTGCTGCTCTGCCTCGCGGATGATATCGGGTGGCAAGAAAATGACTTTCTTCAAGGCACCGGCCATAACCTGTATCGATCAGTATGAAATAGTATGACCAAAATACGCCGCTATCCCAGTACCTTCAATGCTGCTCCAGCGTCTCGCCCACATCCACGCATCCGCCTGGCAGCGCCCAGCCATGCGGCGCGTTGCGCCGTTCGATCAATACGATCGGCCGTCCTGACCGATTGCTCAGCTCGATAATCAGGTCGACAGCGATGAGGGGGTGACGGGTCGTGACATCAAGTCGCCTTCCGCTTGCGAGCGCGCTTGGGCTTTTCAGCCTCCGGCAGCAGCGTGGTGTATTTCTGGTAGAGATCGAACAGGAAGGCGACACGCTCGGCGTCGGATTTGAAACCTTGCTTACCATAAACTGCATCCACGGCTTTATCCAGTGCTGTGTGCGCTTCGCGTAAAACCGGCGGCATACTGATGGGGTCGTAGAGGTCCGCCAGAGAAGCATCGGGAAATTTCTTTCGTGCGAAGCTCAGCGCACGGTCACGGATTTCGTTGGGTAGAGCGGCTGAGACTGGGACATGAAACAGAATTCCCTTTTTATATTACGTTAAGCCTTATCCAGTTTGTCCGCTGATGCTTTTGCCGCTGCGCGGAAAACCGCGCTCAGGCGTTCATCTTCGGCCACACGCTGCCAGAATTTGGCTGCGAGTGCCGCAGCTTCCGGCCAGACCTCCAAAACCTGCGCGCGCGGGCGCACGGGGCCAAGGTGTATGTCCGGCACGATACCATTTTGAGGCGCGAACGCCATTGGCAGCATGTCGTAAGCCGGTGCGAGTTCCAGCCGGGGCGTGCTCCGCACAGCATCCGCAAAAAAGGCGAGATTGCCGAAATGGCGGTCGCTGTTGCCGATGAGTTCGCCGAATGCTTCCAGCAAAATGATGCGGCGCGCATCTCTCGCTGCCAGTAAATCATCCCTGGCCAGACGGCCGGCCAATGCCGGCCAGTTATCACGCTTTCCATAAAGGTTGTCATCCAACGGGCCGCCGGTAAGCACACCGCGCCGTCCGCGCGCCCCCAAACGGTCGAAGCGTTCCACTTCCAGAAACCGCTGACTACCGACATCCACGATGCGCGAGGCCGCGGCGGGAATGCCGTGCGTTTGCAATGTCTCAAGGGCAAGAGACTCGCACACCAGCAGATCACGCCAGCGCTGATCGATGGGGCTATTGTCGCCAAGGGTGAATTTCACGATCACGTTGTGTGCGCCAGTCCAGGCGGTAAACTTCACCTGTTCACCGCCAGCGGAGGAGCCTGCCGTGCCCGCGGCGGCGGCGCGTGCAAGGCGCGTATAGTCTTTTCGAGTCGCCGGCTCACGCGCTTGCGCCGAGAAACGGTCCAGCGATTCTTCGCCGATTATCAAATCACCCGCGCAATCCTCACCGCGCCGCGCCACGGCGATGAGACGGTGATCGTTATTCCAGTCCTGCAAACGGCGCGGCAAGCCAAGCTCAGGATGTATATCTACAAAGTGCCGGCCGAGATAGCCCTGGGGCGCCATGTCTACAATAATCGGTGGCAACCCCTCGAATACATCGCCTGTGATTTCCACCTGTTCCAGCCATTGCCTGCCGCTGCCACCCGCCAGAAGATGCAGAGTGGCGATACGCTCAACCAACCCTAACTGGCTTACCCGGAATACCGGCAACTGTGATGGTATGCCAGGCACTTGGCGATAGGCTCCGTAGCGCGCGCCACGCCGCCGACCGATGCGCACCACTTGCCCTTTAAGTCCCTTGACCAGTCGCGAAAGTGTGGGCCGGCTGGTATCCAGAGTGCGTAGCAGCTCGCCCGCCGGCATGACGCCTCGGCGGGTAAGTAGTGACAGAAGATCCAGAGTATCAACCATGCTGAAACAATACATGAAACAATAATATTTATATATATCATTGATTTATATAGCTATGTTATACATATACGAGATAATTATGAAACAATTTACTTGATACATGTCTAACACATGGTTTTCACAGACCTTGCTTGAAGCGGTGGATCAGCCGGCGTGATTTCTTGTCGGGGCGCCTGGCGGGTGCGGGACTCGCCAGCGCGGCAAGTTTGCGTAGTTCCGCATGCCGCGCCCGGGTCTCGCGGCTGGCCGCCGTTTCTTCATAAAGCTGTTGCGCGGTTAAGGCGGATCCGCGCTTCAGCGATAGTCCGCGCACCACCACGACATAACGCTCGCTACCGCGGGTGATCTCCAGCTGGTCGCCGATGCGTACTTCATGTGCAGCCTTGACGCGCGCGCCATTGACATGCACTTTCCCGCCGCTCACAGCTGCCGTTGCCAGGCTGCGGGTCTTGAAAAAGCGCGCGCACCACAACCATTTATCCAGACGCACACGCGCCCCGGTATCAACATGTTTTATGACCATAGAGTTAACAGTAACAGCTTGTTTTCGAAAATCTGGCATACCCCGATTATTGCAGGCTGGTATAATTCCACGCTTCCCACCTCCCCGTATACCGGAGCCCGCCGTGAACCAGGCTTTGCTCGCCCATCTCCGCAAGGAAATCGCCGGTCTACAGGCAGCCGGCCTCTACAAGGCCGAGCGCGTCATCACCACGCCGCAGCAGGCGGCCATCCGGGTGGGCGACGGTGATGAAGTCATCAATTTCTGCGCCAACAACTATCTGGGCCTCGCCAACCACCCGGAGTTGATAAAGTCCGCGCAGGCGGCACTCTCGCGATACGGCTTCGGCATGTCCTCGGTGCGCTTCATCTGCGGCACCCAGACAATCCACAAGGAACTCGAAGCGCGGCTCTCGAAATTTCTCGGCACTGATGACACCATCCTGTATTCCTCGTGCTTCGATGCCAACGGCGGCCTGTTCGAGACGCTGCTGGACGAACAGGATGCAGTCATCAGCGACGCGCTCAACCATGCCAGCATCATCGACGGTGTACGTCTGTGCAAGGCCAAGCGCCTGCGCTACAACAACAATGACATGGCGGATCTGGAAGCCAAGCTCAAGGAAGCATCGGCTTGCCGCTTCAGGCTCATCGCCACCGATGGTGTGTTCTCCATGGACGGCATCATCGCCAACCTCAAGGGCATCTGCGACTTGGCTGACAAGTATGACGCCCTGGTGATGGTGGATGATTCCCACGCGGTGGGCTTCATGGGCGAACACGGCCGCGGCAGTCACGAGTTTCGTGGTGTCATGGGACGTGTGGATATCCTCACGGGCACGCTCGGCAAAGCTTTGGGCGGTGCTTCCGGTGGTTATACCTCCGGCCACAAGGAGATCATCGAGTGGTTGCGGCAGCGCTCGCGGCCTTACCTGTTCTCCAACACCCTGGCGCCGGTGATCACCGCCACATCGATCAAGGTCCTGGACCTGCTGGAGAAAGGCGGCGCGCTGCGTCAGAAGCTGCATGACAACAGCCAATATTTCCGTAGCGCCATGCACAAGCTCGGCTTCACCCTGGCGGGCGCCGACCATCCCATCATCCCGGTGATGCTGGGCGACGCCAAGCTCGCCAAGGGTATGGCGGATGAGTTGCTGAAGGAAGGCATCTATGTGATCGGTTTCTCATTCCCGGTGGTGCCGCAGAGCCAGGCACGCATCCGCGTGCAGATGTCCGCCGCCCATGAGAAAGCCCATCTGGACAAAGCCATCACCGCGTTCGCGAAGATCGGACGCAGTTTCGGTGTAATAAAGTAAGAAATCATTTATTAACTAACAAGGCAAGAAATTAGAAATTTTGGCCGAGAGCAAGGCGCGGACGGTCCACCAAGCGGTGCGTACACGCTAGTACGTGAGCGATGTATATGGATGTACAAGTGTCGCGGTAGGCAGGACGCCGTGAGCGGTTTTTTGCGAGACAGGCCGCAACGCAGATATCGGGCAAAAGATCAATTTCGGAGACATACAATGAAAGCACTGGTGAAGGCAAAAGCCGAACAAGGTATCTGGTTGCAGGATGTGCCCAGACCCAAGATCGGGCCCAATGATCTGCTCATCAAGATCAAGAAGACCGCTATCTGCGGCACCGACATCCATATATATAACTGGGATGCCTGGGCGCAGAAGACCATCCCCGTGCCCATGACCGTCGGCCACGAATTCGTGGGGGTGGTGGCGGAGATCGGTAACGAAGTTCAGGGTTTCAAGATCGGCCAGCGTGTTTCCGGCGAGGGCCACATCACCTGCGGTCACTGCCGCAACTGCCGCGCCGGACGCCGGCATCTGTGCCGCAATACGGTGGGCGTGGGCGTGAACCGGCCCGGCTGTTTCGCGGAGTATCTGGCGATCCCCGCCGTCAATGCCTATCCGCTGCCGGATGCGATCACCGATGACATCGCCGCATTCCTGGATCCCTTCGGTAACGCCACACATACGGCCTTATCATTCGATCTGGTGGGCGAAGACGTGCTCATCACCGGCGCCGGTCCCATCGGCTGCATGGCGGTAGCCATCGCCAAACACGTGGGCGCGCGCTACGTGGTCATCACCGATGTCAACGATTACCGGCTGGAACTGGCCAACAAGATGGGCGCCACCCGCACTGTCAACGTCCAGAAACAGAAACTTGAAGAGGTGATGCAAGAACTGAATATGCAAGAAGGCTTCGACGTGGGCATGGAGATGTCCGGTAACCCGCAGGCGTTCCGCCAGATGTTGGCCAACATGTCGCATGGCGCCAAAGTCGCGCTGCTGGGACTGCCGCCGGCCGAAGTATCGATCGACTGGAATCAGGTGATCTTCAAGGGGCTGATTATGAAAGGCATCTACGGCCGCGAGATGTTCGAGACCTGGTACAAGATGGCGGCCATGCTGCAGAGCGGACTGGATCTCACGCCGGTGCTCACCCACCATTTCCCCATCGGCGATTTCCAGAAGGGCTTCGATATCATGCGCTCGGGACAATCCGGCAAAGTGGTGCTGGATTGGTCGTGACCTGAAGCCGGGCTTCATAGCCCGACGGCTGTCGGCGGAGATTCACCGTGCTGTACCTGTGGCTAGCGGATGCTGTCGTCATCACGCATTTCGCCTTCGTGCTCTTCGTGATCGCCGGAGGGCTGCTTTTATTCCGCTGGAAAAAGATCGTCTGGCTGCACCTGCCGGCCCTCATCTGGGGTGTGCTGACGGAATTCCTGCATATCGTCTGCCCACTCACCTATCTGGAAAACTGGTTGCGCGGTCTGGCAAGTGTCGCCGCCTATCGCGGTGATTTCGTGGAGCACTACCTGTTGCCGGTCCTCTATCCCGCGCACCTGACCCCGGAGATACAGATCTTTCTGGGCGTTCTGGTCATCGCCATCAACGCCGCCACCTATGGGTGGTGGCTGGCCCGCTCCAGGCGTAAATCTACCCAGCCAAGAGTATCCTAGCGCCACCTTCGGGTACTGGTCGGGCTAAACAAATGAATGACAAAACGTCCGGTGCTGATAAAGACCTTGCCGCTTCCATCGCCCTGCAGGAGGCCAACAAAAATGCGAAGTCCTCCGAGCAGGCCGCGAAGTATCTAGACGAACAGCTCAAGCTCCAGCGTGAACACGCGCAGCGCGAAGCCGCACTGCACGATCTGCATGCCGAGAACCTGAAGCTCCAAAACCAGGCGCTGCGTTCCCAGCACAAACAATTGCGCAACCAGCGCCTGCATCATCGCTTCCGCACCATATATCAGTCGGTACTGAGTGTGATCGCCCTGGCGGTATTGGGCGTGATCGTGTATGCGGTGTATTCCGCCGCCACCGACCAGTCGGTGGTGGTAAATCAGTTCCAGGTACCACCCTCGTTTGTTACCGCCGGCAACAACGGCACGGTAGTGGCTAGCCAGTTTCTCGATCAGCTGCAAACTCTACAGGCAAGCTCGCGCGGCTCGCAGGCAGCGCGTGTATTGCAGGATGCCTGGAGCAACAACATCCAGTTGCAGATCCCCGATGTGCATGTATCACTCGGCGACATCCGACGCACGCTGCACGGCTGGCTTGGTCACCAGATCCAGATCAGCGGCGATATCGTACAACAGGATAAGCAGATTACATTCACGGTCCGCGGCACAGGCTTTGCCGCCAAGACCTTCACTGGAAGCCCCAGCGATCTGCCAAAGCTTCTGAATGCAGCAGCTGAATATGTCTACGGCCAAGCGGAAGCCTATCTGTTCGCAACCTATCTAGAGGGGCACGGTCGCGATGCGGATGCGTTGGTGCTTGTCAAAGACGCGTTTCCGGCGGCTTCTCCCGATGAAAGGCCGTGGCTGCTGAACGGCTGGGGGAATGCGCTGGATGATCTGAACCAGTACGAGATGGCGGCGGATAAATATGAGGAAGCCATCCGCATTGATCCGCACTTCTGGATTGCCTATACAAACCTGACGGCAATCGATGTAGTACTTGGCCAGGAAGAACAAGCTTTTCAGGCTGGCACCCAAATGGAACATATCGCCCATCGTGGTTCCTGGTACGCGACCCGGATGCCAGACGCCAATTATGAATATCTCGACCAACTGCGCATGGACCTGCCGGCGGTACATCAGGAACTGGTAGCCGATGAAGCCGCCCACAATGGGGAAGGCTCGAACACGACAGAGGATGCACCTTTCGATGCCGAGATGCTGGCGCGCATGCACGCAACCAAACAGGCGGGTTTAGTCCTGCAGACTTCGCCCGGCGCCGGCAGCGACCCTTATGTGTTGGCTGAATCAGCCTTCGTGCAAGGATTAATCGCAATCGATCAGGAAGATTATTCACAAGCCGTGCGTATGCTTGAAACGACTGTGACCGTGATTGACCAGCAACCTGTGGTGCGGGCGAATTTCTATAGCCCGGCAACCTGCTATCTGGGTCTGGCACTCGAATATTCCGGGCAGTCGGATAAGGCGGATGCGGACATTGCAAAAGGCGAGCGTTTCGTGGACTGCTATAGGTTCAAGAGCGACATCTCAGACCATCGCGGCGACTGGGCGCAGGCGCAGAAAGACTATGCCGCGGCCGTGGCACTGGCACCCTCATTGCCCATGGCGTATGAGAGCTGGGGCCTGGCGCTGATGCGCCACCAGGATTACCAGGATGCCATCGTGAAATTCCAGGCCGCCAATCAGCGCGGTCCGCACTGGTGCGACCCTCTGGACCACTGGGGTGAAGCACTGGCAGCACAAGGCAACTATAAGGAGGCAGTGCAAAAATATGCCGAGGCTGCGAAATACACGCCCCACTGGGGCGCGCTGGAACTGCACTGGGGCCAGGCCCTCGACAAACTCGGCCGGCACGTTGAGGCACTCAGCCATTACCAATCAGCCCAGGGCTCCGAAGATCTGACCACCGCCGAGCAGACTATATTAGCTAAACTAATAGGGTATTAAAAAGGTCATGCATGGCCTTGTTCAACTCGAAAACCGAAAATGCGATTTCCGGTTTTCTCCCTGTATCCGTCTAGCAGGTTGTTTTTCAACAACCCGCTGATAGGCCAGGCGGGTTGAGATGCATCACACAGGCTGACGGGAATCCTCTATGAAAAATAAGACATCCAAAAACGACGCGGGTTTGGGTATGAATCTGGTGTTAGGTAACAATAAAATGGACCCCCAGATGGACGCGCGTGCCGCGCAATATCTCGAAGAACATATCGCGCTCGCCAAAGCCCAGCATGAATTGCTGAAGATCGAGCGGGAACGCAATCAGCGCGAAGTCGCGGTGCATGACCTGCACACTGAAAATCTGAGGCTGCATAACAAGACACTGACGGCCCAACGTGCCCAACTGCGCGCGCAGCACCGGCATGAGCGGCTGAGTATGGTGTATCAGGCAGTGCTGAGTGCGGTCGCCGTAGCGGTTTTGGGCACTATTGTGTACGCGATATATACAGCCGCCACCGACCATTCGGTGGTGGTGAACCAGTTCCAGGTACCGCCCGTGTTTGTTGCTACCGGCAATGATGGCACAGTGGTAGCGAGCGAGTTTCTCGATCAGTTGCAGATCCTACGGGCAAGTGCGCTCACCTCCTCGGCATCGCGCACATTGCAGGGCGCCTGGAGCAACAACATCCAGTTGCAGATTCCCCAGGTACATATCTCGCTCGGCGATATCCGGCGCACACTGCATAACTGGCTTGGCCACCAGATCGAGATCAGTGGCGAAGTGGTGATGCAAGGCAAGCAGATTGCCCTCACGGTACGCGGCACCGGCTTTGCAGCCCGGACCTTCTATGGGGCTCCGGCTGATTTGCATAATCTCCTCGCCAACGCCGCGGAATATGTGTACGTCCAAGTAGAGCCCTAACAGTTTATCGGCGCGCTCATTTACGCGCGCTCTATCGGAAATGCGATGACTTCCTCGATGTAATCCGCGTCCGCTGCCAGCATCACCAACCGGTCAAATCCCAGGGCCACGCCGGCACACGCCGGCAGCCCCGATCGCAGAGCAGCCAACAGATGTTCACCCATGGGCATCGGCGGCAATCCATGTGCTGCGCGTAATTTGAGATCTTGCTCGAAGCGCTGTCGCTGTTCTTTGGCATCTGTCAGCTCGTGAAAACCGTTGGCCAGTTCCATGCCGTTCAGGAATACCTCGAAGCGTTCCGCCACCGGCGGGTCACCGGCACGGATGCGCGCAAGTGCCGCCTGGCTCGTGGGATAGTCATATATAAAGGTGATGCCGCCCTCGCCCAAGGCCGGATAGACCAGGGTACCTGCGGTCAAATCCAGCCAGCTGTCGTAATCCAGCTCCGCAGCCGGCAGGGAAATGCCATGTTCCTGTAATGCGGCGCGGCAATCCGCTGGGCTGCTGCTGAAAGGGTTGAATCCGGCGTAGCATTCGAAGGCTTCCCGGTAACTGAGGTACTCGGGCTCCGCAACCATATCCGGCAGCAGCGTGCTCACCAATTCCGCCACTTCCCGCATCAGAGCGTTGTGATCGAAACCCAGCCGGTACCATTCGAGCAGGGTGAATTCCGGGTTGTGGCGACGCCCTGCTTCCCCATCGCGGAACACCTTGCACAGCTGGTAGATATCGCCGCTGCCCGCCGCCAGCAGGCGCTTCATGTGAAATTCCGGCGAGGTCTGTAGATAAAGATTGCCGGCGTGCGGCTTCTGCACACAGAAACTGGCGAGATGTCGGTCAGTGACACCGGCACGGGACAAGGCCGGCGTCTCCACTTCCAGGACACCGCGGGCCTCGAAGAATGCCCGCAGTTTCTTCAGCAATTCAGCCCGTAGTCTGAGATTGGCGGTGCTCGCCGAGGGACGCCAGCTTTCATCCCGTTTCACTGCCCAGTCCCTCTAAGATCTCACTCCTTGGCGCGTGCTGCGTAGGTGGAAGTACGCGTGTCTACCTTGATGAGTTCGCCTTCGTTGATGAACAGCGGCACGCGTACCGTGGCGCCGGTCTCGAGTTTCGCTGCCTTGGTGCCGCCGGTGGCGGTATCGCCACGCAGACCCGGATCGGTTTCTACGACCTTAAGGACGGCGAACACCGGCGCGGTGACCGCCAATGGACGGCCATCCCACAGCATGATCTTGCAGGCCTCCTCGCCTTTCAGCCACTGGGGCGCATCGCCCATGGCGGTGGCATCGGCAGCCAGCTGCTCGTAATTCTCGGGATTCATGAAATGCCAGAACTGGCCATCGGAATACAGATACTGCACGTCCATCTCCACCACGTCGGCGGCTTCCACGGTCTCGCCGGATTTCATGTTGCGGTCCAGGATCTTGCCGGTGCGCAGGTTACGGATCTTTACGCGGTTGAAGGCCTGGCCCTTGCCGGGTTTCACGAACTCGTTCTCGATGATGTTGTAGGGGTCGCCATCGATGATGATCTTGAGACCGGCCTTGAATTCATTGGTGCTGTAACTGGACATGTTCTTACTACCAGGTTGGATACAAAATGGCGGCGAAGGCCGCCCACAGGGCGCGTAATGATACGCTAACACCCCTTTGAAGGCAGCATCCCAAGGTTTGAATATCCCATGAGCGCCCGATGGCAGACAGAATTGGCCGAAGCTGTGCGTGATCCGGCGGAACTCCTGCGCATACTGGAGCTGGACCCGGCGTTGCTGGACGGGGCACGTGCTGCAGCCGAACAATTCCCGCTGCGGGTACCACGAGCGTTCATCGCCCGCATGCGCAAGGGTGACCCCGCTGATCCGCTGTTACGCCAAGTGCTGCCGCTGGGCGCGGAACTTGAGTCTCATGAAGGTTTCAGCACCGATCCGGTGGGCGACCTGATGAGCCGCGCCGCACCCGGTGTACTGCACAAATATCATGGCCGCGTCCTGCTGATCACCACCGGCGCCTGCGGCGTGCACTGCCGCTATTGCTTCCGCCGCCATTTCCCCTACGCAGATGAAAGCGCGCGCCAGCACGATTGGCGCGAAGCACTTGATTACCTGCGCGCGGACACCAGCATTAACGAAGTGATCCTGAGCGGCGGCGATCCGTTATCGCTCAGCGATCAAGTGTTGGCGGGTCTGGTGGCAGAACTGGAACGGATACCGCATTTAACCCGACTGCGCATGCATACACGCCAGCCCATCGTATTACCCTCACGGGTAGATGATGCCATGCTGGCATGGCTGACAACCTGCAACTTGAAGAAAGTCGTGGTGCTGCACGTTAACCATGCCCGTGAGATCGACCTAGCGGTGACAGACGCGTTATCGCGATTACGTACAGCGGGTGTCAGCCTGTTGAACCAGTCGGTGTTGTTGCGGGGGGTGAACGATTCAGTCGCAGAGCTTGCCGCGCTTTCCGAAGCGCTGTTCACGGCTGGTATCATGCCCTACTATCTCAACCTGCTCGACCCGGTCCTGGGTGCGGCCCATTTTGAGGTGCCCGAATCCCAGGCGCGCATCCTTATAATGGGGTTACAAGCCCGGCTGCCTGGCTATCTGGTCCCCCGGCTGGTCCGTGAAGTGCCCGGGGCACCCAGCAAGCTACAAGTGATGAATATGCCGGAACGGGTGTCCTCCGCTGACTGAGATTGCCGACGGTCCGTGCATCCATAAGCAATACCCACTAAACTTCGACCGGCTGAACAGTATTTTGAGAGGGGTTTTCTTGTCACCGCGGAACGCACTGCCCATCCTTATCGTCACGGCTTCGCAGAACGAGGCCGAACACCTCAACGGAGTACTCCGCAAGGCCGGTTATCCGGTACGTCCCACCTGGGTTGCGAACCTGGAAGACGCCGGCAAAAGCGTCCAGGAGCAGCCGCCTGATCTGATCCTGTGTTCCATGAGTGTGGTGGGCGCCTCCTTCCAGGACATCGTCAACCTGCGCGACATGGCGCTCCCCAATGTACCCATCATCGCACTCAGCGATGACACCGGACCTGCGGTGGTGGCCGAGATCATCAACACCGGCGCCCGCGATCTGGTATCCATCGAACAGGCGGAGCATCTGCAGGCGGTGGTTTCGCGCGAGCTTGAAGTCCTGCAACTGGCCCGTGATCTGGAACAGAAAGGTCTGATACTCAAGGAGTACGAGCAGCGTATCGACCTGGTGATGAAGGATTCCAAGGATGCCATCGCGTATGTGGAAGATGGCATTGTGCTGAGCGTCAATCCCGCCTTCCTGGAACTTTTCGGCTACGCCACCAGCGGCGAGATCGAGGCGCTGCCGGTGCTTGAGCTATTCGCAAGTGATTCCCAGAGCGACATCAAGGACTCACTCAAGATTTCCAGCAAAGGCAAGACCGTCAAGCCGGTCAAGGTAAAGGGCAAGCATAACAAGGGCCATACTTTCGATACCACAATCGAGATCGCGCGCACCGAAATCGAGGGCAAGCCGGCACTAGAGATCGTCATCCGCGACGACAGCGAGGACAAACAAGCTGATTTACATATGCGGGCACAGATACAGAATCAAGCGCAGGTGCAGATCGACCTGCTCAGCCAGAAACTGGCAGCCAGCGTGCAGCAACTCACTACCGTGCGTAACCTGGATTTGTTGACCGGCTTCATCAACCGCCTGCACTTCATCGAAGTGTTGCGCCAGGAGTTGAAGCAGGATAAACCCCAGATGGTACGCGCCCTCATCTATATCAAGCCGGATAAGTTCTCCAGCGTGACCGAAAAAGTGGGCATCATCGCCAGCGACGGCATCATCAAGGGCCTTGCCGATCTAATACGCACGCATGTCGCCAAAGAAGACCTCGTGGCGCGCTTCGGCGGCACGGTATTCGCCATCATCATGACGCGCGACAAGATGAAGGAGATCAGCAACTGGGCCGAAAAATTCCAAACCTTGGTCTCCGGGCGGGTGTTCGAATCCACCGGCAAATCCACCAGCCTGAGTTGCAGTATCGGTTATGTGCAACTGGATGAACGCAATCACGATGCCGAACAGGCGCTCGTGCATGTCCAGGAGGCCTATCAAAAAGCCAAAACCGAGGAGAGCGGTAAGGTTGTTGGCTGGACGCCTCCGACCACGGATGCCCATGGACAGGTAACCGACACCGAATGGAAACGGCAGCTGACCGCGGCCCTCAAGGCCAACCGCTTCATGCTGGTGTACCAGTCCATCGCCAGCCTCACGGGTGATGCCATGGAGGCCCTGGATATCCTGTTGCGCCTACGGGACGAGCAGGACGCGGAGATACCGATCAAGGATTTCTTCCCGGCCGCCGAACGCGCCGGCATGATGGTGGCCATCGACCGTTGGGTGGTGGAGCGCAGTCTCAGGCTGCTCGAGGAACGCAGTCAGCAGAACCGGCCGGCGCGCATGTTCGTGCGGCTCTCGGATCAATCACTGACCGACAAAACCCTGTTGCCGTGGCTGGAGAAACTGCTGGGCGGAGTGTTCTTCTCATCCGGCCACCTGGTATTCCAGATCGCAGAGAGATCCGCCGAGAAATACATCACCGACACACGCGCACTGGCCGACGGCGCACATCGCCTGCAATGCGGTTTTGCGCTCGAACATTTTGGGCTGGGCCACAACCCGCTGCACACCCTGGGCCTGATCCGGCATGTGGACTATATAAAGATAGACGGCAGCCTGACGGCCGCGCTCGCCAGCGAGGAAGACAAACGCGAGATCGTGCAGAAATTCATGGGACGGGCCAAGGAACTGAAAGTCCACACCATCGCCGAGAAGGTGGAGAAGCCCGAGACCATGGCGGTGCTCTACCAGCTGGGCATGGAATACATCCAGGGCAATTACATCCAGGAACCGGACGTGATCATGGGCGACGCCAAGTCCACGACGGATGCCGCCGGCTAATCCAGCCAGCGCAGTATTTTCAGGACTTCGGAGTGCTTCCGGGCACCCGTGACTCCGGATACATGCCTTCCACGGTGCGGTAACCCCGCGGCAGCTTCAGGCCGCGGCGGCCGCGTTCACCGATATAGTCCTTGAGTTCCTTGGGCGACAGTGACATGTGCCGCTGGCCGGAAAGGATCACCAGCGACTCACCTTCCGGCACGCAGGTGACGGCCGCCATGAATTCCTCGTGGCTGGCAGCTTTCTTAGAGGGTATGCCCATGATCTTGTTGCCCTTGCCGCGGGCAAGATCCGGCAATGCCTTCACGGGGAATACCAATATATGTCCGGCGCTGCTGACCGCCACCACCAGATCGTTCTTGAGGTTTTGCACCGGCGCGGGCACCAATACTCGCGCATTCTTCGGTAGCCTCAGGGTGGCCTTGCCGGAACGGTTGCGGGACACCAGTTCGCCAAGCTTCACCACGAAACCGTAACCGGCGTCGCTGGCCACCAGCCATCTATCCTCCAGCTCGCCGATGAGGGCGCCGGCAAAACTTGCGCCCTCCGGCGGCGTCAGCCGCCCGGTGAGCGGCTCGCCCTGACTGCGGGCTGATGGCAGTGAGTGGGCCGGCAGTGTGTAGGCGCGTCCGGTGGAATCCAGGAACACCGCCGGCTGATTGCTCTTGCCGTAAGCCGCGGACAGGAAACTGTCGTTGGCCTTGTAACTCAGAGTGCGTGGATCCAGCTCGTGACCTTTCGCGGCCCGCACCCACCCGGCTTTCGACAGGATCACTGTGGTTGGTTCGGTGGGCAACAATTGAGTCTCATCGATGGCCTGGGCCGCGGCCGCGCGCTCCACCAGTTGTGAGCGGCGCTTGTCGCCGTAGGTTTCCGCATCCGCCGCCAGTTCCTCGCGCACCAGGGTCTTGAGTCGGGTCTTGGAGCTCAGGATCTTTCCGAGCGCATCACGTTCTTTGACGAGATCTTTCTGTTCGCCGCGGATTTTCATTTCCTCCAGTTTCGCCAGATGTCGCAATTTCAATTCCAGGATAGCCTCCGCCTGGGTATCGCTGAGTTTGAAACGCTTCATCAGCAAGGGTTTCGGCTGGTCATTTTTACGGATGATGGCGATGACTTCGTCCAGATTCAGATAGGCGATCAACAGGCCATCGAGGATGTGTAGCCGCTTGTCCACCTTGTCGAGCCGGAACTTGAGACGGCGCGTGACCGTCTCCACCCGGAACTCCAGCCACTCGCTCAGCATGTCCTTCAGATTTTTGACCTGCGGCTTGCCGTTGAGACCGATGACATTCATGTTGATGCGGTAGCTGCGTTCCAGATCGGTAGTAGCAAACAGGTGCGCCATGAGCTCGTCGCTATCCACGCGGTTGGAACGTGGCACGATGACCAAGCGCGTGGGATTCTCGTGATCCGATTCGTCCCGTAGGTCTTCCACCATCGGCAATTTCTTGGCGCGCATCTGCTGGGCGATCTGCTCCAGCACTTTGTCGCCGGACACCTGATAAGGCAGCGCTGTGATCACGATGTCACCGCCCTTCTCGCGCAGCCATTTGGCGCGCAGGCGCACGCCGCCGTTGCCGGTCTCGTACATCTGCAGGATTTCGGCTTTGGGTGTAATGATTTCCGCTTCCGTGGGATAGTCCGGGCCTTTGACGTGCTCGCACAGTTCCTTGACCGTGGTCTTGGGCTGCTCCAGCAGCCGGATGCAGGCGCTGGCGATCTCTTTCAGATTGTGGGGCGGGATGTCCGTGGCCATACCCACGGCGATGCCGGTGGTGCCGTTGAGCAGCACGTTCGGCAGTCGTGCCGGCAGCAGCACCGGTTCTTCCAGCGTGCCGTCGAAGTTCGGCTGCCAGTCCACTGTGCCCTGGGCCAGTTCCGAGAGCAGCACCTCGGCATATTTCGATAACTTGGCTTCGGTGTAGCGCATGGCGGCGAAAGATTTGGGATCATCCATGGAACCCCAGTTGCCCTGGCCGTCGATGATGGGATAGCGGTAGGAAAACGGCTGCGCCATCAGCACCATGGCTTCGTAGCAGGCGCTGTCGCCGTGGGGATGGTATTTGCCCAGCACGTCGCCCACAGTGCGCGCGGATTTCTTGGGCTTGGCCTGATAATCCAGGCTCAGCTCCGACATGGCGTACACGATGCGCCGCTGCACCGGTTTCAGACCGTCGCCGACGTGCGGCAGCGCCCGGTCCAGGATCACGTACATGGAATAGTCCAGATACGCCTTCTCGGTGAAGACCTTCAGAGGCTGGCGCTCGGTGCCCTCAATTACAAGCGTAGATGCGTTACTCATATTGATCCTAAAGGATTCATCTCAATAGCCTTGGCTGTGCGCCAATGATACCTGCTTGAGACGGTTGGTGTAGCGGAATTGCTGCATTTGCGTACTGACATGGCGTTTTTGAGTTGCATTGAGGCCCGCCATACGCAGGCCATGCAGATTGGACGGCATAAGTGACGGACATATATTATGGAAATCTGGAGTTGTCGGTGCTATAAAGAACTGAGTTATACTGACATCTGTAATATTGAATATCGCCGACATCCATCTAGTTACTGTTAGGTTACCGAAATCCACAATCGCCCTTGCACGCTGTTCCGGAGTGCGCGCCTCTCGCGAATGTTTGCATAGCGGTCAGTCAGCAAGACGCTGCCCAGCGCTCTCACGCTTTCTACCATGGAGACTTTGATGAAGAAAGTATATGTTCTGAGTTTGATGATTGGCGTTGCTTTATTTTCACTGAGCGCTGCCACTGCATTGGCGGCACAGACAATGACTGATTCGCTTCATCGAAAAGAGCAACATCGCACTGATCTCACTGGCACGCCAAATAATATGGAAGTCATTACGTCAATCATCGAGATTAAGCCTGGCGAGAGCAGCGAACTGCATTTCCATCACGGAGTAGAAGCGTTTTACGTGATACAGGGCGCCTTAATTCAACTTCCCGGCAAGGCTCCAACGATGCTGCCTACCGGCTTCAATTCTCTAAATCTGCGTGATGTGAAGCACGGCAGTTTCAAAGTTGTAGGTGATACTCCATTGAAGTTGTTCACAGTTCATATCGTCGACAAAGGAAAGCCGCTATATGACTACTCAAAATAGGTCACAGTGATTGCTTGCGCGATCTGTTGTGGCCCGTCCTTCAGCTTCAGAAAATAGAGAGTCAGACACCACTTCTTGCATGCGGTCTGAGCCGATCTAGCGGCGCAAGTGATGGGTAGATATATGGATATTCGGGATTGTCTATACTAAAAGACCGAAGTGATACTGACATTTTCGAAATTGAATTGCTGAAAGCGTGCTCATAATACTGGCCAGATTCCCCTTCTCGAGGCATTTATCTGTTTAGCTAGTGCGCGGTACGGAAGATGCGATCCCAGAACACTGTAGTAACGCCGAAATTGCAGGGCTGCTGCGAGTGATGATGTGTTGCATGGCGGTGTTTTGCCCGATGCATGTAAGAATCCTGACGCGTGCGCCAGTGGTGAGTCGCGTGATGCACCGTCACATACCAGAGATACCCTGCCGCCAGCCCGCAAGTCAGGCCACTCGCCAAATTAAATCCCGCCTCTCGCCACAGCGGTAACAGCAAAAACCCGCATATCAGACCACCGGTCACCCAGGTGGGTGTTCCGATTTTGGCAGTCGGCATGGCGTGGTGTAAATCATGCAACTTGCGAATCAGTACCATGTGATGGAATACGATGCGATGCAGGCCATATTCAAGCAAGGTCCAAAACGTAATCCCAATCATGCATAACAACACCCAGACGAGCCAATGCGCAAGCGTATCGCGGGCTATCGCCACGCCTGCCAATACCAGCAACAGGATGGGGTAGAAGACAAAGTCGGCGTAGTAGCCGGCTTTACTTAGTCGCACCAAAGTACTCATTTAATCCTAAGCGGCATTATTGGACCGCAGTGTTTGCACGATCGTGGATTCGATGCGTGACTATCGAAAGTCAGATTAGGAGAAAGATAGGCCATCTCACCGAATGCTTTCAAGCCATACAACAAGTGTAATCTTTGTTCGCACTAGGATGGAGGGTGCTGAGGAACTATATATTATGGCGTCCGATGTCAGATCGTATACAGATACAGCGAGTTTTTGATAAATTCGTCTATATTTCAAGGCGTAACGCGAACCCTAGGTGTGTAAACGGTATCGCCAATTGATATCTCATGATTATTTATGCCTCAGCCAAATTTCCTTTCCTCTCCAGCCATTTCTTGCGATCACCCGCGCGTTTCTTGGCCAGCAACATATCCATAAGCTTATCGGTGTTGTCCTTGGCTTCAATGGTGAGCTGCACCAGGCGACGGGTGTCGGGTGAGATGGTGGTCTCGCGCAGTTGCTGCGGACTCATTTCACCCAGACCCTTGAAGCGCGTCACCGATATTTTGCCTTTCTGTTTCTCGGCGGCAATGCGGTCAAGAATGCCCTTGCGTTCAGCTTCGTCCAGGGCGTAATAGACGTTCTTGCCGATGTCTATGCGGAACAGCGGCGGCATACACACGAACACATGACCATACTCCACCAGCGGCCGGAAGTGGCGCAGGAACAGCGCGCACAGCAGTGTGGCGATGTGCTGGCCGTCGGAATCCGCATCCGCTAGGATGCAGACCTTGTAGTAACGCAAGCTGTCGAGACTGGCGGAACCCGGCTCCACGCCCAGGGCCACGCTGATATCGTGCACTTCCTGGGAAGCCAAAACTTCGGCGGCATCCACTTCCCAGGTATTCAGGATCTTGCCGCGCAACGGTAGGATGGCCTGGAATTCACGGTCGCGTGCCTGTTTGGCCGAGCCGCCGGCGGAATCCCCCTCCACCAGGAATAATTCCGAACGTTCCGGCTCGCCGCTGGTGCAGTCCGCGAGCTTGCCCGGCAGTGCCGGGCCGGTGGTAACCTTCTTGCGCACCACCTGTTTGCTGAGCTTGAGGCGCTGCTGGGCACTCTCGATGGCGAGCTGCGCGATCTGCTCGCCAGCTTCCGTATGCTGGTTGAGCCACAGGGCCAGCGCATCTTTCACAATACCTGACACAAAGCTGGCGGATTCCCGCGAGGAGAGCCGTTCCTTGGTCTGGCCGGAAAATTGCGGGTCGCTCATCTTCACCGACAGCACGTAGGCGGCACGGTCGCAGATATCTTCGGGTGCGAGTTTCACACCGCGCGGCACCAAGTTCCTGAATTCGCAGAATTCACGCACCGCTTCTGTCAGTCCGGTGCGCAGGCCATTCACATGCGTGCCACCCTGCACCGTGGGGATCAGATTAACGTAGCTCTCAGCGAACACTTCGCCGCCATTCGGCAGCCACACCACTGCCCAGTCGGCCGCTTCCTTTTCAGCTTCTAGACTGCCGATGAACGGTTCATCCGGCAAATATTCGCGACCTTCCAGGGATTCAATCAGATAATCCTTTAGGCCGCCGTGATACTGCCACTCCTCTTTCTCCAGTGTCTGTTCATTAATGAACTTGACCGTGAGGCCCGGGCACAGCACCGCCTTGGCGCGCAACACGTGCTTGAGTTTGGGTATGGAGAATTTCGGCGAATCAAAATATTTTGGGTCTGGCCAGAAACGCAAGCGCGTGCCGGTGTTGGTCTTGCCCACCTCGCCCTGCTCTTCCAGCTTGCCGACGCGCTTGCCGTCCTTGAAAAGCATATGGTAGTTCTTGCCGTTGCGCCGCACCCACACTTCCAGCTTGCTGGAGAGCGCATTCACCACCGACACGCCCACGCCGTGCAGGCCGCCGGAGAAACGGTAATTTTTGTCGGAGAACTTGGCGCCGGCATGCAGACGCGTGAGGATCAGCTCCACGCCGGTGAGCTTTTCCTTCGGGTGCACGTCCACCGGCATGCCGCGGCCATCGTCGTTGGCTGAAAGCGACCCGTCCTTGTGGATGATGACTTCGATCTTTTCGGCAAAGCCGGCGATGGCTTCGTCCACGCTGTTATCGACGACCTCCTGAGCCAAGTGGTTGGGACGGCTGGTATCGGTGTACATCCCCGGCCGCCGGCGGACCGGGTCGAGACCCGACAGGACCTCGATGTCAGCGGCGTCGTATTTGGCGCTCATGGATGCGGGTGATTCCCTGGCTGGTTAGCGAATGCCAGTGTCTGGCATGCCGGGGATTTTAACCCGATTCAGACGTGGTCTTACAGTCAATCGTTCAGTTCAGATCGGCGAGCAGCGATTTGCGCAATGCGTCCGGCACCGATGTGGCACTCTCATGGTAATTTTCGTGACTCACACCGGCATTCAAGGCGACGTCCGCCTTGAATGCCTTCATCATGGCTGGGGTCAGTTCGAAACGCAGGAAATGCACCGATGAGGTCTTGTCGGCATTTTCGCGTTCCATGTCCTCGTCGGCGATAGCGTACACCGGCTCGTACCCGTCGACCTGCATCCAGGTCTTGTTTTCTATGCCGATGAGCCGTGTCAGGGCCTTCTGACGTTCCGCCACGTCCTCGAACTCTATCAGCATGGTGGCTTTCCAGTTGCGGCCATCGGGGATCAGCGCATTGTAGACATTGAGTTCGTCCTGGATGCCTTCCGCCTCGAAGATGCGCTCGGCCCGCAGCATCTCCTGCACCTGGTATTGCATGGTCAGCCGGTCCTCGAACAAGAGGCGCACGTGCGGACCGATCTGCAGGCTGCGGTTCTTCTTATGGGCCATGACCTGCTCGCGGAAGGCTGTGCGCTTCTGCGCATAGTCTTCCAGACTCCAAAGGTCCTTGCCTTCAAGCTTGTGCATATTCAATGGAGTCACTCATTTGTGGTCGGTGATGGGACCATCCTTGAACAGATAGTCCCGCAGCTCATGATCAAAACGCGGGTTGTGGCGGCGGATCCATTCCAGCACCATGGACGCATGTTCCATCTCCTCATCGCGGTTGTGCGCCAGGATAGCCGCCAGTTGCTTGTCCTTGCACGCGGCTACCCGCTGGTTGTACCAGTCCACCGCTTCCAGTTCTTCCATCAGCGACACGACTGCGCGATGGAAATCGCGCACTTCGTCAGATAGTTCCTCGACAGGTTCGTGATAGCCCTCACTTGCCATAAGCATTCCCTCCAACTAATCATATAGACACAAAACTGTAGTTCTATCCGCCGGCACTGGCCTGCCGTGCAGGAATAATTAGTGGTTCAGCCTGGTATTCCGTAGGCCATGCGCAACAGCTGCAGGGGCGATTCCGGCTCGCGCCGATCCGGCAGGCCATTCTGGATCTGTTCTGCTGCCATCGGACAATCACTGAAGTAGTGATCACAGCCGGAAGCCGCTACCCGCTCCATGACCGACCGGCCGATTTTCATCGAGACCTGGTGAAATTCGCTCTTCACCGCATAGCTGCCATTGTGGCCGGAGCAGCGCTCGATGGCTTCCACCTGTGTGTCAGGCACTAGCTCCAGCAACTGCTTGGTCTTGAGACCGATGTTCTGCACACGCTGGTGACAGGGCACATGATACGCCACTTTGCCGAGTGACCTCTTGAAATCGGTTTTCAGTTTGCCGGCACGATGGCGCAGCATCAGGTATTCGAACGGATCGAATATGTTATCCCTGACCTTGGCGACTTCTGCATCATCCGGGAACATAAGTGGCAGCTCCTGCTTGAACATGAGCACACAGGATGGGATCGGCGCCACGATGTCCCAGCCTTCATCCACCAGCTTGGCCAGCATCGGAATGTTTTCCTGTTTGCTTTTGCGGATGGACTCCAGGTCACCCAGCTCCAGTTTCGGCATGCCGCAGCAACGCTCCTGGGTGGTCACTCGCGTCGGGATGCCATTGTGTTCCAGCACTGCGACCAGATCCGTCACCAGTTCCGGCTGATTGCGGTTGCCATAGCAGGTCAGGAATACTGCAACCTTGCCACGGGTGCCTTCCACCGGCTCCACTTGCGAGGCAGCGGGTGTGTGGTGTTTGAGTCGTTTGCGTGCTGTGTCGCTGTAAAATTCCGGTACTACGGCATCGGCATGGATGCCGAACGTCTTGTCCAGCAGTTTGCGGGCTGTGCCGTTCCTGTTCACGGCGTTTACGGCCTGCGCCACGATGGGTATGCCGGCGAAGTTACCCAGCTTGTCCGGTGCCGAGAGCACCCTGTCGCGCAAGCCCGCGCCATGGTTTTTGAATTTGAAGGCCTTGCCGCGCAACATGAGATGCGGGAAATCCACGTTCCAGGGATGTGGCGGCACGTACGGGCACTTGGTCATGAAACACATGTCGCAGAGATAGCAGTGATCCACCACTTCCCAATAGACTTTCTTGTCCACCGACCCGAGTTCACCCGTGTCGGTGGCATCGATGGCATCGAACAGTGTGGGGAACGCATTGCACAGGTTGAAGCAGCGCCGACAGCCGTGACAGATGTCAAAAACGCGGTCCATCTCCGCGAGTAGTGAGTCTTGGTTCCAGAAATCCGGACTCTGCCAGTCGAGCGGATGCCTGTTGGGCGCCTTGAGACCGCCTTCACCGGACATGCATGCTTCCCCTTCCCCGAAAAAACAGGGTCACTAAAATGCGGGGGCGCTATGCGCTCCCCGTTCTAGGACAACGCTTACTTACCGAGGGTATCGAGCGCCTTGGTGAAGCGGTTGGCGTGGGAACGCTCGGCTTTCGCCAGGGTCTCGAACCAGTCGGCAATCTCGTTGAAGCCTTCTGTGCGGGCGGCCTTGGCCATGCCCGGGTACATGTCGGTGTACTCGTGGGTCTCGCCGGCGATGGCGGCCTTGAGGTTCTTGTCGGTACTACCGATAGGCAGGCCGGTGGCCGGGTCACCCACGGCCTCGAGATATTCCAGGTGACCGTGGGCGTGTCCGGTCTCACCTTCCGCTGTGGAGCGGAATACGGCAGACACGTCATTGAAACCTTCCACGTCGGCCTTGGCGGCAAAATACAGATAACGGCGGTTGGCCTGGGATTCGCCGGCGAAGGCGGCCTTGAGGTTTTCCTCGGTTTTACTGCCTTTGAGATTGCTCATGTGATTTCCTCCGGGTTACATCAAGGGATGACTAATCCTGCCAGGCGAGTCCTGGCATGCTTAGACTTAGTCTAAAAGTGGCTCAATTTAGCCCTGATGCGGGGGGATGTCAACTCGATAAATCATGTTTGACCCTACTAGTTCCGACGTGTAACTTGCCCGGCCTCACCTCAGGAATCTACCGTGGTCAAATCCCCTAAAACTGCATCCCCGGACTTCGAAGCCGCCCTCAAAGAGCTTGAAAAAATCGTCGCCACTCTGGAAAAAGGCGATCTCAGCCTGGACGCGGCTCTGAAACATTTTGAACGCGGTATCACACTCACGCGTTTGTGCCAAACAGCCCTCAAACAGGCCGAACTCAAGGTAG